>OBKM01000104.1_pt1 | contig 38617 bp, 42 predicted proteins | sample 1519691 | NCBI WGS metagenome assembly OBKM01 (sample SAMEA37050418, study PRJEB22526) | metagenome | biome: saline pan; feature: lake; material: water | place: Egypt | collected 2015 | depth 0.5 m
CCAGCGGTGCAGTGCCGTGGGATTCCTCCCGCCTTCAGGCGGAGGAGGATGTCAAAGCGTCGGTCGCCGACTCACGCTCTCCCGGAAGCCTGTAGTCGCCGAGTGGGCCGGTGTCGGCAACACAGACGAGGTGAACTTCCGAGCCGTGCTCGCTCGCGACCTCGAACCCACGCGTTGCGGCCCGGTCGGCGCACTCGCTGCCGTCGACGGGAACGACGATGGTGTCGAACATGGCCCTACGGCCGTTATCGGGGCAACTACTCATAAAGCGCTCGCGATCACGAACAGGTTCCAGCCGGTGACGACCCCGCCGACGAGCGCGAGCGCCAGCGGAACGGCGACCCGCCCCGGCGATCGAAGGAGCCGCCACGCGAAATAAAACAGCGGAAAGACGACTGCCTTTATAATCAGAAGCCCCGTGCGGCCGTACGCCTCCATGAGCGGCCCGGCCACCGGGCCGGCTTCCGCGACACCGCCCGTCGAAACCCCCCAAAACGTCGTTACCGTGTCCCCGATCCCGTACAGGAGAACGGCCGCGATCCAGACCTCACGGTCCTTGCCGCCGACCACCGGGACTGTCCGTGTCTCGCTCACGGCCGGAGTATGACAGCACAGCCGTATAATTACAGCGCCGCGCTACGGAACCACGACGGCGGCGCCGGCGAGTGCGATCAGACACGCAAGCGAAAGAACGAGAACGAAGTCCACCGTCGGGGTGATGTACGCCTCCTCGACGGCAGCGGGTTCGGCCGTGGGTGTGTTCTCGCCCGCCGTCGGCTCGACCGTGGATGTGTTGTCCGCCGCCATACAGGTGTTCGGTTGTCATCCCTATTTATTCTCGACCGCGTTTCGAACACTGAGTCGTCCCCGTCGAACGTACGCCGGCGCCGAGCGCCGCGGCGAGACGGCCCGTTTCAAGTGGGTGGCCCGCGCACTCGACCGTATGTACGATTCGATACTTCTGCCGACCGACGGGAGCGAGCGCGCGGCGGCCGCGCTGGAACACGCCCTCGGCGCCGTGGACGCCTACGGCGCGGATCTACACGTCGTCTCCGTCGTCGACCAGCGGGTCGTCCTCGCAGCGGACGCGGCGGAGAAACCGGACGTGGAAGCGGATCTCGCCGAGGAGGCGGCCGAGGCCGTCGAGAAGCTGGCCGCGGAGGCCGAAGCCGCCGGTGTCTCGGTCACGACCGCGACCCCGAACGGGGTTCCCCACCGCGAGATCCTCTCGTACGCCGACGCGTCCGATATCGATCTCGTCGTGATGGGCACCCACGGCCGTACCGGCCGCGAGAAGCGGCTCAACCTCGGTAGCACGACCGAACGCGTCGTCAAGGCCGCCGACCGGCCCGTGCTCGTCGTCGATATCAGCTGATGACGGTGTTCCGGAGCGTCCCGATCCCCTCGTAGTAGATCTCGATCTCGTCGCCGGGTTCGAGCAGCCCCGGGTTCGCCGGACTGCCGAAGCTTATCACGTCGCCCGGCTTGAACGTGAACCGCTCCGAGAGAAACGAGATCGTCTCCCGCGGCTTGATGAACATGTTCTCGGTGTTGTCCTCCTGGCGGAGTTCGCCGTTTATATGCGTCGTCATGTCGAGGCCGACCGGATCGACATCGGCGATGACGGGCCCCAGGGGGCCGGACGCGTCGAACGCCTTCCGTGCCGTTCGTCGTTCCTGGTCGAGACAGTCGAGGTCGTTGAGGATCGTGTAACCGCGGATCACGTCGTCGACCTCGTCCTCAGCGACGTTTTTACACTCCGTCCCGACGACGGCTGCGAGCTCGCCGGCGTACGTCAGCTCCGAGGAGAAGCTCGGATACGGGATCGGCGTCTCCGGCGGATGCAGGGAGACGGGCGGTTTGATAAAGAAGTCCGGCTCCTCGGGGATCTCGTAGTCCATCTGTTCGACCTTCTCGCCGAAGTTCCGTCCGACGCAGTAGAACACGGCCGGTTCACAGGGGGCGAGCAGTTCGTACTCCTCGGGTTCGTAGACCCCTTCGTCCGTCCGTACGGTTCCGTCGTCGTACTCGCCTTCGAGGACGCCTGCCGGTACCCGGATACGTGCACGCATCATACAGCCTCCGGGGCCGCCGGTTTCTTACGTGTTGTTATCCAGCGCCGCCGACCAGTTCGTCGAGGCGGACCGTCTCCGAGTCGTCGATCGCGAGCAGCCGGTCGGCTTGCCGCCGCGCCGCCGACCCCGAACGGCCGAGCGCGACGAGCGCTTCCAGACACTTCCGTCGTGCCGTCGCTCGGATCTCGGCCGGCGGCCCGCCGGCCACACCAGTCGGGCGATCGACGCTCGCCTCGAACGTTCGCCCGTCGTCGGTCCGGGCGACGACGCGGGCGCCGATCCGTCGGATCCCGCCCGTCGGGTCGGCGGGCGTCGACAACCGCCTGGCCGCCCCGAGAACCGTCCGCGGGTGTCGGATCGCTCCCCGCCCTCCCACGGCACGAACGATGCGCGGAACCGGGGCGCGGAACGTCCCGCGAAGGTCGACACCTTCGGGGACTGTCGATCGAAGCGCCGCGACCGTCTTCGCCGGATCGTGATGGACCCGGACACGATCGGCGACCCGGCCGACCGCCGTTCCGTCCACCCGTCCGCCGATCCCCGATGGCCCGCACTCGCCGTCGACGATAGCCGCGGCAACCGAACGTGATACCGATTCCAGCGCCGCAGCGACCGGTGCCGCCCCGCCGTCGAGGTACTCCTCGGCCGCCGAGTTCCGCGTGACCGATTCGTGCGTGCCGTAGACATCGACCTCACTGATGCCCGTCCGGCCGCGATCGAGTCGCCCACGCACCTCCAGTGCGGACTCGGCCGCCGCCGCGATATCCGGGCTCCCGGGAACGGCACCCACCGTCAGCGCGGCGCTGTGCCAACGATCACCGAGCCCATAAAGCCAATCCGGCGCCGGGGTCCGGGTCACAGTCGACAGAAATCCCCCCGGCGACTCGACGAGCCCGTGATCCACCCCGATCCCGGACCGTGCGCCGTCGACGGCCGCGAGCCCCGCGCGAACCGGATCGCTCGCCCCTCCGGCGCCGCCGTCGGACCCGAGCCTCGCCCGGTCGAACTGCCGCGGAGGCTGGGTCAGCGCCGACGCGATCGCGTCGGCGAGCGTTCCGGGGTCGTCGTTCTCGATCACGCCCCGGCCGACCGCGGCGCCGACCGCGTGGATCCAGGCGGCGTTCGCCCCGGAGAAGGGGCCGGTCGGCACCGACGCGCCGAGCCGTCCCGCGATCTCGTTCGCCGCGATCTGGGCGACGAGCAACGCCTCCCCGCTCGCGCCCGCGGCCTCCGCGTACGCCAGCGGGACGAACACGGCGCTGACGCCGGTCTTCCCGCCGAGCACGGACCCCTCGAACCCGAGCGCCGACGCCAGCGCCGCGTTTCCGGCCGCGGCGCTCGCCGGGTCGACGTATCCCCCGGCGAGAAACGTCGCCCCGCCCGCCCGATCGGGAACCGAACCGCGTATCTTCTCCCCGAGTGGATGGGTCCGCGTCCACAACGCGGCGCCGACACAGCCCGTCAGCTGTGCCTTTCCGCTCCGTCGTACGGGCCGTGGAATGTCGCGGTAGGCCAGTTCGGTCGCCCACTCCGCGGCGCGCTCGGGGAACGGCGCCGGCTTCGGTCCGGCGTCCCCGACGAACGGCATCCACTCGGGAGTCTCCATCGGTCGCTCCGACGGCTGCCGCCGGCTTATGCCTTCGGCTGTGGCGGGCTACTGCACCGGGCGAACGAGCTCCGGGCGGTCGTTCGAGGGATCGTTTACCGCCGTCGAGACGGGGTACGACCGGAACTCGTCGCCGGCCACCGGCTCGAAGGACACGTTCTCCCCTCCGAGCCACGCGGACTCCGCCCCGGGGTCGAGGATGACCGCCATCCGGTGGTGGAGGGGCTCGACGACCCCGTTCGGCTCCGTCGTCAACACGGTGAAGCTCTCGATCGGCTCCGGCTCCCCGGCAGCCGCGTCCCTGCCGCCGGAGAAGTCGCCCAGGCCGGCCTGTCTCGTCTCGGGCGTCCACCGTTCGTAGAGCCCGGCCATCGCGAACGGGCGGTCGTCCTCGAACCCGACCCGATACGGCTGTTTTCCGCCGCCGGTGTCGGCCCACTCGTAGAAGCCATCGGCCGGGACGAGACAGCGGCGACTCTCGTATGCGTCCGCGAACGCGGGCTTTTGATCGACGGTCTCGGAGCGGGCGTTGATGTGGCTCTCCGAGCTGTCGTCGGCCCACCTCGGAACGAGTCCCCACTTCAGCCGGCGCACACGCGCCGGCTCCTCGTCGGTGATAACCGGAAGCTCCTGGCCCGGCGTCGCGTTGTACCGGGGCTCGAACTCGAAGGGAAACGACACGTCGAAGCGGGATTCGAGCTCCGACTGTGAGGCGAACAGACTGTAACGACCACACATACGCGGTCGTACGGGGCCGACTTCGATATAGGTGGCGAACAGGCGGAGCGTCGCGAAGGGCGTCGTTCCCGGCGGCGGCGCTCCGCGCTCCCGCCCGAACCGGCCGCCGGCGTGGCGCTACATCACGGGGTGTCTGGCCGGCTCCCGGTATATAACCCATCGCCGCGTCGCTCCCGTCCAGGGTTTCCCCGCGCCCACGAATTTAAACGATATCGCGGCGTACAGACGGTGTGGCAGACGACGACCCGAGCTTCTCGATCCCGCGGCATCCGACCCGCCGGTATCCGCGCAGCGGCGGCGTCGAGTACGACGGCGGAAGCGTGTTCCGTCTGACCCCCGACCGCGACACCGACGACGGATCGCTCACCGGGCTCGTCGAGTCGACGCTCGACCGCCCCCCGTACCGGTACGGCGACTGGTTCGACCTCCCGATGCCGCTGTACGTCGTCCACGACCGCGACACCGACGACACGTTTCGGGTTTCGGTGCGCGATGGGGTCGTCCAACTACACGTTCTCCCGGAAACGGGACGGGGCGGGCTGCGAGCGTTCTACGACCGGCTGGTCGCGGCGTCCGACACCGACTGGACCGTGACGTGTCGCGCCGATTGAGCACACGCTCGATCGCGGGACGCAGCGATCGTCAGATTGGTATCACCGCCGGCAGTACGCCCGAGCGATGGCGCCCCCGAAGACACTCGTCACGGCGGTCTGTGTGATCCTCGCCGCCCCGTTTTCCTACGCCGTCTACCGCACCGCCTCCCCGCTTGCGGCACTCGGCACGCTCCTCGTCGTCGGCGTCCTCCTCCCGCGCCTGTACGCCGCAGTCGCCGTCCCGAACGGGGCCGACGGCCGAGGCCCCTAGCGGCTCCGCGCCGCGGTTTCTCGGGGTCGTCCCGTTCGGCCCCCGGCGTATCGGTCCGATTTAGCTCTGTGTCGCCGACTCCGAGGTGTCGATCCCGTTGATCGTGACGAACCCGTACTCACACTCCGTACAGCGCCACTTCTTTTTCGTTCCCAGGTGGAGCGTCGTGCTCGCGGACTTGTAGAACTCCCCCGCGCCGCAGTCGGGGCAGTCGGATTCGAGTGACAGCGCCATACGTCGGATCACGTTCGGGGGCTAATTGTACCTTTCCCGTCGGCCGCACCGCCGCGGCAGCCGACCGGCCGGCCTCACCGGAACCGATCGAGCCGCGTCTGTGTGTCCGGCGGCCCGCGTCGCTTCGGGTCGGCACCGAGAAGCCGCGGAAGGGCGGTGTCCGCGAACGTCAGCCCCAACACCAACACGATCGGGGCGAAGAACAGCCCGTAGAACCCGAAGACGACCGGCCCGAAGATGTACGCGAGCATCAACAGCCCGACGTGGGTCCGCTTGCCGCTGAAGTACGGCCGGAGGACGAGATCCGGGATCGTGTCGACGACCACGACGGCGAGTACAACGAACCCGGCGACGTACGCCAACAACCCGGGATCGGCGCCCAGTGCGATCGGCACCGCCGCGAACCCCGCGAGCGGAACGTAGACGATCTTCATACCGACGACGGGAATGAGGCTCGCGATACCGGTCAACGCGCCCGCAAGCGCCGGGTACGGCACCGCGGCCGCGGTCGGGGCGACGGCGTTGTAGCCGCCGAAGACGACGATCGCGATGAGCGAGATGACGATGACGTTCAGGAGGTTTCCGAACAGGACGGCCTCCAACTCCTCGTCCGCGGCCTCGAAATACGTCCGGACGATGTCGTCCTCGTCGAACCGAAGCAGCCACTCGCGGAACAGCGCCCCGTCGATGAGGAGATAGTACGTCACGATCGCGACGATGAGGAGGTTCAAAAGCAGCCCCGTCACGAGGCTCGTCGCGAACGCCGCGTTTTCGACCGCGAACTCGATGAACACGTCGAGCTGTCCGCCTCGGTACGCCTCGAGGATCCCGGCGATCGTCGGCTCCGGGAGCTCGTCGAGCCCCTCGAACCACGCGACATCGTCCGGCGCGGCGTCGAAGACGGGGTACGCCTCGACGAACGCTCTCGCCTCGACGGCAAGCAACACGACAGTGTAGCTGAGTAACACGACGAGCGGCACCGCGAGCGTCGAAATCGTCAACACGGCCCGGACGCGCTTCGGTATCCTGAAACGCCCCAAGGCAGTGTAGAACCGCCGCGTCGAGTAGTACAGAAAGACCGCGATCGTGAGCGCCGCGACGAACCGGTAGGCGAGATACCCGACGACCGCCGCGACGAGGAGCCCAAAGCCCGCGACGATCAGGCGTCGTTCGTTCATACGACGTGTCTGCTCCGGTATATAAATAAAACCCGTCCACGCCCCTGAGTATCGGTCACACACGTCGGAAGCGGCGACCGACGGCCCCTACCGTCCGTCACTCCGGTTCGACGTCTTCCCCATCGTCGACCCGTTTGAGCCATGTGTCCAACAGGTCCCGGATCGCGGCCTGTCGGTTGTCGCGGTGATCCGCGAACGCCTTCTCGTCGACGGCTGCGATCGTCTCCTCGTCGAACTCGACCGTGACCGATTCCATATCCAGTCGACTCTCGTCCATCAGTCGGTACGACGGCGGGGCGGTACATATATTTCCAGCAGACGGCCGTCCTGCGGACGCATGACGCTCCCGCCGCCGAACTGATCGCTCGGTGTCGCGCCGTGACAGCACGGAACGGTCACTCCAGTTCGAACGCCACCTCGAGTTCGGCCTGGTACTCGCGGCCGTCGGCGCTCGCGATCTCGACGCCGAACTCCTCCACCTCGGCCCAGTAGATGTTGTCGAGGGTGTTCTCCGCCCGGTCCAGGGCGTCGTCGGCGGCGGCGTCGAAACTCTCCTCGCTCGTTCCGATGAGCGTGATCTTTTTGAATACCATCGCGAACGTCCGTTCGGGGCCGGCCGACCTAAAGCTACCTTGACCTATCGGATATACTGAACGAACGACGGGTGGGGCAGTCGGTCACCGGGGCCGCCGCAGAACCCGTACGTCTCCGCACTCACGGCGCGGGGAGTACGTCCGCGCTCGGGTGTCGAACCCGATACTCGCCGTCCTCGTCGATGCTGACGACCGCCCAATCGTAGTCGGGCTCCATGGCGAGCAGCCGGTCGCGAACCGCCTTCGCCCGGTCGGCGCGGGCGACGAAACAGCGGAGCCGGCCGTGTGTGTTCGCCTCCTCCGGGTCGGCGGTCGTCACGTAGACGGTCCGCCACTTGCGCTCGGCCCGGAGCTCGTCGCCTTCCGCGGTGAGCTCGTAGCCGAGCTCACGGAAGACGGTTCGTGCCTCCTCGACGAGGGATGTGCTAACAGCTCCCATTCAACTGGAGCTTGCACCTGCTGGAAAATAAAGATTGTCACGGTTCTCAGTTCGCGTGCCCTCGCCCGGCGACACCCGGTCGCGTGTGGCCTCCGGCGTTGCGGCCTACATGTAGGCGGCGTCCCACCGCGTCGGCTTCAGCTGGTTGCCGCACGCCTCACAGGACAGCCGTCCCATCGTGTCCATCGAGGTGACGAGCGACTCGCAGTTCCCGCAGCAGTAGCTGTAGCGGTTCTCGCGCTCCTCGTCCGTGTAGACGGTGTAGAACGGTCCCGCGGACCCCCGCTCGGCGTCCCCGCGGTCGATGTACAGCTCCTTGTCGTCGACGACCGCCGGCTGGAGTTCGGTGCTGTCCTCGTCGACGTAGATGTTCTCGACGAAGGCGGTGCCGTCCACTTCGACAGTGCCCTCGCCGACCTTTTGAAGGCCACGTTGCTCCCAAAACCGGTTCCCCTCGGAGTTCATCGCGAGGACGAGCCCGCGGATCGTCTCGGCGCCCGCGGCCTCGAGGCGCTCGCGCGTCGTCTCGTAGAGCGACTGCCCGATCCCTTCCCCGCGGTGCATCGCCGCGACGTGGATCCAGTGGATGTCTCCCCGGTCGTCGTCGAGTGCGCTCTCCGAGAAGGCGACGGGTTCGCCCTCGATCTCGGCGATCAACAGGAGCACGTCGTCGTCGTCGAGCATGTCACCGAAGCTGTCGACGCCGTACCACTGTACGATCGCGCTCTCGATCGTACTCGGGCTCAGTGAGTACGACGCCTCCATCGACCGCAACGCGATAGACCGGATCGCCGGCCCGTCCTCGCTCGTGGCTTCGCGTATCTCCATACTGTACCGTTCGGGCCGCACATCATAAAACCGGACGGTCCCCGAAAGAACTGGACGTTCAGCCGGTTTCGACCCCTAAGAGCTCTTCGAATCGGTCGGATCGGACTCGTATCGGTCCGGCACGTACCGATCCAGCGGTTCGGGCACCAGCCCGAAGACCGCCGGGGCGATCGCCGCAAGCCGCCGCCGGAGCAACACGTACACCGCCCCGACGGCGAGGGCCCCGGCGACGAGCGCGACGAGCGGCCACTCGACGACCACGAGAAGCGGGACTCCGACCGCGACGGTGATCGCGAGATCGCCCTTCGAGCCGTCGTACGTGACGACCCGGCGGGGCCGGCGCCACTCCCCGGCGACGTGGTCGTAGACGGCCCGATCGGAGTTGCCCTCCCACGGCCGGAGTTCGAGGCCGCCCCCGTAGATATCCATCCGGCAGTGGGCGGCCGCACCGAGAAGGACGAACGCGAACCCGACAGTCGCAGGCCCCGGCCTGGCCGCCGCGAGGAGGACCGCCGGCACCGCCAGCGCCGGATACAACGTCGGGAAATGAAGCGTCCGCCGGTGGCCGGCGTACAGATCGAGGTCCGGGACGACCCCGCCGACGAACCCCGATAGAAACGCCACGGACGCCAGATCGGGGGCGATCCACGCGAGCGGGAGCGCAAGCGCCATCCCGACCAAGGCATGCGTCGGCAGCATCATGTTTCCCGCGAGTAACGTCCCCACGGATATAACATCGCCGAACGATCCGCCGCCTGCAGCCCCTCGACCGCCGGTCGTAAACGTAAAGAGTCGAACTGCCCTTTTGACGGACAAGATGAATCACGCGTTCGTTTCTCGCTCTTCGGAGGTGGATACATGGGTGTCGAAATAAAGGAATCGCCCGTCTCGCCCGAGGAGTTCGAGGCCATGGAGCGGTTCGTCTACGACTACCTCGCCGCCAGCATCGAAAGCGAGGATGAGGGCGGCCGGATGCGGTGGTACCCGTGGCACTCGGCGACGTACCGGTACAACCACATCCGCAACGTCGCCGATCTGGCGGCCGAGATCGCCGAACGCGAGGGGGCGAACGTCGACGTGACCCGCGTCGCCGCGCTGTTTCACGACATCGCCAAACTGGAGGCCGACCAAGACGTCCACGCCGAGGCCGGCGCCCGCGTCGCCCGCGAGTACCTCGAATCGCGGACCGACTACCCCGACTCGTTCATCGCCCAGGTCTGTGATGCGGTCGCCGAGCACTCCTACGAGGGCGATCTCGCCGACGTGCCGCTCGAAACGCGGTGTCTGATGGAGGCGGACCTTCTGGACAAGGTCGGCGCGAACGGGACGACGCTCATGCTCCTCCGGATGGGCTATGAGTCACGGACTCACATGGACGCGAGCGAGATGGTCGGCCGCGTCCTCGAACGCGGCGAGGACGCCGTCTCCCGGGTCCGCTCCGACACCGCCGAGAGCATCGCCCACCAACGGATCAAGCGCGTCCGGTGGTTCAAGGAGTGGCTGGAGGAGGAGATCGCCGGAATGGAGCCGGACGGGACCGAGGCGGATTGAGCTACCCACGGCTAAAGCCGTGGGTTTTCGCCTGGTGCTTTCTATAACGCCGCCTCGGTCGTTACCCGACGACCACGCTGCCGACGAAGTAGAGCCCGAACGCGGCGAGTACGAGCGCGCTCCCGTAGGCGACGGCCGGCGCGAACCGGTCCGTCCGCGACGCCGTCGCCGTCAACGCCGCCGGGAACCCGACGATCCAGACCGCGATGCCGCCGAACAGCCCGGCGACGAGCGCGACGCTCCCCGTCTCAACGACGAGGAGCCCCGACAGCGACCCACCGGCGTACGAGAGCACGTCGACGGTTCCCGGGGTCAAAAGCCCCACGCCCGCCGTGAGCCAAAAGAGGATCTGGTAGGGGTTCGTCAACGAGAGGACGAACGCCTTCGAGAACCCGCGACTCTCCGGCGTCGCCTCGGCCCTGAACGCCCCCTGTGCCCCCCGGAGCGCGCCGTATGCGAAGTACAGCATCAACACCCCGCCGACGAGAAACGTCGCGTCCTGCAGCGCCGGCCGGTCCCGGACGAACGCGACGCCCCCGGCGAGCGCGAGACCGAAGAACAACAGGTCCGCGCTCATCGCGCCGAGCCCCGTTTTGAACCCGGCTCGCCATCCCCGACGGACCGACTCCTCGGCGATGATCGCGTTCATCGGCCCCGGCGGGGCCGCGAGCGCGAGGCCGAAGGCGATCCCGGCCCCTATCGTCCCGACGAGCGTCATCGTCCCCGGGTTTCGGTTGTCGAATGAAAAACGTATCGCGCCCCCCCGGGAGGTCCCTCGGAAACCTGTTTCGGAACTGCGTGGAACACGGTTCCACGAGCAGTCGGACGGCGTCCGACGACAGCGTCGAACACGGTTCGACGGGCAATCGGCCGCGGGCCGATGACAGCGCGGAGCGAAGCTCCGCTGGCGATCGAACGGAGTTCGATAACACCGTCAAACACGACGGCGACGACGTGACCGTCACCGTCGGCCCAACGGACGACGGCGAGGGGTTTTACCTCGAAGACGACGGGACCGGGATCGACCCCGAGGCCCGCGATCGGATCTTCGAGAGCGGCTACTCGGGCGGATCCGGGACCGGCCTCGGGCTGGCGATCGTCGAGCGGATCGCCGACGCCCACGGCTGGGAGGTGACGGCTACCGACAGCGAAACCGGCGGCGCACGATTCGTCGTCTCCGGCGTCGATCCGGCCGGGGGCTGACGCCCCGATCAGATACCCTGACTCATCAGCCGGCTCCGGACGATGTCGGCGTCCTTGTTTCCGGTGGCGGTGTTCACGACGACGACGGTGTCGTCCGGCCCGAACGCGCCCGAATCGGCGAGCTCCCACGCGCCGGCGGCGGCGGTGCCGCAGGCGACGGAGATCTCGAGGCCCTCGTGTTGGGCGGTCGTCGCCGCGCTGTCGAGGAGGTCCTCGTCGTCGACCGCGACCCCGCTCCCTCCGCTTGCCCGCACCGCCTCGACCGCCGCCAACCCGCCGGCCGGGTCGGGGATTTCGAGGCTTCCGACGACCGTGTCCGGGACCTCCCACGGCTCCGGGTCGCCGCCGCGATCGAGCGCCTCGACGACCGGCGCACAGCCGTCCGGCTGGGCGGCGTACAGCGCCGGCGTCCCGTCGACGATCCCCGTCGCCTCGAACTCCCGGGCCCCCTTCCAGAGCCCGGCGATCGTCGCCCCGTGGCCGACGGGGACGACGACGGCGTCCGGGGCTGTCCACCCGAGCGCCTCCGCGATCTCGTAATAGATCGGCTTCGCCCCCTCGTGGCGGAACGGGGAGTCGAAGGGGGCGGCGGGGAACCACGATTCCGCCTCCGCCGCCGGCATCGACTCGCGGGCGTCCTCGTAGGCCTTCTGGGCGTCGCCGTACCGCCCCTCCACGACGCGCATGTCGCCGCCGTGGACGTTGATCATCGCCTTCGCCATGAACGTCGCCCGGCTCGGCACGAACGATCGCGAGAGCAGCCCCGCACGGGCGGCGTAGGCGGCCGCTGACTGCCCCCCGTCGCCGGTCGTCGGCAGCGCGAGCGTGTCCGCACGCGCCCGATCAGCCGCCTCGGCGACCAAGGCGAGCCCCCGGTCGGTGATCGAGCCCGTGGGGTTGTGGGCCTCGTTTTTGATCAGGACGCGGCCGACGCCCAGCTCCTCGGCCAGCCGGGGCGCGTCGACGAGCGGCGTCGCCCCCTCGCCCATCCCGTCCGGGACGAACGGCAGCAGCTCGCGGTGTTTCCAGCCGCCCGAACGATCCCCGAGCGTCCCGGGCGTGAGTTCGACGCTGTCGAGGTCGTACCGCGCGTCGAGTGACCCGGAACACTCCGGGCACCGCCTCGACCCCGCCCCCTCGGTCGTCGTCCCACAGTCCGTACAGCGAAATCCCTCGAACGCGGTCATATCCGGGGTTCGGCCGCCCGCGGCAAAGCCCTGTCCCTCGCGGGTATCGACAACGCCGCTGGTCCCGGGCGGCGTATATATGATCATTTATATGCGCGTTTCGGTAAAAAAGACGGTCGAAAATCGAGACTCGAACTACGAACGGACGTTTTATAAGTGGAGAGCGTACCGACGGACAACCGATGAGCTTGCAATCCGATCGAAGCGAAGCCGGCACGGAGGAGGCGGGGACAGATGTCGCGGACGGGCTGATCGTGAACGCCCAAGGCGCCGTCGGGGTCGTGTTGGCGACCTCGGAGGCGGTCGACGGACAGCTGGAGTCGATACGGGAGGCCGCCGACGGACAGGTCGAGGAGATGGAGGCCGTCTCCGCGGACGTCTCGGATCTGAGCGCGACGATCGAGGAGGTCGCGGCCAGCGCCGACGAGGTGAGCGAGACGACGGACCGGGCGGCGACTGCGGCCTCGGCCGGCCGGGCGGCGACCGACGAGGCGACCGACGCGATAACGGCCGCGGCGTCGGCCACGCGGGAGGCACAGACGCAGGTCGGAACGCTCGAGGACCACGTCGACCGCATCGACGAGGTCGTCGACGTCATCGACCGGATCGCCGAGGAGACGAACATCCTCGCGTTAAACGCCTCGATCGAGGCCGCCCGCGCCGACGGCGACGGCTCCGGGTTCGCGGTCGTCGCCGAGGAGGTCAAATCGCTGGCCGCCGAGTCACAGTCCCGGGCCGAGGAGATCGAGGCCGCGGTCGGGGAGATCCAGACCGTCACGGCCGAGGTGAGCGACGCCCTCGACGCCGCGGTCGAGGCGGTCGAATCCGGGACCGAACGGGTCGAAACCGCCCGTTCGGAGCTCGACACCGTCGACGAGGAGATGACGGCCGCGGCCGACGGCGTCGAGGAGGTCTCGACGGCGGTCGCGGAGGGCGCGGAGGCGAGCACCCGCGTGGCGAACGCCTGTTCGGGGACCGCCGACATCGCCCACGAGATCGACCGGCTCGTCGGAACGATCCACGACGAGCGGGCCCAAACAACCGATCTCCTCGGTGAGATCGACGACGCGCTCTCGACCGTCAGACAGCGCCGCGAGGCGACCCTCCGGGCCGCCCGGAACGTCCCGACCGGGATCGACGGGTTCGACGACGCCGGCGGACTCCCGGCGGGCTCCCGGAGCGTGGTCGTGACCGATACCGTCGACGCCGCCGACGCCGTCGCGGACTGCTGTGCGGCGGCGATCGACGCCGGGTACGCCGTCTCGCTGTCGCCGCCGCCCTCCCTCGACCGGGCGACACTCGCCGACGCGCTGCGCCGGCGGGCGGGGGTCACGCTGTCGGACGCCCTCGACGACGACCGGCTCTTCGTGTTGGACCTCTTCGGCTCGTGGCCCCCCGAAGCGAACGTCATCGACGTCGCCGAAACGGGGCTCGAACGGGCCAACGATCGCGTCGACGACGCGCGCGAGGATCCGCTCTTCGTGATCGGCAACATCGAAGGGGAGCTCGAACTCATGGGCGAGGCGGCCGTCCGGGAGATGACGTACGAAAACGACGGCGACGTGCTGGACGACGAGGACGTTGTGCTCAACGTCGTCGACGAGGCGGCCGTCCCCGCACAGCTCCGGTCGTTCTACCTCGGCGCCGCGGACCGGAGCTGCCGGCTCGGCGCGTCTACCGGTTCGCGAAGTAGCTGGTGAAGAGCCCGGAGAGGAACGCCGACACGGCGACGGCGAGCGCGAGTTCGTGGAGGACCCACGGGCTGTCGTCGTCGTCCGCCATCACGACCGTGACGGCGACGCTGATCACGAGCGAGACGATACCGTTCAGGAGGTGTTTACCGAATCCCATACGTGTCCTTGGAGTCGGGGGGTTCTATCGTTTTCGTCCGCCGCGGCCCCCGCCGGAACGCCCCGGTCCCCGTCCCACGCTGTGCCGGCCCGTCCCGGCGCGTGTCCGGATACGGAAACCGGTTTGTCGCTCCCGTCCGAAGCACGCCCATGCACGTCGTCGTCGCCGGCGGTGGACTCGCCGGACTCGTCGCCGCGCGCCGCCTCGCCGAGGCCGGGGTCGAGGTCGAACTCCTCGAAGCGAGCGACCGCGTCGGCGGCCGCGTCCGCTCGCGGACCGTCGACGGCTTCACGCTCGACCGGGGGTTTCAGGTCCTCTTCACCGCGTATCCGGCCGCACAGCGGGAACTCGACTACGGGGCGTTGGAGCTTCGGGCGTTCGACCCCGGGGCGACGATCGCCCGGCCGAACCACCGCTCGACGCTTTCGGACCCCTTCGGCGACCCCGGGGCGGCGCTGCCGACGCTTCTGAACCGCGACGTGCGGACCGCCGATAAGCTCCGGCTGTTCCGGCTGCAACTGGCGTTGCGGCGGCGTGGCTGGGACGGCCTCCTCGACGGCGACGACACGACGATCCGGGCGTTTCTCGCCGATCGCGGCTTCTCGCGGGCGTTCGTCGAGCGCTTCGCCGCCCCCTTCTACGGCGGGATCACGCTCGATCGGTCCCTGGAGACGTCGAGTTCGGTGTTCGAGGCCACGTTCAAATCGCTCTCGGAGGGCGACACCGTCGTCCCCGCGGGCGGGATGGGCGAGATCCCGGCGCAGCTCCGCTCGCGCGCCGAGGCCGCCGGCGCGACCGTCGAAACCGGTGTGACGGTCACCGGGATCGAACCCGCCGACGGCGGCGCCACCGTCGGAACGGACGCCGGCGACCGCACGCCGGACGCCGTCGTCGTCGCGACGGACCCACGGACCGCAGGGGAGCTGACCGGCATCGACGCCCCGACGGGGACGAAAGCCTGCGTGGCGGTCCACTGCTCGCTGCCGGGCCATCAGGCCCTCGACACCGACGCCCGGATCGTTCTGAACGCCGCCGACGCCGAGCCGAACACCGTCGCGCCGATGAGCGCCGCCGCCCCGGAGTACGCCCCCGAGGGCCGGCAGCTTCTGACCGCGACGTTTCTCGGCGAGCGCGAGGAAGACGACGACGAACTCGTCGAAACCGTCCGGGAGGCGCTCTCGTCGTGGTTCCCCGAGAACCACTTCGGCGGGCTCGAAGCCGTCGCACTCGACCGCATCGAGTTCGCGCAGTTCGAGCAGCCGCCGGGGTTCCGGGCGTCGGTGCCGGCGGTCGACGCGCCGGACGGGCCGGTCTTTCTGGCCGGCGACTACACCGACTGGTCGGCGATCCAGGGGGCCCTGCGGAGCGGCGCGGCGGCCGCGGCGGCGGCGCTGGAGACCGATATATAAGTGTCCGTATGAAAACGGAAACGATATTAAAAACGGAGAGGGCGCCTTCGAGACCCACAAATCGGGATTACACGGTTTTGCTGTCCATTTATAATAGAACCTGACAACAATACCGGATTACAGTTAACTCCTCTCCGACCCGAACAGGGCCATGATTTCCCAATCCGTCGCCGACGTGATGACCCCGACCGTCCGAACGGTGACCCCGGAGGCGACGGCGGGCGACGTCGCCAGGGTGTTCGCGGCGAACGACATCGGCTCCGTTGTCGTCGTTGCCCCGGAGACCGACTGCATGGTCGGGATCGTGACGCAACTGGACGTGATGCGACAGGTGGCCGGTGACGCGGACGTCACCGCCGTCCCGGTCGGCTCGTTCATGAGCGCGCCCGTCCACACCGTTTCGAGCGCGGCGTGTATCCACGCCGCCGCGACGCGGATGAAAGAACACTCGGTCCAGCGGCTCCCGGTCGTCGACGACGGCGAGCTCGTCGGGATCCTGACGACCACGAACCTCGCCCACTACGTCCCCCGACTACGGCGTGAGATCCGTCGCCGCCGGACGGCGACGGCGCCGTGAGGCTCACAGGAACCGGCGCAGCTCCCGGAGCGGCGGGAACTCGTGGCTCTCGTCGGCCGTCTCGTCGCGGACGATCGGCCGCAACGCCCCGGCGTCGGTGACGAACGGCGACTGGAACGCCGCCGCCGACAGCTCGTTGACGACGACCCCGGCGGGCAGTTTGCTGAACGCCGGCAACATCAACACCTCGGCCCCGCCGTACTGGTCGGTCCCGTACAGATAACAGGGCCGGCGGACCCCCTCGATCTCGATCGTCGGGTGGTCGTGACCGACGATATAACAGTCCGCGTCGGCCTCCGGCGTGACGTGGCCGTGGGTGACGACGCAGTCGCCGGCGACGTACTCCCCGTCGATCGCACCGTTCCACAGCTCCGCCAACAGCGTGTCGTGGTTCCCCGGCGTGACGGTCACGGGACAACCGCGGTCCTCGGCGAGCGCCGAGAGCGACCGGACTGTCGCCGCTGCCCCCGACGGGATCCGATCGAACGAGTGCAATAGATCGCCAGCGATAACGGCGGCAGCGGGCTCATAGCGGTCGAGCAGCCGCTCGAACCGCGCCGTGAGGTCGTCGTGTTCCCCGACCGGCAGCTCGACCTCGGAGGTGGCGTCCCGTCCGACGTGGAGGTCCGCACAGACGAGCGTCCCCGTCGCCGGCAGATAGACGGCTCGGTCGCGGGGATCGAACTCCATACTCGGTGTTCGGCCGCCGCGGGCAAAGCGCTGGCGGGATGGATGGGTGATCGAGTCGCCGGTGTTTATAAATCACCGAGCCGATATCGGGGTATGGTCGACGTGCTCGACAACAAGCGGTCCGCGACGAAGTTTCGCGTGCTCGTCGAGATCGCTGAGCGCCAGCCGGCGGTCAACCAGGGGGAGATCGCCGACGCCGTCGGCCTGACGAGCCAGGCCGTCTCGGAGTACATCCGCGAGCTCGTCGACGAGGGGTTCGTCGAAAAGGAGGCCCGCTCGCGGTACCGCGTGACGAAACAGGGCGTCGACTGGCTGTTTCAGCAGGCCTCCGACGTCCGGCGGTTCACCGAACACGTCACCGAGGACGTCCTCGGAAGCATGCAGGAGGACGCCGCCTTCGCCACCGCGGACATCGAATCGGGCGAGACCGTTTCGTTGACGATCGAGGACGGCCTCCTTCACGCGACGCCCGGCGACTGCGGACCGGCGACCGGCGTCGCCACGACCGACGCCGAGTCCGGGTCCGTCGTCGGTGTCACCGGCTTCGCGGGGATCATCGACCTCGACCCCGGGGACGTAACCGTCTTTCAGATCGCACCGATCCGCTCGGGAACGCCGGCCGGATCGGACAGGCTCACCGACGCGGCGGCAGCGGCCGATCTCGTGGCGGCCGCCGGCGTCGAGGCCGTCGCCGCCCTCAGGGAATCGGGCGTCGAGCCCGGAACGACCTTCGCCGCCGGCACGGTCGCGGCCGACGCGGCGAGTCGGGGACTGGACGTCGCCGTGGTGGTGACGACCGATCTGGCGGGTCGGGTGACGGACGCGTTGCGGGACTCGGGGCTCGCCTACGAGGTCGAAGATTTATAAGACGTCCCCGAACTCGTACCACCCGGGCTCCTTGTGAGCGAGCCACTCGGCCGCATCCACGGCCCCGGCGGCGAAGACGCGCCGCGACTCCGCGCGGTGTGAAAGCGTCAGCACCTCGTCGTTGCCCGCCAGGAGGAGTTCGTGCTCGCCGCGGACGTTGCCCGCCCGGCGGACGTGGACGCCGACCTCCGAGTCCTCGCGCGGGTGTTCGCCCTCGCGGCCGTGGGTCCGGTCGAGCTCGGCCCCGCGGGCCGAATCGACGATGTCGAGGATCGTGTTGGCGGTCCCGCTCGGGGCGTCGCGCTTGCCGTTGTGATGCGTTTCGGTGAGTTCGACGTCGTAGCCGGGCAGCGCCTCGACGCCGGCTTCGACGGTTTTCAGTAGGGCCTGGACGCCACGGGCGAAGTTCGAGGCCTTCAGCACGGCGATCGACTCGCTCGCCGCCCGCAGCGCGTCGAGCCCCGCGTCGTCGAACCCCGTCGTGCCGACGACGTAGGGAACGCCCGCCTCGGCGACGGCTTCGGCGTGTTCGTGGCTCGCCTCGGGGACGGTGAAGTCGATCACGGCGTCTGCCCCTTCGAGCAGCTCGGGGAGCTTCCCGGTCGGGTGCACGCGTACGTCCTCGACGGTGTCCGACGAGGTGGCGACGCCGGCGACATCGTGGCCCCGCTCGCTCGCCTCGGCGACGATCTCGCTCCCGGTCCGGCCCGTGGCCCCGACGACGACGAGTTTCATCGTTCGAGCTCCTCCAGAACGGCTCGGAGCCGGTCGCGGGTCTCCGGCTGGAGGGGGTTCAATGGCGACCGCATCGTCGCCGAGTGGACGCCCCGCATCTCCATGGCCTCGTTGACCGGGATCGGGTTCGTCTCCGCGAAGAGCACTCTGAAGAGGTCGCCGAGTTCGTACTGCAGCTCGCGAGCGCGGTCGAAGTCGCCGGCGAGGGCCGCCCCGACGAGGGCGACGGTCCGTTCCGGTTCGACGTTGGCCGAGACGCTGATACAGCCGGAGCCGCCCTGTGCGATGATCGGAAGCGTGAGCGCGTCGTCGCCGGATAACACCGCGAAGTTCTCGTTTCGGGTCCGTTCGATGACCTCGTTGGTTCGGTTCAGATCGCCGCTCGCGGCCTTGTAGCCGACGACGTTCTCGTGTTCGGCGAGCGAGACCGCGGTCTCGGTCGCGATGTTGCGCCCCGTTCGCCCGGGGACGTTGTAGACGATCTGCGGCAGATCGACGGCGTCCGCGACCGCCCGGAAGTGGTTCTCCATTCCCTCCGGCTCCGGGATGTTGTAGTACGGCGAGATGAGGAGGAGGCCGTCCGCACCCGCATCGGCGGCGCGTTCGGAGAGGTCCAGCGCCTCACGGGTATTGTTCGACCCGGAGCCGGCAATAACGGGCACGTCGTCGACGGCGTCGGCGACCGTCTCGATGACGGCGACGTGCTCGTCGTGGCTCATCGTCGCCGACTCGCCGGTCGTGCCGACGGGGACGACCCCGTCGACGCCGGCGGCTTCGAGCCGCTGGGCGTGGGCGCGGAGGGTGTCGTGATCGATACTCTCGTCGTCGTGGAACGGCGTGGTCATGGCGGGGAACACGCCGGTGAACGTGTCGTGTGTCATTGTGTGTTGTCTGTCGTTAGCTGCTGTCGATCGCGCGTCACTCGGTGTTGACCCACAACGGGGCGCGACCCCGCCGCGGACCGTCCTACCGGCGCTTGCGCTTCACAAAAGCGGTCGGGACGGCGCGCTCGTGGCCGATAGCGGGGCGGCACGTAAGCGCGAAACGTCGCATACCCGAGGTAGTGTCGGGCAACGACTTATGCGTTTTGCGTTCGTCGCCTCGCTCGAGGGCCTCCGACAACGTCTCCGCGCTGTGTATCCTCGGCGGCGACCGCGCCGCGCTCCGGGGGCGCTTTGGGAGCCACCCGCCGATCGAAAAGCGGACCGACGCCGTTCGAAGCGTCGAGCGGAGTTACGACCGGGTATTTAATACGGAGCGGCTCAGTCGTCGTCCGTCGCCGGGTCGGCGGGCGCCGGCCCGGGTTCTTCGTGCCGCGCACGGACCGCTTCGGGGTCGAAACGGTTGACCGAGCGGTTCGGCTCCAGCCCGGCGCGTTCGATGATTTCGAGGTCGTCCGCCGGGCTCCCCCCGGTCGTAGTGAGATAATCGCCCGTGAGGATCCCGTCGGCGCCGGCCTCGAACGGGAGGTGTTGTTCGTCCGGTTCGAGGTTGACCTCCCGGCCGCCGGTGAGGCGAACCCTCGCGTCGGGGTGGAGAAACCGGTACACGGCGATCGTCTCGACGATCCCGGCCGTCGAGATCGCGGCGGTGTCGCGATCGCCGAGCGGCGTCCCCTCGACGGGGTTGAGAACGTTCACCGGCAGCGAGGAGACGCCGATTCCCTGCAGTTCGATCGCCGCGTCGACCCGATCCGTCGGGGACTCGCCCATCCCGAGGATGACGCCCGAACAGAGCTCCATCCCGGCCTCCTTCGCCCGGCGGAGGGTCACGAGCCGGTCCTCGAAGGTGTGCGTCGAGACGACCTCCGGGAAGTACCGCCGCGACGTCTCGATGTTGTGGTTGTAGTGGTTGAGCCCCTCCGCGACGAGCTCCGCCGCCTCCGCCTCGGTGAGCAACCCGAGGGAGGCGTCGACCTCGACCGACGTCCGGTCCCGCACGAGCCGGATCGCCTCGACGACGTCGGCCCACTCCTCGGGGCGACGCTCCTTCGAGACGCCCTTCTCGGCGACGACGATCCCGAACCGCTGTGCCCCGTCCGCTTCGGCCCGTTTCGCCGCGTCGAGTATCTCCGCGGGGTCGAGAAACCCGTGGGTGTCGATCCCGGTGTCGAAGTGCGCCGATTGGGCGCAGAACCCACAGTCCTCCGCGCACTCGCCCGCCTTCGCGTTGACGATCCCGCAGGCGTCGACGGTCCCGTCCGAACGGTGCCGGCGGACGAGATCCGCGCCCGCGGCGAGGGCCTCGACCGGCTGTGCGAGGAGCGCGAGCCCGTCGGTTCGATCCAGCCGTTCGCCGTCCAGCACCCGCGCGACCGCGTCGTCGACCGTTCGGTTCCCCGTCTCGTAAACCATGGATAGCCAGTCACTTTACCGACGAATAAACGCACCGATCGAACCGATCCCATCGTCAGAGTAAAGACAGATCCAGAAGAACGTTCGGCCCGTCATAAACCATGGAAGATGACATCGAGGCCCTCCGCGACACCGTCGTTCACGAGCCTTCTGCGTCGTTCGTCGAGTCGACGAACGTCGCCGCGTTCATGCGGGAGTACGGGATCGACGACTACGACGAACTCGTCGCGCGCACGACGACCGACACCGGGGTCGAGGCGTCCGGTGTCGAGTGGTTCTGGGGGGAGCTCCCCGGCTATCTCGGCATCGAGTTCTACGAGCCCTACGACGCCGTTCGCGACGACACCGACGGGCCGCAGTTCACGGAGTGGTACCCCGGCGGCGAGTTGAACGTCGCCCACAACACCGTCGACAGACACGGCTCGGTCGACGCCGACGGCAGAAACGCCGTCGCCTGTCTCTGGGAGGGCGAGGACGGTGCGGTCCGGGAGCTCACCTACCACGAGCTCCGGCGGCGGTCGAACCAGGTCGCGAACTACCTCGAATCGGTCGGCATCGACACCGGCGATACGGTCGGGCTCTACATGCCGATGGTCCCCGAAGTCGTTCCGATCCTCTATGGCTGTTTCAAGATCGGCGCGATCGCCGTCCCGATCTTCTCGGGGTTCGGCGTCGACGCCACCGCGACCCGGATCGAGGACTCGGCGTGTTCGGTGCTTTTCACCGGCGACGGCTTCTACCGTCGCGGGAGCGAGATCACGCTGAAAGACGCCGCCGACGAGGCCATCGCCGAGGCCGGCCACGTCGAACACACCGTCGTTTTCGACCGGCTCGGCGCCTCCGACCCCGACACCGAGCTCTCGATTCCCTTCGACGACGACCGCGATAGCTGGTGGCACGACGCCGTCGGCGCCCAGCCGGCCGACTACGACACGAAGTCGCTCCCGAGCGACCAGGAGTGTATGTTGCTTTACTCCTCGGGGACGACGGGCAAGCCGAAGGGGATCGTCCACACCCACGCCGGCGCACAGATGCAACCCGCAAAGGAGCTCCACTTCGGGTTCGACCTCAAACCCGCCGACCGGTTCTTCTGGGTCTCCGACATCGGCTGGATGATGGGGCCGTGGACGCTCATCGGCACCCACACCTTCGGCGGCACGATGGTGATGTACGAGGGCGCGCCGGACCACCCGCAGCCGGACCGCTTCTGGGAGCTCATCGAGCGCCACGGCGTCACCCAGTTCGGGATCTCGCCGACGGCGATCCGAGCGCTCCGGAAACAGGGCGACGAGTGGGTCGAGGGGTACGACCTCTCGTCGTTACGACTCCTCGGATCGACGGGCGAGCCGTGGGACCCGGAGTCGTGGCTGTGGTTCTACGAACACGTCGGCGGCGGCGACACGCCCATCATCAACATCTCCGGCGGCACCGAGATCTTCGGCTGTTTCCTGATGCCGATGCCGATCCAACCGCTGAAGCCCTGCACTCTCGGCGGGCCGGGGCTCGGTATGGACATCGACATTGTCGACGAGGCCGGCGACTCGGTGCGGGACACGCACGAACGCGGCTATCTCGTGGCGCGGGACTCGAACCCGGCGATGACGAAATCGCTGTGGGGCGGCGACGAACGGTACCTCCACGAGTACTGGTCGGCGTTCAAATCGCCGCCGATGTGGAACCACGGCGACTGGGCACAGATGGACGAGGAGGGCCTCTGGTTCCTCCACGGCCGGGCCGACGACGCCCTGAACGTGGCGGGGCGGAAGGTCGGTCCCGCGGAGATCGAGGGCGCGGCGATGGAACACGACGCGATCAACCAGGCCGCGGCCGTCGGCGTTCCCGACGATACGACCGGAACCGCGGTCGTGTTGTACGTGATCGTCGAGGCCGAGGCCGAGGAGTCCGACGCCCTCCGGGCGGAGGTCCGCGAGCTCGTCGGCGACGAACAGGGCAAACCGTTCCGGCCCCGAGAGGTGCTCTTCGTCGATGCCTTCCCGAAGACCCAGTCGGGCAAGATCATCCGCCGGGCGGTCCAGGGGACCTACACCGGCGAGGCGTTGGGTGACATGAGCAGCATCGAGAACCCCGAGGCGCTCGAGGAGATCGAGCACGCTCGATAGCGCTTCGTGGGGGCCGTTTTAAACACCCGGACTCGGCCTCCCCGTGCCATCACGAATCTGCCCGTCGACGCATCCCCAGTATCGTCGCGACGAGAAGTGCGACGACCGCTATCGATACTCCGAATCCGGGCTGTTCGTCGGGCTCCGGGCTCGGTTCGCGGTCGGTTGGTGTCGACCCTTCGATGGGGGCGTCGAACGCCTCGGGATGGAACGCTTCGGCCATCTGCCGCAGCGGAACGACGATCCGCGGCCCGGCCTGACTCACGAGGTTTTCGTCGACGACGAGGGTCTGCTCCGAGCGAAGCGCGGTGGTCGACGCGTACGGTTCCCCGTCCGGCAACCCGGCGTGACTCGGTGCGACCATCCACTCGGGATCCGCTTCGACGACCACCTCGTCGGAGATCTCGACGTATTCGGAGACGCCGGCCTCTGCCGCGACGTTCGTGCCGCCCGCCGTCTCCAGTAGCTCGTGGATGAACGTCCCGTCTCCGGCGGCGAAGCTGAAGAAATAATACAACACTCGCGGTCGGTCGAGGCCCGCGACGGCCGCCTCGATCTCCTCGATCTCCGCCTGAGTCGTGTCGATCGTTCCGCTCGCAGCCTCACACTCGCCGACGAAGTGACCGTACAGCGCTGTCTTCTCATAGATGGCCTGGATGGAGTCCTCCAACCCCAGTTGATACACTGTCAACCCGGTCTCGCGGAGCTGTTCGACGGTCTCCTCGTCGAGATAGCTCGGTGCGATGACGAGGTCCGGATCGAGTTCGACCACCCGTTCGACGGTTACCTGCTGGCCGTCGGTCACGTCCCTCCGGGTTTCGGAGCCATCGAGGTACGCGGTGAAGTCCTCGACGGGCATCCCCGTGATACGGTCTTCGGCCCCGATCTCCCAGAAGACCTGCGCCGAGGAGGCGTCGAGAACCACGACCTCGGTGGCCGGTTCCGTCAGTGTCACATCGGTTCCGGTCGCATCGGTTTCTGTAATCGGGAACGAACACTCCTCGGCGTCGTGTTCGGCAGCCACCGCTCCGGTGGCCGCGACGATCCCGACCGAAAGCAGGAGTGTCATCACGAGGGCGAAGCGCAAACGGGTGTCCATTATATGGAACCACCGTCTCAGTCAATAAGTACTTTAGTTAAACCAACCAGAGTTGGATTGTGCTCTTCCGTCGGACAGTCGTATGGTCGGCCGGAATCACGGCCCTGTTGGCTGCGGTCATCGCCACGAGCGTCACGGTCGGGCCGGCGGACATCAGCCTCGCCGAGTCGATGTTCGCGATCCTCAACGGCGTCACCGTGCCGGTAGTTGTCGATGGGGGGCTACGGTGGATTCGACCGTTCGCGTTCGACGTCCCCGAGACGACGGAAACCATCGTCTTGTCGGTACGTCTCCCCCGGATTTTGCTCGGCGCAATCGTCGGATTCGCGCTCGCGGCGGCGGGCACGGTGATGCAGGGGTTCTTCCGGAACCCGATGGCCGACCCGTCGATTATCGGCGTGTCGACGGGCGCTGCGGTCGGCGCTGTTGCGTACATCGTCTCGCCGGTCGTGATACCGTACGGGCTGCCTGCCGCCGCGTTTATCGGGGCGCTTCTCGCGGGGTTCGGCGTCTACCTCATCGCGACGGAGGACGGTCGGACCCCGGTTGCGACCCTCCTTCTCGCCGGCGTCGCCGTCCAGACCTTCCTCGGAGCGGTCATCTCCTATCTTCTCCTCGGGGCCGGGGATAACCTCGAGCAGGCGGTCTACTGGCTGATGGGACATCTCCACGCCAGCACCTGGGGAAAGGTCCGGCTTGCGCTCCCGGTCGTCGTCGTTCTCTTCGTGTTTCTGCTCGCGTACACCCGGGATCTCAACGTCATGCTGCTCGGCGAGGACGATGCCCGGACGCTCGGCATCGATGTCGAACGGACGAAGCGCGTGTTACTCGCAGGGTCGAGTGTCACGACCGCCGCTGCCGTTGCCGTCTCGGGCGTCATCGGCTTCGTCGGGTTGATCGTCCCCCATATGCTGCGGTTGGTCGTGGGGCCGGATCACCGGATCCTGCTGCCGACGAGTGCGCTCGCCGGAGCGGTCTTTCTCGTCGCGACCGACACGGTCGCCAGAATGGGTCCCGGTGAGGTCCCCGTCGGCATCGTCACGGCCGCACTCGGGGCACCGTTCTTCCTCTATTTGCTTCGCCGGCGGGAGGTGCATGCGCTGTGATCGACGTCGATAGCGTCTCCGTCGAACTGGGCGGTACTCGGATCCTTCGGGACGTTTCCCTTCGCGTCGATTCGGGCGAGTTCCTCGCGTTGATTGGGCCGAACGGCGCCGGCAAGACGACACTACTGCGGACGATCAACGGGCTGTTAACGCCCGCGTCGGGGGCTGTTGCCATCGACGGGCACGATATCTCGGCGTTGTCATCGAAGGCTGTCGGGCGACTCGTCACGACCGTTCCACAGGAGACGTCGCTGGCGTTCGAGTTCGACGTCGAGGATATCGTCACGATGGGCAGAACCCCGCACCGCGGTCGGTTCTCGACGCTCGGAGAAAGCGACCGAACCGCCGTCGAAACCGCATTACAGCGAACGGAGACGGCGCAGTTTGTCGATCGATCCGTCGGCGACCTCAGTGGCGGTGAACGACAGCGCGTCCTGTTGGCTCGCGCGTTGGCACAGGAGACCCCGGTCCTGTTGCTCGATGAGCCGACGGCGAGTCTCGATATCAACCACCAGCTGCGGACGCTGTCGCTGGCGCGTGAACTCGCCGCTGACGGGAAAACCGTCGTCGCGGCGATCCACGACATCGAGCTCGCGGCTCGGTTCTGCGATACGATCGCCGTCCTCGACGGCGGCGAGATCCGTGCCCTGGGCTCCCCGTCGGCAGTCCTCACCCACGAAACACTGGAGGAGACGTTCGGCGTGCGGACGGTCGTCGGGACGAACCCGGCGACGGGGGGCCGGACCATCACGCCCGTCTCGGACTCCCCGCCGAACGACACGCGGGTCCATGTCATCGGCGGCGGCGACCGGACGGCGAGCGTCATCGGTCGCCTCAGCGACGCTGGGATCGCGGTTTCGGTCGGGATCCTTCCGGAGAACGACGCCGCAGTCACCACCGCACGCCGACTAGCCGAGGACGTGGTGACCGCGCCACCGTTTACCTCACCCGACGCCGACACCCAACGGCGGGCGGCGGCGTTGCGGGACGATGCAGTAGCGACGGTGCTGACGACGATGCCCGCTGCCGTGAACCGATCGCTGCTCGGGGAGACCGAACAGCTCATCGCGCTTGCGGGAGTCGAACACCCCGCTGCGACACGGACCGCCTCCGAGCGGAACCTGGTCTCAACGATTCGGGCACTCCCCGGTGTCTCGGAGCCGGTGGATACGTACAGGGGCTCGAATCGGCAACGATAACACGGTGATACACACGTTCGCGAAGACTACTGCTGTGGACGAGATCCCCGTTGCTTCATCCGAACCACTCGTCGGCTGTCTCTGTCGACGCTGCTAAAACAATCCGAGAAAAAATAGTTTCAAATGTTATATCCTTGGATATACCTTCGATACAGTTCATTTTCCCTGCTTTTTGTTCTGCCCCTGCAACCGTGTCGTTGACAGGCGTCTTTCATCGGTCCGGCTCCATCGACAGGAAAAACGGCTCTGTCACGTCGTGTTTCCTGCGGGGTTCGGTACGGAATGCGTGACGATAGCGTTTTTCGCGCTTATTCAGGACCTGTATCGTGGGTTTACTCCTTTTGTGACCGACAGCTCCGTACAGCTACTACTGCCAACCGACGGATTGGATCACCGTTTCATCGGCCGAATGTGGTCCGGAACCTGATCGGAACTCGGGCTGTGAATGAGCCTTATAAACCAGTTGTGGACGGCCGAGCGTACGTATCTACTGCCAAATACATAAATATAAAGATTGTATTCAAAATTTATATTTTCCCGCGCTGCCGCGTCACTGTTATTTATGTACCATACGTACTGCTGCCTCGCTCGTGCTACGATGGTACTTATATTATTCTTTCGGAGGTTTATAACATATCTACGCGATTTATAAATCGCCTTCGAGACAGAGGAACTCCGTGGCCGTCCGGTCGAAGATGTCACGGTACGTTTCCCCGGACAGCCCGCGCGCGAACAGCCCCGCCCGCTCGGCCCGGATGTAGCTGTCGAGAGCCGGTCGGCGCCACCCGTGGCGAGGGGTTCGAGGCATGCGATCCGCGGCCACAGGTACCGAGTCGTTCCGGGAGACAGTACGCTTTTTTGTACTCCCGATAAAATCAGTCAGGTATGACCGGAACGCTGGATCACACGATGCTCCGCGTCGGCGACCTCGAGGAGTCCGTCGGATGGTACGAGACGCACCTCGACTACGAGGAGAAGGACCGATACGACGGCGACGGGTTCAGCATCGTCTATCTCGGCCCGCCCGATATGGGCGACGACGAGGCCCTCCTGGAGCTGACGAGCAACGAGGATCAGGATGACGTCGAGATCGGCGACGCCTGGGGCCACGTCGCGGTCCGGGTCCGCGATCTGGAGGCGGCCTACGGGGAGCTGATGGCGGGCGGCGTCGACGACTACCGCGACCCCGAGTCCTGCGGGTACAACTACGCGTTCGTGAAGGATCCCGACGGCCACGAGATCGAACTCGTCGAACGCGAGGTCGGATCGCCCTGGAGCCTCGATCACACGATGGTGCGCGTCGGCGACGCCGACGAGTCGATCGGCTTCTGGAGCCGGAAGTTCGAGTACACGGAGCCGAGCGACGGCCGCTGGGAGGCGGACACGTTCTCGAACTACTTTCTCGAACCGCGACACGCCTCGTCGGCGGCGATGAGCGTCGAGTTGACGTACAACTACGACACCGAGGCGTACACCGACGGCGACGGCTGGGGCCACCTCTGCGTTCGGGTCGACGACCTCCACGACGACTGGGAGCGACTGTTGCTCCGCGAGGCCCCGGACTACCGCGACCCCGAGTCCTGCGAGGACATGTACGCGTTCACCGAGACGCCGGACGGCCACGAGATCGAGCTCATAGAGCGCGATCCCGACGCGGCGTCGCTTTTCCCGTTTTGACCGCCGCCTGCCACAGGCTTATGTTTGCCTCGGGCACAACGCGGTAGTATGTCAGAAAAGACGATCGGGTTCGTCGGACTCGGGATAATGGGACTGCCGATGGCGAAGAACCTCGTCGACGCCGGCTACCGCGTCGTCGGGCACAACCGCTCGCCGGAGCCAACCGCGGAGCTCGTCGCGGCCGGCGGCGAGGACGGCGGCTCCCCGGCCGGCGTCGCCGAGGAAAGCGATGTCGTCCTCCTCTGTCTGCCCGACTCGCCGGACGTCGAGAACATCGTCCTGGGGACGGGTGAGGAGACGGAGCCGGTCGTCGACGGCGTCAGTGAGGGGATGACCGTTATCGATCACTCGACGATCTCGCCGACGGTCGCCGAGTCCGTCGCCGACCGGCTCGCCGAGGCGGGGGTCGCGATGCTCGACGCGCCGATCTCCGGCGGCGAGGAGGGCGCGATCGACGGGACGCTCTCGATAATGGTCGGCGGCGACGAGGCGGCGTTGGACGCACAGCGGGACGTTCTCGAGGTAATGGGCGGGACGATCACCCACTGTGGCCCGAGCGGCGCCGGCCAGACGACGAAGGCGTGCAACCAGATCGTCGTCGCCGCCCAGATGGTCGGCGTCAGCGAGGCCCTAGTGTTTGCGGACAACGCGGGGGCCGACCTGGAGGCGGTCGTCGACGCGATACGCGGCGGCGCGGCGGGCTGTTGGGCCCTCGACAACCGCGCGCCCGACATGATCCACGGCGACTTCGACCCCGGGTTCTTCGCGGCGTACCAGTACAAGGACCTCCGGATCGCAACCGACGCCGGCGAGGCGTTCGGCTCGCCGATGCCCCAGACCGCGCTGGCGCACGAACTCTACAAGACGATGGTACAGAACGGTATGGGTGACGACGACAACTCGGGCGTGATGCAGGTCATCGAGATGCTGTCCGGCGGGCCGGCACGCGTCGACGAGTGACCGGCCGCGGTCGGACCGACCGGGACGCCTACACCGTGACGAGCGTTTCCTGGTAGGCGCCGTAGTGGTCCTCGAAGACGGCCATTATCTCGCCCATCGTGGCGTAGGCCTTCACCGCGTCGATTATCGGCGGCATGACGTTCTCGTCGTTCTCGATAGCCTCCTTTATATCGTCGAGACACGCCTCGACCGCGTCGTCGTCGCGTTCGTCTTTGACCGATTCGAGCCGTTCGAGCTGTCGGTCCCGCGTCTCGGGGTCGACGTGCAACAGGTCGGGTTCGGCGTCCTCCTCGATCTCGTATTTGTTGACGCCGACGACGATCTCCTCGCCGCGGTCGACGCGCTGTTGGTACTCGTAGGCGGCCTCCTGGATCTCCCGGTGGAAGTAGCCGTCCGGGATCCCGGCCAACACGCCGTCGCGAACGGAGCCGTCGCCCATCTCCTTTATTTCCTCGATGTACGCCATGATCTCCGTTTCCATCTCGTTGGTGAGCTTCTCGATGGCGAAGGAGCCGCCCATCGGGTCGACGATGTCGGCCGCACCGGACTCCTCGGCGATGATCTGTTGGGTCCGCAACGCGACCCGCACCGCCTCCTCGCTCGGCAGCGCGAGCGCCTCGTCGTAGCTGTTGGTGTGTAGCGACTGGGTGCCGCCCATCACCGCGGCCAGCGCCTGGATCGTCACGCGGACGATGTTGTTGAGCGGCTGTTGGGCCGTCAGCGATTGCCCGGCGGTCTGGGTGTGGAACTTCAGCCGTTTCGAGGCCTCGGCGTCGGCGTCGTACCACTCGTCCATGATCCGGGCGTAGATGCGGCGGCAGGCCCGGAACTTCGCGACCTCCTCGAAGATGGAGTTGTGGGAGTTGAAAAAGAAGGACAGCTGCGGTCCGAACTCGTCGATGTCGAGGCCGCGGTCGAGACAGTCCTCGACGTACGCGAAGCCGTCGGCGAGCGTGAAGGCGGCCTCCTGGGCGGCCGTCGCCCCGGCCTCGCGGATGTGGTACCCGGAGATGGAGACGGGGTGGAACTTCGGGGTCTCCTCGACGGCGAACTCGATCGTGTCGGTGACGACGTCGAGGCTCGGCTCCGGCGGGATCACCCACTCCTTCTGTGCGATGAACTCCTTGAGCATGTCGTTCTGTAGCGTCCCGCGGATCTCCTCGCGCGGGACTCCCTTCTCGTCGGCCAACGCGATGTACATCGCGTAGATGACCGGCGCGCTCGGGTTGATGGTAAAGGAGGTCGAGACCTCGCCGATGTCGATCCCGTCGAAGAGGATCTCCATGTCCCGGAGCGTGTCGACCGCGACGCCCTCCTTGCCGACCTCGCCTTCGCTCATCGGGTGATCGGAGTCGATCCCCATCAGGCTCGGCATGTCGAACGCCGTCGAGAGCCCGGTCTGGCCCTCGTCGATGAGGTAGTGGAACCGTTCGTTTGTCTCCTCCGCGGTTCCGAACCCGGCGAACTGCCGCATCGTCCAGGTGCGTCCCCGGTACATGGTCGGATACGGGCCGCGGGTGTAGGGCTCCTCGCCGGGGAAGCCGAGGTCCGCCTCGAGATCCATGTCGGCGATGTCCTCCGGGGTGTAGAGCCGGTCGACCTCGTGGTTCGAGACGGTCGCAAAGCGGTCCTTTCGCTCGCCGGCTTCGAGGAACGGTTCGAGGGTTTCCGCCTCCCACTCGGACCTGTTCCCGCGGATCCGTTCCAGATCGTCGTTGTCGAACATTGGTGATAGAAACCACTGCTATCACGAAAAGCGTTGCCGTACGTCTAAGCGACCGGACATGTCTGTGCGGACTCCGGAACGTTTAATCGAAAACTCCCCGAACGACGCTTCATGACACGGAACGTAGGCGATATCGACCGCGTCGGCGTCGTCGGTGCCGGGACGATGGGGAGCGGGATCGCACAGGTGGCGGCCACCTCGGGCCACGATGTCGTCATGCGCGACATCGAGACGGAGTACGTCGAGAACGGGTTCGGGACGATCGCCGACAGCCTCGGGCGGCTCGTCGACCGGGAGAAACTCACCGAGGCCGAGGCCGAGGCCGCCGAGGCCCGCATCGAGGGGACGACCGAACTCGCGGATCTCGCCGACTGCGATATCATCGTCGAGGCCGCCCTCGAGGACATCGACGTCAAGCGCGACATCTTCGCCGATCTCGACGACATCGCCGACCCCGATGCGGTCCTCGCGACGAACACGTCGACGCTGTCGATCACGACGATCGCGGCGGCGACCGATCGCCCCGGTTCCGTCGTCGGCCTCCACTTCATGAACCCCGTTCCCGTCATGCAGGGCGTCGAGGTCGTCCGCGGCGAGAAGACCCGATCCGACGTTCTGGAGTTCGCCCACGCCTTCGCCGAGGACCTCGGCAAGGAGACCTGGGAGTCCGACGACAAACCCGGTTTCGTCACCAACCGGATCCTGATGCCGTGGATAAACGAGGGGATCCGCGCCTACGACGAGGGCGTCGCCTCGAAGGAGGACATCGATAGCGGCATGACGCTCGGGACGAACGTCCCGATGGGTCCGCTCCAGCTGGCCGACCACATCGGGCTCGACATCTGTCTGCACGCGACCGAGACGCTCCACGAGGAGCTCGGCGACCGCTATACCCCGGCGTACCTCCTCAAACGGAAGGTCGAGGCCGGCGACCTCGGCAAGAAGACCGGCCAGGGCTTCTACGAGTACGATTGACATCCTCCGCCGCGTAAACAGGGCGGGATCGGAGATCCCGCAAACAGTCGGCCGTAGGCCGACGACGCGGGGGAATCCCACGGCACCGCACCGCTTGGTTGGGAGTTTCAGGTTTGCAGTTCCACCGACCCCCGGCACGGCGAGAATCCGTGTGGGGTTCATTGACTGAAGCGGGAGGCATCGTTTATAAATGCCCGGGCGTTTCCTGGACAGACGCGCGTTTTATAAACAGACGGACGGTGTTTATAAAGAATCGCGGCACTGTTTATATACGCTCGGGGCGATCCGTCGAAAACGGAGCCGCGGCCGTCCGGGGCGGGTTTATATACCCAGCCGCGGGACGGAGGCAAAAAACGATAAGCCGCCCGCCCGTCACTGTTGCGTATGGAGTATCACGAGGCGTCGAACTTTCTTTCCGACCTCCGCCGGTACCCGCCACGGACGGGCACCGATGCGACGAGGGGTCTGCTCGAACACCTCGGCGCGCCCGGTTCCGAACTCGACATCGTCCAGATCGGCGGCTCGAACGGGAAGGGGAGCACCGCCCGGATGGTCGAGTCCGTGCTCCGGGAAGCCGGCTACGACGTCGGGTTGTACACGTCACCGCACCTCGACGACCCCCGTGAACGCGTTCGGATCAACGGCCGCCCGGTGACGAAGGCGGCCGTCGCCGACTACGTCGAGACGATCCGCCCGTACGTCCACGAGCGGACGCCACGCGGCGATCCCCCGACGTTCTTCGAAACGCTCACCGCGCTCGCGGTGTGGACGTTCGCCCGCGAGAACGTCGATATCGCCGTCCTCGAAGTCGGGATCGGCGGCGAACACGACGCGACGAGCGCGCTCGAACCGGACGCCGCCGGCGTCACGAACGTCACGCTCGAACACGCCGACGTCCTCGGCGACACCGTCGGCGAGATCGCCCGCGACAAGGCCGCGATCGCCCCTGCCGATCGACCGCTCGTGACGGCCGCCGACGGCGAGGCGTTCGAGGCGATCGCCGCCGCCGTCGATCGGCCGATCCGGGTCGGCGGGGCGGACGCCGACGTCTCGGTCGCGAGCGAGGGCCGAGCCGGCGTCGAACAGCGCGTCACGGTCGGGGGCGACGGCTGGAACGTCGGGACGTCGATTCCTCTCCTCGGATCCCACCAGTGCCGCAACGCCGGCGTCGCCGCGGCGCTCTGTCGGCAGTTCGGCGGCGTCGACATCGCCGACATCGAACGAGGGCTCCGGAACGCCCACTGGCCGGGGCGCTTCGAGGTGATGGCCGAGGACCCCCTCGTCGTCGTCGACGGCGCCCACAACCCCGGCGCCTGCGCCGGCGTCGCCGGGACGCTTTCGACGTTCGAGTACGACGAGCTACACCTCGTCTTCGGCGCGATGGCGGACAAAGACGTCCCCGGTATGGTCGGTTCGCTACCGCCCGCGGATGTCGCGTACGCCTGTCGCCCGGATCTCGACCGCGCCGAGCCCTCGGCGTCGGTCGCGGCCGTTCTCGAGGCCGACGGCCGCGCCGGCCGGATCGAACCCTGCGGGAGCGTCGCTGCGGCGCTCTCGGCGGCGCTCGCGAACGCCGATCCGGGTGATGCGGTCGTCGCCTGCGGGTCGCTGTATCTCGTCGCGGAGGCCCGCCGGCGGTGGACCCGACAGACGGTCACGGCGGCCGCCGCCGACACGGCAGCCGCCTCCGGCGCGCTCCGCCGTGCGGACGTCGACGATCGGGCGATCCACCGCGTCCGGGAGGACGGCGCTCACGACCTCGTCGTCACCCGCGTCCGCCCCCGACAGGCTGCGCGTATCGAGTCGGCGTTCGGCCCGATCGGCGGGACGTGCGTGACGTCGGCCGTCGACGCGCAGTCACACGAACTCGTCGACGCGGCGCTCATGGGCACCCACGCCGAGTTCCGGGCGTTGATCGAGACCCTCCGGGATCGCTCGGTGGATCTCGCGGCCGTCGCGGACGACCTCGCGGCGGCACTCGGGTTCGATACCGAGGGGGTCCGCCCGGATCCGGGGCACGGAACGGCCCCCGACGCCGAGCCGGCGACACCGTCCGCCGGCTACCCCTGGACCGACGGCACCGCGATAATGGGGGTGCTCAACGTCACCCCGGACTCGTTCTACGACGGCGGGCGGTACGACGCCCTCTCGGACGCCGTCGACCGGGCCGAGGCGCTCGTCGAGGCCGGCGCGGACATCGTCGACGTCGGCGGCGAGTCGACGCGCCCGAACGCCGACCCGGTCCCGATCGACGAGGAGCTCGAACGGGTCGTCCCCGTCGTCGAGGCGCTCGCCGACACCGACGCGACCGTCTCGGTCGACACCCGGAAGGCGCCGATCGCCCGCGCCGCCCTCGACGCCGGGGCGGACATCCTCAACGACGTGTCCGGGCTCGAAGACCCCGAGATGCGGCTCGTCGCGGCCGAGTACGATGTCCCCGTCGTCGTCATGCACTCGATACACACGCCGGTCGACCCCGACGCCGAGATCGCGTACGACGACGTCGTCGGCGATACGCTCGCCGCCCTCGAAGAGCGCGTCCTGCTCGCCGAGAAGGCCGGCCTGGATCGCTCGCAGGTGATCGTCGATCCCGGCCTCGGCTTCGGCAAGACGGCGACCGAGAGCTTCGAGCTGCTCGGCCGGCTCTCGGAGTTCCGGTCGCTCGGCTGTCCGGTGTTGGTCGGCCACTCCCGGAAGTCGATGTTCGGACTCGTCGGCCGCGAGGACGCCGACGATCGCCTCGCAGCGACGGTCGCCGCGACCGCCCTCGCGGCCGAGCGCGGGGCGGACATCGTCCGTGTCCACGACGTCGCGGAGAACCTCGCGGCGGTGCGGACGGCCGCCGCGGCAGAGGATCCGTCGCGGTTCGACGGCTAGGGCGCGTCGACGCCGAACTCGCGGAACAGCTCGACGTACGTGCCGGTGACCGCGGCGTGGTCGAACCCCTGGAACGCCTTGTCGATGTCACGAAACCCCAGCCGCCACGAGTTCTCGATGGCCTCGTCGAGAGCGTCCATGTCGGTCACGCGCACGCCCCGCTCGCGGCGATCGACGAGCTCGTGGGCGCTCGAATCGCCCTGGATCTCGACGACCCCGACGCAGCCGCAGGCGAGCGCCCACAGCAGCTCCCGGGCGAACGTCGAGCGTCGCGCCGTCTGGACGAACGTGTGTGCGCCCCGGTACACCGCCACCCGCTCCGCGCGGGGGATTTCGCCGAGGAACTCGATCCGGTCGTCGATGCGGAGGTCCCGCGCCTGCGTCTCGTAGGCGGCCCGCTCCGGACCGTCGCCGATCACCGCCGCCGTCCACTCCCTTCCGCGTAGCTCCGCGAGCGCGAGCAGGAGATCCTCCAGGTTCGAGTCGTCGTCGAGGCGGGCCGCGTACGCGATATCGACCGGGGCCCCGGGCTCCGTGGCCGTGATCGTCCCGAAGTCGATGCCGTCGGGCACGACGGTCGTGTTCGCCTCGGTTGCCCCGTACTCCCGGACGCGGGTCCGCTGGAGCTCCGAGGGCGTGACGACCTGCGTCGGGAGGCTCGCGGCCCGCCGGCGCCACCGCGAGCGCCCGAGTTCGGGTTCGTCGCCGTACCAATCGACGAAGAGCGGGGCCCGGGCGAGGCGTGCGCCGACCCACGCCGACACCACGGCCCCCGGTGGCGACGCGGCGGCGACGACGACGTCCGGGCCGTGGCGGGCGAGCAGCCCCGGCACTCGGGTGTAGTACAGCGCCGGGTGTTCGAACGTGACGCCCTCGTGATCGAGCCCGTTTATATCGATCCGCCGGCCGGCGCGCTCCCACCAGGGCAGACAGTAGACGACGACCTCGTGACCGCGGTCGTCGAGCGCCGCCGCCAGCCGCCGGAGCCGGCGCGCGCCGGGCCGCTCCGACTGTGGCGGCGGATCCCTGAAAACGACTGCGACTCGCATACCACGGCCGACGGCGGCCGCTGTCAAAAATGGCCCGGAACGGCACCGCCAGCGCCGTTCGAGCCCCCGGGTGGGGCGCCGCGGCTTCCGGAACTACCACATCGCTCATGTGCCCCCGTTGTCTACGTTCGGGCATGGATCCGAGCGGAAGCGGTGCCCCCTGGGGCCGCGGTACCGACCCCGCCCGGGACGGGCCGCGGGCCGAGCGCTCCGCGGACCGGCGGGCCGGGGCGGCCGAGACACGGGTCCGGACCGGTAGACGGGGTGGTCCGGACGGTGGCTGACGACACGACCGTCGTCTACCCGCTGGTCAGCGGGGACGGCAACGAGCGCGTTCTCGAGGAGTGGCTCACCGACCACGCCTCGTACGCCCTCGCCGACACGGACCGGCCGGTCGACGCGACCGACGCCGAGCTCTGTATCACCGACAAGGGCGGACTCCGCCGGCACGGCGACGCCCTCGCGGCCATCAAAGCCGAGACCGAACCGGTGTTGTTTCCGGTGTTGTTGTTGTTGTCCGAGCGCGATACGGATCTCATCGAGACCGACGAAGGCGGGATCGTCGACAACGTGTTGATCTCGACGGTCGACGAGATCGTCGCCCTCCCGATCCGGCAGGCGGAACTCGAGTGGCGGATCGAGGCGCTGCTTCGGCTCCGGGAGCAGTCCCTCGAGTTGCGGGCCCAGACCGAACAGCTCCGTCGGTTCCGGGAGGCCGTCGAGGCGTCGGGACACGCGATCTTCGTGACCGATACCGACGGGGTCATCGAGTACGCCAACCCGGCCTTCGAGGAGATCACCGGCTACGACCGGACGGCGATCGTCGGCGAGACGCCGAACGTCCTGCAGTCGGGGGCCATGTCGGCGGGGTACTACGAGGAGATGTGGGAGACGATCACCGCCGGCGACACGTGGACGAGCGAGGTCGTCGACCGCCGCAAGGACGGCACCCCATACACCGCCTACCAGACGATCGCACCGATCGTCGACGACGACGGCGACGTGAGCGCGTTCGTCGCCGTCCAGACGGATATCTCGGAGCGCAAAGCGCTACAGGACCGCCTCAAACGCCACCGCGACATCGTCCAGCGGCTCGACGACCCGATCATGATACAGGACGAGTCGGGGGCATTCGAGCTCCTCAACGAGGCGCTCGTCGAGTTCGCCGGCCGCCCGAAACCGGAGCTGCTCGGCAACAGCGAGCCGAGCTTCATGGACGAGGCCACCGCCGAGACGATCGACGAGAAGCGGCGCGAGGTGATGGCGACCGAATCGCCGGTCCGATACTCCGTCGCTCCCGAGTTCGAGCACTCGGACCGCGAGGCGGTGTTCAGCACCAGCCGGTACCCCTACTACGACGACGACGGGGCGCTCTCCGGGACGATCGCCATCTGTCGGGACGTGACCGAGCTCGAGGAGCGAACGAGACAGCTGCGGGTGATGGACAACATCCTCCGGCACAACCTCCGGAACGACCTGATGGTCGTCCGCGGACTGGCGGAGCAGGTGCGCTCGGAAGCGCCGGCGGCGGCGCCGCTCGCCGACAAGATCATAGACCACACGGAGAAACTGATGTCGACGGGGGAGAAATCCCGGGCGATAACGGACCTGTTGAGCTCGGAGCCACGGACCCGGCCGCTCGATGTCGCCGTCTCCGTCGGATCGCTCGTCGAGGAGCTCTCGACCGCCGCTTCCGGGGCGACGATCGCGACGGACCTCCCCGAGCACGCCACCGCGGACGTGAGCATCAACTTCAGCGAGGCCGTCGAGGAGCTCCTGCGGAACGCGATCGAACACAGCGACCGGGAGGCGCCCTCGGTCGAACTCCGGGTCGAGACGACCGACGACGCCGTCGCCGTCACCGTCGTCGACGACGGCCCCGGCATGCCCGAGATGGACAGGGACGTCCTCGAAACCGGGCTCGCGATCGACGACCTCTATCACGGGAGCGGGCTCGGCCTCTGGCTCGTCTACTGGGTCGTCAGGCGATCCGGCGGATCGATCGAGGTCGCCGAGGCCGACCCGCGGGGAACCGAGATCACGATAACGGTCCCGCGGAGCGAGCGCGGGGCCGGGGAGGCGGACCAGCCCGGGGAGACGGACGCGGGCGACCGGCCGCGGGAGCCGACGGGCTGATCGCGTCACTCCCACGCGGCGTGAGAATTATAGAAAGCACCAGGCGAAAACCCACGGCTTTAGCCGTGGGATGAAGCCGACAACTGGGAATCAAACCACCCTCTAGTAGCAGGCCGACTCCCCAATGTTCAAGAATCGCCCATTCTACGTATAAGATATGGAGGTGCGGCGTACTGTCCCCGTTGCGCTCGACGTGGACAGTGACGATGCCGCACTCCTCGAAGACACCGTAGACACGTTCCTCTGGTCGGCACAGTACGTCGTAGACCACGCTTTCAAAGGCGAGTACGTCACCACCAGCAAGACCACACTGGACGACGAAACCTACGACGATGTGCGAGAAGCCACGGACGGCTTCAACGGTGGACTGGTCCAAGCCGCTCGGAACAAGGCTGCCGAAGCCTGCAAGAGCGTCGTCGCCCGCTGGAAGAACGGTAAGAAGGCTTCGAAACCACGATTTACCAGTCCACACGTCGTTTACGACCACCGCACCGCCACGTTCCACGACGACTACGTAAGCCTCGCCACCACGGATGGTCGCATCGAAGCCGACTACGTACTGCCCGACGAGGATAGCGACACGCCACACTCGGAATACCTGTTTTCCGACGAGTATGAAACAACGGGGGCGGAACTACACTATCACGACGGCGATTGGGTGCTTCACATCCACTGCAAGAAGGAAGTGGAGTCTGACACGTCGGACCAGGCAAC
>OBKM01000105.1_pt1 | contig 38564 bp, 31 predicted proteins | sample 1519691 | NCBI WGS metagenome assembly OBKM01 (sample SAMEA37050418, study PRJEB22526) | metagenome | biome: saline pan; feature: lake; material: water | place: Egypt | collected 2015 | depth 0.5 m
CCTGTAAGCCCTGAGATCTGCCTTGACGCGGCTGCCACCGAGTCGGGAGTTTCTTCTGGGTGAAGTCAACTCGAGATTTGGGACGTGACAGCAATCGTTCTCCCGTTCCAGCAATCCTGGTATTCCCGCCTTCGCGGGAATGACGTTTAGCCAGATGCAGGAGAAAGGTGCACCAAACAGGCGATGTCTGTTTCAATCCATCGTTAGGCCTCACCCCCGCGCGGATACCATTCATCTCCAAAAGACACGACCAAAAGATACGATATGTCCACCTGCCAGTCTATCCATCCAGCAACACACGTAGGATTGATCCTGGGGCTTGCCCTGCTCATCACTAGCTGCGCGCCCATGGAAGGAGTTGTCGAGCCGGAGGAAGAGGACGGCGAACCTGAGGTTTACTACCGAGTGCAGGTGCATATGACGACGGATCGTTCGAACGCCGAAACGGTGCGCAGCCAGGTCGAGGCGTGGTGGGACGATCTGCCGGCCGAGGAGCGCCCGTCCAGCGTAGCTCATGAGGACCTGTCGGCGGTTGTAGTCTGGCAGCAACCATACTATCGCGTCCGTCTTGGGCAGTTTGCGTCCCGCGAGGAGGCTCAAGAGCTGCTCCCCACGGCGCGCGACGAGTTTTCGGACGCCCTCGTGGCGCGTGAGCGAAATACAACGCCCGTCGCCCAAGACTGACCCTTGCACCAATCTGTGCCTCCCATGAACATCGCACTCGTCCAACAACAGCCAACGAGCGACCGCGAGGCCAGCGTACAGCGGGGACTAGCAGCCCTTGAGGAGGCGGCCGAGGCGGGGGCGGATCTGGTGGCGTATCCCGAGCTGTCGTTCACGCCGTTCTGGCCGCAGCGCCGCGCCGGATCCGACGCGCTGGACCTCGCTGAGCCGATTCCCGGTCCGACGACAAAGGCGTTTCAGAAAGCCGCAGCCCAGCACGGCGTGGTGACCATCATCAACCTGTACGAGCGGGTGGGCGATCGGGCGTACGACACGTCGCCCGTCATCGACGCCGACGGGCAGCTGCTCGGGCGCACCCGTATGATGCATATCACCGACTACGAGGGCTTCCGCGAGCAGGATTACTACGCACCCGGCGATACAGGCGCGCCTGTCTACGACACCGCCGCCGGCCGCATCGGCGTGGCGATCTGCTACGACCGGCACTTCCCCGAGGTCCTGCGCGCCCTCGCGCTCGATGACGCCGAGCTCGTCGTCGTGCCCCAGGCCGGCGTGGAAGGGGAGTGGCCGGAGGGGCTTTTTGAGGCCGAGTTGCGCGTAGGAGCGTTTCAGAACGGCTACTTTATGGCACTCGCCAATCGAGTCGGCGAAGAAGAGACGCTCACCTTCGACGGCGGGTCTTTCGTAGCCGACCCGCACGGACAGCTTGTAGATCAGGCGCCGCGTGGCGAAGAAGCCATCCTACAGACCACGATCGACCTCGGCGAGTGCGAAAAGTCGCATGCCCGACGGCTTTTCCTCAAGCACCGGCGACCGGAGCAGTACGCCGAGGGCGCGGTCGCCCAACCCACGCCGACTTCTGAAGGGCGTGATTAGAAGGGCGTGATTAGAGGACGCCCATGAACTCTTCCCAGAACATCAGAACGAGAATCACGAGCCACAGCAGGTGGCCGGAGCCCGTTCCAATGGCTACGCGCTTGCGGTAGGTGCCGGCGTCGCCTCCGTTCTGAAGGGCGCTCACCATGCTCTTCCAGGGGCGCCAGATCAGGAAGAAGTGCACGAGAACCAGGATGGCAATAAGCGTGAGACTTGCGTGATACGCCGGATGATAGGCGGCGAACCCACCGCCCAAGAAGAAGGACACGTACGAGAACACCAGCGTGAGCACGATGAATATATTCATCAGATAGACCGAGCGCTGCCCGTCCTCGGCCAGGGCCAAAGCCGCCTCAGGCCCTGCTTCCAGCACTGTGCGAGCTCGGCCGGCGAGGCGCAGTCCCATCCCAAACCACGCAGCGGCTGTAATGATATGCAAAACGACGGACGCGTGGAAGAGAAGATTGGTCATGACATCGGCGAAGGGTTGGATTAATGAACGACCGCTTGCAATCTCGGCGATGGATCTAAAGGATGCAAACGTACTGCGGAAGTCTCGCCAAAACTTGACGCGCGCTCCGGACTGCACGAGAGAGGCGACGTGCTCCCTGTAAAAGAGCGCAGCAAATGATGAGATTACAATACTTTTGGCGCTGTTGCTTATACTGGTAAAGCTTGTTATCAGAGAGCAATCGCTAGCTATCTGTCACCGCCTATCACATGTCAGTCATGGACCATCGCTCGATTGCCTACTTTACGATGGAGATTGCCTTAGAGTCGGACCTGCCAACGTACAGCGGGGGGCTGGGCGCGCTGGCCGGCGATACAATTCGGTCGGCGGCCGATCTGGAGCTGCCGATTGTAGGAGTCACCCTGCTGCATCGGGAGGGGTATTTCAAGCAGGAACTCGACGATGAGGGGAATCAAACGGAGAAGCCTGTCGAGTGGGAGGTCGAAACGTTCCTTGAGGAGAAGCCGGCGCGAACGAGGGTTTCTATCGAGGGGCGACCGGTGCAGGTGCGCGCCTGGCAGTACACGGTGACCGGCTCGTCGGGACACGAGGTGCCGATGTATTTTCTCGATACGGATTGTCCTGAAAATGACGAGCGCGACCGGGCCCTCACGCGCCAGCTTTACGGCGGCGACGATCGCTACCGGCTGGCGCAGGAGATCGTGCTCGGTATCGGCGGCGCGCGTATGCTGCAGGAGCTGGGCTACACGGAGATCGATCGCTATCACATGAACGAGGGGCACGCCGCCTTGCTTACCCTTGCGCTCCTGAATCGGGAGCGCAACGAAGATAGGCAGTCGTCGCTCACGTCTCAGCATGTGAAGCGCGTGCGCGAGCAGTGCGTGTTCACGACGCACACGCCCGTGCCGGCGGGGCACGACCGGTTTTCGATGGATCTCGTGGCCGAGGTGCTTGCGCCGTCTGATGCGTCAGGCAATGGTACCGAAGCTGACTACAGCGTCGATCTGATCCGTCGAGCGCTGGAGATCGATGAAGACATTCCGGGAGGTGACGGTGCAAGTGCAAACGGTGCGGAACTCAACATGACGCATCTGGCGCTCAACCTGAGCCACTACGTCAACGGCGTGGCCAAGCGGCACGGCGAGGTTTCACGTCTCATGTTCGGGGATTACCCGATCGACTCCATCACGAATGGCGTGCACGTGGGCACCTGGGTTTCTGACCCGTTTCGCGCGCTTTATGATCAGCACATTCCGGGGTGGGCGGAGGATAGTTTCAGTCTTCGCTATGCGCTCGGCATTGATGGAGGCGAGATCTGGGAGGCCCACCGGACGGCGAAGCGTCAGCTCCTCGCTCGAGTCGAGGCGCAAACCGGCCTATCGATGGAAGAGGACGTGTTCACGATCGGATTTGCGCGGCGCATGACGCCGTACAAGCGCGCCGATCTGATTTTCCATGACCTCGAGCGGTTGAAGGCCATGGCCGACTCCAGCGGACCCGTCCAGTTCATTTTTGCCGGCAAGGCGCATCCGCGTGATGGGAAGGGGCAAGATATGATTCGTCGCATCTTTGCGGCCAAGCGCGAGCTCGAAGGAGCGATCGACGTCGCCTACCTCTCCGACTACGATAGAGCGGAAACGGCGCGCATAGTGGCTGGAGTCGACCTCTGGCTGAACACGCCCAAGCCGCCCAATGAAGCGTCGGGAACGAGCGGCATGAAGGCGGCGCTGAACGGCGTGCCGCAGCTCAGCACGCACGATGGCTGGTGGCTCGAGGGGCATATTGAAGGCACCACCGGCTGGGCGTTCGGAGGCATGCCCGGTGAAGAGACGTCGTGGGAGGAAGACGCCCGCTCGCTGTACAATCGGCTGGCACACGTCGTCATTCCGAAGTATTACGACGACCGATCCGGCTACATTGACGTTATGCGCCACGCCATCGCGCTCAACGGCTCCTTTTTCAACACGCAGCGCATGGTGCAGGAGTACGTGATGAAGGCTTATCTGTGAACAGGTTGGACGGTGAGCGTAAGCCGGGCACAGAGGGGCAGTCTGCATGCGATCCCCCTGGTTTCGGAAGCTGTTGGCAAAGGGCTACAGATCTTTTATATTCGGTTATGATGAAGAGCAGCCTGTTACAGGGTCGTTTGCATTTCAAGCACACAAACGGTGCGCTAGGCAGTAAATATCTTGACGGAGCGTAGAAGCTGAATGCAAACAGGCGCTGTCCACATCTCCCGCAGGTAATCCGTGTCAGGCAATTGGAGGCTACATGCAGATACCCAACCTAGAAAAAGCGACCATTCAGGAGAACACAGCAGGTGGCTCCTACGAGCGAGGCGAAAAATATGCTGAGGAAGACCGGGTGCGCTCGATCCGCCAGATTGGCGAGCACGAAGTCGAGGCCCGGGTGAAAGGACAGCAGTACCTTCCGTACACGGTGCACATTGAGTTCGACGAAGAGGGCATCACTGAGGTGGAATGTACCTGCCCCTACCATGCTGGCACGTGGTGCAAGCATGTGGCGGCCACGCTGATCGTTGCGGTCGATGGGTCCGTTCCAAAGGCCACGCGCCCCTCCGTGGCGGATCTGGTAGGTGATCTCGATCGCGAGGAATTGGTCGAGCTCATTACGCGGCTGGCTGAGTACGACCCCGATCTGGTGGATCAGATCAAGGCCGAGCGCACGCGGCTGGATGAGAGTAAGGAGGTCTGAGCTGAGAAGACGACACTGGTCTCCAGCGCAAACTCCTACGACTCATCGAGCGTGCGGTCGAGATTAAACGCCGAGCTAATAAGGGCGAGGTGCGTGAAGGCCTGCGGGAAGTTGCCGAGCGCCTCGCCGTGGTGGCCGGTCTCCTCGGCGTAAAGTCCCACGTGATTGGCGTAGCCGAGCATCTGCTCGAAGATGAGCCGGGCGTCTTCGAGGCGCTCAGGCTCCACCCGGCCGGCACGGGTCAGCGCTTCGACAAGCCAGAACGTGCAGATGTTGAAGGTGCCCTCCTCCCCCGCGAGGCCGTCGCGGGTTTCCTGCAGGTTGTAGCGGTAGACGAGCCCGTTGGAGACGAGTCCGCCCTGGTCGGGCGACTGCATCGTGGCGTCGAGCGTGCCAAGCAGGCGCTCGTCACCGGGGGAGATGAAGCGCATGAGCGGCATGGTGAGGTTCGACGCGTCGAGCGCGTCCGTGGCGAAGTGCTGCGTGAACGCCTGCCGCTCGTCGTCCCATCCGCGCTCCATGATGGCCTGATAGATGTCATTGCGACACTGCCGCCACCGCTCCTCGTCAGCCGGGAGGGAGCGCTTATTGGCGAGTCGAAGCGCTCGGTCCACCGCCACCCAGCACATCAGCTTGGAGTACACGAAGTGCTGCCGCTCGCCGCGCACCTCCCAAATGCCTTCATCCCTGCGATCCCAGTTGTCGCACACCCAGTCGACGAACATCCGCACGGACGACCACAGGTCGTACGTGATGCGAACTCCGTACTTGTCATAGATGTAGATCGAGTCGATCAGCTCCCCGTAAATGTCGAGCTGCAGTTGGTCGTAAGCGGCGTTGCCAACACGGACGGGCGAGGAGTGGCGGTAGCCTTTCATGTGATCCAGCGTCTCCTCCGTGAGATGCGTCCGCCCGTCGATGCCGTACATGATCTGCAGCGGACCGCTTTCTCCGTTTCCGGAAATGCAGGCCTCGTCCGTGCAGAGGTCGGTGAGAAACTCCATGAAGTCGCGCGCTTCATCGGTCAGTCCGATGCGGAGAAACGCGTACACCGTGAAAGCGGCGTCCCGGATCCACGTGTAACGGTAGTCCCAGTTGCGAACTCCGCCGATGTCTTCGGGCAGGCTGCACGTAGGCGCGGCCACGATCGCGCCGGTCGGCTCGTAGGTGAGCAGTTTGAGGGCCAGCGCCGAGCGGCGCACCTGCTCGCGCCAGCGGCCGGTATAGGTGCACTGCGAAATCCAGGAGCGCCAGTAGTCGACCGTGTCGCGGAACGCCTGCTCGGCTTCGCGCTCGGAGAGGGTCAGCCCGCAGGACGTTCCGGATTCGATTTCGCGTAGGACGACCGTCGTGCTCTCCCCTTCGCGAAGCGTAAAGTCGGCGACGACGCCCTCGTCCTGGCGCTCGAGGGGCAGCTCCGTGGCCAGCCCGAGGCTGAGGTCCGGAGCGTGAAAGCAAGCGCCGTTCCGTGTCCGGTCGGTCGTGTGGTCGTCCCGGGCAAAGTTGAAAGCGGGCATGCATTTGAGCCGAAAGGGCACGGTGCCGCGCACGGATCGGACGGTACGGATAATCTGGCGATGCTGGCGGTCGTGCGCGGAGCCGCCCACGGGCATAAAGTCGCGCACCTCGCCGACGCCCTCGTCGGAGAGAAAGCGCGTGACGAGCACGTTCGTTTCTGGCCAGTAGAACTGCTTCGTCGTCACCCGCTCGGCCTGCAGCGCGATCCGAAAGTGGCCGCCGCGCTCGTCATCGAGGATGGCAGCGAAGACGCTCGGCGCGTCAAAGCGAGGCAGACAGCACCAGTTAATGGTGCCGTCCTTACCCACGAGCGCAACGGTGCGCATGTCGCCGATCACGCCGTGGTCTTCGATCGGGCGAAAGCCGGAGTGAGAAGCGAGAGGTTGGGAAGAGTCAGACATAAGGGGCTACTACGCATGCATGAGTGATGCCAACCACGGATAGGCGAGCAGTGCGAGAGCGTGTGGAAAATTCTGGTTCTACCCGTCCCCACCTCCACACGTCCCAACATCCACACGGGCTACCCGTCAATCGTCGCAAACAGATTGTTCAGCGACTCGGCCAGGGTGGGGTGGGCGATCGGCGCGTCGCGAATGTCGGTGTAGGACAGTCCGCCCATCATGGCCAGTTGAATGGCGGAGACCACCTCGCCGCCTTCGATTCCGAGAACCGTCGCGCCAAGGATCTGGTCGGTGTCGGCGTCGACCACCGCTTTCATGAAGCCGCGCGTCTCGTCGGTCTCCAGGGCCCGCGCCACGCGCGTCATCGGGAGCTCAGCCACCTTGATATCATAGCCCTGCTCGCGCGCCTGCGACTCGCTCAGGCCCACGCGCCCTAGCTGCGGGTCGGTAAAGAGCGTGTACGGGACGATACGCCCTTCCGTGGAGCGGCCCGCGTCGCGGAGCAGGTTGTCGCGCAGAATGCGGTAGTCATCATACGAGACATGCGTAAAGGCCGGGCCGCCCGTCACGTCGCCGATGGCATAGATGCTGCCTACGCCCGTCTCGAGCCGTTCGTTGACGGGAATGTGGCCCCGGTCGGTCGTCGACAGACCGGCTGCCTCCAGGTTCAGCCCGTCGGAGTTCGGGCGGCGTCCCGTAGCTACGAGGAGGTGTGAGCCGCTGACCGTCCGGGTATCACCTTCATGGTCAATGGTTACAGAAATGGTCCCGTCTCCGGCCTGATCGACCGCCGTCGCTTCGGCACCGAGCCGCACGTCGATGCCGTCGTCACGAAGAATATCGGCCACAGCCTCCGCAACGTCCTCGTCTTCATGCGAAAGCAACTGGTCGCCGCGCTGGATAATCGTCACGTCACTTCCGAACCGGTGAAACATCTGCCCGAACTCAAGTCCGATGTAGCCGCCGCCCAGAACGATCAGGTGATCGGGTGCGGTGCCGAGTTCCATGATGGACGTCGAATCGAGATAATCGACATCGCCAAGCCCGTCGATGGGAGGAATGAAGGGCCGGGCACCTGTGTTGATGACGATATGCTCGCTTCGAATCGTTTGCGTCTTGCCGTTCTGCAGCGCGACCTCCAGCGTATGATCGTCCGCGAAGGAGGCCTCCCCCTCGATGAGATCGAGACCGTTCGTCTGCTCGACGCTTTGGCGGCTCCCCGAGCGAAACGACTCGACGATGTCGCGCTTGCGCTGCCGCACGGTCTTCATGTCGATCGAGATCGGTCCCGTATCGACCCCGTAGTCGCCGGCGCGTCGGGCGAGGTGAGCGACGCGGGCGCTTGCGATCATGGTCTTGGTCGGCGTGCACCCTTCGTTCACGCACGTGCCGCCGACATGCTTGCGCTCGACGAGGGCTGTCGACCAGCCAGCGCGCGCCAGAGCTCCGGCCAGCGGGCCGCCACCCTGTCCGGCCCCGATGATGATCGCGTCGTAGGAGGTATCAGTAGACATGATTGGCAGGCATGGGTCGAGTGAAAAGTGAAAAGAGGTGTTAGATGCGTAGGATCGAGCGGAGTGGCGTTACGAATCATCTTATAGGCATGGTCTCTCGCGTGACGCGTGATGCGTGTCACGTGACACGTGTTGCGTGGTGCGTATTACGTGGGAATCGAAAGTCCTCACGTTTTACGCTTCACGCTCCGTACTATCATGCCTGTCCACAAATCACGATTTGCAGTGCACCAGATAGCGCAAGCAGTCGCGCCCGGCGGTCGGCCGTTAGCTCTCCCCGTCATACGCGGCCTCGTCGAGAAACCAGAGCAGCTTCCTTCGAGGGTGGACGTGGGCGGCTGGTAGGGAGGCGTCTGACCGGTCGAGGACAGCCTGGGCCGCGTCACGCTTTCCGGCGCCAGATACGAGAAAGAGCGCGTCCAGCGACTGGTTGATGGCCGGCAGCGTCAGGGTGACGCGCTGCCGGGGGGTGTGGCGGGGGGGCGCTGTCACAGCGCGCACCCAGGCGTCCGTATCGGGAGCCGCGTGCGGGGCGTCCTCTGGAAAGAGCGAGGCCGTGTGGCCATCGCGTCCCAATCCGAGCAGGATGCAGTCAAACGTGCAATCGCCCGAATAGTCGTCTGTAAACGTGCGCAGCGTTGCCTCATATTTAGAGGCAGCCAGAGACGGCGATTCGATATCGGTGGGGATCGGATGAATGTTGCCCGAGGGGATCGGCACGTGGCGAAGCAGCGCTTCCCAGGCCATCCGATAATTGCTTGCCGGATCATCGGCGGGTACGAACCGCTCGTCGCCCCAAAAGATGTGAACCTGTTTCCAGGGCAGCATGTCTCGAAACGGCGTCTCGGCGAGGAGTTCGTACAGCCGTTTCGGCGTGCCTCCGCCGGCAAGGACCAGGGAAAATACGTCACGCTGGCTCAGAACGGCATCGGCGCGCTCAGCGATATGCGCGGCGGCCGCCCGGCTCATCGCCTCATGGTCGGGAAAGACCTTCGTAGCTGGAGTCACATCGGGAAGCAACGAGGACATCGTGGATATAGAGGTCAGTGGATAAGGATGAGCCATCAAACAGCACAATCGAATCAGGTAAGCACGGCGGGGACGGCATTGGCGTTCTTCAGATCCGGTCCCCACGATCCTGCCGGATACGATTGGAGCGGCAGCTCGGCGTCCAGCAGCGGGGTGTATAGCCGCCAGGAGGCTTCGACCTCGTCGCTTCGCACGAAGAGCGTCTGGTCGCCTTCGACGATGTCGCGAATAAGCGTCTGGTAGGCGTCGGGAACGGGGCCGAGGGCGTCCTCATAGCGGAAGCTCAGCTCCTGCGATTCGAGCTGGAGCGAGGAGCCGGGCTGCTTCACCTCAAAGCGCAGATCGAATCCTTCGTTCGGCTGCAACGTGATCACGAGCACGTTCGGATGGACGTTGCAGGCCGGGCCGTCGGGTGCTGCGTTCTCGAAGATGGCCACCGGGGCACATCGGAAATATACGGCAACCTGCGTGAGCTTCTTGGGGAGCCGCTTGCCCGTGCGCAGCCGAAAGGGCACGCCCTGCCAGCGCCAGCTGTCGACGCGAAGCGGGAGACTCACGAACGTTTCTGTGGTCGAGTCGTCGGGCACGCCGGCCTCGTCGCGGTAGGCGGACACCGGCGTGCCGTCGACCTGCCCGGTATCGTATTGTCCGAAGACTACTTCATTTGAATCGATAGGTCGCGTCGATTTGAGCACTTTTACCTTCTCGTCGCGAATGGCATCGGCGTCGAGGCTGGAGGGCGGCTCCATGGCGACCAGCGTGAAGAGCTGCGTCAGGTGGTTCTGCACCATGTCGCGCAGATGGCCAGCGTCGTCGTAATATCCCCCACGCCCTTCGACGCCCAGCGGCTCGGCTACCGTGATGTCGACCCGGTCAATATGGTCGCGATTCCAGAGCGACTCGAAGATGGCGTTGCCGAACCGAAAGGCCAGCAGATTCTGGACGGTCTCTTTGCCGAGGTAGTGGTCGATCCGGTATATCTGGTCCTCGTCGAAGTAGGTGTGGACCAGATCGTTCAGCTGGCGCGCCGACTCGAGGTCGTGGCCGAACGGTTTCTCGATAACGAGGCGCGTCCAGCCCTCGCTCTGGTTCAGACCGACCTCGCCGAGCGACTCGGTCGTGGAGCCATAGGCGCGCGGCGGCAGCGAGAGGTAAAAGATGCGGTTCTCCGGCAGGCCGTGGGCAGCCTCCAGCGTCTCGATGCGCTGCTTCAGTTCGCCGTATCGGGAGCTGTCGGATCCGATCGATTCGTAGAACACGTGCTGATCGCACCACGCGTCAAGGTCCTCATCCGAAAACTTCTCGGCGAGCGCCTCGCGCGTCTCCTCCCGAAACCGCTCGTCCGACCAGTCGGACCGGGCTACGCCCAAAATGTAGCAGTTCTGGGCAACGTCTTCCTGCTGCATCAGATGGTAGAGGGCGGGCAGAAGCTTCCGCCGCGTCAGGTCGCCCGTCGCGCCGAAGATAGTGAAAAGGTGAGGTTCGATGTCGGACATTGGGAAATTTCGAGTTTCGAGTGTTGAGCTACGAGTTGCGACTTTCGAATGTCGAGTTGCGAATGGCGCATTACTCGACGCTCGCCATTCTCCGTTCGCCATTCCTTTCATTCGTCACTTTCTTTCACGTCATGCCCGCCGAACTGGTTGCGCATGGCGGCGAGGAGTTTGTGGGTGTACGAGTCTTCTACGCGAGAGTCGAGGCGCGAGATGAGCGCGTCGGTGATGACGGGAGCCGGCACGTCGAGATCGATGGCTTCTTTCACGGTCCAGCGCCCTTCGCCGGAGTCGTCGACCCACGGCGCGATGTCGGGCAGGTCGTCGTTCGCCTCCAGCGCACGGGCCGTCAGGTCGAGAAGCCACGAGCGGATGACCGACCCGAAGCGCCACGTTTCGGCGACCTGGTGCAGGTCAAGGTCAAACTCCTCCTTGGCGTTTAAGATGTCGAAGCCCTCCGCGTAGGCCTGCATCACGCCGTACTCAATGCCGTTGTGCACCATCTTGACGAAGTGGCCGGAGCCGACGTCGCCCATATGTCCCCATCCCTTCTCAGGGCCGGGCGCGAGCGTCTCAAAGGCCGGGCGGAGGTGGTCGATGGCCTCGTCGGGGCCGCCGACCATCATGCTGTAGCCCTGCTTCAGGCCCCAGACGCCGCCCGAGGTGCCCACGTCGACGTAGTGGAGATTGTGGTCGTTGACCTGGTCGGCGCGGCGAAGCGTGTCCTTGTAGTTCGAGTTGCCGCCGTCGATGAGGATGTCCCCTTCGCTTAGAAGCGGGAGGAGTGTGTCGATCGTCTGGTCTACGGGGTCGCCCGCGGGTACCATCATCCAGCAGGCGCGCGGCGCGTCGAGCTGGTCGGCGAGCGCCTCCAGCGTCGTGGCGCCGTCGGCGCCTTCCGATTCGAGCTCGCGGACGGTGTCTTTGTCAAGGTCGAATCCGACGACCTCGTGGCCATCTTCCATAAGGCGCCGGCTCATGTTGGCGCCCATCTTACCAAGTCCAATCATTCCAATTTGCATAGGGGAAAGGGGGATTTATTCGGTAGTAGAAGAGGAGAAATTAGGTAACGGTTACTTCGATGAGCATAACTGCGGCGACGAGAAGAAACAACACGCCCATCCCGAGCTCCAGCTTCTCGTCCGGAATACGGCGGGACGCCGCCGGACCGAGCTGCCCGCCGATCAGCACGCCGGGCACGGTGAAAAGGAGCAGGCTCAGCACCTGGTTCAGCGTGGCAACGTCAGCCTGCGCAAACTGGACGACGTGACTCGCCGAGGCGGCCAGCGCCGTGAAGGCGACAACGAACACGCTCGTTGCGACGGCGACGGAGCTCGGCACGCGGCAGCGCTGCAAAAACAGGTAGCCGTTGAGCTCGCCGAGCCCGGTCGATAGCATGCCGATGAACGTCCCGCCGATGCCGCCGGTGATCAGCCCTTCCGTTCGGTTGAACACGGAGTAGCAAATCTCCTCGCCGTCGGCTGTGACGAGGCATCGTTCCGCGTGCTCGGTCGGCTGGTTTGCACGCTCGTCCATCTGCTCGATCATCTCTTCGTCGGGCGTGCGAAAGAAACTGAACGCCACGGCCACAAGGCCCATGCCCAGGATCGTCTTGAGCAGGTCGTCGGCCACAAAGTGGGCCACCCAGGTGCCGAAAAGCGCCATGGGAACGGCTACGGCCAGCAGCTTCAGCCCCATCTGGTAATCGATCAATTTGCGATGATAATAGGCGTACAGTCCGCTGCTGAAACCGAATACCTCGGTGATGAGGCCCGCCCCAATGGCCGTGGTCGGGTCGAGGCCCAGCACGATGATAAAGAACGGCGAGAAGAATGTCGCACCTTCGACGCCCGATCCCATGGCGATTGTCGCAATGACAATCGCGACGGGTAGCATGAACCAGAATTCGAGCGTCATGGAATGAAGGAGTCTGGAACGGGGAGGGCTGCGACTCTGGCCAGCAGCTGTTTTTAGGCTTGAATCGTTTTCTGTATCATCTCGATCTCGTCAGCGCTGGCGCGAACGCGAAGCACCGTGCGGCCCCGCTCGCGGAGCGCCTGATAGTCGCCGATCGCCTGCGCGTCGATGAGTTCGCGAAAGGTGTAGTCCGTTTCAGGGACCGCCAGGTCTTCGGTCGGCGCGTCGACGATCTGCAGGAAGAGCCCGTTGGCGGGGCCGCCTTTGTGGAGCTGGCCGGTCGAGTGCAGAAAACGTGGCCCGTAGCCTAGCGTGGTGGCGAGGCCCGTTTCATCACGGAGGGTCCGAACAAGATCCGTGAGCGCCTCGGTGGTATCTGGGTTCGGGGGCAGGTAAGCCTGTACGCTGATGTAGCCGCCCGATTCAACGTCATCGAGCCAGCTGTCAATGGCGTGCTCAATGGCACCCGGGTCGCTCGCTACAAACGTGCGCGTCGCGCCGTCATTGAGTCCATCGCTCATGGCCTGCCTGGCCAGCTTCTTCGCGGCCTCGACATTGGGCTGGTTGAATGGGTGAATGTTGAGCACGACGCCGGCCATGGCTACGCCCATCTCCCAGCGGTACATCTCGCGGGCGAGGTCGTAGCGGTCATCCAGCCGGAACCGGAGCACCGGATGGCCGGCCTCGCGGAGCGCCTCCAGCGCTGCCGGATGCACGTCGTCTTCGTCGCCTGCCAGTCCGAAGTAGACGAAGACGCGATCGTCGTCGTAGGCGTCGGGGTCGGCAAGCGGCTCGCCGGCGACGGGCACGATGCCGGCATCGTCCTTCCCCGTGCTTTCGGCGATGAGCTGCTCCTGCCAGGCCGGAAAGGCGCTCAGGGACGGCGACGTGAAGAAGGTCACCTTGTTGAGGCCCGCCCGGGCCAGCTCGCCCAGCGCGGCGCCAAGCTCGAGACCGCTGTTGTTGGGCGCCTCGACGCAGAACGCCGACGCTTCCGAGGCGCTCCACGCGCGACCCAGCAGCTCGTGCAGGTCCAGGCCGAGCAGCGCTGCCGGCACGAGCCCGAATGGCGTCAGCGCCGCGTACCGGCCGCCGACATCGGGTGGGGCCAGGAACGTTGCCCGGAAATTGCGCTCGTCCGCAAGGTCCTCCAGCGGCGTGCCGGGATCCGTCGTGGCAACAAAATGGTCGCCCGGCGCGTCCGTCCGGTCGCTCACCTGGTCCCAGAAGTAGCGGAAGAAGGAGAGCGTCTCCGCCGTCGAGCCGCTCTTGGAGGCGACGATAAACAGCGTGCGATCCAGGTCGAGGTCGCGCTCGAGCGCTTCGACCGCAGCGGGATGCGTGCTGTCGAGCACTGTGACGTCGAGGTAGCCGTCGGCCGGGTCAAAGACCTCGCTGAAGACCTCCGGCGCCAGGCTCGAGCCGCCCATGCCGAGAACGACGGCCTGGTCGAACGGGTCGTTGACCTCGCCCGCAAAGCGCATGATCCGGTCGGCCTCGTCCTGCATGGAGGCTGGCAGGTCGAGCCAGCCGAGCCGGTTGGTGATTTCCGGCGTATCTTCGTCGGCCCAGAGCGTCGGGTCGTGACGCCACAGCCGGCAGGCCACGTCGTCGTGCTTCCACAGCTGGAGCCGCTCCTGTGCGGCTGCCTCTGAGCCGGTCAGCGCAAACGAGACCGCATCGGGCTGCTCGTCGAGGAGCGCCTCTCGCTTTTCGTTGAGCGTTTCCATCAAATCATCGAACGGATCGGCAAACTTCTCGACGCCGACGTCTTGGAGGTCCTCCGTGATAGCGTTGAGGTCGATGCCAAGCGAGCCGAGCGCGTGCAGGATTTGCCGGGCGTAGTCGGTGCCTTCCGTCACCGTCTTATTGCGCACCGTGCCGTGATTGCGAAACGCGTCGAGCGTGCGCGGCGGAACGGTGTTGACCGTGTCCCGGCCGATCAGCTCTTCGATGTACAGCACGTCGGAGTACGCCGGATTTTTGACGCTCGTCGAAGCCCAGAGCGGCCGCTGCACGAATGCGCCCTGTTCGCGGAGGTCGGCAAACGCGTCGCCGTAAAAGATTTCTTGGAAGCGCTGATACGCCATCTTGGCGTTGGCGATGGCGATGTCGCCGCCATGGAAGTCGACCTCTTTGTCGAGCGCGTCGAGGCGCGCGTCGATGCGGCGCGCCACGCGGCTCACGAAGAACGAAGCCACCGAGACGATACCCGTCGGGTCGTCCGCCTGGCGCAGGCCGTCGATATACGCCTGGGCGACGGCTTCGTAGTCGGCGAGCGAAAACATCAGCGTGACGTTCACATTGATGCCCTCGCTGATGAGCTGCTCGATGGCGGGAATGCCGGCTGGCGTCGCTGGGACCTTGATCATCAGGTTGGGCCGGTCGACCGCGTCCCACAGCCGGCGGGCCTCTTTGATCGTCCCCTCGGTATCGCGGGCCAGATGCGGGGAGACTTCCAGGCTCACCATGCCGTCGTACCCGGTTTCGTCGTGGACCGGGCGCAACGCGTCGGCGGCGCGCTGGATGTCATCTACGGCCAATCGCTCGTACAGCTCGTGGGCGTCCAGCGAGGGATCGTCTCGGAGGAGCGCTTCGAGGTCCTCGTCATATTCCTCGCTTCCGCCGATGGCCTTCTGAAAGATGGCCGGGTTGGAGGTGAGGCCGCGCAGCCGATCCTCCTCGATGAGGCGATCGAGCTGGCCGCTCGCCATGAGGCTGCGGCGGATGTAGTCGAGCCACAGCGACTGGCCTTGTTCGCGAAGGGCATGGGTGGAATTTTGCAAAGCTTCGGTCGGTTCCATAGTTACTCGGTCGTTGATGGATCAGAAGGAGAGACAAGTTCTTGCGCTGTAGCGGCGACCCGCTCGGCCGTGAAGCCGAAGTGTTCATAGACCGTTTCGCCGGGGCCGGAGAGGCCGAAGCGGTTGATGCCGATAACGGCCCCGTCGCCGCCCACGTAATCACGCCAGCCGCGCGTGATGCCTGCTTCCACGGCGACCTTCGGCACGTCGGGTGGAAGCACCTCGAGGCGATAGTCGGCCGACTGGGCGTCGAAGCGCTCCAGTGACGGCATGGAAACCACGCGAGCGGCAATGCCCTCTTCGGCCAGCTGCCCCTGCGCCTCGAGCGCGAGGTGCACCTCGGAGCCCGTGCCGATTAAGACCACGTCGGGCGTCTCGCTGTCAGCTGCTGAGAGCACGTACCCGCCCCGCGGTACGCCTTGGGCGATTGGATGCGTGTCAGGGTTGAGCACCGGCAGGTCCTGGCGCGTCAGCACGAGCACCGCCGGTCCGTCGTGTTCGAGGGCGACGCGCCAGGCGGCCGCCGTCTCGTTGGCATCGGCCGGGCGGAGCACCGTCAGGTTCGGGATGGCCCGCAGCGCCATCACCTGTTCGACTGGCTGGTGGGTAGGGCCGTCTTCGCCGAGCGCGATGGAGTCATGCGTGAAGATGTTGACCACATGCGCGTCCATGAGCGCGGTGAGGCGCAGCGCCGGGCGCGAGTAGTCGGAAAAGGCCAGGAAGGTGGCCGTGTAGGGGAGCACCCCGCCGTGGGCGGCCATGCCGTTCGCGATGCTCGACATCGCATGTTCGCGCACGCCGAAGTGGATATTCCGGCCTGCCGTGCCGGCTTCGAAGTCGTCGTACCCTTCCAGGTGGGTCTTATTGGACGGCGCAAGGTCGGCCGATCCGCCGACGAGGTTGCAGATGCGATCGGCGAGGGCGTTGAGCGCGGTTCCTGAGGCGTTCCGGGTGGCCATGGGGCCGTCGTCCGGGTCGAAGCGAGGCAGCGCCGACGTGTCATAGTCGGGGAGGCCGCCCTCAAGCGCCGTCGTAAAGTCGTTGCAGATCTCCGGGTGGGCCTCCCGGTAGGCGCTTACTTTATCGTTCCAGGTCTGCTCTTGCTCCTGGCCGCGGTCGATGGCGCGCCGCGTGTGGGAGGTCACGGCGTCGGGCACGTGGAACGGCTGGTCCACCGGCCAGTCGAAGCGCTCCTTCGTGGCGCGCGTCGCCCCCGGGCCCAGCGGGGAGCCGTGGGCCTCGGCCGTGTCCTGCTTGGGGCTTCCGTAGCCGATGTGGGTGCGCACGCAGATGAGCGAGGGGTGGTGGGGTTCGTTTTGGGCGGCGCGAATGGCCACGTCAATGTCATCGAAGCTGTTGCCATCTTCGACGTGCTGCACGTGCCAGCCCTGCGCGTCGAACCGCGTCGCGATGCGCTCGCTGAACGCGAGGTCGGTTTCGCCCTCGATCGAGATGCAGTTCTGGTCGTACAGGTAGATGAGCTTGCCGAGTCCGAGATGGCCGGCCAGCGCGCCCGCTTCGGAGGAGATGCCCTCCATCAGGTCGCCGTCCGAGACGATGCCGTACGTATAGTGGTCGATGACCTCGTGCCCGTCGCGGTTGAAGTAGTCGGCCAGAAAGCGCTCGGTGAGCGCCATGCCCACGCCGTTGGCAAAGCCCTGCCCCAGCGGGCCCGTCGTCGTCTCAACGCCGGGCGTCACGAAGTTTTCGGGATGGCCGGGCGTTTTGCTGTGAAACTGTCGAAACTGCTTCAGGTCGTCCAACGACAGATCGTAGCCGTACAGGTAAAGCAACGCGTAGAGCAGCGCCGATCCGTGACCCGCCGAGAGCACAAGGCGATCGCGATCGAACCAGTCCGGGTTCTTTGGATTATGCGTCAGAAAGCGATCCCACAGCGTGTAGGCCATCGGCGCAGCGCCCATCGGCATGCCCGGATGTCCTGAGCCGGCTCGTTCAACGGCATCAACGGACAGGAAGCGGATGGTGTTGATCGTGGCCTGGTCGATATTGGTCGTGGTCGTTGGCATGGTATTACCGGATTTTTGAAGCGTAGGGGCGCACGGCTGTGCGCCCACAGAGAAGTGTCAAATGTCGCGTTCGTACAGGGAGAAGAATGCCACGCGTCACCGCGCCTATACATGCCGGACGCGCTGGATTCGTTACACGAGGCCCTCAGAAAAAGCGCGCTCCGCCGGGCCCGTCTGCTCGTCACAGACCGCGGAGTCAGATAATTTGATCCGGATCGGGCTCGATCACCGGCCCGCGATACCGAAAAACGGTCTGCAGTAGCTTCGTGAACGTAGGCGACTGTTTCTGCACGTACCACTGGTCGGCGGCACGCCGCGCGGCGAGGCCGTAGCTCGGATACGGGTGAATGGTATCGGCGAGCTTGCGTAGCGTGACGCCGTGCTTCATGGCGACGGCATATTCGCTGATGAGCTCGCCCGCTCGCTTGCCGAGAATGCTCGCGCCCAGCACCTTTCCGTTCCAGCTCTTGGCGAACACCTTGATCAGTCCGGTCGTCGCCCCGTCCGTCACGGCGCGATCGACCATCTCATAGGGGAAGCGATAGGTCTCGAAGGAGGTGCCGGCTTCCTCGAGCTCCTGCTCGGTCGCGCCCACGTGGCCGAGCTCCGGATCGGTGAAGGTGACCCACGGCACGTGCTTCTTGTCGATCGACATCGGCATCTTGGTGATTGCGTTTGTGACGGCCACCTTCGACATATGCTCGCTCATATGCGTAAACTGGTACCGGCCCGTCACGTCGCCCACCGCGTAGATGTGGCTCTGATTGGTGCGGCAGCGATCGTTCACGGTGATGCCGCTTTCGTCATACTCCACGCCGGCCGCGTCGAGACCCAGGCCATCGACTCGCGCGCGGCGACCGGTGGCGAGGAGCAGCGCGTCGACCTCGACGGTCTGCCGGCCGTGCGCGTCGGACTCCGCTTCGATGCGTATGGCTCCGTCGTCGGTTGTCGACACGCGCTGGACGCGGCTCTGGCAGTGATACGTGACGCCTTCATCCACGAGCTTATCTTTCAGTATATCAGACAGCTCCCGGTTGTCGCGGCGCAGGATGCGGTCGCCCGTTTCGAAGGCCGTGACCTCCGTGCCGAAGCGCGTGAACGCCTGCGCCATTTCGGTCCCAATGGGGCCGGCGCCGACGATGCCGAGCCGATCGGGCTGCTCCTCGATCTCGAAGAGCGTCTCGCTTGTGAGGTAGGGGACGTCTTCGATGCCGTCGATGGGCGGGACGAAGACGTTCGCGCCGGCCGCAATGACGAAATACCGCCCGTTGATGCGCTGCCTGCCCTCGTCGCTCTCGATTTCAATCGTCGTCGGATTGATGAACCGCGCGTGCCCGTGGCGCACGTCGATGTGCATCGCTTCGAAGTTTTCGGGATGGTCGTCCTCCTCGTAGATCTCCTCGCGGATCGAGCGCAGTCGGTTCATCACCGCCTGGAAGTCGACCTCGTTGAGCGTCGCGTCGATGCCGTATTTCTCGGCGTCTCGGACGGTTTGGGCAACGTCTGCACTTTTGAGGAGAAGCTTGCTTGGGACGCAGCCGGTCCACGTGCAGTCGCCTCCCAGCTTGTGGCGTTCGATCATGAGCGTCTTCGCGCCTAGGTTGGTGCCAACCCCGGCCGCGGTAAGGCCACCGGCTCCGCCACCGATGACGACGAGGTCAAAGTCGCGATCCCCGCCGCGGAGTGACGCGTTATTGGAGGAAGATGCGCCTACCGATTCATTTCGAGGGGCGTTGCGTTTGTCTTTCACAGTCAGTTACAGTGATGAGAAGTTGTCGGGGAAGCCTTGATGTGTTACTTAATCCCTCGAGAGAGGTTGGACGAAGGTCCGTGAGGTAGGGGTTGGCGCCGCGGCATTCTACGCAAATCACGCCCTAGCTCTTGGAGCTGATGCAGAGGCAGAAGTGCGATCCTGGTCTGGCGTCGTGCAGTCCAGCAGCGCTTCGATCGCCTGGGCATCAACGATGAGCACGCGGTCGCGGCCGCTGCCTGCATGGAGAATAATGGAGTCCTCGGCCTCCCGGCGCATGCATTCCAGCACAGAGCCGTGAGACATGTCGAAGCTCGAGGAAAATTGCCGGAGTGTGCCGATGGCTTCGCCTTCTTCGGTGATGCGAATCTGATCCGTTTGTGAATGCATGATGGGTCGTGGGTTTTGAGTGCGTCAAATTGCGAGCGTGAACGGGGGGGCGTGGTGTCGGTTGGAGGGCGGAAAGTTACGCAGCCCACTGGTAATGCTCCTCGACGTGGGGAGCGAGCACTTTTCGGAGACGCTTGCGAGCTCGATGCAGACGAACCCGGACGTTTACACGCGTCAGGTCGAGCTTGTCGGCGACCTCGCGCGTCGAAAGTTCCTGGAGATCGCGCAGCGCGATGATCTGCTGATACGACTCCGGAAGCTCCTCGAGCGCCTCGTGCAACAGGTGGTCCTCCTCGCTTCGGACGGTCTCTGTATCAGGGGCGGAAGGCTCAGAGACGTCGGCCTTCGTGCCGCGTCCGTTCGACCGTGCCGCCATGCGGCTCAGTTGGTCACCATCGTGATGGCTGTACCGGTTCGATTTGCGCAGGCGCTGCAGCGCTACGTTCTTGGCAATGCTATAGAGCCAGGTGGATACCTTCGACTGGCCGCGGTACGACGGAAGACTGCGAATCGCCTGAAAGAAAGTCTCCTGCAGAAGATCCTGGGCTTCCTCCGAGTCCTTCACGTACCGCATCAGAACGCCCATAATAAGCTGCCGCTGGGAGTAGATGAAGCGCTTGATGGCATCGGGGTCTCGGTTCTGGAGCGCCTCCAGCTCGTCCGGGCTCGGTCGCTTGGAGGATTGAGAGTTGGTCGGACTCGGTTGGGACGCGGTGGTTGGGGCAGGCATAAGCGGGAAAGCTGGTTGGTGAAGAAGGGCGCGCAATGAGCAATGTCAACTTCACCCACAATAGGTTGAGAACACCGTGCCGGAGCCACCACTCCGCTTTCATTTAGATGGCTAAAATCATGTGTTGAAATGACTTGTAGCAAAGTAAAGAAATTCATATTCACCCGGCTCAAAGCAATCTCGTGATGATATGTCGACAAGGTGTCGATATGTCGACACCCCCAGTCGAGAGGGAGAGTGGAGGTGTGCGGCGAGAGGTGTAACGCCGGCTGCGGAAGGAAAACATAGGATATCGCCTCATCCACGGATCTGCCCACAGCCTGCTGCCAGCGCCTGGGGACTGGACCTGCAATGCAGCGATCGACGGCGAGGGATGCTGATGGAGCGCCAAAGGTTGTGGAATCGGCCCGCCCCTCATACCGCCCATGTGCTTCTTTCGAGAGAAGGCGCAACCTCCGCGTCGCGCGTCCGTGGAAGCCTCTGTTAACTTGCAATTCAAAAAGCCGTGGATGCAAATTATGGGCGCCCATTCGACTGCGGAAGGTGCAACAGGCGTACCGCTGGGGCTGAGTGGTATCGAAGCCTCGGTTGGCGATCACATTGCTCACTTTTACAGAGGAAGCGACCAGCGCGTAGACGTACTGGCTCCCTACCTGCAAATAGGCCTGGGCCGCGGCGATAAATGTGTCGTGATAGCGAGCCCCAGCACAGGTGATGCGTTGTGCGAGAGGCTCGAGGAGAATGGCATCGACGTGGCGGCTGCACGTGAGTCCGGCCAGTTTGTCGTGCATTCGGGCAAGGCAACGGAAGAAGAAATGCATGCCCTGGCCGACCATATCGAGCGCGACGCGCGAGGCGAGGGATACGACTTTGTTCGGTGGGCCGGCGACGGCGACTGGGCGCTGGCCGGAGACGCCTCGGTCTGCGAGATGCTGCGCTGGGAAGCGCTCTACGATCAGTGCTCGACGGGCTGGGAGATGATCGCTCTGTGCCAGTTTAACATCGACGCGTTCGGAGGGGACGTCATCATGGACGCGATGCGCGCCCATCCGTACTGCATCATGGGGGACGTCGTCGTGCCCAATCCCTTCCACGAGTCGCCGGAGGTTCTGCTTGATGAACTACCTGACTGTTGAGTACGCTGCCGCTTAATCGGTCTACCGCCTGCATGCCTGATCCGGAAAACCAAAAACTTACGATCGGCGAAACGTCGCCCCTCGTAGGATTTGGAACAGCGCTCACGCTCGTTGACGACGAGGCGGAAGTTGCTCGCCTGTGCGCCGATGCCATGCGTTCGGTCACGCCTGCTGCTCTGTGTGCGGCCGTCCTATGGGCGGAAGAACAGGAGGGAGAGAAAAAGGTGATCGGTCAGTGGAAAGAAGAGGCAATTGGTGAGGACGTTGCGCAGGACATCCGGGATATCCTGCCGTCCACTGCCCTGAGCGGCCGTCAAGACGAGCGGGGTCATCAGGAGGTGGAGATCGGCCGTGGCGGTAGTTCAACGCTTGCCGAGCGGGGCATCCGCCGGCTCGTGCTGTCGCGTCTGGGCACGGTGCATCAGTACTTTGGGGCGCTGGTGGCCGGCGTCGAAGAGGGCAGCGAGTGGTCGGACGCCGAGTACTCGTCGCTCGATCTACTGGCTGCGCAGAGCGCTATGGCCATTCGGCGCATTCGGTCGGAGCGTGAGCGCCGGGCTAAGGAGCAGGAGCTCCGCGAGCGTGAGGAGCAGTACCGGTCGCTGTACGAAAAGGCCCCCATGCCGTATTTCTCCGCCTGTCCAGATGGGACCATTCAAATGCTCAACCGGCGGGCCGTTGAACTGCTCGGGTACGAGAAGGAGGAACTGATCGGAAAACGCGTGCTGGAGCTCTATCCCAAGGGCGAGCCGATGGGACGGCCGAAAGCGATCCGATTGCTTCGCCGCATCCAGTCGGGCGGGTCTATCGACAAGGAGGAGGTCAAAATGCGCCGCGCCGACGCCGAGCACATCTGGTGTAGTCTCACCGTGCGGCGCGTCACTGATAGGGACGGCAACGTCAAACAGTTTCGCTCCATGGTGATGAACATCACCGATCGAAAGAAAATGGAGAAGGAGTTGCGCAAGGCAAGAGACGAGCTGGAAGAGCGCGTGCAGAGGCGCACGGCAGAGCTCCAGCAGGCCAACGAAGAGCTGCGCCGGTACGCAGATCGGCTAAAGATTCTACACACCATTGATCGGGCTATTCTCGAGGCTGAGTCGCCCCGCGAGATTGCCCAGCGCGCGATGCAGCACGTTCAAGAAGTAGTTCCCAGCTACCGGGCAAGTGTCGTGATTTTTGACTGGGAGACTGGCCGGGGCGAAATTCTCGCCATGTTTCAGGAGGGCGAGCCAATGCTGGAAGAAGGCGTTGCCGTTCCAATGGAGGAGCTGCGCATCACCAACGCGCTTGAGAAGGGCCGCGCTGAGGTAGTGCCCGACATCCGTAATATTCCAGCGACGAAGGTTATCACAAAGCTGCGTGAGATCGGGATCCGATCCTACGTCAGTCTGCCGATGATGGTGGAGGACCAGCTCATCGGCATGGTCAACCTAGGAGCGATTCGCCCCGATGTTTTTGCATCTGAAGAGCGGGAGATTGCGCGAGAGATCGCCGATCAGATTGCTATTGCTATTCGGCAGGCTCGTCTTCTGGAGCAGGTGCAGGAGCAGGCCGAGCGCCTCGAACAGCGCGTGCAAGAGCGCACCGCGGAGCTGGAGTCGTTCACCTACTCGGTGTCGCACGACCTGCGCACGCCGCTGCGCGCCATTGACGGCTTCTCCCGGATGCTGCGCGAGGACTATGCGGACGAGCTTGACGCGGAAGGAGAGCGACTCGTCAACGTCATCTACGAGAGCGCTCAGCGCATGAGCCACCTCATCGACGACCTGTTGGCGCTCTCGCGGCTTGGGCGCAAGGAGATGCGCCGCGGGACGGTTGATATGCAGGCAGTCGCCGAAGAGGCAGCCGAAGAGCTCACGCGCACCTATCCTGATCATGAACCTGCCCTTGAGGTGGACAACGTTCCACCAGCCGACGGCGACCGGTCGATGATCCAGCAGGTGTTTTCGAATCTTATCTCCAATGCGCTCAAGTTTACCCAAGACGAGGATGACCCGCGGATCGAGATCGGCGCATACGAAGAGGAGGGAACGCCTGTCTATTACGTTCAGGATAACGGGGCCGGGTTCGACATGACATACGCCGACAAGCTATTCGGCGTCTTTCAGCGACTGCACGACGATGAGGAATTTGAAGGCACCGGCGTAGGACTCGCCATCGTTGAGCGAGTAATTCGGCGACACGACGGGCGCATCTGGGCCGAGGGGCGCGTTGGGGAAGGAGCCACTTTTTACTTCACGCTTGATAAGTCGCACAACTCCAAACTGTAACGGCCGGAGCAGCGAAACATCGTACCATGTACGAGATCTTCGCGTTTTCGATCGTTCCACTGGTGGTGCTCGTCGCGAGCATCGGGTATGCGCTCGTGATGACGTACCGGCTCTGGGATTGGCGGCCGCTGCTGTTTATTGCTGTGCTCGTGATGATGTCCATTCATCAGACAAACGAAATCATCGTATATCTGGATCAGGGAGTCGAGGCGGCCCTGGCTGGGTTTGGCGAGTATCCCGAGACGGCCGCCAACGTGCTGGCCAGTCTTGGAACGGTGCTTTTCCTGCGCTGGATCAGGCGTGAGCAAGCGTTGGCTCGGCAGTTCGAGCAGCGCGTCAAAGAGCGGACTGCGGAGTTGGAGTCGTTCACCTACTCGGTATCGCACGACTTGCGCACGCCGCTGCGCGCGATCGATGGGTACTCCAAGATGCTGCGCCGGGGATGGGCCGACGAACTCGACGCAGAGGGCCGGCAGCTTATCGATCGGATATGTAGCAGCGCCGACCGCATGAAGCAGCTTATCGACGATCTCCTTACGCTGTCTCGCCTCGGGCGTAAAGACATGAAGCGCACGGAGGTCGATATGGGAACGCTCGCCAGCGAAGTCCTCGAGGAAATTGAGCATACATACTCTGATTCTGCGCCCGCCATCGAGATAGGCGATCTCCCGCCGGCCGAAGGCGACCCGTCTATGCTCAAACAGGTGTATTCCAACCTGCTGACGAATGCCTTCAAGTTTGCTCAAAACGAGGAGAGACCGCAGGTCGAAGTCGGCGCCCGCACGAAGGACGACGCGACGGTTTACTACGTGGCGGACAACGGCACCGGTTTTGACATGGATCATGCCGATCAACTGTTCGATGCCTTTCAGAGCGTGCATGACAATGGAGAATTCGAAGGCACGGGCATAGGGCTCGCCATTGCCGAGCGCATCGTGCAGCGACATGGCGGTGAGATATGGGCCGAGGGCGACGCCGGCGAAGGCGCCACCTTTTACTTCACGCTTTGTCAGTCAACGAGTTAGAGTTTCATGAGTAGCGCAAACCACACCGGGCCTGTTGACATCCTCCTCGTCGAGGATCAGCAGTACGATGCTGAGCTGGCGCTTCGAGGGTTGCGCGAGCTTGGTATCGAGCGGATTGTAGACGTTCGAGACGGCGCGGCCGCACTCGACTTTATCTACGGACGGGCCGAATATGCCGAGCGCGATCCCGATCACGTACCTCGTCTTATCCTCCTCGACCTCAAGCTGCCTAAGGTGAGCGGCATCGAGGTCTTGGAGGCGCTCAAGTCGGATGAGAAGACGCAGCACATCCCGATAATCACCTTTTCGTCGTCCGAGGAGGAGCGGGACATCTGCCGCTGTTACGAGCTAGGCGTCAACAGCTATGTGGTAAAGCCGGTTGACTTTGACGAGTTCACAGAAACGATCCAGCAGATCGGCAGATACTGGCTGGAGAAGAATGAGATCGTGTGTTAGTTAACTCGAATACATTGCGCTCTGCATGTTTGTTTTATATTTTGCAGGGAAGCGATCAAGTACAATCAGGTGGCGATTTGGGGGTGCTTCCTTTTTTGAAACGGATCGAGCAGGGCCCCCCACCTTTCGCTGTTGCTCGCTCCCACGCTCCGGCGTGGGAGCGGACCCGCCGCGAATCGCCACGGGCATGACCTACGGCCCCTCTGGCGTCGCTGCGGACGGGACTCCGGTCGGCGTCGCCGGAACGCCGGCACCGGCCGCGGGAGCGGCCTATGCGGTGCCGTGCCCACGGAGGCCCGTGGGCACGAGAACACTGGCCACGGAAGACATCGACGGACGCGACGGAGGGGGGCGCCGCGGAGGATTTCCTCTTGGACAACTCCTGGGCGTAGCAATACAATTCCCAACTTCACATTTGATCTCACTTAGCATGCTATCAACCGAGATGCTTGGACGGAAAATGACGCGACCACTTGCAGCCGGGGTGTGAAACGTAAATCGTGAAACGGGAGGGTGGCCGAAAATCACGCATCACGCACCACGCATTACGTGACACGCATCACGCCGAAGGCACGTGTGCCTGCAGAACGAGGGCTGAGGCTGCACGAGGTGCAGCGTCTTGCACTTCGAAGATAGAGGGTTCTTATGGAAACGTCTGCTGTTGATGCCGACACGGTACGCATTCTCCTGCTCGAAGACGTCGACACCGACGCGGAGCTGGTTCGCCGCACGTTGGAGCGCGAGGAGGTGAACGGTCCCGTGCGCCGCGTCGAAACGCAGGAAGCGTTTGAAGCGGCCCTCGACGAGTTTGAGCCGGATATCATCCTGGCCGACTACTCGCTGCCCTCGTTCGATGGAATGACGGCGCTGGAGATCGCGCAGGAGCATAGTCCCGACGTCCCTGTCGTCTTTGTCTCCGGAGCCATCGGGGAAGAGCGCGCGATTGAGACGCTCAAGCAGGGCGCCACCGACTACGTGCTGAAGGACAAGCTGTCGCGCCTGGGCCCCGCCGTGCGCCGCGCCCTGCGCGAGGCAGAGGAGCGCCGCGCCCGCCGCGAGGCCGAACAGGCGCTGCGCCGCGCCCACGCCGGGCTGGAGCAGAAGGTGCAGGAGCGGACCGCCGAGCTGCGCGAAAGCGAGGAGCGCCTCCAGAGCATCATCGACTCAGCGGTCGATGCTATCATTAATGTCGACGACCAGCTTCGCATCACGCTCTTCAACACAGCCGCAGAAGATATCTTTCGCTGCGAGACCGAGGAGGTGGCAGGGACGCCCATCAAGCCGCTCCTCACCGATGAGCTGGAAGCGCAGCTGCGTGAACATATCGGTGGTGAGGAGGGAGCGGCCCCCAGCGGGCGCTACGTGCCGGCATCGGAAGGCCTCAGGGCGCGCCGAGCCGATGGCGAGACGTTTCCGGTAGAAGCAACCCTCGCGCCCATCAACCTGCCGGGCGAGACGCGCTATCTGATCATCTTGCGCGACGTGAACTATCTGAAGCAGGCGGAAGAAGAGCTCATGCAGTTGCGCTCCGAAAAGACGTACCTGCAGGAGGAGCTCAAGAGCGAGTACGGCTTCGACGAGATGGTGGGCACCTCGGCCCCGATGCAGCAGGTGTTCGACACGATCGACCGGGTGGCTGGCACAAACACCACGGTGCTTATCACTGGCGAGACAGGCACGGGGAAGGAACTCGCTGCCCGCGCGCTGCACGACCGAAGTCCCCGCGCGGACAATGTCCTCGTGAAGGTCAATTGCTCAGCGCTCTCAAGCGACCTGATCGAAAGCGAACTTTTCGGCCACGAGAAAGGCGCCTTCACGGGCGCTTCGGAGCAGCGCAAGGGGCGATTTGAGGTGGCCGACGGTGGAACGCTCTTTCTCGACGAGGTCGGCGAGCTGCCGCTGGAGACGCAGGCAAAGCTTCTCCGGGCGCTGCAGGAGCAGGAGTTTGAGCGCGTCGGGGGAAGCCACACCATTCAGGTCGACACGCGCATCCTGGCGGCCACGAACCGGGACTTGGAGCAGGCAGTCGACGAGGGGCGCTTTCGGTCCGACCTTTTCTATCGCCTCAACATCTTTCCCATCGAGCTGCCACCGCTGCGCGACCGGGACGGGGATATTCCGCTCTTGGCCGACCATTTCCGTGAGAAGTTCGGCGATCGCATGGGCAAAGACGTCGAGGGATTTAGCTCCAGCGCGATGGCCATCCTGAAACGCTACGACTGGCCCGGCAACGTGCGGGAGCTAGCAAACATCATCGAGCGCGCCGTCATCTTGGCATCCGAGCCGCTCATCCGCGCGGACGATCTGGCCGTAGGTGATTCATCGGCGGGCGACCCAAACGGCGTCGGCCCCACGTTCGACACGCTGGAAGAGGCCCAGCGAAACCACATCATCGAAGCGCTTAAGCGCACCGATGGCGTCATCGGCGGAGACGACGGTGCGGCCGCCCTGCTCGACGTCAACCGAACCACGCTCCACTCCCGCATGGAGCGCCTCGACATCGACCCGAGCCGGTATCGGTGACTCGTTTGTAAGTGTGTAGGTGGTTAAGTGTGTAGGTTTCCATCCACACACCTTCCCACCTCCAAACGTCCAAACCTACATACCTACACACGAACCTACCGGTGCTCCGGATTCGGATGGTCGAACCGGCAGCCGGCGTCCCACTCCGAGCGCTGATTGCCGTGGGCGGGGATGCCGCCGGCCTCCTGGATCATGTGGGCCATGTGCATCAGATTCCACGTCATAAACGTCGTGTTGCGCTGCGTAAAGTCGTTGCCTTCGCCGACGCGCGTGCCATCGTCGCGCACCTCGCCGTAGCTCGGGCCGGGACCGGCCTCGCCGATCCATCCGGCGTCGGCCTGCGGGGGAATCGTGTAGCCCAGGTGCTGCAGCGCGTAGAGGATGCCCATCGAGCAGTGCTTGATGCCGTCCTCATTGCCGGTAATCAAGCAGCCGCCCACGCGACCGTAGTAGGCGTACTGGCCCTCATCGTTAAGGTCGGCTGAGTTGGCGTAGAGCCGCTCGATTACGTGGGTGCAGACGGACGACCGCTCGCCCAGCCAGATCGGCGATCCGAGGACCAGAATGTGGGCATCCAGGACCTTCTGGTAGATGGCCGGCCAGTCGTCGGTGTCCCAGCCGTGCTCGGTCATATCACCGTAGACGCCCGGAGCGATGTCGTAGTCGACGGGGCGTAGCACTTCCACGTCGATCTTGTTTTCCTCCATGATGGCCGCCGATACGTCGATTAGGCGGCGCGTGTGTGACGTCTCGGGAGAGGGCTTGAGCGTGCAGTTTAGAAAGAGCGCGTTGAGATGGGAGTAATCCTGCGGGCTTGCGTCGCAGAGCGCTTGCTGCTTTTTGTTCAGAGGCATACGTCAGGGGAGCGTGTGGTGAAAGGTTGGCAGAGAAAAGATACGGGCTGAATCAACATATTCGGTTTGCAGACAGCGACGACGTTACAGGAGCACGCCTCGGCCACGCTCGCTGCGCGAGACAGAAGCAATTCGAAACGATGTGCCCTCGGATGACACCGACAGGTAGGGCAGCAATAGGTGGCCGTCCAGTTTACGGCCTACTATCCACGTATCCATCCCAACCGGCACATCCGGAGGTTCTAATGCAGGCGCGCTCCAAACGTCCATCAACCGATACACTGACCAGCTCTCGGAGCGGGTCCGCTCGCCATGCGATGCCGTTGAACGGCACGCCCGAGACGAACGGTCAAGTAAAGGTCGTTCTCGTGGAGGCGTGCGACGGAACGTCGGCTACTGAGCATCCGGCGCTGCAACCGTGGCTCGAGCAGGGATGGACAGTTCAACGAGTCCGCACGCGCATCGTGGAGCAACTAGGGCTGCGGCTGCTCGTCGTGCTGACGCGTGAATGATGTCCTCTGTAGAGCAGCAAGGCTGGAGGGCTGCCAGGTGATCCCGAGGGGCTGACGAATGATGGGGAGTGGGTGGGCAGAGTGGCACCCTTTGCGCTACCCTGCGCAGAGAAACAGAGCGGTTTTCGGAGAGGAGAGCTGAGCTGAACACTATGCCCACGAGGGGTCGCTAGGTTTTGTACGGGTGTCACCGCCACCCGCCTTCGCGGGCACAGGCTTCCCGGAACCGACCAAACGGAGGGTCCACGAAACGAAGTGGAGCTGAATCGACCGAAGGAAAATTCGTGCAAGTAAAACCAACCAATGAGAGACTCACGGAGCATGGCGAGGCTAAATGACGGGTCGCTGGAGTGGAAGAGAAGACAGAGGATCCACATGCACTGCTTCGGTTTCAACTCTCGTTTCGGGGCAGACCCTTATTCGGGGCAGACCCTTAGAGCGAGCTACAAAAAGTCGAGACTACCGTCATATCCAAACCCCCAGTTGACCGTACCAGTCCAGCGTTTTCGAGCGCTCACTTTATTGACCTACCTCCGTTCGATCCGGGTGTGTGACGGCCACCTTTCCGATCTGTTGGCCGGCCTCTGCGTACGCGTGCGCTTGGCCAATCTCGTCGAATGTAAACGTGCGGTCATCCACGAGGGGGCGAAGCTCGCCGGACTCCACCAGAGAAGTAGTTTGCCGGAGAATTTCGCCGTGGTGGGCGCGTCCCACGTCGTGGAGCAGTGGAAGGAGCATGAGTACCGGATGAATAGAGACCGCCTGCGTGAAGGCAGCTCCCACGCCGTCGCCCGCGGGCGGTCCAACGGTAGCAATGGCACCATTCAGGCGCGCGGCCTCGATGGAGCGCGCCACGTTGTCACCGGCAACCGTGTCGAAGACAAGGTCGAACCCCTGGCCATCGGTGCAGCGCTCTACGTACTCGGCAACCGCCTCCTCCTCGTAGTTGATGAGCGTTTCAGCTCCTAGTTCGGCACCGAGGTCGAGCTTGTGCTGCGAGGAGGCCGTTGTAGCGACGCGAGCGCCCTGCCAGGCGGCGAGTTGAATGCCGATATGCCCGACACCGCCTGTAGCGCCGTGCACGAGCACCTCCGTGCCGGGCTCGATCGTGGCTTTGTCGATCAGCCCCTCCCACGCCGTGAGCGTCACAAGGGGCAGGGTGGCAGCCTGCCGAAAGGAAAGCGTCTCAGGCATGGTGGCGAGGAGGCGCGCATCGCACGGCATATAATCGGCTAGGGCGCCGTGGGGCGCACCGGCAAAGCCGCCTCCGCAGGCGTACACCCGGTCGCCTTCTTCGAAGCGCGTCACATCCGATCCGAAGGCGGCTACGGTGCCTGCGACGTCGCCATGAAGCGTAGCGGGCTGCGGCGGGCATAGCTGCTGGGCATCGCCGCGCCGGATTTTGTAGTCGACTGGATTCACGCTTGTCGCGTGGACGCGCACAAGCACCTGATGCGATTCGATCTCCGGGACGGGGCGCTCGTGTCGTTCGAAGACGTCCGGATCCCCGAAGTCGTCGATGACCCAGGCATTCATCGTGTCGGGAAGGGTGGCGTTGGGCGTGGACATAGACAGAGTGGGGTTGACGGCAAGAGAGGCGAGAGCGTTGATTGCGTGGACTTTTTTCGAGTCGGACGCTGAAATGTTCGCGTCAGCAGGACGGGCGCATCGGTTCAGCGGCGCAGCGCAGAACCATCCCCCCCACATATAGAACGCCCTGCCTCTCTGAGAAGAGGAGCCGCCAGGAAGGAGGTGAGCACAGAGAGGCAGGGCGTGAGGGCCGGAAATAAAATACAGTTCCTAATGTGTCGGGCGGAAGGGGGATGATGCAAGTCTCGAACGTGACGGGCTTGTTATACCTCTCATAGAGATCGGGGACGCCTCTAGAGGCAGAACCGGTCATCTAACAAGACATGAGTTGTGCCCGCGGGATGCTCGACCTTCACACACCTCCGGCGACCGGCCGTCTCGCCGGAAGCTGTTACTTTTCAATAGGCAATTCTTCTACTTGATAGACAGGTCCGATTCTACGCACCGAACACGCGGGGGCATGACTAAGCAATCCATCAAACGTTCGATTGAACGGCGCGGCTTCACCTATGTCGACATCGACACGCCCGAAGGCACTGTTCGCATCACGGCCCACGTTCCGACGGTATCGGTCGGGAACGGAGGGGACGGCCATCGGGTGACCATTGTTACGGCTATGCGAGACGGCGACGAGTTGACCCGCACGAAAACAACGAGTCAGGCAGCCGGCGTCTCGGCTTTCATGGAACTTGTAGACCGATACCGCTCATGATCATCTGCCCGCATGCCTCGCGCGTGTGTGTAGACCTTCCACCCGGGATCTCAAAGAATCCTAGGGTGAGCTGATTAGAGATTTGTCCACATCGTGCTCACAGACGTGCTGTTGTCTACCATGATTTCGCACATGTACGCGGAGCAGGGAGACCCTTCAACAAAAAAGCCTCTGAGATCGGCATTTGCAGCCGCTCAGAGGCGCTTTTGCAGTGCCCGAGAGAGGATTCGAACCTCCACGGCCAAAAATGGCCACATGGCCCTCAATAATGCGCACAGTTTCCTAAAATCCATCTTGAGCGGCGCTGAACGCCGATTTTTAGACGTGACAAATATCTTTTGCCCATATTTTGCCCATAGATGCAAGAATTGTAGGCGAACACATACTATGGACATATAGGTTTGGGCGAGCTTGGCACGTCAAAACCGATGGAGCCTGGTCGCCGGCTCGGTTGCTGCTTCGCGCCCGCCGAGACGCTCCTCCACGGCCGTATTCTCTCTCGCTCGCGCCCTTTAAGCAACCCGCCTTCAATGAAATCCAGCAGGCGGCTCGCTTGATCCATTTTGCGGCGCGGCGCGTGAGACGGATCTCTTTAAGGACTGCTCGCGCGCGACCTCACGCACCTGAACTGGGGGGCGTGTGGCAGCGCGCCTTTCTCGCAAAGACAACCTTCCGGGTCACCAGCCGCAGTTCTTCTTGGCCGTCGGTTCGAGACAACGGAACGTCCGACGCATCGAAGCAAAGGAAGAGGAGCTTTAACAGACGCGCTTCCTTTGAGATGATCCAGGGTGTTGGGAGCGACGCGGCCATCTCGCGTGGAGCGTCTCGCTCGCGCATTTGCAACGCTTCTCCAGCCGACGATGTGTGGAGCAGAACAATCTAAGCAGAAGCTCAATGCGTAGCACGCATGTATGTGAACAATACGGGCCACAAGATCTGGTGCAGGGCCGGTTGGCATCCGATGTTTAGTCAGAGCGGATAGCGTGCTTCGCTGAAAAGATCTCGTTCATAAAATGAGGTGGCAGAGCGCTGCTCCGCGCGCCTCCCTGCTGGTAGCCAAAGCAAGAGCTTGGGCCTCACCACGGTCGAGATCTTGGCGTAGAACGCGAATCAGTGACGTGTTTGCAGGCCTCTCTACGACGACCCATTCCTCGCGGATGGCGGTTCGAAGCGCCGAGGCGCCAGGTCGACCTTCGTCGAGCTTAAGTTCATCCTCCACGGCGGGAGGAATCAGCACTTGGCCGAGCTGAGAGCGAACGAGATCGAGCTCGCCGATGATACTCAGATTGAGAAGAGGAGAGGTATGGCTTACGACTGCCATATCTTATAGCCAAGGCCTGATTAGAATCAGGACTCAGTCCCAGGCTCCAGCGAAGGGCGCGCGTAGCTCAAATCCTCAGCAAGCTCTTCGGAACCGTGGTGACGCTCGACCGACCGCTCCCCGAGAAGCTGGCCGAACGCATGCTTATCAAGACCGGCCAGCTCGCGCGCTTTTCCGAAGGAGAGCATCTCTTCGCGGTAGAGCGTCACGGCGAGTTCGCGGCGCAACTCGCTCTTCTTTCGGCCCTCCGGAAGCGCAAGGGCGTCAGCTACTGAACGCGGAATAGAAAGGGTGAAGTCCTGCGGGGAGCTCATGACGTCAGCGCCGTTCCCTTCAGAAAATAAGTGCAATAAATCAAACGTGTGGTCGAGAAGAGGGGTCCGGCAGAGGCCGAGAGGCGCTACCTTGACGTAATCATGGGAAGTGCCAAAATTTCGAGGCCGCGCCGTTGGCGAACGCCGACTCGTAATTTTGGACAACGACAAGAATCGCCTGTTGGAGTACGACCCGGAGGCCGGGGAGACGATAGAGCTGGCCGAGTACGGAGAGGACCCTGGCGACCTGCAGGAGCGACTGACGTGGCTCAAGAGGGTAACATGATTTTCGTATCAATGGGTCGTCGGCGGATCATGCCACTGGACTGCCAGGTTTCTCCGTGCGCGTTTTAGAAGTCGAAGTAGTTCAACCACCTTCCGCACGCTCTCGCTACCTGGAGGACCGGCTACGCCGAACCCAATCACGTCCCCGATGAGCGCAGGATCGGCATCTACGAGGTGAGTTGGCCGTAGCAGGGGGCATCCAATCCGGTCGGTTCGCCCCCTTCTGCCCAGGCGAAAAGCGCGCCGGCCTTCCTCGATCGTTTCGACCTCAATTTCAAGCGGCGATCCGGCTTCCAGGCCGAGACGCTCCCGCAAGGGTTTCGGAATTACGATGCGGCCATAGTTGTCGATCGTTACTCTCGGCATGAGAGCTACCCTTCAAGCGAGAAGGGCCAATTTGAATCGCCCTGTTTGCCATTCAGCAATGGAGAGTGGCAGCACATATTTCCACCGTTCGCGATCGCCATTGTGGGGTGGCGAGTGCCTGGGCTGCGAGCGCGGAAAACAGCAGGCCGCGCCGCGCTATCCGGAGCGCTCGGCCTGGCGCCGGCGAAGCGCCTCGGTGCGCTCGGCCCAGAAAGCGCGTCGCTCCTCACGCGATCGGCCGCGGAGGCGCTCGCGGATTGCCTTGGCCGCACGCCGTTTCATCGCAACCGCATCAAATTCCTTCTCCGATCGCTCCTTTTCAGGTCCTTCCGTTGTCATCTTCGATCACCTCTGAAGGAGAGTGGATAGCGAGTTGTTCATGCCCGTGGAGGGCGTTTATTGCATTATACTGCGGAATCTTCTGAAAGTGCACAATGTGGGTAAAATTCCAGCTTACGATGAGCTCGCAGCTGGCTGTGGTAGCGAGAGCGATATGGAGCGCGTCGTCTTCCCACGTGGGCGTTAGAATGCCAGCGTCCAGGTATGCCTGCTGGAGGTCAAGGGCCTCCTCGGTAATATCCACGACGTCCGCGTGGGGAAGGAGGGCCTGGTAGTCGCTGGTAACCTTCGGAGGCGCCTCCTCGAGTTCTTCGGCCACGACTGCAGAGGTGACCAAGGAAAATCGGCCTGCTCGTACTTGCTCGAAAAAGCGGCGGCTGGCGCGTGCGAACTCGGGGTCATGGAGCCCGCCATATACGGAGGTGTCGGCGTAGGTGCGAATTGGCATGAGAGCGCGCTCGCTTGCGGAGAATTCAGCGACGAAAGAAAAAGACCGGTTGATTCAAGCAACCTTGATGCGGAGCAATTGTTTGCCACCTCCAAACCGTCGGGCGGGAAAGCCAGCCGAATCTCAGTGTTTTCGCTAACTTGTGCGGCCGCGCGGCGTTACCTCTCGGAGTTCGACACGCCCTATCCGACCCGGCTCGACTCGACGGGGTGGTTTCGGGGCGAGCTGGAGCTTATCGACACCCCGGCGGTGGTGCTATTCGCCGAAGATCGGCCGGGGCACGTGATTTACCCGACCCAAAGCGCGCTCTCCGACGCCGACCTCGACCGGGCGCTCCTCGACGCGCGCGAGCAGCTCGACCAGCTCGGGGATCGCCTGCCCGAAGGCGCCGAGCGGCCCGTCGTTCTCCGCGTCGACCCCAGCGAGCGGCCCATCATGATGCTGGCCCTGCGCGAGGCGGAGAACGGGCGCGACCCGCCGCTCCTGGGCGCCGCCCGATCAACCTGCGCAGAAACCGAGGGGGCGATAGCGCCAGGGAGAAGTCACAAGAGTCTTCCACGTGAGCTCGCCTGGCGATCCTTTCGCTGGTTAGAACCGTTCAAAAAGAGAGGAGGCCAGTGGTTTTGATCTGCTTTCCGAGCGGGGGGCCGTCAAAGTCGGTAACGTCGGCTAATTGTCCTGCCGCACTTTGCGCTCGATATACGCCTCCAGCGCCCCGCGCGGAATGCGGCGGCACTGACGTACTTTGATGCTTGCGATCGTGCCCTCGGCAATTAGCGTGTCAACGGTGCGCGGGGAGACGCCCAGCAGCTCCGCCGCCTCGCCTTTCGTGAGGAGCGCGTCGGAATCGGTGCGGCCGCGCAGGCGGCGCACCTCCTCGCGGAGCGCGGCGATCTCTTCCTTGAGGTCCGCGATCGCCGGCCGCAGGTCCTCGGCGGGAGCGGAGCCGCCGGTCTCGCGCGCCATCGGGCGCGAAGCGTTCGTTCGGTCGCTCATAGCAGAGGCAGGTGCGATGTGAAAGGGCGATTAGTTATCGGTCGAATCTGCGCCCGGAAGAGGCGGCGGGTCGACGTGCTCGAGCTCGAAAAACGCCGGAAGCGGGCGCGGCTTGCCCGCAAACGCGGCGAGCTCGTTGCGCCGCCGATCGAGACGGTCGTGCAGGTCGTCCATGCGCGCTTCGGGCGAGCGCAGGCGGACGTAGGCGCCGTCGTGGAGCCAAAGGGCGACCTTGAAGTGGTTGCGGGACTTCTCTCGCTCGCGCTCCTCCTCGAGTTCGAGAAGCGTATACATGCACTCCTGCTCGTAGCTCTGGGCGATGGTCGCCATGGCCGACCGGGCGTCGGTGCCGTCGTCGCTGCCGAGCGGCGCGGTCACTTCGGCTCGGATGCCGGTTGGGCCGTGTAGGACGGTCCCTGGACCTAAGCCCCGCAGCTTTTCGTCGCGCCGGGCGAGAAGCCGCTCGATCACAGGGTGCTCTCTGAAATGCGCGCCCGCCGTCTCGCCTAAAATGTCGGAGAGCCGTCGGGTGACGCCGGCCTGCACCGAGGGGGCAGCCATGCCATAGACCGTCGAGTACAGGGCCACCTTCAGGGCGCTTTTGACGGTGCCGTAGAGCGGGCCGCCCGCCACGGGCACGTCATAGCCGTTATCCTCGAAAAGCGGCGCGTAGTGCTGCATGAGGTCGTCCCAGATCGAGTACTCCTCGTCGGTAAGGACATCGAGGATGTCGCGCGCGTCCCACAGCCAGGCGGCGATCAAGAGGTGCGCGGACTTGAGGTCGATCTCCCAGAAGTCTTGGAAGAGAATGCGACGAACCTCTTTGGGCAGTTCGAGGGCGCTTCGGTTGTAGGCGAAAAGCCGGTCGGTCCGTCCCTTGCTGGAAAACTCGTAAAACGGCTTGTGCTGATGGGCGATCGCGCAGAGAATCTTGCGGTACTCGCGCCGCTGCCTCTCTTCGAGCTTGCGCTTTTTCATGTGCCACTCGTTGATGGACATGCCGCTTTCTTTCTTCGGCGACGCGCCGATATCCATGCGCTCGACATGGCGGTAGGCGGCGCCGAGGTGATCCTGGACCCGCGCGAAGAGATTCGGCGGGCGGCCGAAGTTGAGGCGCTCGAAGGCGTATTGCGCCCGAAGGCTGGGCGCCTCGTGCCGAACATCGTCCAACTCCTCGCGGATCTCTTTTCGGAGCGCCGTAGGCGCGTCTTTCGAAAACGAGTCGCCGCTCAGGACGTAGACGCGGTCCTCATGCGTCGATGGATGACGCCTCAAATCCATCCGGACCATTTTCCAGAGCGCGCCGGGTAGGCCGTCGCGGCGAACGAGGCGGCAGCGGCGATTGGGAATATGCGGTTCAATCTCGAGATCGAGGTGGGCCTGGATGTGGCCGATCACGTCTTGGGCCGCGTCGTAGCGGTGATGGCCAATCCAATCGAGCGCCTCCTGCGGGAGGACGCGCAAGTTCGTGTGGTCGTCGCGCCAGGACGTCCAGAGCGCAAAGACGACGTACCGAAAGAGCACCTTGTCGTCTTTAGCCTCTGGCACGTGATCGAAAATCGCCCGGCGCGTCATCCGATCGCAGGTCCGGCGGCGAAGGCGATCGGGCGACCAGCTCCATTTTGACTCGGGCAGGGAGCCGGCGGGGCCCGAGCTTGGGCCAAAAGAGCGGCCATTCGGAGCGGCTGTTGTACATTTTTCGTCGGGGATGAAACTCGCGCAGTGAGCTGTAGCACTGCGGATATGTCCGCTCAGCGCTGCAGGAGGCCGGTTTGGCGAGCGGTAGGGAACGATCGTACCACCAAGGTCACCACTACATAGGGAGTTGGGCGGTTGGTGTAGCGAGGCTGGGCGCGCGAGGCTCCGATCTGGAGGCGGCGCGAGTGGGGGCTCTCCTACTTGGCGGCGGGCCTCTATCAGGAGCCGGGGCGGATATATGTGGCCCCAGCTCGTCTGGGCGCAGCCGAGGCGTAGCGCTTGGGTGATGTGGCGGGGATCCCCAGTAGTAGCGTGGCGGGTGTCCGTAGTGGCCTTGGTTTGTGGGGCTGGGTTTCTCGTGGGATCATGGGTCTTCGTAGGGCGCTTGGTTCGCGTTCGTGGGGTTGCCGTTTGGTTCGAGCGTGGAGGTTGTCGATTTGGCATCATTTCTTGTGTCGCTGGTAGTTTTTTTGCCGGGCGGATTTCGCTCTATTATGTGGTGAGAGTATTGTGGGCGTGGGTGCCTCATCGCGTCTTCGCGTGGGATCGTCGCGACCAGCCGAGTTTTTTTTGCCGAATAAAAAAAGCCGAGACCACGCTGAGAGGCGTAGCCTCGGCTCTTCGGGATTCTCAGCCGGCGATTGCTTGAGGCGCTAGCCGGAGTCGCTAGCGGAGGACCCGTCGTCGTCCGTTTCGGGCTCGTCGCCGCCCTCGGTATTTTCGTCAGGGGCGTCCGGGTCGTCAGGCAGCTGTTTCGGGTAGATGGGATCCAAGTTCTCCTTGAGGTAGACCTTGCATCCGGCGTCGCGCGCCGATTGGTAGAGGTCGACCACCCAGCTAAACTTTGGCTGATCTTCCTCGATGTCGGAGCCATAGGACTCTTGAGCGCCAATCACGACACAGTCGAATATCGAAAGGTCGTCGAACTCGAGGCGTTCTTTCATAGGCTCACACGAGAGCCACTTCACGGAAGCGTCAACCGAGGAAAAGTGCTTCTCAGCGTGGTCGGCCTGGCTGTCATAATCCACGGTAGTGCCAACCCAGGCGTTGTCGGGAAACTCAAATCGGCTCAGCTCCTGGGGGAATTTGGTCAGGAACAGATAGTTGAAACCGTCGTGCTTCTGTGCCTCGTCGAGGATGAGTTCGATGATCCAATCCGGCACCCAGCCTCCGAAGATGTCGGCCATCGAACCGACGAACACGTTCTTCTCGCTTACGTGGTCGATGTCGTCGGGCGGCGTCATCGTTCCCGGCGCCAGGAGGCGTCCAGGGAAGAACGTCGGATGGAAGCCTTGCTTGTACCGCTCGAGGTCCTCAGCGAAAGATCGAGCGTAGCAGTATTCGCAATCGTTGAGGCACCCGGTGATTGGAGAGGTCGAGTAGTCCGCCCAACCGA
>OBKM01000106.1_pt1 | contig 38528 bp, 42 predicted proteins | sample 1519691 | NCBI WGS metagenome assembly OBKM01 (sample SAMEA37050418, study PRJEB22526) | metagenome | biome: saline pan; feature: lake; material: water | place: Egypt | collected 2015 | depth 0.5 m
TCACGTTTATCGGTCACAACCCACACGGTTCGTAGGATTTATTATGAACCGCGAACAATCAACGAATGCAATCGAGGTGACCAGCAATGGCACTGCCTGCGAACCCGGCCAGCTCTTGGATGCAGAACCTCGATTTCCCGAGCCGACTGCTCGAAACCAGTGGTAACGACTACGAACTGTACGAGGCGGACGACGAGTTCGTCCTCACCGTCGAGATGCCCGGCTTCGAGCCGGAGGGTATCACCGTCTCGTGGGACGCCGGCGTGTTGAACATCGCCGCCGAACACGAGGACGAACACCGCGGCCAGCGGCGGACGTATCACCGGCGGTTCCGGTTCCCGAAGGACGTCGACGACGAGGAGATCACCGCCGAGTACACGAACGGCATCCTCGAGATCCGGCTGCCGGTGATGACGGACGCCGCCGTCTCCGGAACGGAGATCGAGATCCAGAGCTAACGACGGTCGGTGACGTCGACGACGCAGTGTCGGTGACTGCGCGGCGTCGAGGCGGCGTCGCGTCGGTGTAGCGTCGCGAGCCTCGAGACGTTTTTTGACGACGTGCGTATCCGGATAGGTGTCTCAATCCCACCCGTCACGCGTCGCGACAGCACCCAGCGCCCGGTGGGCGCTCGGAGGCGCGCGCCGACCGCACGAGTCGATACGAACCCACACGAGTCGGTACGAGCCCACGCGAGTCGAGTGGCGAGAGCCGAGATCAACGGACGAGAGCTGGGACGCGAGGGTGGCGGCGAACGGCGCTCACAGGAACGGCCGCCAGTAGTACGGGCTGATGAACCCCTCGATGACGGCCGCGACCGCGATCAGGATACCGACGCCCACGAGCACCCAGAACGCCCGTTCGAGCGCGTCCGCGAACCCGGCACGGTCGGTGCGTCCGCGAAGCGTCTGCCAGCCGACCACGCCGAGATAGATACCGAGCGCGCCGGCAACGACGATGGCGGGAATCTCGAAGATCCCGTGCGGGATCACGAACGCGACGAGCATGAGCAGATTCTCCTCTAACGCCGCGACCGCGCCGAGCACGACCCCGTTGAAGGCGATCGACGACAGCGCCGGTACCACGAGCGCCACGCCGGCCAGCGCCGTCGAGATGGCGACCGTCCAGTTGTTCCCGAAGAACTCTACGGTCGCCGCCGGCGGGAGATGGCCGACCAGCCGCGCCTCGATCGAAGTCGGCACCACGTCGACGAACGGTGCGGCGACCATCCAGCCGACGACACCGGCACCGATCCCGACTGCGAGCGTCAGGAGGTGCAGCCCCGGCGTCGCGCGCACGAAGGCGATCATCTCGCTCCACCCGCGTCGAACGCCGCCAACGAACTGAGCACGAACCCCGACCTCGGGCGGAGCCACCGGATCGACCCGTCCGCGGTAGTCGCCGTAGAGAACGGTCTTGAGGAGGTCGAGCGCGGGCGCGACGACGACCGCGCTGACGAGCGCGATGGCCGCCCCGCCGCCGACGAACGCGAGCCCGGAGCCGATGGAGGAGACCGCGACCAGGACGCCGACGGCCACGACGAGATAGGCGGCCGCGTCGGCGGGGTTCGCCCGAACGAACCCGCCAGCGCCGGAGACCGACTCGACGACGGTCGCGTCGTCGACGACGACCGCCGCGGGGGCGAACGCGAACAGGATCCGGATCCCGAGAAGCACGAACAGCCCGACGAGCAGCGCGGCGAGCGCGACGAGCGCCCCGAGCACCGGATTGACGAGAAACGCGGCGGTGACCGCAAGCGACGCGAGCAGGAGCACGCCGATCCACAGCAGGATCTCCGCGAGATACAGCCCGAGGAACGTGAGCCAGTGGTCGCGGACCCCCGCGATCCCCGCGGTGAGCCCCCGCTCGGAGCGGAGCCGCGCGAGCACGGCGGTCATCTGTCCCGCGGAGACCGCGGCGTACGAGAACGCCGCAAGGAGCACCGTCAGGACGACGCCGACGACGAGCAGCGCGATCGTCGTCGGCGAGAACACCGTCTCGATGATCGGGAGCAGCTGCTCGGCCCACTGCTCGACCGCGTCCGGATTCTCCTCGATCCACTGCTCGACCGCCTCGGGATCCTCCGTATCGACGGGTGGAGAGGTGATGTCGACGTCGGCGACCGCCTCACGAGCTCGTGCGAGGCGACCGGACAGTTCGAGGTGGAGGTACACGCCGACGAGCGCGAGGAACGCGCCCGTCCGGGCGATTATCGGGACGGCGGTCCCGAGCAGGTAGAAGGGCAGCAGGTCAGCGGGACGCCGCCGGAGGGTCGAAACCACGGCGCTGACGGCTGTCGAGAGGTCCATGTCGCTACGTTTGGCGAGGATCCCTTAAAATCCGCGAGTCGACGGCCGGGTGACGTGCGCGGAGCCCGCCGCGCCGTCCGCCAGCGACCGACTTACTCCTCGGGGATCGCATCCTCGCCGTCGGTCACATCCTCGCCGTCGGTCGCATCCTCGCCGTCGGTCGCATCCACACTGCCTCGCTCGTCCATCATCGTCGCGGCGCGCGTCGCCCAGCCGGTGTAGCCGAACCCCCAGGCGACGACGCCCGCCATCCAGCAGTACGCGAGAAACACGCCCACGTACGCCCCCTCCGGGCCGAACCCGAGGGTCCGACCGAGCAGCCACGAAAGCCCGAGAAAGGAGCCGAACATCCCGGTCACCCGCGCGACGAACGGGATACGCGTCTCGCTCGCGCCCTGCAGGGAGCCGGACAGCGAGGAGAACGCAACCAGTGCCGCGCCGGCAAACCCGTACACGCGGGCGAACTCAACCGCGTACGCCGCCGTCTCCGGGTCCGAGGTGAAAAGCGTCACCAGCCACGGCGCGAGCACGACGAGGCCGAGCCCGATCGTTCCCACCGTGAGCACGCCGAGCCCACCGACCGCCCAGCCGTTGAACCGGGCGTCAGTGGGGTCGCCCGCGCCGAGCGCCTGGCCGACGAGCACCGAGGCGGCGACGTTGTACCCCCGCGAGAGCGGACCGGTCACCTGCTGGTACACGCGGCGGCCGATCTGGAAGCCGGCGTTGACGGCCTCGCCGAAGCCGAGCAGGAGCGCGTTGAACGGGAACTCCGCGATCTCGGAGCCGAACCCCTCGGCCATCCGCGGCGTGCTCACGCGTACCAGCTGCCGGGCGATGGTGAGATCCCGCGGGCGGACGAAGCTCGCGTCGGTCCACGAGCCGTAGATCGCCGCACACAGAAGCCCCGCGGTGAGGACGTTCGCCGCGGCCGTCGAGAGCCCGACGCCGACGATCTCCAGCCGCGGGAGCCCGAACAGCCCGAGTCCGAGCAGGACGCTGCCGGCGATGTTGACGGAGTTGGCGAACACGTTGACGTACATCGGCGTGCGGGTGTCGCCGGTGCCCTGCAGCGAACGTGCGGCGACGAGCGCGACGTGTCTGGCGGGCGCGGTCGCGAACACGATCGCGAGGTAGACGGAGCCGAGCGCGACGACTGCCGCCGGCGTCTCCTGCCCGACGAGCCGACCGAACACGTCGATCGCGAACTCGCCGAACAGCGCGCCGAAGACGACGAACGGGACGCCCGCGAGCGCGCCGATCAGGATCGCCTGCGTTACCGCCTCGTCGCGCGTACGTGTCGCGCCCGCGCCGGTGTCCTGTGAGGATAAGGCGATCGCGCCACCCCCGAGCCCGAGCCCGATCCGGAGCGGAAACCGAGCGTACAGGTCCGCGAGGCCGATGGCGACGACCGCGGCCGGCGAGAACAGGGCGGTGACCACGATGTCAGTGGTCCGCATCGCGGTGCGGAACGTCTGCTCGGCCATGACGGGCCACGCGAGCGAGAACACGCGCTTCCAGACGCGCCGCAGCCGCGAGAGCTCCATACAACCACGACCACGGGCCCCGCCGGTTTTTAAACACCGAAGGCGGTCGACGCCGCCGGCTGTGGCGGGGGACCGAGTCGATGAACTGCGGGGGGTGCCGTGTGGCCGGGAGCGTCGTGCCGCGATCGCCCGAACGTTGAAACGCCGCGGGCACCCGGTGTGGACATGGACGTCTTCGTGTACGGCACCCTGACGGATCCGGCCCGCGTCGGCGACCACCTCGACTCGTTCGTGTTCGTCGGGCCGGCGACGCTCCACGGGCTGCATCTCGTCGACGGGCGCTACCCCACGCTCGCGCCGGGCGGTAAAACGGCGGGTCGGCTGCTCCGGACCGACGAGGTCGACGCGCTCGACGCGTACGAACGCGTCGACGACGGACTGTACGTCCGGGTGACGGTGCCACTCGACGGCGGCGAGCGCCATCCCGCCGAGGCGACGGTGTACGTCGGCGACCCCGATCGCCTCGACGCGACGGCGACGTGGCCCGGCGAAGGGCCGTTCGCGGAGCGCGTCCGGTCACACCTCGCGACCGCGGACGTGCGCGTGGCCGTCGACGACTAGATCGCGGGCGTATTGCCCGAACCACACACGCGTGTTGGCGAGCTAACACCAGTCAGACGGAGGGATGACGGCGGTCGAGTCGGGTGGTTTCACTTTCACTCCGGGTGGCCTACCTTTTTATGTTCGGAGGTGCTTCGTTCAGTTGCACGTCACACGCGTGCATTCCCCCATTTCCCCCCTTTCGATGCGTCCACGAGGCGCGGCCTCGTTGCGATCGTCGACGCGCAGTCGTCCCGTTCTCGTCGACGCGCGGTTCCAGTGTGCTCGCCGACCGGAATCGATTAGCCGCCGCCGCCGCCATCACGTCGTATGCTCACGCTATCCGACATCGAGGCGGCCCGCGATCGCGTGTATCGGGCCGCGCGCCACACGCCCCAACAGCGCTCGCGCACCTTCTCCGAGATGACCGGCGCGTCGGTCCACCTCAAACTGGAGACGTTCCAGCGGACGGGCGCGTTCAAGATCCGCGGCGCGATGAACCGGATCGCGACGCTCTCCGAGACGGAGCGCGAGGCCGGCGTCGTCACCGCCAGCGCCGGCAACCACGCACAGGGCGTCGCGCTCGCCGCCGACAGGGCCGGCGTCGACGCCACCATCGTGATGCCGAAGTTCGCGCCGGTCTCGAAGGTGAAAGCCACCCGCGGCTACGGCGCGACGGTCGTGCTCGACGGCGTCGACTACGACGAGGCCGCCGAGCGTGCCCACGCGATCGAGCGGAACGAGGGGCGCACGTACGTCCACGCCTTCGACGACCCCGTGGTGATGGCCGGGCAGGGAACGATCGGACTGGAGGTCGTCGAGGACCGACCGGATCTCGACACGGTCGTCGTGCCGATCGGCGGCGGCGGCCTGATAAGCGGGATCGCGGTCGCGGTGACGGAGCTGCTCGACGACGTCCGCGTCGTCGGGGTGCAGGCGGAGGGAGCCGCCTCCGCGGCGGAGTCGCTGCGCCGCGGCGAGCGCTACGAGATCGACTCGGTCGACACGATCGCCGACGGGATCGCGACGCGCGCGGTCGGCGAGCGGACGCTGGAGGTGATGACGGAGTACGTCGACGAGGTCGTCACCGTCGACGACCGCGAGATCGCGTTAGCGCTCACACTCCTGTTAGAGCGCTCGAAAACGCTCGTCGAGGGCGCGGGCGCGGTGCCGCTGGCCGCCGTGCTCTCGGAGGCGTTCGCGTACGAGGACGACGAGACGATCGTCGCCACGCTGTGTGGCGGCAACATCGACCTCAACCGCCTCACGACGATCGTCAGGCGCGGGCTGATGCAGATGGGTCGGTATCTGAAGGTGACGATCGACCTGAAAGACCGGCCCGGAGAGCTCGAGCGCGTCTCGAGCATCGTCGCGCGCGCCGGCGCGAACGTGTACGCGGTGCATCACGACCGGACCTCCCGCGACGTCGCGGTCAACGCCGCGGAGCTCGAACTCGAACTGGAGACGGACGACGCCGAACACGCAGCCGACATCATCGACGAGCTGGAGGCGCACGGGTACGACGTCGAGACGTTGTCGTAGCGTCGGATCGACGGCGTCGGACCGGTGCAGACCCCGGGCGTCGGCGGCGAAACGGTGCCGGCTCCCGACACGCACCGTGCGTATTTAGGCCGTTCCGCCCCTTTCGAATCCGTAATGGAGTACGTCCAAGAGCGCGTGACCACGCTCCACGCGCTGACGGACCGTCGCCCGAGTGCGCCGACCGACCGCGCGACCGTGGTCGTGCCGATGGCGGAACGGGAGTGCCGGACGCCGGCGGCCGACCACGTGCTGTCGACGCTGGAGACGATCGATCCCGCACGGGTGGTCGTCCCGCTACGGGCCCCCAGGAACCGCGTCGGCCCGATAGCGGGCTGGCTCGAGGGGTTCGATCTCGAGATAGAGACGCTGTGGTGTGACGGTCCGCGGCTGGCGTCGCTTTTGACAAACAACGGACTCGACGGCGACCGGGGGAAAGGCCGGGACGTCTGGCTCGGGCTCGGGCGAGCGCTCTCGACGGAGTTCGTCGTCGTCCACGACGCGGACACGAGCACGTACTCGCCGGCGTTCGTGCACCGACTGCTGTTCCCGCTCGCCCGCGGCCACGAGTTCTCGAAGGGGTACTACGCCCGCGTCGAGGACGGCCGCCTGTACGGACGACTGTTCCGCCTGCTGTTCAGACCGCTCGTCCGTGCGTTGGCGGGCGATAAGCGCGAAGCGCGGGGCGGGGATGCGACCGATCGTCCCGGCGACGACGACGTTGTCGCGTATCTGGAGTCGTTTCGCTACGCGCTCGCGGGAGAGTTCGCCGCGACGAGCGAGCTCGTGAGTCGGATCCGCGTCCAGCGCGGCTGGGGGCTCGAGGTGGGGACGCTCGGCGAGGCGTTCGCTCACGCCGGCTTCGAGGCGAGCGCGCAGGTCGATCTCGGCCGATACGAACACGACCACCGCACGGTCGACGGGGCGGCCGGACTCGCCGACATGAGCGAGGCGGTCGCCGCGGCGACGTTCCGTGCCGTCGAGGACCACGGCGTCGACGTCGACTACGCCACGTTAACGGAGCGATACTGCGCGGCCGCGGAGCGTCTGATCGACGGCTACGAGGCGGACGCCGCGTTCAACGGGCTCTCGTACGACCGTGATGGCGAACGCGAACAGGTCGAGACGTACGCGACGGCGCTCCGCGATCCGGGACCGGACACCCGCCTCCCGGCGTGGCAAGACGCGCCGATCGACCCGGAGTCGGTGGCCACGGCAGCCGCCGCCGACCTCGCGGCCGCACGGAAACGCCCGGAGGAGCCCACGAGTCACGAGGAGCTCACAAGCCACGAGGAGGTCCCGAGCCATGACTGAGGAGGCCGCCAACGGGAGTGACGGAGGAGCCAGTCGATCGGAGGGAGCCAGCGTCGCCGCGCGCGACGAGCTCGCCGGCGTCGTCGACCTGTTCGACGCGCTCACTCGGGAGGAGCTGGCGCGGGCGCTCTCGGAGCTCGCGTTCAAGCAGCGGACGGAGACGAACGAGGAGGCGATCGCGGCGGCGATCGACGCCGGGATCGCCGAGTACTACCTCGTGAGTGCACCAGAGGAGGCGGTCGATGTGGCTGGCGCTAACGAGGATGACGGCGGGAGCGTCGACGGCGGGGGCGTCGACGGCGGGGGCGACGAGGCGTTTCTCGCGGTCGGTCCGGCGGCGTTTCCGACGCTCCCGCCGAACGCGACCGACCTCCCGTACATTCTCGACGTGCCGGACCGCGAGGTCGACCGCGAGCGGCTAGCCGACGTGGTCCACAACCGGCTCCGGGACGACGCGCTCGAGGCGATGTCGGCCGGTGCCGACGATCGACTGGAGACCCTGATCGACGTCACCTACGACCTGGAGGCGTGGGCACCGGTCGATGCGAGCCCGATACGCGAGCGGCTCGTCGACGAGGTCGGGTGAGCCGGGATCCGTCACCAGTCGAGGGGAAACGGAGAAACGTTAACACCGCCGGAGCGCGTTTCCCCGATATGGACCTGTCGGGGCTCGGAAGCCATACGCCGGTGCCGATCACCGACGCGGCCCGCGAGGCGGGCGTGCTCGCCCCGGTGGTGCGACGCGGTGGCGAGCCGTATCTGCTGTTCACGAAGCGTGCCGAGCATCTCGGCGAGCACCCCGGACAGATGAGCTTCCCCGGCGGCGGCCGAGAGCCGGTCGACGCGACGCTCCGGGAAACCGCGCTGCGCGAGGCGAACGAGGAAGTCGGTCTGCCGCCGTGGGACGTCGACGTCGTCGGCCGGATCGACGACATCAGAACCTCGAGCGAGTACGCGGTCAGACCGTTCGTCGGCGTCGCCCCCGACCGCGAGTACGTGCCCGACGAGTCGGAGGTCGCGGAGGTCGTGTTGCTGCCGGTCGAGGGGTTGATCGACCGCTCGAACTACGAGTCCGAACGACGCGAACACCCGCAGTACGGCGACCACCGGATCCACTACTTCACCGTCGACGGCTACACGGTCTGGGGGGCGACCGGCCGCATGGTCGTCCAGCTGCTGGAGCTGACGACCGACTGGCGGATGCCGGCCGACGTCGACCGCGTCGTCGGCCACGATGCCGACCTCCCGGTGTGACGATCGGTCGGAGCGTGACGGCGGCTCGGTGTACGTGCCCCTGCGCGGCGAGGGTGGTCGATCGGGCCGGACGACCGCCTCGAAACCCCCGTTCTCGTCGGTAGCTCCGATCGACGGTGCAAAGCGGCAAAGATCAAAAAGACCTGTTGGGAGAGACGTCAGTCGCCAACGCGCACAGTCAACACTGGCACCGGGCTCTTTCGGACGACTTTTTCCGTGACGCTTCCGAGCAACAATCGCTCCGTGCCGGACCGACCGTGTGTTCCCATAACGATGGCGTCGACATCGTGTTCGTCGACATACTCGATGATCGCAGTATCCGGCTTTCCGTGTGTGAGTGCCTCGACGGCTTCGACGCCGTGGTCTGTACACAGATCGACGATCTCGTCGATCGCGCTTTGGGCTTCAGTCTCCTGTTCCTCAATTATCTCTCCGTGTTCAGCCGACGCCGGACTCGGCCCGGACGTGAACCCTCCGAGCGGAACGGGCTCAACAGCAGCGAACGCGTGGATCGAGGCACCGTGCGTGGCGGCAAGCTCGACACCGGTTTCTGCAGCTCGTAACGCTGGCCCACTTCCGTCAGTTGGGATGAGTATCTGATCGAACATACAGCACGTAGTAGCTCTTTCTGTACAGTAAAATAATTACGTATCAGTCATACCGCTGCAAACTCTCCATGTTATCTCATGCAGCTGCATACCGTGACGTGCGCTTCCGAGCACGCTTATTCTTTCAGGCCGCTGCCGGTCAGCGGGACGACGACGTCGTCGTCCCCGTCGAGAACCCCTCGCTCGCGATACGCGCGGAGCGCGGCCGGCGCGACCGCACACGTCGGCTCCGTATAAAAGCCGGCGGCGTGGAGCCGGTCGAGCGCCCGGTCGAGCGCCGCCTCCGACACCGCGATCGCGTCCCCGTCCGTCTCGGCTATCGCCTCGTGGATCGCGTCCGCTCTGACCGGCTCGGCGATCCGGATCCCGTCGGCTGCGGCGTTGTCCACGCCGTCGAGCTCGGCGGCAGCCGCGCCGTGACGCTCGCGGACGACGGGCGCGACCCCCGCCGCCTGTGCGCCGAGCAGCCGCGGAAGCTCGTCGATCCAGCCCGCCCGCCGGAGACGACGAAACCCCCAGTACGCGCCGAGAAACAGCGTTCCGTGCCCGAGTGGACACACGATCGCGTCGGGCACGGACCAGTCGCGCTGGAGCGCGAGTTCGTACGCGAACGTCGCCGTCCCCTCGAAGAAGGCGGGATTCCACGCGTGGCTGGCGTACCACGCGGAGCCCTCGTCACCGTCGGCATCAAGCGTCGCGAGACACGCCTCGGTGACGTCGGCTCGCGTCCCCTCGACGCGGACCGCCTCCGCGCCGGCCCGCTCGATCGCCCGGATCTTCGCCGCCTTGACGTCCGCGGGAACGTATATTTCGGCGTCGATCCCGGCCCGGGCGGCGTACGTCGCGATCGCTGCGCCCGCGTTCCCCGAGGAGTCCTCGACGACGCGGTCGACCCCGAGCGCTCGCGCCCGCGTCAGCGTCGTCGTCGCGCCGCGGTCCTTGAACGAGCCGGTTGGAAACACGTACTCCAGCTTGAACGACGCGTCCCACGCCGGTGCGTCAGCGAGCGGGGTCATCCCCTCGCCGAGGCTCACCCGGTCCGCGGGGTCGGAGCCGACCGCGATACACTCCTCGAACGCCCAGAGCCCGCGGCGCGTGTCGAACGACGCCGGGTTCGGCGCGTCGACGGTCCCGTCGGGCGAGTTGGGCGAGTCGGCAAAGTCGATGCCGCCGTCGACCGCCGTCGCGAACACGAGTGGACTGCCGCACGTGCAGCGCCAGCGGTCACGAAATCGCGCGTCGCAGTCGGGACAGCGCAGTCGACTCGGATCGGCGTCCGTGGCGTCGGAACGAGGGCCGCGAGACCGGTCCGAGGGCATCAGTACGTGTCCACCTGTGTGCCGACCGAGCAGACGTACTCCCCGGCGGCGACCTGGGGAAGCCGACGAGTGCGCCAGAACACCCCGTCGTTGTCCGCGGTCACACGACCTTTGAGCTCGCCGAACGTATCCGTCACCTCGAACAGCGTGTCGCCGGCCGACACCCGGTCGCCGAGCTCCTGCTGGAATCTGACCAGTCCGCCGGCCGGCGAGCCGAACTGGTCGAATCCGCGGGCGCGGATCTGTGGCTCCACGTCGACGTCGCCGTCGAGGAACCCGTAGTAGCGGAGCACGTTGAACACGCCCTCGACGCCGTATCGGATCGACGCCTCGTCCCAGCCGACGCAGCCGCCGAGCTCGGGGTCGATCGTGGGGATCCCCTTGTCTGGGGCGACGCGGGCGAGCTGACCGTCGGGACCTTTGATGTCGAGGACGTGACCGCAGCCGAACACCTTCGCGAGTTCGAGACAGTCGCCGTGGAGTCGATGGCGGATCCCGCAGCGGACCCGGGTCTCGTTTATCATGCGGCTCGTCGACCCCTGGTGCAGGTCCAACACGAGGTCCGCACGCGTCGCGATCGAGAACGTCTCGTGGGCGATCCGCTCGCTCGTCGTCCCGTCCGCGTCGCCCGGATACCCGCGGTTCATCTTCCGGTCATCGATCGGATTGCGATGTTCGGCGACCTGAAACCCGAAGTAGTTCACGATGCCGACGACGAGCACCGTTCCGGAGAGCTGTGCCGGGTCGATCCGCGGGACGACACGGTTGATCACGCCGAGTCCGTTGAGTTCGTCGCCGTCGCTGACGGCCTGTAGATACAGCGTCTTCCCGTCTCCCGCGCCGTTTATCACCGCGACGGGGAGCCGAACCGGACTCCCGTCGCGCGTCTCGCCGACTTCGAGCCGGCCGGTGTCCGTCTCACCCGGAGCCGCGCTCGCCGTTCCCAGCGTGATCATTGGTGAGTTCTGGGGAGTCTACCCCTTTATCGATTCGGTCCGCGACGGAGAGCGACGGACCGATACCGAGGACGGTCCCGCGGCGATCGATGGACCGGATCCCCGGACCAAAGGTGCGTTCCGACGCAAGCTTTATCGCCGGCTTCGGTTAACTACGTCACGTCACCGTGAGAGACACACGCACGCGGAGGAGCCGTACAGCGTTCTCGCGGCGTCGTTGCTCATGACCATCCAGATCGAATCGATCGACGAAGACGGGTTCCTCGTCGTCGACCACATCGAGAACACCCAGTTCACGCTGTACACCGACCAGCCGGTCGATCCGCGACCCGGCGACGAGGACGACCACTACTTTCCAGTCGACGCGTCGGTCCGAATCGACGCCGACGAGATCGTCGTTCCGCGGGTCGCGAACATCATCGTCCACGACGTCGACGGCCGGGTCGTTGCCGAGGGGCTAGACGTGACGCTGCCGCCCGACACGTACCACGTTGAGGTGTCTTCCGCGCCGGCGAAGACGTACTTCCGCGTCGACGGCGGCGTGGACGTCACCACGGCGGAGTCGACGCGAATCCGGTTCCCGGAGCGGGAGTATCTCGCGGGAGGGTTTCGGTCGTTCAACGACCAGCCGGCCGGAACGATCACGACGCCGGGCGAGCCGACGGCGGTGATGCGAGCCGTGTCGCGGTTCGGTTCAGCACTCAAAACGACGAGCCCGGAACGGTCGTTTCCGACCCTGCGTGGCCATCCGCCGCTCGTCGAGATCGGCGAGGAGTTCTCCGTGCCGGACCACGTCGAGCGACCGGAGACGGGGATTCGGATCGTCGTCCCTCCAGAGTTTCGAGCGCTGTATCCCGTCGTGCCGCTCGCGTACTATCTCGGAGCGACGGTCGTGCCCGGAGACGAGCCGCGGCTGGTCGGCGACGGATGGGAGCTCTCTCTCGGACCGAGCGTCGAGCGGACCGCGGGACGCGTGCTTCGCCAGACGTTCCACCTCGACTGTATCGCCCGGACGGAGGGGTTCTTCGCCGTCGATCTCCACGAGCGTGAGACCACGTCGCTGGATCTCGACTGGCGCGAGCTGTACGAGACGCCGATCGCAGAGCGGATCGGCGAGTATCTCGCGATCCCGTTCGACCGGATCGAGCCCGAGCTCCCGCCGTGGACGCTGACGACCGACGTGCGGCCGGCCGCGAGCAACGCCGAAACGCTGCCGTTCGTCGCGGCGGAGCTGTCACTGGTCCGTTCGCCGGAGACGGTCCCTTCGATTGACGAGTCGTCGGCGAACGCCGGGAACGACGCCGGAGCGGACGACGACGTAAGAATCGTCAGGTCGGACGACGACGTGGGACTCGTCAGGTCGGACGACGACGTGGGACTCGTCAGGTCGGACGACGACACGGGGCTGATCAGGCCCGACGGCGGGAGCGTCCGCGGGATCGAGCCGCGCTCTCACGGCGCCTTTATCCCGGACAACGTGTCGTTTGTTCGACCCGATCCGGTCGACACCGTAGAGCACGCCTGGGTCGGGGAGGGGATCCCGATCGGCGCGAACAAGGCGACGCTGCAGGCGTATCGGCGGCGGCTTGCGGTCGGCGCGGTCGACGAGCAGTTCCGGATCTCCGTGCTCGTGGTGTGTAACGACGACCTGATGCGCGAGGAGGGGAACGTCGCGAACCTGTACGGGCTCCGGGACGTGGTGCAGTTCGACATCGACGTCCGGTACGACCTCTCGCGAGCGGAGATGCGGGAGGCGCTCGAGTCGGACATCGATTTTCTCCATTACGTTGGCCACGTCGACGACCGGGGAATGCAGTGTGCCGATGGCTACCTCGATCTCACGGCGGAGCGGCTTGACGTCGGGGTGAGCGCGTTCCTACTGAACGCCTGTCAGTCCTACGAGCAGGGTGAGGCGCTCATCGACCGGGGGAGCCGCGGCGGCATCGTCACGCTCGCGGACGTCGCGAACACACCCGCCACTCGACTCGGCCGGATCGCCGCCCGACTGTTAAACAGCGGTTTCAACCTCAGAACCGCGCTCCACGTCGCCAGACGGGATCTGATAACGGGACAGCAGTACATCGTCATCGGCGACGGCGGCACGACCGTCTGCCAGAGTCGGAGCGGTGTCGCCATCGTGGGGAACCTCGATCGGTCCGGCGATGACCGGTGGGAGCTCTCGGCGGAGCTGTTTCCCAACGGACCGTACGGCGTCGGTACGATGGCAACGCTGAACGCCGAGCCAGTGCATGCTCACTACTACATTCCATCGAAGAAGGTGACCGCGTCGATGTCTCCCGAGGAGTTTCGGGAGTTCTGTTCGCTCGAGATGTTACCGTTTTTCGACGACGGCGAGCTGCGGTGGAGCGACGACTTTACCGTGAGCTCGTCGGATTAGGGACCGTTGGTTGCGGATGCTGCCCCCGCCGCCACCGGAGCCGCCTGCGACAGCAACAGCATCGCGGTGAACAGGACGCCGGCCATTTTCGGGTGCTCTGCCACGTATTCTGCAACAGTTTGTTGCATATTTCTTCTCTGTGGGAGATGAAAAAAAGTTGAATCTAATGGTAAGTTATATATCAATCATATTTTAAGTTGTTGTATTCTGAAATTATTCTCCGAGGGTGGTTCGCGCCGCCGGAACGATCGCGATGTCGCCGCAGCCGCGCGGGTCCGGGATCAACGTTTTCAAGCCGCTCTTTGTGGATCTGAACCCATGAGCGATGAGGACGTCGATCTGCTTGACCCGTTCCGGCAGTTCTTCTCGTTTCAACGGGACGTGCTGGTGTTGTCGGTGGCGATGTTCGCGTTCAGCCTCGGCTTCCAGATGACGAGCCGGTACATCCCCGAGTACATGTCCGCGCTCGGCGCGAGCGCGTTCGTCATCGGACTGTTCGGCACCGTCGGCAACGTCATCGGCGCGGTGTACCCGTACCCCGGCGGGCGGCTCTCCGACCGGATCGGGTCGCGCGTCGCGTTGACCCTGTTCGGACTGGCGTCCAGCGTCGGATTCGCGGTGTGGCTCGTCGCGCCGAACCTCGGGACGATAACGGTCGCCGGCGTCACGCTCGAGCCGTGGATCTGGATCTTCGTCGGACTGTTTCTCGCGCAGGCGTGGAAATCGTTCGGGCTCGGCGCGACGTTCGCGGTCGTCAAACAGTCGGTGCCGCCGGAGCGACTCGCGCGCGGGTTCGCCAGCACGGAGGTGTTCCGCCGCACCGCGTTTCTGATCGGACCGCTGATCGCCGCCGGGGTGTTGTACCTGTTCGCCGACTTCACGGTCGGCTTCCAGTACGTGCTCGCTATCGCGCTGTGTTTCGCCGTCGTCGCGACCGCCGCCCAGCACGTGTTGTACGACGCCGGCGAGGATACGCTCGGCAAGGAGTTCGAGGGCGTCTCGGAGGTCGTCAACGACATCCGGAACCTGCCGCCGGAGCACAGACCGCTGCTGATCGGCGACACCCTCGTGCGGTTCGCCAACGGGATGGTGTACGTGTTCTTCGTCATCGTGATCACCCAGTTTCTCGAAGTCACCCTCGATCTCGGCCCCATCACGCTGTCGCCCGCCGTCTTCTTCGGCGTCCTGCTCGCGATCGAGATGGTCGTCGCGCTGGTGTCGATGCCGCCCGCCGCGCGCCTCGCCGAGGAAGTGGGTCTCAAACCGGTGGTCGCGCTCGGCTTTCTGGTGTACGCGGTGTTCCCCGTGCTGCTCATCAACGCGCCCGCGAACGCGCTCGTCGTCGCGCTGCTGTTCGCGTTCTCCGGGCTGCGGTTCGCCGGACTCCCCGCGCACAAGGCGTTGATCGTCGGCCCGGCCGAGCGCGACACCGGCGGGCGGGTGTCCGGCTCCTACTACCTCGTCCGGAACACCGTCGTCATCCCGAGCGCGGCGATCGGCGGCCTGATCTACGGCGGCTTCGCAGTCCCGGGAACCGGTCTCGCGTACGCCGGAAGCCCCGTCGTCGCCTTCGGGCTCGCGAGCGCGATCGGGGTCGTCGGCGTCGGATACTTCCTGCTGTTCGGGGAGGAGTACGACGCGTACGCCTGATCGAGCGAACGGCGCACCGACTCTCGTTTCGACCCGTTTATAATCGATGGCGCGTCCGTTCGAAGCATGACAGACGACGAGCGGTCAGGGCTGACCGCCGAGAGGCGCTCGGAGCTCATCGCGGCGTTGCGCGCGGCCGACGCGGTCCGCTTCGGCGAGTTCGAGCTCGCACACGGCGGGACGAGCGACTACTACGTCGACAAGTACCTGTTCGAGACGGATCCCGACAGCCTGAGCGCGGTCGCCGAGGCGTTCGCGGAGCGTCTCGCCGGGACGGAGACGAAGCTGGCGGGAGTCGCGCTGGGCGCGGTCCCGCTCGTGGCCGTCACCGCCGAGAAGCTGGGGCGTCCGTACGTCATCGCCCGCAAGCAGACGAAGGAGTACGGCACCGGGAACCGGATCGAAGGCCGGCTCGACGAGGGCGAGGAGGTCATCGTGCTGGAGGATATCGCCACGACAGGTCAGTCGGCCGTGGACGCGGTCGAGGCCCTGCGGGACGCTGGAGCCGTGGTCGACCGCGTGATCGTCGTCGTCGACCGCGAGGAGGGCGCGGACGAGCTGTTGGCCGACCACGACGTGGAGCTCGAGGCGCTGCTCACCGCCACGGAGCTGCTGGCTGACCGCGAGGAGTGAGTCGCCGTCGCGTGCCGATGGCGACGAGGCTGACCGCGGCGGCGAGCGGTTTCAGATGGGCTTTTGTATCCCGCGCTCGCACGTCGAGATATGGCAGACCACGATCACGAACCGGATCCGGACGCGCGTGTGACCGCACCAATGCAGGAGTTCGGCGGCCGCGAGGTCGGCATCGGCGTCGCCGTCCTTCTCGTCGGACTCGTGATCGCGTACGCAGTTCCGCTGGTTCTCACCGCGTAGCCGGCCGCCCCCTCCCGTAGCCAGCCTCTCGCCGTGTCGCCGACCGTCGCACCGCATAGCTTGCCGCTCCGTTGTGCGAGCGTCACTTTCCGGATCCGGGCAGTTCGGGTCACTTTCCGGATTCAGGCAGTTCGCACCCTGAGATATCAGAACAGATAATTAGGGGCAAGGATTTTTATGGTTGGTTGGCAAACTGCTCGTCAACATGTCGCAAGATATCGTGTTCGTCTGTACCGCGGACGAGTGTGATGCCGGACCGTGGGAGGGCGCCCACGACGCAATGGCCCACTGCGCCGAACGTCCGAACCACGCATACACCGGTCGACCCCGATCGGCGGTCGATGCGGTTATTCCCGCCACCGCGGTCGAGGCACGGGACAACCGGAACCTACATCACAAAGGCGATCCCCGCGGAGCCCTCGCGAACGACGACTGAGAACGACGCCACGGGACGGTCACGACGACTCGTCCTCGAACAGTCCCATATCCTCCGCGATGAGGTCGGCGAGCTGGTCTTTCAGTGTCGGGTCGACCTCCGCGATCGACTCGCCGTCGTGTTTTCCCTCGTTGTGCCGTGAGAGCGCGTCCTCGACGTCGGACAACGGAACGCGCGTCTCCGTCTCGCAGTCGGTACAGACGATCGGCACCGTCGGTTCCTCTTCGGGCATCGTCGGGAAGTCGGCGGTGGTGAATATAGTCCTTCGGTTCCACGAGGCGTCCCCGGACCGCAGCCGGTGCATGCGTCCGGGCGCGATCCGCACGACGGTCAGCGGCCGGGATATTTAGGATGGTTCGCTCGGTTGGTTCCCGTATGACGAGTCGTCGATGGGTGCTCGGCGGGGCGATGGCGGTCGCGGGTGCGATCGCGGCGCTCCTTATCAGGGAGGTGATCGCGACCGTCTTCTTCGCGGTGACGGTCGCGTACGTGCTCGGACCTCTCCGTCGGCGGCTACGACATCGGGGCCTCTCCAGACGGCTCGCCGCCGTGGCCACGTCGCTGATCGCCTTTCTGGCGGCCGTCGTCGTCCTCGCACCGCTGCTCGTCGTCCTCGTGGTCCGTCTCGACGCCGCCGTGGCGTTCATCGAATCCGTGCCGGAGACGGCCACCGTATCGATCGCCGGGTTCGAGTACGTCGTCGTCACCGAGGAGGTCACGGCGCTGCTCGTCGAGTGGCTCATCAGCGCGGGAACCGCGGTCGCGGCCGCGGCCCCCGTGCTGTTGATCAAGCTGGCGCTTTTCGCGTTCGTCGTGTACGGGCTGTTGCATCACGAACAGCGGACCCGACGCGCGATCCTCGCGCTGGTCCCACCCGAGCATCGCGAGGTTGCGGAGGCGCTCAACGAACGCATCAGCCGAACCCTGTACGGGCTGTACGTGGTACAGGTGGTGACGGGGTTCGCGACGTTCCTCGTCGCGATACCCGTGTTCGTCGCGTTCGGCTACGCCTCCCCCGTGGCGCTCGCGACGCTCGCGGGCGTGCTCCAGTTCATCCCCGTGATCGGACCGAGCGTCCTCATCGTCGGACTCACTGGCTACGAACTCCTGCTCGGCGATCCGGTCGCCGCCGCCGGGATCCTCCTCGTCGGCGGAACCGCCATCGCCGCCGCACCGGATCTCCTCATCCGGCCGCGCCTCGCGACCGAGGCGGCCGAGCTTCCCGGAACGCTGTACTTCATCGGCTTCGTCGGGGGCATCCTCACCGTCGGTCCGATCGGGATCATCGCCGGCCCGCTCGTCGTTGCCGTCGTCGCCGAACTGGCCGCACAGCTCTCGGCCGAACTGAACCGGATACGCGTCACCGAGGAGTAGCGGGCGAGGTGGCCGGACGTCGATGGGACCGGGACCGGTTCAGCAGGCACAGCCGGGGCCGCCCGTACGCTCGAAGCGCATCGGCTCGTCGCAGTCCGGACACAGCGGGACGCCGTCGGGGTCGCGGTCGAGCCCCTCCGCGTCGACCTCGACGTCGAGGACGCGCACCGTACAGTCGTCACACCAGTACGACCCCGTGGCGTCGTCGCCGTCCCCGGTAGCCCCCTGTGGCGACGGCGTCAGCGCGTCGCTGATGGCGTCGATGAGACTCATACCCGCGACTACGCAGGTCATCCACGTCAGTCTCCCGGTTGCGTGTGAACGCGGCACACAACCGCGGCGAGCAACGGGTGCGTCGAACGCGACGGAGAACGCCGGGAGAGAGGAACCGGGCGACGGTCGGGCGATCACACCGCATCGGCGAGGCCGTCGAGCGCGCGGTCGAGCTCGCCGCCGCGCTTCCATGCCGCGATGCGGTCGGCGAACGGGATCGGCGCGTTGAGCGACACCGCCGACCGGATCCTGACGCGTGAGCCCTCGTCTTCGGGTTCGACCGTGAGCCACGACTCCATGTGGTCGAACGGTCCTGCCGGGTCGTCGCCGTCGGCAACGACGTAGTGATACCCGTGCGGCGTTCGCTCGAACAGCAGCCGAAAGCCGACGCCCGGCCCGGAGACCGTGACGAGCGTCACCGCCTCGCCGCCCTCGGCGGCTGGATCCTCCATCGTGATCGGTCTCTCGACGTCCGTCTCCGCGGTAGTCGCGTTCTCGACATCCGTCTCCGCGGTAGTTGCGTTCTCGACGTCGACGACCGAAAAACTCCCCTCCCATTCGACGATCCGTTCGGGCGAAAGCGCCCGCGCGATCACCGTCGGGCTCTCGGGAATAAACCGGTCGCGTTCGACCTCGCGCATGAACGCCACTGCCACGCCCGCCCGGATAAACCGTTCGCCGGTCAACGCCGATACATGAGCGAACGATCCGTCACATCGACGCCCTGACGGGTATGGGGAAGTGGTTAAGCCGGAGCCGGACGCACAGCCTCGTTGGTGGCAGGTGATTCCGGCGGGCCGCGATTCCGACGCGACTACGACCCAAACCGACGTGATCCACAATGTTAAAAGCGAGTGACACCATCCACGTTGCTGCGCCGGTTGAGGACGTGTTCGGCTTTCTCGACGACCCGCACAACCACGCCGAAGTCACGCCCCGGCTCACGGACGTACGAGATATCGAGCGGCTCGATAACGGTGGAAAGAGGCTTTCGTACACGTATCGGATGGCTGGTGTGGGCGTCGACGGCGAGCTGGTCCAGACGATCCACGAGCCGAACGAGCGTATGCGATTCGAGATGCGCGGCGGGCTCGAAGGCGAGATCGATCTTCGGTTCGAGCCGACGGACGACGGCGGGACGAGGTTCACGTACGCCGCCGAGTACGACCTCCCGAACTCGGTGCTCGTGGAGGCGAGCAAACCCGTCATTCGCGCGTTCAACGAGCGACAGCTCACGGCCACGCTGCGGAACGTGGCGGCCGAGTTCGAGTGATCGGCGCGCGCCGACCGGCTGGCGTCCGCCGCCGATCGCTCAGTGCGTGCCGAGTCGTCGGACCCCGTCCGGCTGCTCTGACGCTCCGCCACGCTGTCGCCAAACCATCCACGCTGTTGCCAACCCATGTGTGGCTGCGCACGGAGCCAAACCGCTTTAAGACGGCCACCGTAAGTGCGGGTAATGGCGACGTGCGACGAGTGTGGGGAGTACGAGAATCTCCCGTATCAGTGCCGACGGTGCGGGCAGACGTTCTGCGCGGACCACCGACTCCCGGAGAATCACGACTGCCCGGGGCTCAGCGAGTGGAACGATCCCGGCGGCGTCTTCGATAGCGGATTCGATGACAGCGTCGACGGTGAGCCGCGCGGCTCGACCGCGGATGCCGACGGCATCACGGGACGAGTCAAGAGACGCGTCGAACGGGAAACGAGCACCGGCGGGCTAGTGAGCTACTTCCGCGGCAACGCGACGTACGCGCTGTTAGCGGCGATGTGGCTCACGTTCGTCGCACAGTGGATCGCGATCGGCGTCGGCGGCGAGTCGCTTCACAATCGGCTGTTCGTACTCGAGTCGTACGCGATCCTCGACGTATGGACGTGGGTGACTGCGGTGTTCTCCCACTCGCCGGCCGGGCTCTTCCACATCATCGCGAACAGCATCGTGCTGTTCTTCTTCGGCCCGCTCGTCGAGCGCGCGGTGGGGTCGAAGAAGTTCGTCGGCTTCTTTCTCGTCGCGGGTATCGTCGCCGGACTCGGCCACGTCCTGTTCGTGCTCGCGATGGGCGACGTCGTCGGCGTGCTGGGAGCCAGCGGCGCGACGTTCGCGATCCTCGGCGTGCTCACCGTCTGGCGGCCGAACATGGAGATTCTGCTGTTCTTCGTGGTTCCGATGAAGCTGAAGTACCTCACGTGGGGAACTGCGGTCGTCTCCGCGCTGCTCGTCGTCTCGACCGGCGCGGCCGGAGTCGGCGGGATCGCTCACCTCGCACACCTCATCGGCTTCGCGATCGGGCTCGCGTTCGGCTCGCGAAACGAGGGGCTCGCCCGACGAAGCCGGGGCCCCGGCGGCGTGACGATGGGTGCTCGGGGCCCGGGCGGGCCGGGCGGCCCCGGTGGACCGGGCGGTCCGGGCGGACGGCTCTGACCGATGCCGACCGACCGTGACGAGGAGAGGACCGTCGGCCACGATACGATCGCTGACTCCGTCGTCCGTCCCGAGTTTTATCCGGACCCGGCGCTCTCCCGCGAGGAGATGGCGTCGCTGCAGTGCGAGCTCGCCGCGACCGCCACGTTCGTCGACGACCACGACATCGATCCCGTTGCGGTCGCGATCGACGAGGCGGCCGACCTCTCGGACGGCGTTCCCCCGGTCACGGCGGCCCGCGGCGTGTCGGACACCGGGGCGGACGCTCCCGTCGTCGTCGGGGTCGACCAGGCGTTTCGATCCGACCCTTCGGAGGCGGTGTCGGCCGCGGTCGCGCTTCGTGGCGGGCGAGTGGTCGAGTACGCACACGCGGTGACGCCGCTTTCGATCCCGTACGTGCCGGGCCTGCTCGCGTTCCGCGAGGGTGCTTCGATCCTCGCGGCGCTCGCATCGCTGTCCGTCGATCCTGACCTCCTCGTGTTCGACGGCTCCGGCCGGATCCACTTCCGGGAGGCCGGCATCGCGACGCACGTGGGTGTCATCCACGACGTGCCGAGCATCGGGGTCGCGAAATCCCTGCTCTGTGGCGAGCCGGACGAGTCGGTCGACGGCCGACCCGCCGGCTGGCGAACCCCGATCCGGGCCGACGACTCGGTCGAGACGACGGGATCCGCGTCGGACGAACTCCCGCCGGTCCTCGGCTACGCGTTTCAGTCGCGGCAGTACCCGAACAGCCGGCGGGTGAACCCGCTGTACGTTAGCCCCGGCCATCGCGCGTCGGCGGCGACGACGGTCGAGTTCGTGGACGCGCTGTGTGCCGGGTATAAACTCCCCGAGCCGACCCGGATCGCCGACGCGTACGCCGACGCCGTCAAACGCGGCGACGTGTGACGTGCGGAGCGCGTGGTGACGGCGCTCTGCGGGCGCGAGCGGGCACGCGCCGATGGCATCCATCCATCCGACGATACACACTCCATCCAGTCGACGGTACACACCTCGGCGACACCCGGTCACGAAACCGAACGACGGCGTCAGACCGTTTTTATACTCCGACGTTCAAACGTGACGTATGGCAGATGATGACACGGATGGGCCGATGTCGCCCGAGGAGCTCCGCTCGCTGACCGACGGGTTGGTTCGTCAGGGATCCGGCGGCGGCACGACCCGATATAAAAACGCGGCCGGCGTCGGCTGTCCGAACCCCGACTGCGACCACGGCACGTTCCAGACGCTGTTCGTGAGCGATCACGGCTGGCAGCAGATCGGTGCGACCAGGGACGGTATCCACCTCTGTCTGTGTAACACCGAGTCGAAGCGACTCGTGTTCATTCACGACGAGTGACGGCTCCACCTGCACTGTTGATCGTTCGGTTGACACCTGTTGATCGTTCGATACACGACCATCGACCTCTCGATTCAAGAGGATAGAGCCGCACGAACGGGTATGAACGAACTGCGAGGCGACGGTGGCCAAGAGGGCCCCACGACACACGACCGACCGGCGGACGTGGCAGCCGACCCTCGGAATCGAGCGCGCGAGCGCGACACTCCCGGACGCGGGATCACGCCCACGAAGCGACCGATCGAGCCGACTCCACCCGCGGAGTTCGGTCTCGTACAGGCGTGGTGGGGTGACGGGAAGGGAAAAACGACTGCCGCGCTCGGCATGGGGATGCGCGCGGTCGGACACGGCCACCGCGTCCACATGCTCCAGTTTATGAAGGGTGGCGCGGACTCCGTCGAGGCGGTCCGTGGCGAGTACAATGCGATCGCGGCGTTACCCGGCTTCTCCTACGAGAACACCGGCCATTACGGGTGGCACGGAATGGCCGACGGCTCCGACGAGGACCACCACGAACGAAACGCACGCGCCGGCCTCGACCGCGCCCGGGAGCTCGTCGACGCCGCGTCGGCCGCGGCGCTCGACGAATCGATCCCGCTTGACGCCGAGCCGGACGCCGGAGTCCACATGCTGATCCTCGACGAGATCCTCTACGCCGCCGACCGCGGTCTCGTCGCCCCTGACGAGGTGCTCGACCTCGTCGACCGCAAACCCGAGGAGCTCGAACTCGTTTTGACGGGCAGCCACACCGAGCCGGAGTATCTCGTCGAGGTCGCCGACCTGATAACCGAGGTCGGAAAGGTGACGCATCCGATCGATTCCGGCCAGCGCGCCAGAAAGGGAACGGAGTACTGAGGATGCCTCAGGAGAACGCGGACGACGAGTTTGACCCCGTAGTGGAGCTCCACCGACAGCTTCGCGCGACGGAGGAGCTGCCGGTCGCACGCGAGGCGGGCTGGCGGCTCGGCGAGGCGCAGGCGCTCGCGGCGGATATCGCGACCGGCGACGTCGACGACGACGTGGTTCGGCGACGAGCCGAGGAGATCGGCGAGCTGCTCGCTGGGATCGACGGGACCGAGGATCCGGAGGCGGACGACCACGTGGACGCCGCACGGGAGCTTGCCGACCGGATCGCGTCCCGGTCGCCGGACGGCTAACCGATCCGCCCGACGGTCACGTCGAACGGGACGCGCTCGACGCGCTCGTACTCGCCGGCCTGCATCTCGTCGACGACCTCGCGTCCCATCGACCGCCAGCGACGCCGGAGGTCATCGTAGGCTGCGTCGGTCATCACCGCACGAAGCTCCTCGCGGTGGTCGGCGATCCCCGCGCCGGACGCCTTTCGTGCGGCCGCCGCCAGCGATGCATCCGCGTACGGCGGCGCTATCCGCTTCTCGTGGATGTATCGACTGACGCGGACGTCCGTGAGGTCGGTCTCCTCGAAGAACCCCCGAACGCGCTCGCCGAGCGCGACGTCGGTGCCGACGCCCGCGAGATACGCTGCACGGGCCTCCCGTTCCAGCCGCTCCTCGGCGTCGACGGTCGACGTCACCGTCACGTCTGCGTTGTTCGGCTCGACGGCCGCGACGAGGTCGGTCGACACCCGCGCGAACTCCCGCACCGCCATCCCCGGGTCCGGGAGGTTGATCAGCAGCGCCTGACAGACGACGAGGTCGACGCTGTCGTCCGGGAGCGGGAGCCGAGTCGCGTCGCCGGCGAGATACGGTAGCGCGCTCGTCTCGCAGGCGACCTCGAGGAGGCCGGTGTCGGCGTCGACGCCGATCACGGTCGCGTCATCGGGCGTCTCCGCGTCGAGCACGCGCGTCAGCTCCCCGGTGCCACAGCCCACGTCGAGCACGCGAGCGCGGCTCTGGAGCTCGAGGTCCGCGAGCGCCGCCCGGTCGTCCGCCCACATCCCCTCTCGGGTGCGTTCGAGATACGCCGCGGAGAACCGTCGCACGTCGCCGCGTTCGTGACGGGGGGAATTAAGCGGTCTGGATCGGTGACTCGGCGACTAGCCGGGTCGGGTCCTCGTCTCCGCGACCCGAGGGAACGCCGGTCAGACCATGTCGCCACGCACCGACGCACTCGTCTGTTCGGCTCGCTGGCGTTTCACGACGGCTGCAGCTTCACCAGCCACGTCGTCGTCGGCACCGAGCATGCCGAGCGCCGCCTCCAGCGTCGGCATCGGGAACGCCGCGTCCCGAAGCTTCGCGAACGCCTCCTCGTCGCGCTGGCCGTCGATCCACAGACAGACGCCCCGGGGGTCGAGCACCTCCTCGTAGGCGTCCCGTGCGAGGGCACCCTTGAGCCGCTGGGTGACGTTGTCCTCGAAGCTCGCGTTACACACCTCGAGATGGATCGGCTCGTCGTCGTCGACCAGCTCCGCCGCCAGACATTTCTCGGGCGCCGCGTAGCCGTTGTCGCTGGCTCTGACCCGGTCCGGGTCCGCCTCGGCCCACTCGGCTCGGACCGACGTGCCGACGCCTTTGATCCCGTACTCCTCCTCGAACGCCCGTGCAGCCTCCGAGTCGCCGCGCATCAGTACGTCCTTCGTGAGGTAGACGTCGAGCCGATCGACCGGATCCAGGCCGAGCGCGACGTCGCCGAACGCCCATACCTCGCGAACCGGGACGGGCATCGTCGCAGCTTCGACGTGGTCGACGATCGATTCGAGTCGGTCGACCGCCGTGTCACGGTCCATTAGACCCCCATAGGCGGTCGCCGGTCAAACCGATTGCGCTCCGCCTCCGGTTCCGACTCCGGGAAAGCGCTCGAACGGGCGGCGAATCCGTAAACCGAACGGGCGGCGAATCCGTAAACCGAACGGGCGGCGAATCCCCAAACCGAACGGGCTATTACACGCGGCACGCCTACGAGACGTCGTGCAAAACGTTACGGACCGCACGCGGAATCCGTTCGGGATGACGCCGGACTGTGACCGCTTCGTTCCGGGATACGGCGACGCGAACGCCGATTTTCACGTGATCGGTGACCATCCGGGCATCCACGGGGGTGTCGCCGACGGCGTCCCGTTCACTGGAGAGCCGTGGTCGGAGACGTTCCTCGCCACACTGGCCGACGCCGGCCTCGTCTCGTCGCCCGAGACATCGCCCGAGACGCCGCCGTCCGGAACGTCATCGAACTCCGACGGAACGGGAGCGGAGGCGTCGCCGGAGGCGATCGGTCGCTCCGCCGATCGGCTGCCGTATCGGCCTCGGAACACGTTCTTCTCGTATCTTCACATGTGCGATTCGTCCGGAACGCCCACGCGGGAGTCGTACGCCGACATGGAGCGGTTCTTCGACGCGGAGCTGCGGGCGATTGCCGCCCACGTCCTCCTGCCGGTCGGCGAGCGCACGACCGAACACGTTTTTCGGCAGTACACCGCTCGCGCCCGGACAACGCGGATCGATATGGACGCGCTGCACGCGACGGAGCTTCTCGGATCCGGCTGGCTCGTCGTTCCGATCAAAGACCCCGGCGAATGGGGCGCTGGAGACGGAGAGCGTCTCGTGAGTGCGCTCGAGGAGCTCCGATCGACCGACTTCCGGCGGGAGAGCGATCTCGGTCGGTTTATGGCCGGAGACGACCCGTACCTCGTTCGATAGCGACCCGGATCGGGTGACTGTTCGCTTTCGACGCCGCTGTCGGATATGATCTTGTCAAACGTTTTCTGATTCGGATTCGTTCTTGACATAGCGGTGCAGTTTTCGCCCCACACCGCCATATTTGACGCCAGAATGCGTGTTTTATATTGATACGAACAACCACCCATCGACGCCCGATCGGCGGGCGTCAGCTGCAGGACTGGTACTCCACGCAGCGGCTTGGTCAGTTACGGCCCGCGGCGGGCCGTTTTTTCGGACGGTCACACATCGTCGAGCAACGAGTCGATGTACTTGCCGACGTGGTCGTCCATTCGACGTTTGAACCCGTTCTGGCGGGCGAGTCGGTCGATCTCCCGGGAAACGTACGTGCCGTACTGCACGGCTTTCTTGTCAGCGCCTGCGACCGACTCGGGGAGATGCGGAGCTGCCGCTCGTCGCAACGCGATCTTCCGCTCCTCGCTCGTCGCGAGGAGCTCGTCGGGGAGACGCAGCGCCGCCTCGACGATTCGGTCGTCGAGCAGCGGCGTGACTGGTTCGACGCCGGCAGCCCGAAGCGTCAACACGTCGCGTTCGAGCTGCGCCGGAAGAGTCCGAACGGTCTCGGTCCGTGCGCCGCGAACCGTGTCGGCGCCGACGCGGGAGTCGGCGGCGGGCTCCACGACCTTGCTGTACCCCCCGAACAGCTCGTCGGCCCCCTGCCCGAGCACCAGCTGCTCGATCCCGTCGGCGGTGGCCGCCTCCGCGGCCAGATACAACGGGACCGCGATGTTGAGGTCCATCACGTTCCGTCGTCGTGTGGCGTCTGCGACCGCTGGAATCGCGCGCTTGAGGTCGTCGTGAGTCAGCTCGACGACGCGGAGCTCCCGGTCCATCGCCGCGGCCGCCTCGCGCGCAGCGGCGACGTCGTGGCTCTCCTCGAACCCGGCGACGTAACAGGGGGCGTCAGGGACGCCGGTCGCGACGAGTCCCGAGTCGACGCCGCCGGAGAACGCGACGGCCACCCGATCCCCCTCGCTCTCGCACCGAACTCCGCTCATGTCGGAGAGCACGTCCCGAACCGCCTCGTCGACGGCCCGCTGTCCGTCGACGGGATCGGCGGGGGCGTACGTCGGAAGCGGCCAGACCGCCGTCTCGCCGTGCCGATCGAGAACGGTTCCGGCGGGCACCGATCGGGGGTCCGCCACCGCTGTGGGGTCGAACCCCCACGCGTCAGGTTCCGTCGGATCCGCCGCCTCGCGGTCGACGAACACCGGTTCGCGACCCAACACGTCACGGACGAGCGTCGGTCCGTCACCGTCTGACACCCCGGAGAGCAGCCCGGCGAATCCACACGTTCCGGGCAACGGTTCGCGGTCGTTGACGGCCTTGCGGACGACCGCGGCAGACGCACCGCGAAGTCGATTCGTCTCGTTGCTCTCGACGACATCGTCGCTGACCCCTTCGTCAGTCATTGCCGGCGTCCGTTCATCTGAACTCGTCGATAGCGCGGAGCGCGCGGCGCTTTGCCCCGCCAGCGAACTGCCGGAAGGAGACGCGCCACGGAGTTCGCTTGCCGACGACGCTCGTCCGTCCGTCGGCGATCGCCGAGAGGATCGCTTCCGCGGAGCGGTCGTCCGCGCCCACTTCCGTGACGGCCTGTCCGACCATCTCCGAGATGTGTGCGTCGCTGCCGGCGGTCATCGGTACCCCGTGGCGGACCGCGAACTTCTCGGCCTGTCGGTTCGCGCGTCCGGTGAACAGCCGGGAGTTGTACACCTCGATCGCGTCCGCCGTGGCGAGCTGCTCGTCCGTGATGTGGGCGGCGACGCCGTGACGCGTCTTCTGGAACGGATGCGGCACGACGGCGATGCCGCCCTGCGCGTGGATCCGGTCGAGCGTCTCGTCGAACGGGAGTCCGCTCTCGACGATCTCGTCGATCCCGAACGCGAGGACGTGTCCCGCGGCACACGTCACCTCCATGCCGACGATCCCGACGAGCCCGTAGTCAGGGGCTTGCTCGGCAGCGTCGATGCTGGCGTCGATCTCGTCGTGGTCCGTCACGGCGAGCGCGTCGAGGCCGACCGCAGCCGCCTGCTCCAAGAGGAGATCGACCGGATCGCGCCCGTCGTGTGAGAGCTCGGAGTGCGTGTGCAGCTCGACGGATAGCACGCACGTTCGTTCGACGGTCGACTAAAAAAGCCCCCCGGTACGCGGATGCCCCGACGTGACGGGAGCTTGGAGGATCGTCAGCGACGGTCAAGCTGCGCGGCGTTCCTTCGCCTTGGGACGGAGGTTCCCGTAGCCACACTTGCGGCAAGTGCTGGCGTCGGCGGCGTTCCGGGCGTTACAGCGCATGCAGATCTGCTTTTCGAGGTTTCGGCGTTCCGCGGCGTCAAATTTAGCCATACGGCTACCAAGCGGACCGGTGCTGTAAAAGCTTGCGAGACGCGACGGACCGAACTACGCTCCGGCTTCCGACAGCGCGCTTTCGATATCTTCCCGCTGTGTCACGCCGACGAATCGGTCGACGACCCCGTCCTCGTTCTCGACGATGAGCGTCGGGAGCGAGCGGACCTGGTACTGGTTGGCGACGTCCTGTTCCTCGTCGACGTTCACCTTCTGCAGCTCGAAGGCGTCGCCGAACTCCTCTTTGACCTCCTCGAGGATGGGGTCTTGGGTCTTACACGGGCCACACCAGTCGGCGTAGAAATCCAGGAGTCGAACGGTCATTGTCCGCCGACTGCTAGCAGGGGCCCGCGCATAAGGGTTTCCCACTGCCACAGTCCGGAGACGAAACGTTTAGGACTCCCCGGTCCGCAGTGCCGGCTATGAGCAGCGGACAGAACTCCGGCGGGCTGATGTCCAGTGCGGGGCTCGTACGGTACTTCGACGCCCAAGACCGAAACGCGATCTCGATGGACCCGAAGACCGTCGTCGCCTTCTGTGTCCTGTTCGGCGTGTTCGTGCAGATCCTCTCGCTGACGGTCGCGTAGCCCCACCGACCGGCCGCCCGTAGCGCGCCCTTTTTCCACCTCCCGTACCGAACACGTCGTATGAAAGCAGGGGTTGTCGCCGTTCAGGGTGACGTGACCGAACACGCGGACGCCGTTCGTCGCGCCGCGACCGCCCACGGCGAGTCAGTGGACGTCGTCGAGGTTCGTGACGCCGGGATCGTCCCCGACTGCGACGCGTTGCTGATGCCGGGTGGTGAGTCGACGACGATCTCGCGGCTGATCCATCGCGAGGGGATCGCCTCCGAGATTCGCGAGCACGTGCGAAACGAAAAACCGATTCTCGCGACGTGTGCAGGGCTTATCGTCTGCTCACGCGACGCGAAAGACGATCGTGTCGATCCGCTCGGCGTGGTCGACGTCACGGTCGACCGAAACGCGTTCGGCCGGCAGAAAGACTCCTTCGAGGCACCGATCGCGGTTGCGGGGCTCACGGACGCGTTCCACGCCGTGTTCATCCGCGCACCGCTCATCGACGAGGTGGGATCGGATGTCGAGGTGCTTGCACGGATCGACGACCGGCCGGTGTTGGTCCGTGACGGTCCGGTCGTCGCGACGTCGTTTCATCCCGAACTCACCGACGATCCGCGAATCCACGACCTCGCGTTCTTTCCCGACATGGCGGTGAAAGCATGACCGACTCGGCACCGCCTCCGGAGGACGGTGCCGCCGAGACCGTCGAGGTTCTCGACGAGCTGTTCGCCACAATCGAGTCACGCAAGCGGGAACTCCCCGAGGGCTCGTACACGGCTTCGCTTTTCGCTCACGAGAAAGGACAGAACGCGGTCCTGGAGAAGATCGGCGAGGAGACGACGGAGACGATACTCGCAGCCAAAGACGACGATGCCGACGAACTCGTGTACGAGAGCGCCGACCTCGTCTATCATCTGCTGGTGCTGCTGTCGATGCACGACGTCGAACTCGAGGAGCTTCGCTCCGAGCTTCGCGACCGATTCTGAGCCCCGGATTCGGATGATTCCACCCCCGATCAATCGGTTGTTACAACATCTGTAACAGCACTGGTCTGTGTTATTGTATCTAAGCCTGTACCGTATGCGACGGATAAGTATAGACGTGCCGACCGCCAAGGAGATGTACGAACCGATCAGTACGGTTCGTTACCTCGCGGCGATATCGGCCCTCTCTTCATCGATCCACCGGGACGCGAGCCGACCCCCCCGATTGCTCACTCGAAGCCGAGTTGTATTTATTCAGCTTCGTGTCGGTCGGAAGCTTCATACGTAGGCTCGTGGATCCTCCCGATACACGAATGGCAGTACTCTGGCTGGACGAAGTCGACGCCGACGATCTCGACACCGTCGGCGGCAAGGCGGCCTCGCTGGGTGAACTCACTGCGGCCGAACTTCCGGTGCCGCCGGGGTTCGTCGTCACCGCGGGGACGTACCGGTCGTTCATCGAGCAGGCGGGGATCGACGAGGAGCTGTTCGCGGCCGTCGACGTCGACCCGGAGGACTCCGCGGCGCTGCGTTCGGCGGAGGCGACCGCGGAGGAGCTGATTCTGGAGACGCCGCTCCCCGACGACGTTCGCGAGGAGATCCTCGAAAGCTATCGATCGATGAGCGTCGACGGCGAGGCTGCGTTCGTCGCGGTTCGGTCCTCGGCGACTGCCGAGGACCTCCCTGACGCCTCCTTCGCCGGCCAACAGGAGACGTTCCTCAACGTTCGCGAGGAGGCGCTGATCCAGCGCGTCAAGGAGTGCTGGGCGTCGCTTTTCACTCAGCGAGCGATCTACTACCGTCAGCGGAAGGAGTTTCCCCACGACGAGGTCGACATCGCCGTCGTCGTCCAGCGGATGGTCGACGCCGACCGGTCCGGGGTCATGTTCACCAGTCACCCGTCGACTGGCGATCCCCGGATCATCATCGAGGCCGCATGGGGGCTCGGCGAGGCCGTCGTCTCCGGTACCGTCTCTCCGGACAACTACGTGTACGACCGGGAGCGAGGTGAGGTCGTCGACGCGACGGTCGCCGATAAGAAGGTCAAGATGATCAAGGATCCGGACACCGGCGAGACCGTCGAGGTCGACGTCGATCCCGATCGCCGGACCGAACGCGTCCTCTCCGACGAGGAGATCGAGGAACTCGTTGCGCTCGGCGAGCGCGTCGAGGAGCATTACGGCGTGCCCCAAGATGTCGAATGGGCGATACACGACGGCGAGGTGTACATGCTTCAGTCGCGGCCGATCACGACGATACAGGAGTCGGACGACGAGGCCGTAACCGATGCCAACGGATCGGGGAGTTCGGACTCCAACGCCGACGAGGACGTGCTGCTTCATGGCCTCGGCGCGAGTCCCGGCGTCGTCTCCGGCGCCGTCCGCATCGTCACCAAGCTCGATCACCTTGACCAGGTACAGGAGGGTGACATTCTCGTCACCGAAATGACGATGCCCGATATGGTGCCTGCGATGAAGCGAGCCGCGGCGATCGTCACCGACGAGGGCGGCATGACGAGCCACGCGGCGATCATCTCCAGAGAGCTCGGAGTGCCCGCCGTCGTCGGCACGGAGTCCGGGACGCGGGATCTGCAGGACGACCAGCAGATAACGATCGACGGCGACAAGGGAACGATCCGGTCCGGCGTCGACGAGGAGGCGGAGCCCGCCGAGGAGTTCGAGCCGGTCGAGGCTGCCCGTCCACAGACGCCGGTGAAACCGATGACGGCCACGGAGGTGAAGGTGAACGTCTCGATTCCCGAGGCCGCGGAGCGAGCGGCCGCAACCGGTGCCGATGGGGTCGGTCTCCTCCGGATCGAACACATGGTGCTGTCGCTCGGAAAGACGCCGGAGAAGTACATCGAGGACCACGGTGCGCGAGCGTACCAGAACGAACTCGTCGACGGGATCCGGGGTGTTGCCGACGAGTTCTACCCGCGACCGGTTCGGGCTCGAACGATGGACGCTCCCACGGACGAGTTCCGGGAGCTCGAGGGGGGAGACGGTGAACCGCGCGAGCACAACCCCATGCTTGGCTGGCGTGGCGTTCGACGGAGTCTCGACAAGCCCGACGTGTTCCAACAGGAGCTTGCCGCGTTTGCCCGTCTGTTCGAGATGGGTTACGACAATCTCGAGCTCATGTTGCCGCTCGTCAACGATGCGGCCGACCTCGAGGCGGCCAAACACCAGATGCGCGAAGCCGGGATCGACCCCGATGCACAGACGTGGGGAGTGATGATCGAGACGCCGGCGAGCGCGCTCCGGATCGAGGAGCTCGCGAACGCCGGAATCGATTTCGCCTCCTTCGGCACGAACGACCTCACACAGTACACGCTGGGGGTCGACCGCAACAACGAGCACGTCGCGGGCCGCTTCGACGAGCTGCATCCGGCGGTGCTGACGCTCATCGGCGACACGATCGAGACGTGCCGGGAGCTCGATGTCGCCACCAGCATCTGTGGGCAGGCAGGGTCGAAAACCGAGATGGTCGAGTTCCTCGTCGAGCAGGGGGTCTCGTCGATCTCCGCGAACATTGACGCGGTCCGGGACGTCCAACACGAGGTGAAACGGACCGAACAGCGTCTGCTGCTCGATTCGGTTCGCTGACCGAGAACGCAACCAGTAAGACTCCCCTCGGCCGACAGGCGTCCGCATGCAACGCTCGGAGCCGCAGTCGTTCGACCGGGTTCTTTCCTCGATGTGTACCGATCCGCATCCCGCGGCTCGCGAGGCGGCCGAGAGATTTCTGGCGACGAATCCCGGAGACCCGGGGACGTACGACACGGTCGCGTCGCTCGAGGAACGAGCCGTCAAACTGCTCGGAACGATAACCGAACATCCGGATCCTAGCTCGACCGTCGGGTACGTCACGTCGGGCGGGACGGAGGCGAACGTCCAGGCCGTTCGTGCGGCGCGAAACCGTCACGACGGCGACGATCCGAACGTCGTCGTGCCCGAGAGCGCACACTTCTCGTTTCGGAAAGCGGCCGAGCTGTTAGATGTCGAGCTCACGACGGTGCCGCTCGACGCCGACGAGCGGGTCGATCCAGCCGCGGTCGCCGCCGCAGTCGACGTGGACACGGCGCTGGTCGTCGGCGTCGCGGGAACGACCGAGTACGGTCGCGTCGATCCGATCCCGGAGCTGGCACGGATCGCTCACGACGCCGGAGCCATGATGCACGTCGACGCCGCGTGGGGCGGGTTCGTGCTTCCGTTCACCGATCACGACTGGTCGTTCGCGGACGCGCCGATCGACACGCTCACCGTCGATCCGCATAAGTTCGGTCAGGCAGTCGTTCCGGCGGGTGGACTGATCGCCCGTGAGGCCGCTCCCATCGACGCGCTGGCGGTCGACACGCCGTATCTGGAGACGCACTCACAGGCGACGCTCACCGGAACCCGGAGCGGTGCCGGCGTCGCGGGTGCGGTCGCGGCGATGGAGGCGCTCTGGCCGGCCGGGTACCGGGCTGCGGCTCGGCGGGCGAACGAGAACGCGGCGTGGGTGGCGGACGCCCTCGTGGACCGCGGATACGACGTGGTCGAACCGGAGCTTCCGCTCGTCGCGGCCGCGGTACCCGATGCGGAGTTCGCCGCGCTCCGCGAGACTGGGTGGAAGCTCTCGCGGACGGAGCGCAACGAGCTTCGGATCGTCTGTATGCCCCACGTCACGAGAGAGACGCTGGAGGCGTTTATCGCGGACTTTGACCGGATACGGGAGTAAGCCGATCGGCGGACTACGACCCGGGTTGCGTGGAAGATGGCTGACAGGCGGCTACGGACGCTTCCCGGACGGCTCGCCGCGCACCCGCCTCGACCGGTCCGGGATGATACGCTACGTCACGGAAACGGATGGCCGCGGTTTCGCTGATAAACGTTCGGCCGATCGGAGTGCGCTCCGTTTCGCCGATGCTGCCGGCGGACCAGAAGTCGTCCGGGGCTCGCGGAGGAGACGAACCAACATATTCACTACAGGGGGTCCCCAACCGGGCTGTATGAGTACGGACGACGTCTCTCGACGCACGTTCATGCGGACCGCCGGGGGTGCGACGGCGGCCGCCGGTGTTGCCGCGGGCGCGACGGGAACGGCAGCGGCGCAGGAGGACGAGGGGAACGGCGGCGGCAACGAGGTGCCGGACTGGCCGAGCGGTGCGGAGGGGAATCTCGGCACCTACGAGGACGCACGCGGCCAGGACGAGGTCACCGTCGCGGTCGGAGCCGACGACGACGGGCTCGCGTTCGACCCCACGCTTCTGTGGGTCGATCCCGACACGACGATCACGTGGGAGTGGACGGGTCGTGGCGGCGGACACAACGTCGAGACCGTCGACGGTCCGGCGGATCTCGAGAGCGAGGTCGTCGACGAGGAGGGGTTCACCTACACCTACGAGACGGGCGAGGACGACGTGGGTATCACCCACTACCACTGTGCACCTCACGATGCCGTCGGAATGCACGGCGGACTGGCGGTCGGCGACGACATCTCGACCGAGTCGGTCGGCGCGGATGGAGCGGATGCCGTGTTCGTCCCGCAGGGGGCTCGCGCTCTCGGGATCGCGACGTTCATCGCGATGGTGAGCACCTTGGGGCTCGCGTTCGTCTTCATGAAGTACGGCGGCACGATCACACAGGAGTGAGCCGTCTCCGGACGCTCGACCGGTAGCACTCCCGGCTCGTCCGTCGTTTCCGACTATTCTCGCCGTCGTTTCCGACTATTTCTCGTCCGTCAACTCCCGATAGCAGTCGAGATACCGCTGGCGTACGGCGTCGTGGTCGTACCGCTCGAAGTCGCGATCGACGTGTTTTCGCTCGAGATCACCGACCGCGAGGAACTCGTCCGCGAGTTCGGCAGGACTCGTGACGAGCCGCCCTCGGGCGCGACCCTCGAGGAGCTCGTGTGCACTGGAGTCGGCCTGGTATTCGACGAGCCCCACGCAGCCGCACGCGAGTGCCCACAGCAGCTCCGTCGCGAACGTCTCCCACGTCGCGGTCCCCACGACGACGTGTGTCCCCTTGAACACGGCGACCCGCTCCTCGAGCGGTCGGTCGCCGAGGAACGTCACCCGGTCGTCGATCCGGAGTTCCCCGGCGGTCGCTTCGATCCGGCCTCGCTCGGGGCCGTCCCCGATCACCGCCGCGTTCCAGTCGCGGTCGCGAAGCTCGGCCAGCGCGAGGAGAAACGTCTCGACGTTGGCGTGTCGGTCGAGTCGCCGCGAGTAGACGGCGTCGAATCGGTCGTCGACGGGGGTCCGCTCGACGAGGTCGAAGTCGATGCTCTCGGGGATCACCCGGACATTGTCGCCGTCGGCACCGTGCTCGCGGACGTGGGTTTTCGTCGTCCGCGATGGGGTCGTGATCAGCTCCGCGCCTCGCGAGAGCAGTCGATAGCGCCGGGGGTCGTCCGACGGATGGTCCCGCCACCAGTCGACGAGGACCGGCACGCGGAGCGCCGTGCCGGCGAGCGTGGCCACGAGTGCGGGCGTCGGCGGACTGTTGACTGCGTGGACGACGTCGGGGGAGACGCGACGGAGCGCCGCCGGAAGCCTCGCTGCGAACGCCGACGGAGCGGGGTCGACGACGACGGATCGGTACTCGATCCCGTCGTCGTCGAACCGGTCGTGGTCGCCGCCCCACCAGCGGGCACACAGCCACATCACCTCGTGACCCCGGGCGGCGAGCAGCCGCGCGAGCCGGTGCGTTCGGTCCCGAGCCGGAGTGGCCCCATGCTCCGGCGTGAAAAGCGAGACGAACGCGACACGCATACGCGGAACCGATGGGAGGGTCCGATAAAAAGACACGGCATCCACCCGAAACGGTTTCCGGTCGGCCGTGGAACCCCGCGGCATGCACGAGTACGACATCGAACGCTACCTCAACGTTCGCAACGCCGTCGGTGCGGACCTCGGTCCCGGTGGACGGCTCTCGTTTCTGCTGGACACGACCGGCACGTCGCAGGTGTGGTCGCTCGACGAGCCGCACGGCTGGCCCGAACAGCACACGTTCTTCGAGGAGCGGGTGACGTTCGTCGACTCCTCGCCGGAGCGTTCCGAGGCCGTGTTCGGGATGGACGAGGGCGGAAACGAGCGCGTGCAGCTCCACCGACTCGACTACGAGACGGGGCGGATCACGAACCTCACTGTCCGGCCGGACGCGAAACACCGGTGGGGCGGCTGGAGCGGCGATGGCGACCGATTCGCGTTCGCCTCGAACCGGCGCGAGGAGTCGGTGTTCGACGTGTACGTCCAGGCGCGTGATGCGACGGGCGACGCCGCGGAGCTCGTTTTCGAGGGTGACGGCTGGCTCTCCGTCGCCGGGTGGTCGCCGTCGGACGACCGACTGATCGTCCACGAGGCACACTCCTCGTTCGACCACGACCTGTACACGCTCGAGATCGCGACTGGGGAGTTGACCCACCACACGCCACACGAGGGAGATGTCAGGTACGGCAGTCCGGAGTGGGGCCCCGATGGCGACTCGATATACGTCGTCACCGACCGCGAGAGCGACACGCTTCGTCTGGAACGGCTCGACCTCGCGACCGACGAGTTCGGCGTCGTCGCCGAGGGCGGCAAGTGGAACGTCGACGGCGTCGCGGTCCACGAGGAGTCCCGGCGATGTCTCTACTCGCGGAACGTCGACGGCTACACGGAGATCACGGCGGGAGAGCTGGTCGCGCCCGATCGGATCGACCCGCTTCCGGAGCCGGAGCTTCCGGATGGGGTCGCCGGCGGCGTGAGCTTCGGCCCGGACGGCGACCGATACGCGCTCACGGCTACCGGCCGAGCGAACAACGGGAACGTGTACGTGGTCGACGCGACGACGGGGGAGACGGAACGGTGGACCGCCGCGTCGACGGCGGGTATCCCGCGAGAGACGTTCATCGAGCCCGAACTCGTCCACTATCCGACGTTCGACGGACGGGAGATCCCCGCGTACTTCTCGGTGCCGGAGACGGAGCCGCCCGCGGATGGGTATCCCGTCGTCGTCGACATCCACGGGGGGCCGGAGTCGCAGCGCCGACCGTCGTTCGCGCCGGTGACGCAGTATCTGTTGAACGCTGGCTACGCCGTGTTCGAGCCGAACGTCCGTGGTTCCTCGGGGTACGGGAAGGCGTACGCCGCGCTCGACGACGTCGAACAGCGGATGGACTCCGTCGCCGACGTTCGCGCCGGCGTCGAGTGGCTCCACGACCATCCGGAAGTCGATCCTGACCGGATCACCGCGATGGGTGGATCCTACGGCGGGTTCATGGTGTTGGCGTCGCTTGCGGAGTATCCGGAGCTGTGGGCCGCCGGCGTCGACGTTGTCGGCATCGCGAACTTCGTCACGTTCCTCGAGAACACGGGCGACTGGCGACGCGAGCTCCGGGAGGCGGAGTACGGCTCGCTCGACGACGACCGCGAGTTCCTCGAGTCGATCTCGCCGATCAACAACGTCGAGTCGATCGAGGCTCCGCTGTTCGTCCTTCACGGCGCGAACGACCCGCGGGTCCCAGTGAGCGAGGCGGAAGCGATCGTCGAGCGGGCACGGAACCAGGACGTGCCGGTCCGGAAGCTGATATTCGATGACGAGGGACACGGGTTCTCGAAGCTGGAGAATCGGATCGAAGCGTACCGAGCGATAGTGGAGTTCCTCGACAGGCACGTCGGATAGTCACGGCAGTTCCGTGGTTCGGCTGGTTGCGTTCGGTGGTCTCGCCGGCCACGTCCGACGCGCCCGGGGAACACGCCCTCGATCGGACGAGATACGGCGTCAGACCCGCGTATGACGATTGGGCAAAGATAAATAGGCCCGGGTCGCAACGAAACCACATAATGGACTCTATCGTAGAGGACGCGATCGACGAAGCCGAAGAGTCTCCCGACGAGGAGGCCGGCGGGTTCGACGACGGGTCCGAGGACGGTGGCTCGGCCGGAGGCCCTCCACAGACCGGCATGATGACCGACGACGAGCTACAGGACGTCCTCCGGGACCTGCAGACGAACATTACGGTGGTCGGCTGCGGCGGCGCCGGCGGAAACACCGTCAACCGGATGACCGAGGAGGGGATCCACGGCGCGAAGCTCGTCGCGGCGAATACGGACGTCCAGCATCTCGTGAACATCGAGGCGGACACGAAGATCCTGATGGGCCAGCAGAAGACGCAGGGGCGCGGTGCCGGGTCGCTCCCGCAGGTCGGCGAGGAGGCCGCCATCGAGTCCCAAGAGGAGATCCAGGACGCCATCGACGGCTCCGACATGGTGTTCGTCACCGCCGGGCTCGGCGGCGGTACCGGAACCGGCTCCGCGCCGGTCGTCGCGAAGGCCGCCCGCGAGTCCGGCGCGCTCACCATCGCCATCGTCACGACGCCGTTCACCGCCGAGGGCGAGGTGCGCCGGACGAACGCCGAGGCCGGATTGGAGCGCCTGCGTGACGTCTCCGACACCGTCATCGTCGTCCCCAACGACCGCCTGCTTGACGCGGTCGGCAAGCTCCCGGTCCGTCAGGCGTTCAAGGTGTCCGACGAGGTGCTGATGCGCTCGGTGAAAGGGATCACCGAGCTCATCACCAAGCCCGGCCTCGTCAACCTCGACTTCGCCGACGTCCGCACCGTGATGGAGAAAGGCGGCGTGGCGATGATCGGGCTCGGGGAGTCCGACTCCGACTCGAAGGCACAGGACTCGGTGAAATCCGCCCTGCGCTCGCCGCTTCTCGATGTCGACATCTCCGGCGCGAACTCCGCGCTGGTGAACGTCACCGGCGGGACGGACATGTCGATCGAGGAGGCCGAGGGCGTCGTCGAGGAGATCTACGACCGGATCGACCCCGACGCCCGGATCATCTGGGG
>OBKM01000107.1_pt1 | contig 38457 bp, 50 predicted proteins | sample 1519691 | NCBI WGS metagenome assembly OBKM01 (sample SAMEA37050418, study PRJEB22526) | metagenome | biome: saline pan; feature: lake; material: water | place: Egypt | collected 2015 | depth 0.5 m
GGCGGTTCCGCTGTCCGAACGACGAGTGTGACGTGGTGCAAGACCACGCTGACCGGAATGCATCGGTGAACATCGCGTGGCGTGAGAAGGCGAAACTTGACGGCGACGAATTAAATTACCGGACTCACAAAACCCAGCCGCAAGTCAGGTTGGTGCGTCTGTCCGGGTCGGGGCGCGTAAGCCGCCCAACCTCATCCCGCTCGCTCGCCGAGCAGGGAGTGCTCGCTCAGGGCTGAGGGAACTAGAAAGCCTCGGGCCACCGCGCCCGAGGTTGTTTACCTAGTGAGGATTGAAGTAGAGAACAGCGAGCGTAGCGACGCTGTTTGCGTGGTTCAAATCCGAGCAGCCCCATCGATTTTGCGAGGTCGTCGTGAACGAAGTGAGCGACGGCTCGAAGTGGCATGCCGCTTCGGTGAACGGACGTGACGAGCGAACTCCAGAGCCGAGGGACTCCGTCATTCCTGGTCAAGCTGCAGGGAGAACCCCCACGTAACGGGAGTTCCATTCGGCAGTGTCTCGTCTTCGTCGGCCGAGTACGCGAACTCGGCTGCAAAGTACAGATTTGACGGGAGCGATCGGAGCTCGTCGGCATCATCGACCGGACCATGGAGGAGCGCGAGCGTTTCTGTATGTGTGGCGTCCGGTTCAAGCGTCGCCGTCTGATAGTCCATCGTCGTCGCGAACCCGTCCGGAAGCCACCAGATTCCGTCATCGTACTCGTAGCGCTCGGCGACGGCGTCCGTCGGATACAGCGAAAAGCGCCCCTCGGAGCCTGGATTCCAGAACAGCGCAGTTCGACGTTCTCCGTATGTTATGGCCTCCTCACTGGTGTTCGTCAGTGAGACGTCGATTGTTAACGGGGAATCAACCGTACTCTCAGATACGATCGACACGTCGTATACAAGCGGTTCAGTGTCGTCGGTCGGCTCAGGTTCAATGCGTGAATGCATCTCTCTTTGGGAACTGGTATCCGAGTCCGTGTCATCGTTCGGGTCCATCGTGTCGCCGTCTACACACCCAGCAATAGGGAGTGTGAGGAGGGCACCGGTCGAAGCGACGAACGATCGTCGGTCCATACTCGTACAGTCTGTCCGTATCGGTAAATCCTCGTCGGACACTCAAAGAGCGGTTTGTGCCTTCGCTCACCACGTTCGCAATCGATGGTGGTCCGGTCGATCTGTGATATCAGCAGCGAAATCCCGGCGGCGCCTGTAGCTGCCTGCCGAGTAACCGGCGAAGCGCACGAAACGGTTTTGTATCGGTGCCAAGTATCGACCGGTGTGCCAGAGGATTCGTCGCTAACTGAGTTCATCGGGGCGGATGGAGACGACGCCCGACAGAAGCAAAGCGACCAGACTGCGACTATCACGTATGCGTGGGGCGATCAGGGAGCGGAATGCACGACGTGTGGCGAGACCGTGACGAGACGGTGGATAAGTGACGACGAACTCGTCTGTGTTGCCTGCAAATCCTGGTAGCTACCTGTATCTCAGTTCAGCAAGCACCGGGAGGTGATCGGACGGGTAGCGGTGTCTGCGATCGATCTCCGAGCAGGTACCGCACTGTCGGACCGAAAACGCCGAATCGACGAAGACATGGTCGATAATCCACTGCGAATACAGCGATTCGAAGTCCGTCCGTGACGTTGCTGGTCCGAACGGCGGAGTGGTGCTTGCGGCTCTGGCGTCGCGTAACGAGCCGTCAACGAGTCGCCGATATGGCGGGGTGTCCGCTTCACAGTTGAAGTCGCCGGTCAGGATCGTCGGCCCGTCACTGTCGAGTTCACGGGCGAGAAGCGCTGCGGCTTCCCGCCGTGCCTGTTCCCCCTCGTGGTCGAGATGTGTGTTACAGTGTGTGAGCGTTGTACCGGCCTGTTCGTCGCGAAGCCAGAACCGAGTCGTGATTCGGGGCAACTCGGCGTCCCAGCCGACGCTTCCTGGCTCGGCGGGCGTTTCCGAGAGCCAGAACGTCTCGCGATCCAGGAGGGAAAACCGGTCGCGGCGAAATCCGATTGGCGTGTGCTCGCCACCCCCATCCGCCCGTCGCCCTCGACCACGGATCTCGTATTCCGGGAGCCGATTCCGAAGGTCCTCGATCTGGTTGGGGAGTGGCTCCTGAAATCCCACGAGATCCGGACGACGGGATCGGACGACATCCGCGACGGCGTCCCGACGCTCGGGCCACGCATCCTCGTCGTCCGTAGAGGTATCGTACCGGACGTTGTAGCTCATCACGCACAGCGTGTTCATGACTTGGGATGTGCTCGGTCAGTTGAAGAATCCCCCGGATGCCTACAGTCGCCGAACCCGGCCAGCCGTGACATCGATGCCGGGTCCGAACTGGCAGACAGGCTCGCCAGACGGAACCTCGAATCCGGCGGCCTCGAACAGACCGTTCCGTTCGATATCGATAGCGGCATCCCGCAGGGTCCACGGTTCGTGTGCAATGGCACCGGCGTAGAGCTGATCACCATCGAGATCAACCGCTGGGAGCCGATCCTGCCCCACGGCGTAGAATCGATAGCGCTCGGTCAGAAACGCCTCAAGTGTTCCAGGGTCGGGCTGATATGCCTCACCAGTCGGCCGGTAGGTCGCGTCGAAGACTGCGGCGGGGACGCCATCGTGGGTTCGTCGACTTCGGAACCGGATTCCGTCATGGAACCTGGCGACATCCATCTCGGCCCTGTAGTACGGAAGTCCGAACAGTTTGCGGGCAACTGGAACACCGATTCGGTCGTCGGCGTCGAGGTTATAGAAATAAATGCCCGGCGGACCATCCTCATGTGTGACGTAGGTCCGGAGGTTCAGCTCGGGAAACGAGAGCCCCATCGGGACGCCCCGCGGGCTAATATCGCTCATCACGAACGCGACGACGCTCAGGTACGCTTCGCCCTCGAACTCGTCGATTTCGAGGCCGTCCGGGAGGGTCGGCTGGACGAGAGCAGGATCGACCGGCCAGTGAGCAAAGAGTACGTCTTCCCATCGCATCGATAGCGCAGTCGGACCGTTTGTCATACTGGAATTCGGGACGCGAGCTACTGAAACCTGTCGCCTAAAGGAGGACGCGTTCGAGTTCGACCACGGTCCCGTGTTCGGCGTCGGGATCGCCGACCAGCCGTCCGAGACAGACTGCCGTCCCGTTCGGCGTGTAACACGCGACCAGTGGCTCCGCCGCATTCGCCGTGTTCCCCTCGACATCGAGCACGCCCGGAGCGTATACCGGTGCGCCGTCGGCCACTTCCCGAGCAGCGGAAGCGGCGATCGTCACCCGTGGTAAATGGGTGAGCGCCCGTTCTGCCGGCGAGATGACTTCGCGGAGTGGCTCCTCCTCGCCCGCATCCAGTGCGGCGAGCGCATCGACGAGGTCGTGCATGGTCCGTAAGTCGGTGTCGTCGAACGGATCGGTTGCCGTTCGCCGAAGATGGCCCATGTGTGCACCGGTCCCCAGCGCGAGGCCGATATCGTGACAGAGCTTACGGATGTAGGTCCCGCTCTCACAGCGGATCCGGAGGAGCGCCTGGCGCTCGCGCACCTCCAGCAGGTTGAGGTCGTAGATCTCTCGAACGCGAAGTCGCCGGGAGACTGCACTCTTTTTCGGCGGCTTCTGGTAGAGCCGCCCCTCGAACTCGGAGACGACAGCCTCGATGTCGCTCGGCGGATCGTCGTGCAGTTCCAGTACAGCGACGTACTCCTTGCTGCCTTCGAGAAACACCTGCGCGAGCCGGGTTGCATCTCCGAGCAGTACCGGCAGACAACCGGTTACCTTCGGATCGAGTGTCCCGGAATGTGCCGCGCCCCACTCGCCTGCGTACGCATCCTCCGGGACGTGTTTGCCGACCGCGTCCCGGAGATCGCCGGTCACCTGATGTGCGGAGGGGCCTGGGGGCTTGTCGAGATTGATGACGCCGAAGCTAAGCAATTCGGCGGGCGACCGTTCCGCTGGCGGGCCACGCATAGGTTAGAACTCGTAGTCGGCGTCGACGTGTAGTTTGCCCTCGTCACTCGCTGCATCGTAGTTCTCGACTGACTTGACGAGAAGGTCGAAGACGGCGTCTTCGTCCCAGCGGGCGGTGTTGATGCTCAGATCGTAGATCGACAGATCGGCGATATCAATATCGTAGTACTCGAGATACCGGTCGCGCTCGCTGGCCTCGCGCTCTTCGGTCTCACGTTTTGCCTGCTCGACGGATTTGTCCTCTCGCTCGGCAATCCGGGCAGCACGAACCGGGAGCGGTGCGTCGAGCCAGATTCGGACGTCAGCCTCGTCGGCGGCGAGCCAGCCGGACAGCCGTGATTCGAGGACGATATCGTCACGTTCCCGAGCGATCGTCTGCAGCCGCCGATCGAGATCGCGGTCGATCTGGTCGTTCTCCTCGGCGAGATCGTTGAATTCGGCGAGCGAGTAGCCCCGTTCCTCGGCCAGCGAGCGAAAGATATCGCCGCCGCTCACGTGCTCGATGCCGAACTCGTCGGCCAGCGCCGCCGCAGTAGTGCTCTTCCCGCTACCCGGCGGGCCGGAGACTGTTAGTAACATATCCCATCTCGGTGACTGCAGGTAAAAGAGGTTTTGAACTTGGGTCGGTTCTGGCGGGCCGTCAGGACGGTGTGGTGTTGATATTCAGCGCCTTCCGGATCAGCTGGGTGAACCCAAGCGAACACAGGAAGTACCAGACGATCCAGGACTGCATGGGACCGACGATGCCTGAATGGAGCGTCACCTGGCCCGCGAACGGCATCACCATCGTTTCCTCGGGACCAACCACCTGGCCCGCGTTGACCGCCCAGTAGATCCACAGGAAGATCGGGATGGTGAGGATCATGATCCAGACCATCGGGCGGAACTGCTCTTTGAACATCCCGATCTGGTCGCCCATCGCCTCCATCTGCTCTTGCTGGATGCGTTCGAGCGCCTCGTCGTCGCCGCGCTCTTTGGCATCCTCACGACGGTCCTGCAGTGCCTGCATCTGTTCTTGATACTTGGACATCTTCTCCATGTCCATCAGGTTGGCCTGCAGCAGCGTCGAGTACATCCCGGTCAGCATCGCCGCGATCAGGATGACCGCGTAGAAGGGCAGGACGGCATCGATCGGCCCCAGGAAGAGGTTGATCGTCCCGCCGATGATATCCCGAACTGGGTCGAAGTAGTAGCCGACCATCATCGCAATCGTCGCGACGCCAGCCATCTTGTCCCACTGTGTCCAAGAGCTTTCCTCCTCGATTTCGGGGGTGTCCGGATCCGGGAACGTGACGCCGCCATCTTCATCGATAACATCCTCGACGCCGTCGGGATCGGAAAACTCGAACCCGCCATCGCTGCTCCGGAGGACTCCTTTTTCGATGAGACGGCCCCACTGGCCGCTGGTGACATCGCCCTCGACATCGGTCCACTCGACGTGGCCGCCGTTCTCGTCGGCGACGGATTTGATCGCCGCGATCGCGTCCGCGAAGCTCTCGTCTTCCTCGACGAGAGACTCTACTTTCTCCGCTGTCCGAACCATTTGTTCGGAACTAGGCGGGGCCGGGTATTCAACAGTTGTGATCCAGTTGGCGCGCTCAGAAGGTGCGCCTGCACCGAACCGTTCTACACCGCGTCTTCGATTGTCGCCTTGACGTCCGCCCAGACCTCCTCGGGCGACTGTTCGCCGTCGATCCGAACGAGCGATCCCTCCGTCTCGAAGTGATCGACCACGGGCTGGGTGTTCTCCTCGAAGACGCTCAGGCGCTCGCGGGCGGTCTCCTCGGTGTCGTCCTCGCGCTGGACGAGCCGCTCCCGGACCTCCTCGTCGTCCGGCATGTCGAACTCGGTATGGTAGGTGTCGCCGGTCTCGGGGTCGACACGGCGGCCGGTGAGCCGGCGGAGCAACTCGTCGGTGCCGACATCGAGCAGTACGACGGCGTCGAGGTCAGTAATCTCGTCGAGGTACTCGGCCTGGTCCAGATTCCGCGGATAACCGTCGAGAACGTAGCCATCGGCCTCCTGGAGGGCCGTCTTGACGATCTCGTTGACGACCTCGTCCGGGACGAGCTCGCCCTGATCCATGTACTCGCCCGGCGTTTCGTACTCCGTATCGAGATGGCTGATGTCCATCCCCTTGTTCGCGCGCAGCGCGTCACCGGTGGTGACGTGCTCGACGCCGAACTCCTCGCTGATGCGTGCGCTCTGTGTGCCTTTACCTGCTCCAGGTGCTCCGAGTAGCAGTACGTTTGGACTGGCCATAGGGAGAGGTTAGCCTCCCGAGTTAAAGCTTTGAAGAAACCGGTTCGACTTTGGACCCCCGACGAGAACGTCCGGATATGACACGATTCGCCGCCGACAGCGTCGAGACGCGCCGCGCGCTCGCAGCGGATGCCATTACTGCTCACCGTGAACGGGAGAGTCCCTTCCTGACCCTCGAAGTCGAGCTGCCCGAGGGAGCAGGCGAGGACGCCGTTGCGCCGTGGATACAGCTCTCCGGGGACACCCTGAACCTCGATTGCACCGATGCCGAACTCGACCGACTCAAATCGCTCCTCGACGAGTATCGGGCATTCAGCGTCGACGAACTCGTCAGGCCGGAGGAGGCCGAGGGGACGAACGCACGGATCCTCGCCCGAACCGACGACGAGCGGATCGCCCAGTTCGTCGAGGACGTGTTTCGGCAGGTGTACGGGCGCGAGGAGGGGTATCGGCTCTGGGCTGCTGAAGTCTGAGCGGAAGCGGCGTTTATCCCATCCGACGAGGTAGTCGAAAGTATGAGTGCACTGCTGTCAAACGTCGTGATCCCGGTCGCGGGACCGGACGATGCGAGCACGACCGGCACGGCAGCGGTATCGCGGATCGCTGACGCGGGCGGGTCGATAACCGCGGTCTACGTCGTCGAAAAATCGAGCGGTGTCCCCGACAAAGCTCCGATGGGTGCGCGCGAGGCCACCGCGAAGCTGGCCTTCGAAGCGCTCGAACGACAGTGCGAGTCGGCCGACGTCCCGTTCGAGCGCCGTGTCGTCTACGATCCCAGCGTGGCCGACGGCGTGTTCGACGTCGCCGACGCCATCGACGCAAGCGCGATCGTGTTTACCCCACGGACCGGTGGGCGGCTCATCCGCCTCCTGACAGGCGACGATGCGCTCGCGATGATCACGGGGACTGATCGTCCCGTGGTCGTCCTGCCCGACGGGTAGGCGTGCCGATGGGCTTTTTCCGTTCCCGCTCGCTCGCTATGGTATGCCCCCGACAGCACACCACGTCGGTATCACAGTATCGTCACTCGACGATGTCCTCCCGTTCTACCGGGACGTGCTCGGACTGGACGTGCTGGCACGCTTTTCGGTCTCTGGCGAGGCGTTCGCGACCGGCGTCGGCGTCAAGGGCGCGACGGGACGCTTCGCCCATCTGGACGCGGACGGGGTTCGTATCGAACTCGTCGAATATGAGCCGGAGGGCGGTGCAGTCGAGGACCCGGCGCTCAACCGCCCCGGCGCGACTCATCTCGGGCTGGACGTCGAGGATATCGACGCGTTCTACGAAGGGCTCCCTGAGGACATCGAGACGATCAGCGCGCCACAGACCACCGAAAGCGGAACGCGGATCTGCTTCCTGCGGGACCCAGAGGGCAATCTCGTAGAGATACTGGAAAGATAACGTTCCGGTATCCAAACAGTTTTTCTGGCGAATGTTGCGGTCAAGCCCCGGTTTATATAATCACGAACAAAGCTGTTACTGTTGGTAATTTCAGATGAACGTTGAGAACGGGTGGATCTCCCCGGACACGGCCGGAAGGACGGAGAAAAGTCGGTTCATATATCTTATCGAGAATATCAACGATGCCGTCGTTGAGTTCGAAATTTCGAACGGCGAACCAGTCGTGCTGAGCGTCAATCAGGCGTTTGTCGAGGTGTTTGGGATAGACCGATCCGACGCAATCGGGGAGTCCCTCAACGATTTGATCGTGCCGGAATGGCGTCTGGACGAGGCAAGCCGACTTGACGAGCAAACAGCCACGGGTGAGGTCAATCACCAACAGGTCAAACGACAAGCGGCGGACGGCCTCGGTGAGTTTCTCTACCGGGGCGTTCCCTATGAGGTAACCGAGGACCGAACACGAGGGCTTGCGATATACACTGATATTACGGAGATACGTCGTCGCGGTCGTCGCTTGCAGGTGTTAAGCAGATTATTCCGTCACAATATGCGGAATAAACTCACGATCATCAACGGACTGACCGAAACGATCGAACGGAACCACCGGGATCACGAACTCGTGGGCGAGACTGTCACCCAGCTGCGTGAGTCGGTCCAGTCGTTACACGGACTGGCCGAAGAAGCCGAGGAGATAAACAAAACACTGCGTGATCTTTCCCCGGATGTCACAGTAGACTGCGTACGCGCTGTGGAGGCGGTCGTTGCCAGGCACAGATCGGAGTACCCGCGTGCGATGATCGAGACCGATCTCCCTGAGCCACAACTACTTGTGAAGGCTGGCCAATGTGAGAAAGCCATCGCTCAACTGGTCGACAACGCTATCAGCCACAACCCCGCCGAAACACCGTACGTACGTGTCTGTCTCTCGGAAGTGGCTGTCGGCGATTGGGTGGATATCCTCGTCGAAGACGATGGCCCAACAATTCCGGAAGCGGAACGGGCAGTGCTTACCGGAGACCAGGAGATAGACCAGATCATGCATGGCAGTGGCCTCGGGCTGTGGCTGGTAAAATGGACAGTCGAAAAAGCCGGAGGGCAACTCTCGTTCGAGGAGCGAGCGGGGGGCGGGAACCGAGTCAGACTCCGGTTACCGACCGGCGACGAGATGAGTTAGGCGTAAAACAGCGCGGGCCGCCGTTCGGATCTCTCCGGATAGTCGAACTCCGCTGTCGATCGCTCACCAAGCAGGTGCTCGAACACGTCGATCGCCGATTCGCGCAACAACGGCGCGTTGTCGTTGCCGCAGTTCTCCGAGTACGTACAGGCCGGGCAGCCGTCGGGACGACCGCACTCACACTCGCGGAGCCGATCCCGGGCGTGGGCCGCCAGCGTCTCGAACTCCTCGTAGATCGCCCGCGAGAAGCCGATCCCGCCCTCGACGCCGTCGTAGACGAACCAGCCGGAGGCGGTGTCCGCTGACTCCGCGGCCCGATTCTCGATCACTGCCTCGACGGCGTCCATCGACTGGGTGGCGGTCGCCCCGATATCCTCGTGATCGGGCCTCGCGTAGTGGCTATCGAGCACGAGCGTCGAGAGGCCGCCGAGATCGTTCTGGTCGACCAGCAGCTCCAGCGGCGCGGTCTTGATCATGGCGTGCTCGGCGGCGTGGAGCCCGGCGACGTAGCCGATTTGGGGCACGCCCGCGCGCTCGGGGTCAACGCCGGTCTCCGTACCGTACTCGCGGTACTTCGCGAGCAGCCCCTGCTCGACCTCGGTAGGAACCTCGACCCAGCACAGCTGTGTCTCCATCCGGATCGGCGGACGATCGGTCGGGAGCATCCGTTCTTTGGGCTCGTTCGATTCGATGTACACCTGATCGTACGAGTGGTGATGTACGAGCACGGTGCCGGTGCCGAAATGCAGGGTGAACCCGTTGACCTCGCGGGACCGTTCGGATTCGGCGTCGACGACGTTCACGTCGGTCAGCGTCCGTGTGTAGTACGCCCGGTCGACCGGTTCGAGCTCGATGACGGGCTGTGGGCGGTCGTCGTGGACTGCCACGACCTCCAGTTGCTCGCCGTCGAACAGCCGCACCGCCCCCTCGTGGTAGTCCCGGAACGCCCGGTTCTTCGCGACGTTTTCCGCATCGAAGTTGCCGACCGCCGACTCGTCGACGCCGTCGGCGAGCCGGAGTTCGTACTCGTCGCCGCCGGTGCCGTAGATGCTCACCTCGGTCTGCGGACGCCGCGCGCCGGCGTAGTGGACCACGGCGTCGAGATACCCCGTCAGTCGGCCGGCGCGTCGCCACATCCGGACGCCGGCGCGCAGGCGCTCCTCGCTCGCGAACGTGCCGACATCGCCCTCGTCGAGCGCGATTTCGTCGGCCGCACAGAGGAGATGCTGGGCGAAGACGGCGTCGTTGTCCGTGTCGACGACCGCGTCCTCGACGTCGGTGTCGAGGAGGTACCCGGGGTTGTCGACGACGTACTGGTCGAGCGTCCGATGGTCGGCCACGAGCACGCCGACGCTCCGGGACCCGCCCCGTCCGGCGCGGCCGATCCGCTGCCAGAACCGCTGGCGCTGGCCGGGATACCCCAGCAGGACGACGCCGTCCAGGTCGCCGATATCGATGCCGAGTTCGAGCGCCGAGGTGGTCGCAAGCCCCGCGATCCGTCCGTCCTTGAACGCCGACTCGCGTTGCTGGCGAGTGATAGCTCCCATCCCGGCGTTGTACGCCGCCAGCTGTGGAAGCGGTGGGGTGTAGTAGCGGTCGTTCTCGGAGCGGTGTTCCTGTGCTCGCCTGACGGCGATCTCGGTGAGCTTCCGGCTCGGACAGAATAGCAAGGAGTCGATCCCCTGATAGGTAAGATGGTTCCAGACTCGGGGCGCGTCGACCGACGCGGGCAGTCGTGAGGCGATCCCACCGTCGACGCCCGGTGCGGTCGGCGGCTCGTCAGCGGCGACGGCCGCCGTTTCATTCCGGGCATCCCCGTCGTCCGTGGGCGGCGGGTTCCACAGCACCAGATCGCGCGGCCCACGCGGCGAGCCGTCCTCGTCGACGACCGTCACGGGCTCGTCGATCAGCCCTTCGGAGTGTTCGGCGGGGTTGCCGATCGTCGCCGAGGTCAGCACGTACTGTGGATCGCCGCCCCAGTGGTCGACAACGCGTCGAAGCCGCCGGAGGATCCACGCGACGTGCATCCCCTGGACGCCGGTGTGGGTGTGCGATTCGTCGAGCACCACGAGATCGAGCCCCGAATAGAAGCGGCTCCAGCGGTCGTGATCGTGGAGGTACGTGCTCACGCCCATCGGGTTCGTGAGGACCACGTCGGCGCGCTCGCGGATCTCCCGCCGGTCGGCCTGCGGGGTGTCGCCATCGTACCGCGCGACCCGGACATCGAGCCCCATCTCGTCGTAGAGCGCGTCGAGGGCCTCGTGCTGGTCGGCTGCCAGCGCCTTCGTCGGGTAGATACACAGCGCGGTCGCCCCGTCCTCGCCGGTGCGGGAGCCATCGGGCGCGAGCACGCCCGCGTCCAGCAGGTTGCGCGCGATCTGCAGGGCGTAGACGTCGGTCTTGCCCGAGGACGTCGACGTGGCAACGGTGACGTTTTTGCCCTGTTCGAGCGCATCCAGCGCCTCGGCCTGATGGCTGAACGGATCGTAGGGGTATCGGTCGGCGAGGCCCGGTCGGAGTACGTCACTCCCCGGAACCGTCTCGGCCTCCCGAGCGGGAAGCGGCCGGTACGTGATCGACGGCGAGTCCAGAGACACGTCCCGATCGGGGAAGGTGTCGATCAGGCGCTCGATATCGATCGTCGGTGGTGCGGAATCGGTGGTCATTGTACTCTCCCTGTCATCTCAGAAGTCGGTGAGTCCGGTCTGCTGGCCGCCGGTGTCCGTCGCGTTGTCGCTCGGGTCACGGCGCTCGGCATCCTCAATCGCCTGCCAGACGTGCCAGAGCGCCCGGCAGTCGTCCTCGCAGTACCGTCGATGCCGTTCCCAGTCGGGTTCGGCCGCCGGGTCGTCCGGCGCGCGCATGAATCGCTGATACGCCGCCGCGGTCTGTGCGCCCGTGATTCCCGTTCCGGCGTCTTCATAGCCGAGTGCGCGGGCCACGTCGTCGAGTTTGTTGGTCCGGCCCGGCAGGAGTGCGTTCCCGTCCCGGACCCCCCACGTGTACAGGTCCCGTTTCCAGAGCTCGTCCCACGCGTCGACGTACTCGGAGGCGTGCTGGCGGAGGAACCGCTCGATCACGGGGAAATCGAAGCCGTCGCCGTTCCAGGTCAGAATCGTCCGCTCTGCGTGGGTGCCAAAGAGGTAGTCACAGAACTGCCGGACGTTCCGCCCCGGCTCGGTCGGGGTCTCGTCCTCGACGAACGCGGTGTACTCGCCGGTCTCAGGGTCGTAGCTGCCAAACTGCCAGACGACAGTGGGCGAGAGTCCGTCAGTCTCGATATCGAGACAGAGCGGGGGCCGCCCGTTTCGCAGCGTCGGTAACGACTCGTTCGTCTGCCGGAGCGGCTCGCCGGTCTCGATGACGTCAGCGTGGGCGTGCATCCGCTCGGCGGCGGTCCGCCCCACGCCGGGGAGCGCCGAAAGCGTCGCAACCGGCGTCCCGGCGAGGTCGTCCCGCGTCGTGATCCCGTTCCGGCGCAGGGTCGCCTCGGTTGCCGCGCCGACACCGTGGACCGCACGGAGCCCGAAGCTGTCGGCACTCACTGTCTCGCCTGCGACCGCTCCGTCCGTGGTCATCGACAGCAGCGTTAGCTGCCCGTCGCCGCCGGCACCCATCCCGTGGACCAGCAGTGAGCTCCCGTCCCCAGTGTCCCACAGGTGGTGGTACGACGCCGGTTGTTTCCCGGCAAGCACCGACAGTGGACCCGGTAGATCGCCCCGGATCGTGGCGAGCGCGTCCAGATTGGGCAGTCGGGCCGACAGCGTCGTCGGGTCGTGCTCGACAGCGAGGTCAGGGACGACCAGCACGATCGGTGTTTCCGGGGCAAATCCGTGGTTGTCCGCCAACACCGCCGCGGGGTCCACCAGTACTGCGCTATCCCGGACCGCGACGAGCTCGTGAGTCGTTTCCGTGGCCGTCGTAGCCGACACGTCGACGACATCACCTCCCGCAGTTCGTCTGTACCGTGAGACGTGACCCGTCCCGGCTCTCGGTGCGATCACCGGCACGTCCGTGCTGCTCCGGACACCGCCGTACAGTTCGGCATCGAACGAGCCCGGCAGGCAGACGGCATCGGGCTCGAAGTACGCCAGCGCGTCCTCGATCGCAGTCCCCGAGACGCGACTGCCGGCGTCGCCAGGGATCGAGAGCAGATCGAGGGAGTCACCGGCGGTCATCTGATCGTCCCGAAGAAGGGGGCGGAGGGGAATGAACCCTGTGGAGCCGGCGACGGAACCAACCAGTCACTGGGTGCCCTCCCCGATCGTCACGCTACGTCCGGACTCCGCGGACCTGTAGATACCGTCCATCACGCGCTGGACCGTCAGCGCTTCTTCGACCGTGTTCAACGCGGGGGGTTCCCCGCTAACGACCGCATCCAGGAAGCACTTGACGCTTCCCTCCCAGCCCGTATGCTCCAGCGAACCGCCGGACACCGTCGACTCGACGAGGTGGTCAGTGCCCTGTTTGCCGGCCTCGAACAGGCCGAGTTCGTCGTCGCCGAGCGTGAGTCGGGCACCCGCGTCGGTGCCACGGACGATGAACTCCTGTGTATCGGGCTGGTTCACCGCCCACGCGACCTCCAGCGAGATCGTCTCCCCGCCCGCACAGCGGACCATTGCGGTCACGGAGTCCTCGACGTCGAACACTGCCTCTTCAGTCTCGTCGTACCAGTCCTCGGGGTCGACGTAGTCGTCCCGGTGGCCGAACTCCGAGCGAGTGACGCCGAACACCTCCTCGACGTCCGGATACTCCAGCGCGTACAGCGCGAAGTCGATCGCGTGGACGCCGATGTCGACCAGCGCGCCCCCGCCCGACAGCTCCTCGTTCGTGAACCACGAGCCGACGCCGGGGATCCCACGCGAGCGGACGTAGTTCGCATCGACGTGGCTCATTTCGCCGAACCGTCCCGCCGACTGGTATCCCTTGAAGATCTCCGCCGCGACCGAAAACCGGTTGTGGAAGTTCACCGAGCAGAACCCGTCGGCCGCGGACGCGGCCGCGGCGATCCGCTCTGCGCTCTCCAGGGTGTTTGCGAGTGGCTTCTCACACAGCACTGAGTAGCCATGCTCCAGCGCGCTAACGACCGCACCCTCGTGGAAGGCGTTGGGCGTCGACACGACGACGGCGTCGAGGGATTCCTGCTCGTACATCGCGTCGGCGTCCTCGTACACCGTTGCACCGTAGGTCCGTGCGAACTGTTCACGGGTTTCGGCGACGAGGTCGGTCCCGGCGACTACCTCGTGGCCGAACTCCTGAGCGTTCCTCGCGTGTGTCTGCCCCATAAAACCGAGCCCGACGACGCTGAGACGTACCGTTCCGTCAGTCATTACGTCTCATACTTTGGCCAGCACCGGAAATAGCTTGCATCCCCGGAAGCGGCTGCCGTCTGTCGTCGCCACTGCCGAGTGGAACAAAAAACGAAAATCCGGCCGCAACCGGCTACTTCCCGAACATGTCCCGCATCATCGGGTGCATCTCCATGAGCTGCTCCTCTGCGATCTCCTCGTACAGCTTGTACGTAATGGAGACTGTCAGCAGCAGCCCGGTACCCGTAACTTCACCGATGGTGCCGAGCATGTTCGCGCCGACCGCGAGCACGCCGACGAGCGCACCGCCGATGACGGTCACTTGCGGGATGTACCGCTCCATGACCTTCTCGACGACGCCGACGTTCTGGCGGAACCCGGGGATCTGCATCCCGGAGTTCTGAATCTGTTTCGCGGTCGCCTCCGGACCCATGTTCGTCGTCTCGACCCAGAAGATCGCGAAGATCGCCCCGCCGACGATCATCACGAACAGGTCGACACTGACGCGGATCATGATATCAGCAGGGGCCTGCGCGACGGCTTCCGTCCACCACATCCAGTCGTCCGGACTGTAGATCGGTGCGGTGTAGTAAAAGAACCCGCCCGTGGGTTGGCCGTCGGAGTAGACACCGAGCCACGCTGGCATCGTCGTCGTCCGGTCGAGGATCCGACCGATGAACTGCACGTTCGCCTGCAGTGCGCGAACGAGGATCATCGGCAGGACGCTTGCGTAGATGAGCTTCACGGGGAAGCGACCACGCGCACCCTTGACCCGGCTGTGACTCAGCGGAATCTCGACCCGGACGCTTTCGGCGTAGACGACGATGGCGAAGATCAGGACCGTCGTTATCAACGCGAGGAGCTGCCCGTCGCCGAAGATGATGAAGTCGAGGCCGCTACCACTGGCAAGCGAGCCAGTGGGGCCTTCACGACCGAGCGCGATGTTGACCCACGTCGGGAAGAAGCCGCCTTCGCCAGGGCTGATGAACCCCGCGACGAGCTTCTGGCTCACGCCAGCGATGATGAACAGCCCAACACCGCTGCCGACACCCCACTTGGAGACGATCTCGTCCATGTACAGGATGAGGATGCCGCCGAGGACGATCTGCGCGAAGATCAGGACGCGCAGACCTTCGAGCGGGATGCCGAGCTGGGTAGCAACGCCTTGGCTCGCCTGCAGGAAGCCCGCCCAGACGAGCGGCACGGCCATCAACACGGTCATCACGACGACCAGTAGCTTCTGGAGTCCCTGATAGAGCACCTGGTCGCGGGGATCGTCGGTGTCCAGTCCGAGCAGGTTCGCACCGCCGAGTAGCTGGAGGACGATGCTCGCAGTGACGATCGGGGCGATCCCGACCTGCATTAGCGTCCCCTGTTCGACGGCGAGAATCGATCCGAACTGGCCGAACACGTCGGCACCGTCTCCTCCCCGAGGAACACCCCACAGCACGATGTTCGTCAGGAAGAAGTAAAGCATCAAGATTCCGCCGGACCACAGTAGCTTTCGCTTGAACGGCACGTGGCTTCTCGGTCTGCGGACTACGGGCATCCGCGTGAGGACCGGTTCAGCAGCCTCCTTCCATCCCATGTCTTATTCCTCGTCTTCGTCAGTCTGGGATACGTCTTGTGGTTCGTCTTCGTCGTCCTCTCCGCGTTCTGAGAGGACTGCCTCGCCATCTGCCTCCTCGATGAGTCCGCGTGCGCTCGCAGAGAAGGCGTCAGCGACGATTTCGAGCTGGTTGCGAACCTGTCCGCCACCCAGTACCTTGACCGCGTCGGCTTCGTAGCCGTCCTCGACAATATCGCGTGCGTCGATACGGTAGCCGCCCTCGATCTCCTCGGCGTCACCGTCGGCAGCGTAGAGGGCTGCATCCTCGTCGAGCTTCTGGACGTCGATCGTCAGGATCTCGTCCTGTGCTGATTCGGGACGGGTAAAGCCGTGCTTGCCCAGCGGTTCGTAGTTGTGGAACTCGTGTTTGTCACGCCCGGCCGCACCCCGGCCACCGCGATGACCGGCGCCGCGTCGGTTCTTGTGCGAACCGCCGCTGTGTGTGCGCGAACCGCGCTGACGTCGTTTCTTATTAGTCATTGTTCTATCGCATTGCGGTGAGGAGTTCGTCGATCTCCTCGGTCGTGTGTTTTCCGAGCTGGCCGCCTTCCTTGGTCGGGTGCTTGATGCCCTCGTGACCACCGCGTGGCGGGTGCAGACGGAGGACCGGCGAAAGCCCCTCGTCTCGCAGCTTCGTCTCCTCGTCCAGTAGCGCCTCGGTGAGAGCCGTCACGTCGTCGTAGTCGGTGTGCTCGGCGACCCACTCGTCGTCGATATCCGCGCTGCCTTCGAGCGGCTCGGCGCGGCGGCGGATCAGCTCCTCGACGACATCCTGGCTCGGCTCGCCGTGGGCGACGTGGTCGTGGACCTTCGTGATCATCCCGCGATAGGTCTCCGTCTCGGGCACGAGCGTACAGTGATTGACGCCGTGGAGATTCAGCATCTCCATCGTATCCTGCACGTCGCCAAGCATATTGACCTCGCCGCGGAGCTGCACGATTGCCTGCGTCATTCTACCACCTCACGCTGCTCCTGGGTGTACTCCGGGACACGTGACTCGGCTGCGTTACGCAGTGCGTTGTACGTGGCCTTCGCGAAGTTCACCGTGGTTCGGGTGTTCCCGTGGCTCTTCGTCCAGGCGTCCTCGACACCGGCGAGTTCCAGAACCTTGCGGGGCGTCTCCGCCGCCGCGAGGCCGAGACCCTTCGGTGCGGGCTTGACTTCGACTTTTACGCTACCCGCTTTACCGGTCGCCTTGCGAGCGAGCGAGTGGTCACCACCGGCGCGGTCCTCCCAGGAGCCGCTCCCGCGAGGCACGTCGATGATGTTCAGCTTGGCGATGTCGATCGCCTTCTGGATCGCGGCACCGACCTGATCGTCACGGCCTTCGGCGTAGCCGACGTAGCCGTCGCGGTTACCGATCGCGACGACACAGCGGAACTTGACCCGGCGACCCGAGTCAGTCATCCGCTGTACCATGTTGATGTCGAGCACTTCGTCTTCCAGCCCCGGAAGGAGCTGGTCGACGACTTCGGCCTCCTTCAGCGGGAGTCCGGAGTTGAGGGCGTCTTCCATCGTGTCGATGTCGCCCTCCTGTACCTTTCGACCGAGCCGTGTTACCGGCTCCCAGCCGTCGTTGTAGTTGTTTCCGCTCATTGTTCGAGGATCTCCTCTCGCACCGTATCGAAGTGCTCAGGCAGGTCTGTGGCGTCGAACTCGCCGCTGTACAGCGGCTCGTCGAGCTGTTCGTCGTACTCGGCGATGTGCTCGCCGCGGTTACGCTCCCAGTCGGGAAGGACGCTGTCGTTGTGCGGGATTTCGAGCCCCGCGTCGATCGCTCCTTCCTGTACTGCGAATACTTTACTCCCTTCAGTCGCCGTGTTGAGGCCGATGTCGAGCACCGCCTGCTCGGTGCCATCTTCGAGCGCGCGTTTGCCAGCGAGTAGTCCAGTCAAGTACGCCGCAGGGATGTTGCCCGTTGGGGCTTCCCAGCCGTACTCGGCCAGATCGCTGGAGTGTGCACTCGCGATGGTTTCGTCGCCGTTCGGTCCCGGAACGATCAGCTGCGCCGTCACGTGCTTGTTGCTCTTGCGAGCGACCAGCCGTGGTTTGCCGGATTTGAGCAGGCGCAACCTCTGATGATAATCGGTCCGAACCTCGCGGCGGCGCCGCATCGGCACCTTGTATCGTGGTCCAGTTGCCATTACTGATCACCTTCGGCGTCGACATCGACGCCGTAGTTGTTCTCGATGTAGTTCACCAGCCGTGCTACGTCGCGGAACTCGCCACCGCGGGACTTGTTGTACAGCTCCCGGTACTGACCGGGGTCGATGGTCCCGTCGTCGCGGAGTTCGCGGAGCAGCTGTCGCTGGGCACGAACCTTCGCCGACCACTCTTTTTTCTCGTTCTGTCGAGCACCGGCTTTCCCTTTGCGCTTGCCCGGACCTTTCTGGTGGCCGTAGGCGCGCTTGTCGGCGCGCTCGCGAGCGCGACCGCGGGAGTTGCCTTGCTTTACCTTCGCCGTGATGATGCCCTGATCGACGAGTTCACGGATGTCCTCGCGCGTGATCGCATCGACGATCTCGTCTTGCGCTTCGGGGTCGAACCAGACACGGTTCTTTCCGACGTCGAGGACGTCCGCTGCGAGTCGTTTCTGTGCTTTCAGGTCAGTCATTGGTCCACCTCCACTTCGACGTAGGTGGGATTCAGGACGCGAACGCCCTGTTCCTCCGCGAGCTCTTCGATACGCTCACGCTTGCGAGCGCCGACCGTCGAGGCGATCCGAACCGCTTCCCGGTCGCCGTCGACGCCTTCGAGGTCGTCGGTGTTGTGCACACGGACCTCCTCGAAGCCACTCGGGTGTTTGCCACGGACCGGTTTGGGCGTTCGATAGCCCGCCTCGACCGTCGCGCCCTTCCCTTTGATGCCACGGCGCTGCTTCGAGAGCGCACCACGTGGCTCGCGCCAGTTCTCGGGGATTCGCTTTTTCTTGTGGTAATCCTGCGCCTTGAACGCGGGCTTACTCGCCGAACGTCGTTCGGCGATCAGGCGTGCCTCGTCGTCGCTGAGGTCGGGCGTCTTGTCGGCCAGCCCGCGGGGCTGGAGTTCGGTCTCGACCTCCTCGTCGACGTCATCGTCGTCCTCTTCGTCTTCGATTTCGGCCTCCGCTTCGGCCTCCTCGTCGACTTCCAGATCGCCGACATCGGCTTTGATACGCGCAGCGAGCGCGTTCCCGATACCGTCGACATCCGAAAGGTCGTCCTGGCTTGCTGCCTTGACGTCCTCGATGGACTCGATGCCTGCTTCTTTGAGCGCGTCGGCTTTGCTCGCGCCGACACCGCTGATATCTTCGAGTTCTTGCGGTTCATCACCGCTCGTGTCGTTCGACTGTTCCTCGGTAGGTTCGTCTGCCATCTATCAGGCACCTCCTTTGCTGGGTTTTTGGGTGATATAGACGCCGTCCTGGAAGACGCGAACGTCCTTGCCCGAAACCCGGGTCAGCTGTTCGATGTCGGCAGCTGTCTGTCCGACGGCCTCCTTATCGGGGCCGCTGATCGTCACGATCTCCTCGTCGACGTCAACCTGCGTGTCGCCGTGGATCGTCGTTCGGCGAGCCGCTTTCTCGCCGAGGAAGTTCTCGATGACGACGTCGCCGTCCTCGACCCGAACCTGCATCGGGAAGTGAGAGTAAAAGACCTCCATCTGATACTCCCAGCCGTCGGTGACGCCATGGATCATGTTCTCGACGTGGCTTTCGAAGGTGCCAACCGTCGAGAGTGTCTTCGCGTCCTCGGCGTCGCTTTCGATGACGACCTCGTTGTCTTCGACCTCGACAGTGACGTCGGGGTACCAGAGGCGTCGCGTGACGCTGCCGTTCGGTCCGTCGATCGTCAGTTCGAGGTGGTCGACCTCCGCGCTGACTTCGTCCGATAGTTCGATTGCTACTCTCGTCATTAGTACACGTACGCGATGACCTGGCCACCGATGCCCTGATCGCGGGCCTCGTAGTGGCTCATGATGCCGTGACTGGTCGTCACAACGAGCGTCCCGTAGTCCCGAGCGGGGAGGAACCGTTTCTCCCACTTCTCGAACTCCTCGGCTCCCGCGGAGTAGCGGGGCTTGACGGGGCCACACTCGTTGATGGCACCTTTCAATTCGACCTCGAACTGTCCGGACCGGCCGTCGTCGACGAACTCGAAGCCGTCGACGTACCCGCGGTCGTAGAAGACCTCGAGCACTTGACCGATCTCGTTCGAGGCGGGCGATACCTCGTGGGTCAGATGACCCACACTCTCGGCGTTACTGATCCCCGAGAGGGCGTTGCTGAGCGGATCGTTTGCCGTCATATTATCGATACTTCTTGAATCCCATGTCTCGGGCGATCTCTCGGAAGCACTGTCGGCACAGCCAGATGTTGTACTTCCCGACGAGACCTTGCTTGCGGCCACAGCGCTGGCACTCCTCTAGCTGGCCGGTGCGCTTGGTGGCGTGCTCGCCCGTCTGGTCGTTTTCACTTTCGCTCATTGTTCTACCTCCACGTCGAAGGTCGACTCGACGAATGCGACTGCATCGTCGGGGTCGAGTCGGTGGTTCGAGGGGATCGAACGGCTTGCCTTCTTCCGTTTCGTGACGCGGTAGCCGGGACGGACGAGGTTGACCGTGACGTCCAGTCCGAAGATCCCGATGCTCGGATCGTACTCCTGGCTCGGGAAGTCGGTGTGTTCCTCGATGCCGAAGCTGAAGTTGCCGGTGTCGTCGAACTGCGTTGCCGACAGGTCAGCGATCGGCAGTGCCGTCTCCAGGAACTCGTGGGCCTCCTCAGCACGAAGGGTGACCTTCGCACCGATCGGATCGCCCTGTCGGATCCCGAAGTCGGGTTTGGTCGCTTTTGCCTGGGTCCGGACGCTCTGCTGGCCCGTGACCTCTTCGAGGATCTCCTCGCCGTTGGCGAGTTCGCGGCCGCCCTGTCCGACGCCCATGTGGACGACGATCTTCTCGACCTGGGGCTCTCGCATCTCGTGGAACTCGGTCTCAGCTTCACTCATCGTCGCTCACCTCGTCATCATCGTCGGCGTCCTCGGCCGCATCGTCGTCGAGGTCACCTTCGTCGCGCGGCTCCGCCGCTTGACTGTCCGAGGTGCTTTGCACCTCGCCGTCGACGAAGTTCTCGTCGATGACGACGACGTACTCCTCGACGGTTTCGAAGTCGGGGCTTCCCGCGACACCCTCGACTTCGACGCGGTTCTCACCGCTGCCGGGCGTCACTTCGATCGTCGTCGCCTCGCCGATCTCGCCGGCGTGCTGGCCGGAGACGGCGGTGACGAGCGAGCCCTCCTCGTACGGGAAGTGGGCGACGATCTCGTCGGTCTCGTTGTCGACGACCAGCGAGTCGTTCCCGCCGTACTCGCTCGCGTCCTCGACGAGCAGGTTCTGCCCGTCGTGGAGGTTGAGCTGGGTGTCGCCGCCAGTGACCTGGCGCTTGCCGATGATCTTGCCAAGCTTGCTGCCCGCGGACTCGGCGTCGATTTCGGTCAGCGCGAGGCGTCCCCCTTCGTCGGGGAAGACGCGGTAGTACTCTTCGCGCTCGACGAAAGCGAGGATGTCGAACATCCCGACGGGACGGCGGTAATCGCGTACCGCGTCGCCGTTGATCAGGACGTTCCCCGATTCGAGCGCGTACCGTGCTTCCTTCTTGGAGTCGGCGTAGCCGAGCACGTCACGGAGCAAGACGACGAGGGGAACCCCTGCGTCGCCGTGGGGGCCGTCGTCGGCCTTGACGGTGAACTTCTCCGTCTTGCGCTCGACCGGCCAGGAATCCGGTGCGGATAGTCGTTTCTGGTGGTTCGTCATTGGGTATCACCCTGGAGTCGCTCCTCGCGACGGTCGTCGGAGAGGTCGAGATCGGTGATCCGCACGTTACTGGGATCCAGCGGGCGTGGGACCTCCTCGCCGTCGGCGGTCTCGACCGTGACATCCTCGACGTGTACGACGGAGTCTTTCAGATCGACCTGAACGACTTCGCCCTCCTCACCGGCGTGGTCGCCGCGCATGACCTCGACGGTGTCGCCCGCGTTGACGCGGGTGCGTCGAGTGTCGTACTCCTCGCGGAGCTCCGAAGAGAGCGTCGCCTGCACGTACTTGTGTAGCTCGTGCAGGGAGGCGTTCTCCACTTCGTTTCGTTGTTTGTGTGGTTGTCGTGACATGCTATACAATCATCGTAGCCGTGCTTGCGATACTTCCGAACCGCTCTGCGACTTCCCGCGCGATCGGACCCTTGATCTCGGTCCCGCGCGGTTCCTCGTTCTCGTCGATGATGACGGCCGCGTTGTCCTCGAATTTGAGGCGCGTACCGTCGGGGCGGCGGATGGGTTTTCGCTGGCGAATGACCACCGCTTCGAGCACCTGACGACGCATTTCGGGCGTCCCCTTGGTGACCGAGACGGTGATCTTGTCGCCGAGACCGGCTTTCGGGTGACGGTTCTTCGTCCCCGAGTAACCGGACACGCTGATGACCTTGAGTTCACGCGCGCCAGTGTTGTCGGCACACGTGATCAGGGATCCCTTTTCGAGGCCCTGGGTCACGTCAGCTTTCATCGCTTCCATCGTTACTGCCCCCCCGTCGTCGCGGCTGCCTCTCCGGCAACCTGTTCGACGACGACGTGACTTTTCGTCTTCGAGAGCGGTCGTGTCTCTGCTATCTTGACCGTGTCGCCGACCGAAAGACCCTCAAGAACACCCGGCACGTGTGCCGGAATGCGGGAGCGTCGTTTCATCAGTCGGTCGTACTTCGGAACGTTCACGTCGTACTCGCGTTCGACGATCACGGTCTTTTCCATGTCCGTCGAGACGACTTCGCCTTCGAGGACCTGTCCTCGAACAGCGAGATCGCCGTAGAACGGACATTTCTCGTAATCGTATGTGGCCGGGTCGTCCGGCTCTGGTGGTTGTTCTACGTCTAATCCAATTGCCATGGTGATCTACCTCGTGTTTCGGTGCGTTCTGCGGGTCGTGAGAGCAGTCGTGAGCCATCCACCGTAACGTAGGTCACGCCCTCGCCGGAGGGGCCGTCGGCGTCGGTTTCCCGACCGTCTTCCGACGGGTCCGCCGTCGACTCGGCCTCCAGTTTGGACGCGATCCCCGCTCCATTCACCGGAGCGGCGGCTTCATCTGTGTCTTCCTGTTCGAGCGCAAACTCGAACGTCGATCCCTGCTTTGGCACCTGCCGCACCCGAGACTCCTCGGCCGCCGTATCGCTCACGTGGAGCGTGTTGGCGGTCTCGACGACGACGCGCCCGGCGATCCCGATCAGATCGGGGTTCGGGGCGTCGACGACCCGTACGTACAGGCCGTTGAGTTCGTGTCGTGGGAGTGTCTCGGGTGTCAGTGGCATCGTTTATTCGTCGTCTTCGAAGTCGCCTTCCTCGCTCTGGATCGTCTTGATCCGAGCGATGGTACGGCGCAGTTCGCTGATGCGGCCCGGATCGTCCGGAGCACCACCAGCGGCCTGGACTGCTTTCGCGTTCAGCAGTTCCGTTTTCAGCTCGTCGAGTTCGGCCTCACGTTCGGCCGCCGTCATGTCGCGGATCTCTTCGACGTGGAGAATCGCCATCAGGCATCACCCTCCTCGTCGTCGATCTCCTCTTCCATCTCGTCGAGCAGCTCGTCGGCTTCCTCCTCGACTTCCTCTTCGAGTTCGTCGAGTTCCTCGGCGATTTCGTCTTCGCCCTCGGGAACTTCGACCTCCTCGAACTCCTCTGCGGGCTCGTCGGTCTCGATGACCTCCTCAACGACTTCCTCGTCGGCGACATCGGCGTCAGCCTCGGATTCGGCCGCTTCGGCTTCGAGCTCCTCGAGCTCCTCGTCTTCGGGCTCTTCGAGTAGCTCCTCGACGCCCTCGTCGGTCTCGACCTCGGCGGCGAGCTCGGAGACGTCGGCGTCTTCCTCGATGCGGAAGTCGTCCGGAAGCTCGGCTCCCGGCGGGATGATCTTGACGTCCACGCCGATCGTTCCGAGCTTCATCACTGCGACGCCCTGGCCGTGGTCCACGATGGTTTCGGCGGGCTCGCCGTTGTGCTTGATGTAGCCGTCGTTGAACTTCTCGACGCGCGAACGAGCGCCGGTGACCTTGCCCGAAAGGACGATCTCGGCACCCAGTGCGCCGGCGTCCATGATGCGTTCGAGCGTGGTGTGGCCCGCCTTGCGGAAGTACCAGCCACGTTCGAGCGCGTTGGCGAGTCGGTCCGCGACGATCCGGGCGTTCAGGTCGGGTTCTTCGACCTCCTGAACGTCAACCTGAGGATCCTCGAGATTGAACTGCTCTTCGAGGGCGGTCGTGATCTTGCGGATGTTCTCGCCGCCCTTGCCGATTACCATACCGGGCTTCTCGGCTTCGAGGACGATCTGTGTACCCATCGGCGTCTTGGCGACATCCATGCCGCCGTAGCCGGCGCGACCGAGCTCCTCCTCGAAGAACTCGTCGATCTGGGACAGCTGAAGGCCATCTTCGATGAACTCGTGTTCGTCTGCCATTATTCGTCACCTCCCTCTTCGGGTTCTGCAAGGACCAGTTCGACGTCGACTTCCATCGTGTTCCAGGCGCTTGCACGACCCATCGCACGGGGCTTGCGGCCCTGGACTTCGCCGACCTTGTGGGCGGCGACGTGTTCGATGATCATCTCCTCGGGCTCGAACCCTTGCTGGTCCGCGTTGTTCATGCCGTTCTGCAGCAGATCGATAAAGGCCTTGCTGGCCTTCTCAGGGTATCGGCCGGCGTCCCAGCCGTCGATGCCCGAGCGGTGACCAACGCCGCTGTTGTGCTGTCGGAACGGGACGGGTTGTTCCTCGGCGATAACCGCTTCGAGGTACTCGACCGCGTCGGCGGCCGTCTTGCCCTTGATCTCTCGGGCGATCGCCCTGCTGTGCTTGTGGCTCATATGACGCTCCCGAAGCATCGCTTTCGCGGTGGTCTCCGGGTCGGCGTCGACGCTGTAGTTGATTCCCATGATTTATTTGAGCGGTACGAACTTCGACGAGCGGGTCGCTCCGATCCCGGCCTGTCCGTGTTCGACCGATGTCCGGGTCAACTGGAACTCGCCGAGATAATGTCCGATCATCTCGGGTTCGATATCCACGCGCTCGAAGCCCTGACCGTTGTGGACCGCGAAGGTCAGGCCAACGAACTCCGGCAGCACCGGCATGTCGCGCAGGTGAGTTCGGATCGGGTTGTTCGTCGACTCCTCCTCACTCGTCTCGCGGGCCCGCTCGAGCAGTTTTTCGTGCTCGACGCCGAGTCCGCGTTCGATGGTTCGCCGCTGTCGTGCGGGAAGCAGTTCCGCGACTTCGTCTACGTCCATATCCTGCAGCTCGTCGAGCGTGTGACCGCGATAGGTGAACTCGCCTTCGCGGCCGGTTCTGTATTCTGATCCACTCATTCTTTTCCACCTCGTCCGGTTCGGCTGGACGCGATGTCACCGACCTTCCGACCCGGCGGGGTATCCCGCGAGACGGATTTCGGTTTGCCGGGGTGCTGTCGGCCACCGCCACCGAAGGGGTGATCGACCGCGTTCATGGCGACACCACGGACGCGCGGGTACTTCGTGCCCCGGGCTTTCATTTTGTGATGCTTGTTGCCAGCTTTGACGAACGGTTTCTCCGTTCGGCCACCGCCGGCGACGACCCCGATGGTCGCTCGGCACTCGGGATCGAGTCGCTTGACCTCGCCGCTTGGCAGCTGCACGACGGCCGCATCGCGGTCGTGCGTGATGAGGTCGGCGCTGACGCCCGAGGATCGGGCGAACTTGCCACCGTCACCGGGGCTGGACTCGACGTTACAGACGGGGACACCTTCCGGAATCTCGGCGAGCGGAAGCGTGTTGCCCGGCTGGATCTCCGCGGAGATTCCAACCTGAATCGTGTCGCCGACTGCGACACCTTCGGGGGTGAGAATCATCCGCTGATCGCCGTCGTCGAACTCGACGACTGCGACCGGCGCGCTGCGCGCCGGGTCGTGTTCGATGTCGACGACCGTCCCGGAGACGAGATCGCTCTCTTCGGGGGTCTTGTGCTGTTTGTCGGACTTGTATCGGTGCGAGGGGGCTCGGAACGTCGAGCCACCGCGACCGCGTCGTTGTCCCTGAATTCGTCGTCCCATTATCAGAACACCCCGATTCTGGATGCGACTTCGTCGGCCGCGTCGTCGGGGCCGAGCTCGACTGTCGCTTTCTTGGTTCCTTTCATGGTGATCTGTGTGTTCACGTCGACGACTTCGACATCGAAGCGATGGGAGACCGCGTCGGCGATCTCGGGCTTCGCGGCGTCGACATCGACGATAAACTGGAGCTTGTTCTCGAAGTCCATGTCGTTCATCGCCTTCTCGGTGACGAGGGGATGAACGATGACGTCTCGATCCTGCGTCATCGGTCTGCCACCTCCTCGATGGCGCTTTCGGTAAACACCGTCAGTCGGCCTCCGTTCGCGCCGGGCGCGAGGTCTTCCGTGTTGACCTCGCTCGCCGTCGCGACGTCTGCGCCGGCGAGGTTGCGGGCCGCTCGGGATGGGCCAGCCTCGCTGGACGTGACAAAGAGGATCGACCGCGGCGTCGTGTATTTCCGTCCACGGGTCGTCCCTCGACCAGCGCGGACCGATCGGTTCTCGTCGGCGCGTTCGACGTCCTCGTGCACGCCGAGGGCTTCGAGCAGGGAGACGACCTCCTTGGTCTTTTTCAGGTCCTCGAACTCGTCGTCGACGACGAGCGGGAGTTCGAGATCCTCGTCGAACTCGTGTCCGCGCTCGGCGACTGCCTCCACGTCCGCCGTGGCGGCGATCGCGGCGCGGGTCGCGAGCTTTCGCTCCTTGTCGTTGATGTCGAGGCCCTGCTCTTTCTCGGCCTTCGGTGGGTGTGCACGGCGGCCACTGACGGCCTGTGGGACGCGTCGGGCAGTGCCGTTCTCGCGTGGCACGTGTGCCATGCCGCGGCCGCTACCCTGGGACTCCGCAGGCGTGCGAAGCCCGGCGTACTCGTCCGCGCCGTAGTCCTGTTTCCGGTTTGCCTGAGCGGCGAGCACTGCGCGCTCGATCAGATCCGTCCGGATCGGCGTCTCGAAGACGTCCGGAAGGTCGATCGTGCCCGCGTCCTCACCGTCGAGGTCACGTACTGTTGCCTGCATAGATTATCCTTGATTCGATTCCGTAGATACGTAGCGCACCTCGGGATCGAGGCGCGGCTGGTCGTTCGGTCGCACGGCCGGGCGGAACCGAAGGACGCGCTGGGACGGCCCCGGAAGGGACCCTTTCACGAGCGCGTACTGGCCGTCGATCTCGCCGTAATTGACGAGGCCACCCGCGGGGGTGACGTCGTCGTCGCCGAGATCGATCAGGCGCTTGTTCAGCTCCGTTCGCTGGTGGTAGCCGGTCTGACCCTGCTGTGGAACCGTCGAGCGAACTCGTGACGGGTTCCACGGGCCAAGGTTACCGATCCGGCGCCGCCAGCCCTGACGTGCGTGCTTTCCTTTTCGTTTCTGAACGCCCCATCGCTTGACGGGACCCTGCGTTCCTTTCCCTTTCGTCACACCGGCGACATCCATGTACTCGCCGGGCCGGAAGATCTGATCGGCGTTGTGTTCGCCGCCGTCTTCCAGCAGTTCGAGACCGTAGTCGAGGCGGTCCTCGATGGAGCCGCCGCCGATCCGAGTCTCCATGACGTCGGGTTTCTTTTTCGGAACGCTCTTGACCTCGCTCGGAACCGTATGCGTGATCATCCGAATGTCGGCGATCCGACCTTCGGCGACCGCGTCGCGGATTTCGTTTTCCGCGGCTTCCGCGTCGTGTTCCTCGGGAAGGTCAAGTGTGCGATCGAGTTCCTCGTGGAACTCGGTGGCCCAGACTTCGGTCAGCGGTTTCTGACCGTAGGGCGTGTCCTCGTACGCTCGCAGGGCGACCGCCCGCATGGGCGGCGTCTCCACGATGGTGACCGGAACCGTCTCCTCCATTCCCTCGGTGGGCGAGTCGGCTTCGTCGTTGATCATCACCACGTGGGTCATGCCGGCCTTGTAGCCGGCGAAACCCTGAAGCGTCGGCTGTCCGTCGTCACTCGGCCACGAGTTAAAGCGCGGGACCTCGCTGGTCGCACGCTTCCGTGGGCCGAATCCCAACGAGCCTTTGCGTGGTCTGCTTGGTTGTGGCATTGTATTCTCACTCTGGGAGTGTTAGGCAGGCGAGCGACGCGAACATCGCTTCTTCCGTTCGCACCACCTGGCTGCCCTGGTTCGGAACCGTATTGAGCCAGAGGTCGAACCGGCTGGGTGCGCCCGGTTCGACGTCGATCCGTGTCGGAACGTCTCCGTCACGTGTGTCGTCTCCGTTCCCGGGGACTGCGTCCCCGTCCGCTCGTTGCTCGACAGTTACCCCGTCGAGCATCTCCGGAAGCCCTCTCTCGGGCGAGCCGAAGGCGACGGTCATCCCGTCGGCTTCGATTCGTCCGGCCAGTGTCCCGAGTCGCGAGACGCTAAGGTTCTCGCCGAACCTCGACGTCGCGATTCGGACACCGGCGTCCTCACGGCCGAGCGCTTCCGATAGGTCCATGCGATGGATCGAGAGCCCCGAAATGGGCTCGTCGACCAGCTTCGCACGGACCGGCTCTCGCGAAGAGATCCTGACTGTTACGCGCTCTCCCTCGTCGACCTCCATTTTCGGAGGTACGACCAGCGAGATCGGGTGTTGCAAGCCGCAATTGACCCGTACGCGCCCGTCAGGTCCGACCTCGGTCACGATTCCCTGTCTTGACGACCCCGAATCGTTCGATTCGGAGCCGGTCTGTGACGGTGCGCGGAGCGGCGGCAGGATGCCCGCGTACTCCAGTTCGGGCCGCGTTCCCCACGCCTCCTTTCGGAGGTATGGCGGAGTCGCGGCGTACCGCAGCACGGTTTCGACGAACCCGCCGCCCCATCTGCGCTCGCCTTCCCCGTCGGGGAAGACGGCCAGACGGTCTGCCCGGAACACCGTCGCCGCGCGGGCGACGTAACCGATCTTGCGAGTTGCCTCGCGTTTGTCTTCGGCTTCCCGGACGAGAGACGACGGCACGAGTACGCTGACTGTCATGCCGTGACGCTTCGACGCCTCGCCACTAGACTGTGCCGATCTTTTCCCGTCCGTCCCTAAAAGGGTGCCGGATCGTTTTCGCCACTGAGAGCCGTTCACACCCGTGTTGTGAAGGGTTACCGTGGTTTTTGCTACAGAATAGTTGCGGCCGAAAATCGTCTTCGTGCTCATCTCTCGTGCGTGCGCGCACCTGAAAGACTTACCTGGAGTCGCCTACTCCACTCGGACGATGGCAACCAATACGTCGGATCCTTCACTGGTGATCCGTGCCCTCTGGTTCGTGTTCGTCGGCTGGTGGCTCACCGGCCTCTGGCTCTCCGTGGCGTGGTTCCTGAACGTCACGATCATCGGCCTCCCGATCGGAATCAAGATGATCAACCGCGTCCCGAAAGTGCTCTCCCTGAAGTCCTCCCAGCGACAGCTCGTCGCTGGGCCGGACGGAAGCGTCGTCGAGTCGGGGCCGGATCAGCCAAGTCTACTGCTTCGAGGCGTCTGGTTCGTGTTCGTCGGCTGGTGGGCCAGCGCCATCTGGACCGGGATCGCCTATCTGCTGACGCTGTCGATCGTCGGTATCCCGATCGCGGTGATCATGTACAACAAGCTTCCCTTCGTGGTCTCGCTGTACCGGTACTGAGCCGTCGAGGTCGGTTGCGGAGGTTCTGGTGGTGAACCGATCCAGATCGTGGCTCCGTGCCGTGGTTATTGCTCCCGAACCGCCTCGCTTTCGCAACTCTTATACAACAGTCTCTCGTTATCTGTGAATGCAGACAGGGCGCGTCGGTAGTGTAGTGGTATCACGTGACCTTGCCATGGTCACAACCGGGGTTCAAATCCCCGCCGACGCATTTTTGTGCCGAACAATTCCGACGAGCACCGCGTAGCGTGTGCTCGTTACTCCGTGAGGCACAATATCGTAATGTGGGGATTTGAATTAGAGAAGACGTAGCCTGCGAGCGAAGCGAGCAGGACCGTCTTCGCGTGGTTCAAATCCCCGCCGACGCATTCTTGCGGTGGTTCACGAACTGGTGAGTGAAATCCCGTGGAGTCATCGACTCCACGGTGAACAGTACCGACGAGCACCGCCTGGCGTCTGCACGTCACGCTCGCAGGTCGTCGTGAAGGGCGTCTTCGGAGACCAAGGTGATACCCGTCACGTCGACCCGGAGGCCACCCGCAGTACTCTCCGAAAGCGCGAGCGACCAGCCGTGAGCCTCTGCGATCGCACGGGCAACCGTGAGTCCCAGTCCCGGTCGGCGCTGGACCGTGGAGTATCCCGCTTCGACGATGGCATCGTACTCTCCCGGCGGGATGCCGGGTCCGTCGTCGGCGACAAAGAACCCGTCGCCCGTCGTCCCGACGGTAACGGTGACGTCCTCGCCACCGTGACGGACCGCGTTGCTGAACAGTCGATCCAGCAGCGAGCGAAGACGGTGCCCGTCGGCCTCGATCGGCGTAGCTGAGACGAGTTCCAGTTCGCCGTGCTCTGGCGACCGATCGCTCCAGCACGCCTCGACAGCGGTGGCGAGATCGACCGACTCCGTCCGGTCGACGGGCTGGCCGTGCCGTGCAAGCGCGACGACTTCGTCACTGATCGCTCGCATTTCCGCAAGCGCATCTTCGACGTGGTCGAAATACTCCTCATCGCCGTGAGTTCTCGCACGAGAGAGATAGCCATTGGCGATCGTAAGGGGGTTCTGCAGGTCGTGACTGACGACACTGGCGACCTCTTCGATCCGCTCCTGGGGTGAGAGTGGCTCTCTCACCCACTCGAAATCGTCCTCAGTCCCCGATACGTCCTTCCCCATCGCTCGTAGCGTATCACTCCGTGTACATATTACTTGCTCTCGCGGTCCGTCACTCGGTGAGTCGCTCGTACGCACGCGTCACACGCTTGAACTCCTCCTCGTCGCCATCGGGAGTGTCTGGATGGACCGATTTAACCTTCTCCCGGTAGGCCTCCCGAACTGTCGATTCGTCCGCCTCTCGACCGATATCGAGGATCCGGTAGGCCTCGCGCCGGCTCGGTCCCTCGGTGCTGGTCGGTGCGCGCCGGGTCCGATCGCCACCGCGCCGTCCCCGGGTAGAGCCACCACGTGCATCCCGGAACCGCTGTTCACGCGGGCCTGCTCCGAAGCCGCCACGCGAGGTAGATCGCGGATCGCGTGTCGCTGTCTGTCGAACCCGTTGCTCCATGCGTCCGGAAACGTGATACCAGATCAGATACGCCGACGCGCCGAACAGGCCCGCGACAAGCAGAAAGAAGAGATTGAACCGGATCGCAAGTACGGCCTGTAGGGCCGCCATCAGCCCGAAGACAAAAACGAGCGCGTAACCGATCGTCTGCCGATTCACGGCCGCGTTACGTGCTCGATCGTACTAAGCCCCTCGGCCACGGCGGTCCTCTCGTTGCCCCACGGCTGGCACTGGCTGCACGGGATCGGCCAGCGCGTAGACCGTATTGTGGCCGGTCACCTCGACCGTTATGAACTCGCCGAGTTCGATGTCGCGATCGCTCGCGTTCTGGACGATTATCTGTCGGTAGGCCTCGTCCCGACACTTCACGGAGTCGCCGGTACCCTCCTCGACGACGAGCACCTCACGGCGGGTCCCAACCATCGCTTCGTAGGCTTCGGCGACGATATCGTGTTTCAGCTCGGACATTTCCTTCGAGCGCTCCTTTTTGAGCGTGCCGCCGAGGCCGTCCATCTCGGCGGCGTCAGTGTTGGGCCGCTTCGAGAAGCGGGTGACGTTGACTTTCTCCGGTCGGATCTCGCGGAACAACTCCATCGATTGCTCGTGATCCCGGTCTGTTTCGGTCGGGAAGCCGACGATGAAGTCAGTCGAGAGAGTCCACTCGTCGAGATGCGCCTCGAACGTTTCGACGGTCTCGACGAACTCGCTGACCTGATGCTGGCGGCGCATATCGCCGAGCACGTCGTTCGATCCGCTCTGGACCGGTGCGTGAATGAAGTTGTACAGCTCGTCGTGTGCCGCAAATACTTCGGCCAGCTCTTCCCGGATCCCGTGAAGCCCCTTCGGGTTCGCCATCCCGACGCGGACCCGGAACTCGCCGTCTACCTCGGTGCAGATCCGATCGAGGAGAGTATGCAGTTTTCGCTCCCCATCGTCCCAGCCGTAGACGCCGGTGTCCTGGCCAGTGATACGGATCTCTTTCGCGCCCGCGTGAACGAGCGCACGGGCTTTCTCGACGTTTTCCTCGACCGGTGGCGAGTCGATTTTCCCCGTCGCGTGTTTCGTTATGCAGTACGAACAGTCGCTCATACAGCCACGAGCGATCGGCAGGATTCCGATCACGCCGTCGAGGATCGGTTCAGTTCCAACAGTCGTCGTCGGGCACTCGCCGTTGCCGACCGCAGTCGGCACCTCGTCCCAGTGGAGGATTCGGGCGTCGATGCCCTCACGCGCGAACTCGTCGCCCTGTGCGAGCGCCATACAGCCGGTGATGATGAGATCGGCGGTCTCGGCCTGCAGCTCCTCGGCCCGGCGGATCATGTTACGCTCGGTCTTCTCGACGACAGTACAGGTATTCATGATCGCCACGTCGGCGTCTTCGGGTCCCTCGACCGGGCGGTGGCCCGCGTCCCGTAGCTTCTGCTCGATCGCTCGGCTCTCACCCCGGTTCGACGTACAGCCGTACGTCTCGATATGATAGCGGGCCATCCTGATATCGTCAGTACTGGCTCTGGGGGCAAAAGCACGACGAAACCAGCCGACCTATTTCCAAATCTACGACGAATATATACTACACAGATGAAGAGAAAATATAAGTACTGGGAGAAGAGAATCCCGTTTGCATGAGCGAAAGAACACTGACCCTCCCGAGTAACGCGGTGACAGCCGTGTTACTCGTCGCAGTGATGCTCTGTGGGACGGTAGCCGCCGCCGCACCCGCAGCAGCATCGAGTGGTATCGACGCCCAACAGATCGACGCTGACGACACCGAACCCGCCGACGAAATCTACGTCGACGGCGACGGTGACGCAGTCCTCGTCTACGAGGACGAAGATGGTGACGACGAGTTGACGACCTTTGACCTCGGGATGCACGTCAGCGAGGGACTGGCCCACACGCTGATCGTCGCCGAGCCCGACGAGGACGAACTCGACGAGAGCGCTGCCGGCGGCTTCTCGATGGTACTCGAGGAGGATCGCTTCTTCAGTGAGGGCGATCTCCAGATGGACAGCCCGGAGGAACTCGAGGACCTGAACATCGATATTCAGGGTGAGCAGTCCTCGGAGACCAGTGAGTTCGACGCCAATCTCGAAATGATCTTCGAGGGTGAGGATGGCACCGACGACTTCGAGAGCCTCGAAACGACCGGTGACGCCGAAGTGACACCGGACACCTTCGCTACGTCCGGTGACGTCAACGCCGAACTCGGCACCGTGCAGGGTGGCGAGTTCTACTACGACGTGAGCGTCACCGACACCGGCGACGGCTACACCCTCGACGTGACTCAAGACGAGATCGTCAGCCAGTTCCAGGCTGGCATGTGGGAAACTGAAGAAGCAGCCGAACAGACCCTCGATGACCAGTACGGTATGATCGCCGAGGAGTTCGGTGGCACCACCGAGATCACGATCGAGAGCTACAGCTACACTGAGACCGCCGACGGCGAGGGTGACCTCGACATTAGCTACACCGTCGAGTTCCAGAACGTGCAGGACGGCTTCGCCGACGTCTTCGCACAGGTGCTCGCCGACGATCCCGAGCTCGATCTCAGCCAGTCCGAGGCCGACGCGCTCGCAGAGAGCCTCGTCGACGTCGAGATCGACACGATGGAGTTCACCGCCGAACAGTCCGGATCGACTCTCAACGCCGACTGGACGATCGAGCTGAGTAACCTCGAAGGAGCTGTCGACGAGATGGTCACGCTGGTCGACACGATCGATGCGCCCGAACTCGACGACGAACTCGACGAGTTCCAGGATACTGTCGAAGCCCAGCAGGAAGCCGATCTCGAACAGTACTACGAGTGGTCCGCCACGTTCGAGCAGTACGACGCCGACCACGACCGGATCGACCTCTCGCTGAGCACTGACACCGAGAACTGGAGCGAGTATATCGACGAACTCGAAGCCCGCGGGATTGAGGGAACAACCGGTGACCTGACCTTCGATCTTACCGCCGAAATCGACGATAACGACGTACTCGTCGCGGACATGGCTCTCGAAGTCGAGCAGGAAGAGCTCGTCGAGCAGGCCCTCGATTCGATGATCGAGGCAGCCATGGACGATCCGACCACCGGACCCGAACTCAACGAGTTCCTCACAGACCTCGATGACTCCGAGTTCGAGATCGCCGCCATGGACGCCACCATCGACGGCGAAACCGTCGAGATCGAGGCTGGCGCGCAGTTCGGTAACATGGAGGCCCTCTCCGACGAAATCAACGAGGCCTTCGGCGGCCACGAAGTGACTGAGATCGCCGGCGCGCTCGAAGACGACACGATGGGCGTTCACGTCCACGTCGACGCGCTCGTCGACGCCGACGCCGACGAAGGCGATGTCCGTGCTCTCGCCGTGGCGGACGACGACACGGAGATCTTCCTGGACGGCGACTGGGATCGTGACTTCAACGAGATGGATATCGCTGCTGCCGAGGAGTTCCTCGGTACACAGTCCGAAGCAGGAATGGACGACGAGGCTGACGATGACGACGACTCGCTGCCCGGCTTCGGGCCGCTCGTCGCCCTCGTCTCGCTGATCGCAGTCGCGCTGTTCGCCCGGAACCGTACGTGAGCTACTGACTCGCCGACTCGCGGCACTCCGCGGCGATCTTCTCCCCGCTACTCGCACCGATTCGTTCAGCGCCCGCGTCGACGAACTCGCGGGCGCGCTCGTAGCTTCCGATACCGCCGCTGGCTTTGACCGGGAGATACTCGCTCATCGCTTCGACATCGTGGATCGTTGCACCCTCGGCGGCAAAGCCCGTCGACGTTTTCAGGTAGTCCGCATCGGCCTCGACCGCGAGTTCGGAGAGCCGGTCGCGTTCGTCGTCGGTAAGCAGCGCCGTTTCGAGGATGACCTTCACCGGGACGTTGACCGCGGCGACGATTTCACTTAATTCGTCGCGAACTGCATCATCGTCACCTCCCTGTAGTCGACCGACGTTCGCGACGACATCGATCTCGTCGGCACCATTGGCGACCGCGGCTGTCGCCGCCTGCACCTTCGTTTCGGTCGATGGCTGTCCGTGTGGGAATCCAACGACCGTGACGAGTCGGACTGAGGGCGCGTACTCGGCTGCCTCGGCGACATAACAGTGTGGAACACAGGCGTTCATGCCGGACTCGGCGGCCTCGTCGAGTACGCGGTACACGTCAGATCGAGTCGTCTCCGGGCCGAGCACGGTATGGTCGATGCGTGCGGGGAACTCGGGATACTCCATGGTACCAGTCAGGGCCGGGGCATCAAAAATCGGACTGTACACTGGACGGTGGCCGGCCCGGATCCAGTGTATACAGAACGGAGATCATTTCGCTGGAGTATCAACCGCAAGCTTTTCACCGGTTCCAATACCGTGTTGGATGTATGGTACTTCCCGAAGGGCTTGCAGTCCCGCCGTTACCCTATCTGATCGGGTTGCTCGTCGGGACCGTCGGCGTAGCGGGACTGATCTATCTCCTCCGGCCGCCGGTGACGAACTGGACGGTCGTCGCGTTCGCACCGTGGATGGCTACCGGGGGGATGCTACACGGACTCGAACAACTTGGGACCTATCCGCCCGCGATCGTGCCGCTGTTCGAGGCACCGGGCGTCTATCTCACGCTGGCGATCGTCACCGGGCTGGCGTGGGCGATCGCCGAGCTCGCCGCCGAGATTCGGCCACAGGGTTCCGCAGACCGAAGACTGGGCGTCATCGGTACCGCAGTCGCGATCACCTTCGGTATACTCGCGCTGTATCAGGGGATCGGTGCTGGAACGTTCTCCCCGTTCTGGCCGGTGATCGCCATCGTTGTCTCGGTACTCGTTACTGCCGCCGTCTGGATCGCAATGAGCGTCGTGTTTACCGAATCCGCGGCGGTTACCGGCCCGGCAGGCGTGCTCGTGGTCGCCGGGCACGCTTTCGACGGAGTCACGACAGCCGTCGGATACGACGTGCTGGGCGCTCACGAACGGACGCCGCTGTCCCGGTACATCCTCGAGGCCGGTGAGCTGTTGCCCACGGCTGAGCTCATCGGGGCTGGCTGGCTGTTCGTCCTCGTCAAGATCGTACTGGCCGCGGCGATCGTCGTCCTGTTTCGCGAGTTCGTCAAGGACGACCCCGTGTTTGCACGGCTCCTGCTGGCGTTTGTGGCCGCCGTTGGACTCGGCCCCGCGTTCAACAACCTGCTGTTGTTCACGATCGGAGCATAGGTCGGTGGCAGACTCGTGCGCTGTGAGGTGCCGTGAAAGCTACAGGCGTCCGAATCGTGGTGAGAATCATCGATGACACGAGTGCTGTGTGCTGGCCACGTCAACTGGGATGTCACACTTCGGCTCGACGAGTTGCCGGGGCCGGACGGTGAAGCCAGAATCCGGTCCCAGTCGAGCGGGGGCGGCGGAAGCGCCGCGAACGCGGCAGTCGCGCTATCGAGTCTTGGCGTCGAGACGGGGGTGCTGGGAAGCGTCGGCGAGGACGAGAACGGCCGACTGGTCCAGCACGAACTCGACGAACAGGGGATCGATACGACCGGGCTACGGGTGGTCGAGGGCGGGACAACGACAGTCAAATATCTCCTGATCGGGGAAGACGGCGCAGTTGCGGTGCTGGCCAACGAGGGCTGTAACGAGGCGATCACCGCGGACGACATCGACGCCGACAGAGTTGACGAGATCGAGCACCTACATCTGACGGGCCAGCGTCCCGAGACGGCACACCGACTTGCAGAGCTCGCCGCGGCGGGCGGTACAACGGTAAGTTTCGATCCCGGTCGACGACTCCCACACAGGGACTTCTCGGGCGCACTCTCGCTTGCTGATCTGGTCTTCTGTAACGCTCGCGAAGCAAGCGTTATTGCCGAATTCGAGTCGGAACTGCAGGACGACGCCACACTGGTCGTCAAGCAGGGGAGCGACGGAGCACTGGGTATCACGGGCGGTGAGGAATATCATCACGCTGGGTTTAGTGTTGATACGATCGACACGAGCGGTGCAGGTGATGCGTTCGCTGCTGGCTTTCTCACAGGATGGCTGGACGGTGACAGTATCGATCGCTGTCTGGCGGTCGGCAACGCCTGTGGCTCGCTCGCTGCGGGCCAACACGGTGCCCGGACGACCCCGACCAGGAGGGAAGTCGAACGACTACTGAACGGTCGCAGGGACTCGTCGGAGTGATGACTTCGGACGAGTTTAGTATCCCCTGTGCGTTGTACTGGTATGCTCGGACTCGGCGCTCCGTTTATGACGCTCTGGCTTTCGCTGGCTGGCGCTCTCATCGCCGCCGTGGCGTTACTACCGCTGCTGTATTTAATGAGCGAGGGCCTGACACCTGCGTACGTACTGGCGGCACGACGACGTGGGTGGTCGGTCGAGGAGGTGTCCCTGCTCCAGGCACTGGCAGCCTACGTGCTCGCGGCAGGGTTTCTCGGTATCGTCTTCGGCATCGCCTATCTGGTCATAGCGGCAACAGGGATCGCGTGGCTCATTCCGCCGGTGGCCGCTGCGGCGACCGTTACCTCGGTGACGTACTTCCTCTTTACCCGGCTCGTACTGCCTGACGTGGAGCTCGAACTCCGCCGTACGCGTCTCCTGAAAATTCAGCTGCTCTCGACGGCATTCCTCTACGGACTGGTTCTGATGGTCCTGGTCCCATCGCTCGCGCTCGGAGTCTGAGTTCGCCACAAGAGCGCGCGTTTTTTGACGGGCTTTCCCGAAGCAGTAGGTATGGCGAAACAGCCCCATCTGCTGGTCGAGTCGGGCGATCTAAACGACATTGCGCTCTTGCCGGGCGATCCCGGCCGCGTCGATCGGATCGCCAGCCAGTGTGAAGCTGCCGAAACTGTCGCCGAAAACCGCGAGTACAAAGTCGTCAACGCCGAGTACGACGGGACGCCCATCACGATCTGTTCGACCGGGATCGGCTCGCCGTCCGCCGCAATCGCCGTCGAAGAGCTCGCTGCTGTCGGCGTCGAGACGTTCATTCGCGTCGGGACGACCGGTGCGCTCCAGACCGGGATCGAAATCGGTGACATGGTCGTCGCGACCGGCGCGGCCAAAGACGAGGGAACGACGACCCGATACGAATCGGAAGCGGTTCCTGCGGTGCCCGACTACGGCGTGCTTTCGGCGCTCGTCGACGGCGCAGAAGCCAACGGCGAGGATGTCCACATCGGCCCCGTCGCCACGGACGACGCCTTCTATGCCGAAACCGAGGAGTACGTCACTGCGTGGGAGTCGGCGGGCGTCCTTGCCGTCGAAATGGAGGCCGCAGCGATCTTCACGCTGGCCCGCCGAAAGGGGCTCTCCGCGGGTGCGATCTGCACTGTCGACGGCAACCTCGTCGAGGGGACACAGAAGGGGGAAACCGACGACGACGAACTGCCCGAGAAAGCGAAAAATAACGTGGAACGCGCGATCACGATATCGCTGGACGCGGCGACATCCCTCTAGTCCGGGTATCGAAGCCCTTATAGCCGCACTGGACATTCGTTTCCGTAACAACCATGTCCGAGAAACCCGCCTCTATGTATCGCCAGATCGACAAGCCAT
>OBKM01000108.1_pt1 | contig 38260 bp, 41 predicted proteins | sample 1519691 | NCBI WGS metagenome assembly OBKM01 (sample SAMEA37050418, study PRJEB22526) | metagenome | biome: saline pan; feature: lake; material: water | place: Egypt | collected 2015 | depth 0.5 m
CGCCGAACTGGAGCGCGACTACGACGACGTGATGGTCGTCGACTTACTCGACGGGCTCGAGGACCGACTCCTTCGGTTCGATTCCGGAGCGCTCCCCGAGCCGGACCGGGGCCACGAGTACCCACCGGAGAGCCTCCGGCTCGAGGAGTTCGACATCTATGACCTCCGGGGGAACGATCAGCTCGGATACTGGCACACAGACCACTGGCACGGCGGTATCCCTGACGTCGAACTCGACGGAACGGTCCCCATCGGGATCGTCCTCCTCGATGAGGACGACCGGGTCGTTCCGCTCGGGCCCGACGAGACCTATCAGATCGACGCCCGTATCGCCGACGGGAGAGCCGACGACGTCTTAGAGATCGAATCCGGCGGCGACGTCATCAGGTTCCGGGGCCGGTCGCTCGGGACGACTGCGGTCGTACTCCAGATCCGTCGGGGCGATGAGGTGATCTACGAGACGGATACCGACCCGGCGGAGGTCGACGTTTTAGAGGAGATAGACGACGACGGCGGTATCTTCTATGACCCCCACACCTGGGTCGATCCGGTGCTCGCCCAGGAGATGGTCGGCTCACTCGCCGACGCGCTCGCGGACGCGGACCCGGACAACGCCGCCGACTACCGCGACAACGCCGCCGACTACGCCGAACGGCTCGAATCCGTCCACGGCCAGTTCGATGCGCTGTCCGAAAGCGCCGAGCGGGATGTCGCCGTCCTCGCTGCACACGACGCGTTCGGGTATCTCGAACACCGCTACGGGTTCGAACTCCGCACGCCGACGGGTATCTCGCCGGACGCCGACATCGCGTTCGACGACATCTCCGGGCTCATCGACACGGTCGAAACCAACGGGATCGATACGGTGTTGTACGACCCCTTCGAGGCCCCGAACCCGGGTGAGGACCTCCCGCAGATGGTTGAGGTGCTTTTCGAACACACCGACGCGACGAACGCCGAGCCCCTTTCGGCGGCCGAGGGAACGACCGCGGAGTGGGACGAGAACGGCTGGGGCTGGGTCGAACAGATGGAGGAGATGAACCTGCCCTCTTTGCGGAAAGCACTCGGCGCGGAGTGAACCGAATGGATAAAATAAAATCGACCGAGAAGAACGTAGGTACAACGACAACGTGAGCGACGTAATCGAAGCGGAAAACGTAACGTTCGCCTACGACGAGGCGCCAGCGGTCGAGAACGTCTCTCTCAGCATCGGCGACGGCGATTTCCTCGGATTGATCGGTCCGAACGGCTCCGGGAAGACGACGCTTCTGCATCTAATGATCGGCCTCCGTGAACCGGACTCCGGCTCCGTGCTGTTGTTCGGCGAGCAGGCGACGGAGTTCTCCGAAGGCGAACGGATCGGCTACGTCGCACAGCGCTCGACGGACCGGGGCGGGTCGATGCCCGTCACCGTCGAGGAGGCGGTGCTCATGGGACGGTTCGCCCACGTCGGCCACTCGCGGCTGGGTGAGAAAGACTACCGGATCGCCGCCGAAGCCCTCGACACCGTCGGAATTTCCGATCTCAGGGACCGGCATATAAACGAACTTTCGGGCGGTCAGCGACAGCGGGCGTTTATCGCCCGGGCGCTGGCCTCGAACGCCGATATCCTCGCACTCGACGAGCCGACGGTCGGCGTCGATGCCGACTCCCGTGACCGGTTCTACGATCTCCTCGATCGACTCAACGATCAGGGAATGACGATCATCCTGATCGAACACGACATCGACGTGCTGACCAAACACGTCGACACGGTCGCCTGTATCAACCGCGAGTTGTACCACCACGGGGACACCGTCTCGTTCCTCGAAAGCGATGCGCTCGGCGAGGCATACGGCGCGGCGACCGGGATCGTCGAACACGACCACTAAACCGATGAGTTTGGACACCGAAACCGGACCCGAAACGACAACTCGAAGGGGTTTCGCCCGCGTCCGCGGGCTCTCCCCCCGGGAGGCAGTGCAGGTCGCCGGGGTCTCGATCACCGCGGTCCTCGCCGTTGTCATGCTCGCGTTCGTCGCGTTGGATTGGCTCCGCGACATCCCCGGGGGCCTCGGATCGAGCGCCGAACTCGCCTTCGGGCAGTTCATGATACTCGGCGCGTGGCTCGATTTCCTCCTCGGAACGAACGTCTTCCGACACCCCTTCACATGGCGTGCGCTCGCGACAGGGACGCTCGTCGGGATCGTCGGGCCGCTCGTCGGGACGTATCTCGTTCACAGACAGATGGCGCTCATCGGCGAGACGCTCGCCCACACCGCCTTCGCGGGCGTCGCGGTCGGGCTGTTGTTCGTCGCCGTCACCGGCTGGCAGGGATCGTTGTTGCTCGTTGCGCTGGTCGTCAGCGCCGTCGGCGCGCTCGGCCTCCAGTGGCTGACGGAGCATACGGACTCCTACGGCGACGTCCCGATCGCGATCGTGCTCACCGGGAGCTTCGCCGTCGGAACGCTTTTGATCAGTTGGGGTCGCGATACCATCGCGATCGCGATCGACATCGAGGGCTTTCTCTTCGGCAGTCTCGCGATCGTGACCGCAAGCGGCGCACGGCTTGTTTCGGTGCTCAGCGTCGCCGTCGTCGCCGTCGTCCTCTATAACTACAAACAGTTCCTCTTCATCACGTTCGACGAACAGGCGGCCCGCGTCGCCAGGCTCAACGTCCGGTGGTACAACGCCTTGCTCGTCGTGATGACGGCCGTCGTCGTCGTCGGCGCGATGCAGATCCTGGGCGTGATCCTCGTTGCGGGACTCCTCGTCATCCCAGTCGCCGCCGCCTCGCAGGTCGCCCGGAGCTTCCGTGAGACGCTGTATCTCTCCGTGCTCATCGGGCAGGTTTCGGTCCTCGGCGGCCTCGCCGTTGCGATCGGCCAAAGCCTCCCGCCGGGTGGATCGATCATCGTTATCGCCATCGCGATCTATCTGCTCGCGGTCGCGGTTTCGGACCGCTCCGTCGGCGGCGTCTCGTTACACTAAGCAGGGACGGTTCACTCCCGGACCTCGGCGACGGTCGCGCCGGCGATCTCCGCGAGCGTTTCCGGATCGATCGGAAACACCGCCTCGGGCGTTCCGGCGGCGGCCCAGACTTCGTCGAACTCGGTCAGGCTCTCATCGAGGAAGGTCGGCACAGCGTTGGCGTGACAAAACGGCGGCACACCGCCGATAGACCACCCGAGAGTGGCTTTGATCCCGTCCGGATCGGCCATCGAGACCGCGGATTCGTCGACGCCGACGAGCGCCGCGATCTCGGCCGTGTTTACCCGGTTCGCGCCGCTCGTCACGGAGAGGATAATGTCGCCGTCCGCTTCGAGGACAATCCCGCTTGCGATCTGCGCCGTTGCACAGCCGACCGCCTCGGCCGCGTCGGCGGCCGTCTTCGTTCCCTCCGGAAACTCGTGGACGTCGATGTCGATGCCGTGTTCGGCCTCGGCCTGTCGTTTGAACTCCTCGGCGCGTGGATGCATACCGACGGATGATTCCTCGCTCCGCTTCAACATCACGGTTCGCGCCGCCGCGGGGCGGTCAGCCGGTCCCCGCAAGCTCCGATGCGAGTCGGCGGAGCGCCCGTTGCCCGCCGGTTCGAAGCGGAGAGCCATGCCCCATACACGCCGTTTCGAACCGCTCGTCGGCGACCGCTGCGACGCTTTCGGCCATCCGGTCGGTGTCGTAGGAGTCGAGCCACGGCGGGGTGACGAACCCGCGAGACGTGTTCCAGACGAGATCGCCGAGCATCGCGGCTCCGGATTCGGGATGGAGATACACCGTGTGTCCGGGGTTGTGGCCGGGGGTATGCAGCGCCACGAACCCACCGATCCGGTCGCCGTGGGAGACGGGACGGAGATCAAACTCCGACAGCGTGTAGCGTCTGCGGACGAGCCGATGGAAGACACCTTTGTGATGGGTCCACGGCGGCGACCACGAACGGCGGACTAACCGGAAATCGTGCCGTCCGAGATACACCGGACCTTCGAAGTCGATCCGTGCAAGCCCGCCGACGTGATCGATGTCGTAATGGGTAAGCAAGACTCGGTCGATCCCGCCGAGAGTGTGCCCGGCATCCCGTATCTCGTTTTCGAGCGATCGGCGCGGGATCGGGACACCCGCGTCGACGAGCGTCACCTCCCCGTCGTCGACGAGATAGGCGTTCGCCCCGATCGGCTCCGGCCACGCGACCTCCAGAAGCGTGATGTCGTCGGTGACCGGACGTGCCATACCCGTTTTAGTTCGGCTCCCCTCTTGACGGTGGCGTGTTCTGCTCCCCGCCCGACAGTGGCATGTTTGCCGTGCCGGGGATCCGCGGCCGCCGGAGCGTGGGTTTTTATCCGAACCCGACGAACGTCGTCGCGTGAGCGAGCCGATTCCGACGGGATGTGAGTCGATCGACACGCTGCTCGGCGGCGGCATCGAACGCGGCGTCGTCACCCAACTGTACGGCCCACCGGCCTCGGGCAAGACGAACATCGCGCTGTCGTCGGCCATCCGAACCGCCGTCTCGGGAGCGACAGCGCTGTATATCGACACCGAAGGTATCTCCCTGGATCGCTTCGAAGGGCTGGCGCGTGCGGCAGCGGACGGCGACGATATCGAGGCCATCACGAGTCGCGTCATCATCTCCGATGCGATCGATTTCGACGAGCAGCGGGAGGCAGTTCGGGACGCCGGCGAACTCGCCGAGCGGGTCGATCTGATCGTTCTCGACAGCGCAACGGGGTTTTACCGGCTCGAACGCGACAACGACGACGGCGGGGAGACGCTCCGGACCGTCGCCAAACAGATCACGCATCTCCTCGGATTGGCCCGCCGACACGACATCGCGGTGCTCATCACGAACCAGGTGTACGCCGATCCGGAGACCGACTCCGGACGACCCAGACCCCTCGGCGGACACACCCTGACACACTGGTCCGGCGCGGTACTCCGCCTCGAACGGTTCCGGGGCGGGAACAGGCGGGCGACGCTCGAGAAACACCGCTCGAAAGCGGCCGGCGAAACGGCACGGTTCCGGATCACAGCCGACGGGCTGGAAACGGTCGAGGAGCGCTCCGTATAAGCTGATCGCCGCTCGCCCGAGAAGACGGCAGCGATCCGTCTCAGTCCGACGCCGGTTCGCCGCCGACGCCGCCGGACCGCGGTCGGTCGGCCCTGGAGGGCGGCGGATACCGATCGTCGCTCGGCGAGCGGACGCGGCGATCGGCGTGGGGGAGCACACACCGATCCGGCTCGCGGTTGACGTGGCGGTACTGGTCCGGCGCGTTCGCGAGCGGGTGGGCCGGGTTCTCGCCGCTATCGATCCGCGCGGCCCGCAGCTCGTCGAACCCGGCGATCCGGGCGCGGATGCCGCGCCAGTGGTGGGCAGTCCCGTGTGGGAGTTTGAACGGATGCGGCGGTCGCGAGTCCGGCCCCCGGCCGGCCAGTATTGCGCGGTTGACGTTCGCCGCGAGGTCGTCGTGATCGACGAGAACGCCGACCCGAACCGCGTGTGGCGTCCGTGCGGCGAGTACGTCCAACCCGAGGTGGAGCGCCCGATACTCGGCCACGTTGTTATCGGGGACGGCATCGGGCAAGGAGAGACGGGCGACCCGCTCGCCGTCGCGGGTTTCGATGACGACCCCGAGTCCACCGTCGCTGTCGGCGCGGTAGGAGCCGTCGGTCGCGATATAAAAGTCCCGGCGGTGGGTGTGGGGTGGGTGAGCGATGTGGGGAGTGGGCGACTCGTCGAACAGGTTCCGCAGTACCGGCCGGCTGTAGGCGGCCATACTGACTCATCGACCCTACAATTATATAAATCCACGGCCGTTCGGGGATCGCGGCTGCACCGCAATCGCCACGGGAGCACCGTTTTCGCCGGTCGCGGCCCATGCGGTACGGTCTCTCACAGTCCGGTCCGGTACGGTCTCTCACAGTCCGGTCCGGTACGGTACGGTTGTGCCGACGCACAAACACCTAAGGTCTCGTCGGTCCAACATCGACATGGATAATGGTCGACTCGACCCAGCTCGCACAGAGTAAATCCATCCACCGAGAGACGGGGCAGACGTTCTACTACGCGACCCGTCTGCTGCCGGAACGTGTCCGCCATCCGACGTACGTTCTGTATGCGTTCTTTCGTGTCGCGGACGAAGTGGTCGATAACCCGGGTGGGTTGAGTCCGACCGAACGGAAGGACCGACTCGTCGAGATACGGGAGGCCGCCCTCGGGCGCGAGCCGACCGACGACCCCGTCCTCTCCGCCTTCTCCGAGGTCAGGGAGCGATACGGCATCCCCGACGAGGAAATCGAGCAGTTCATCGACGCGATGTTGACCGACATCGAAACGTCCCGTTATGAAACCTACGAGGCCCTCGAGTCGTACATGCGCGGGTCGGCTGCCGCCGTCGGCGTTATGATGACGATCATCATGCGAACCGACGACGACGAATCGGCCCTTCCGAAAGCCCGCCGGCTCGGCGAGGCCTTCCAGCTAACCAACTTCCTCCGTGACGTGGGCGAGGACATCGACGACCGGGACCGCATCTACCTTCCACAGGAGACGCTTGAGACCCACGGCGCGGACCCGGCTGATATCGAAGCACAGCGGTTCACGGACGAGATCGGTTCCGCGATCGAACACGAGATGAAGCGCGCCGAGCGGCTCTACCGGGAGGGCGTCTCGGGCATCAAATACCTCCCGGTGGACTGCCAACTCCCCGTCCTCACCGCTGCCGTCCTCTACGCTGATCACCACCGGTTGATCCGCGAACACGGCTACGATACGGTTACCCGGACGCCGTCGATCGGAACGCTCCGGAAGCTCTCGTTGGTCGCACAGACGCGGTGGTACTGGATCTGGAACAAAGACCCCGAGGCCGTCTTCGCGAAAGTGAGCGATATCTCGATGGTTGAAGACGATCCGACCCCGAAGACGCGTCCCGGCGATCCGGTTCCGATGGGGTGACCGCGGCCCCGGCTGTTTCTCGGGAGTCGTCGCTTCGGAACTCGCTTTCGTGGTTTCTGCCGCCTCGCCGCCCGTTTTCGGACGCTCACCGTTCCGGGAAATCGAACCGGTTCGTCCGCCAGAGCCCGTAGCCGAACGCCGCCGCCAGCGCCGCGGGAACCCAGTTTCCGAAGTACGCGTTGACCGCGCCCCACAGGAGGACGAAACTGACCAGATCATCGAGCATGAACCCACAGCGATCGAGCCGCGAGAGCAGCCCGTCCCGGTCGAAGGCACGATCGAGGACGACGACCGCGACGGTCGCCGACAGCACCCACCCGGCGTAGTTGCTCCAGGGAACACCGTAGTAGAGCCCGCCGGCGTCGTAGCTCCAGAAACCGAGCGCAACGGCCGCCGGATCAAGCGCGAGGTCCATCCCGACGACGGCGACGACGACGACGGGGAGCCGGACTGCGCTCCGCCGGGCGAGATCGCCGAGGAGCAACAGACACAGGAGATAGGCGTTCACGACCAACGGCAGGAAAAAAAGCGGCAAAGCGGCTGGCACGTGGCCGGCGAGCATCGGACCGAGATCGACGCCGTACTCGAAGTGTCCGTACGGGTAGCCGGTGAACACGCCGACGAACTCGATCGCGTACGTGTATCCACAGAGGACACCGAGACCGAGAAGCGCTTTCCGGGTGAGAAGCGGAGCGATACCCGCAATAAGCGGGAGTCGCATCACGGCGACGCCGAAGAGCAGAAAGTACGGATTGAAGTTCAACGGCCCCGGCAGCAGCGATTCAGCCGAGGCTAAGAGGGTGACCGCCCCGACGATCGGAAAGACGACGGCGATCGTAAATCGGTTGTCCTCGACGACCGCATCGAGGCGACGCTCCAGGCGGGCACGGGCCGGGAGTTCGACGCTAGCCATGCAGCATCACCCAGAGCGCACCGAGGGTCAGCGCCGTCCCGGCGACGGTGTTGAGCGCCGGGAACCACCAGTAGGCACGGTCGACATCGACGCCCGAGACGGCGACAAAGGCGATGAACAACGGGTAGATCCCGAGCACGACGGCGAAAAACGGATGCACGAATCCGAACACGGCGGCGGCGGCGAGCCAACAGAGCCCACAGTAGACGTAGGTCCGGGTCTCGCCGAGGACGGTCGCCGTCGTCTCGATACCGGCCGCCCGGTCGGGTTCGATGTCGGGCACCGCGGAAAACGTGTGCATCCCCATCGTCCATAGCCATCCCCCGACGACCGCGGCGACCGGCGGGGCGACGCCGGCGATCGCGGTGTATGCGACGACGCCCGGCAGGATATAGAGCCCGTTCGAGACCGAATCGAGAAACGGGGTCGTTTTGAACCGAAGCGGCGGGGCGCTGTACTCGACTGCGAGAAGCAGAAACGCCCCCAACGCGACCGTTCCGGCGACCGGAACGAACGGGACGAACGCGAGACTGAGGAGACCGGTACAGGCGACGAGCGCGGGGACGAGACGGCCGCCGCGGTACCTGACCTCACGACCCTCCTTTTTCGGGTTTTCGACATCGACGTCGGCGTCGAACACGTCGTTGACGCCGTAGAGAAAGACGTTCGCCGGGACGAGAAAGTACAGGAAAAGCGCAACGGCGATCGGGGCGAACAACTCCGCGGGCGTCCGGGCGGCATAGGCCACGCCGACGACGACCGGGCCGGCGAGATACAGCCAGAACCGCGGTCGCGATATACGGAGCAGATAGCCCGCGGTCGTTCGCTCGCTCGGGAGGAGTCGATCCAGAACGGGCTGGGTCATGCGATGTCGTCGAGAAGTGCGTTAGCGGTGTGTTCGCCGCTTATCAGACACATCGGAACGCCGATACCGGGGGTGGTGTAGGAGCCGGTGTAATAAAGCCCCGGACAGGCCTCAGACCGGTGGGACGGGCGAAACAGCGCGGTCTGTCGGAGGGTGTGGGCGAGTCCGAGCGCGGTCCCCTGTTCGCTGTTGTACCTGTCGGCGAACTCCGACACCGAAAACTGTTCCTCGAAAACGATACGATCGCGCAACTCGACGCCGGTGTGATCGGCGATATCGTCGAGAACGAGATCACGATACCAGGTTCTGACCTCCTCGGTGTCGTCCAAGCCCGGGGCGATCGGGACGAGCGCAAAGAGATTCGAGTGGCCCTCCGGCGCCACGCTGTCGTCGGTCTTCGACGGGACACAGAGGTAGTATGCGGGATCTTCCGGCCACGCCGGCTCGTCGAAGATCTGCTCGAAGTGTTCGTCCCAGTCGGTCGGGAACACGAGCGTGTGGTGTTCGAGCGGTTCGACGTCGCCCTCGACGCCGAGATAGAGCAGAAACGCCGACGGGGAGTACGTCCGCGAGTCCCAGTAGTCGTCGTCGTACTGGCGTTCGTGTTCGGGGAGTAGCTCCCGTTCGGTGTGGGCGTAGTCGGCGTTGCTGACGACGTAGTCGGCGTCGAACTCGCCGGCGGCCGACTCGACGGTGAAGCCCTCCCGGCGGTTGAGTATCTCCGAGACCTCGGCGTCGGTCACGTACTCGACGCCCATCTCTTCGCCCAACTCGACGCAGGCGTCGACGACCGATTTCGTGCCGTTTTCGGGGTAGTAGACGCCCATGTTGAAATCGACGTGGCTCATCATGTTGTAGATCGCCGGCGTGTTATTCGGCGCGCCGCCGAGGAAGACGAGCGTGTACTGCATGATCTGTTGGAGCTTCGGGTGCTCGAAGTAGTCCGCGACGTAGTCGTCCATCGTCCCGAGCAACTGGAGGCCGATCGGGGCCGCCCGCATCACGTCGAGGTCGATCCAGTCCCGAAGCCGGGGCCGGTCCTCGTAGATGAACTTCTCCATCGCCACCCCGTAGTGTTCCTCGGACGTCCGGAGATACTCCCCGAGCGCCTCGCCGGCTCCCGTCTCGTAGGATTCGAACAGTTCGGACATCTCCTCGCGATCGGAGGTGACGTCGATGCTGTCACCGTCTTTGAAGAAGATCCGGTAGTGTGGGTCCAGCCGCTCGAGCTCGTAGAAATCGCTCGGCTCGTATCCGAAGCGGCCGAAGAAACGTTCGAAGACGTCGGGCATCAGATACCACGAGGGGCCCATATCGAAGCGGAACCCCTCGGCTTCAAGCACCGAGGCACGACCGCCGAGACAGTCGTTTTTTTCTACAACCGTGACGTCGAGGCCGGCGTCGGCGAGATAACACGCCGTCGAGAGCCCGCCGAATCCGGAGCCGACGACCACGACAGATCGGGGCGAAGACATACACGTCGGTACGGTCGGCAGCCACATTAAAACGGGTGTGGTGGAAGATATCACGGGGAAACGACCTTGCCGGGGCAGGACGAAGCGGCCGTATGGATACAGCAGTTCTCACAGGCGGCACACGCGGGATCGGGCGGGCGGTCGCGTCAGCGTTCGCCGACCGGGGCATCCACGTCGTCGTCTGTGGGCGGGACGGTCCCGAAACCGATGCCGTCGCGGACGGGATCGATCCATCGGGGACCGCCGTGACGGCGATCCGTGCGGACGTTCGCGACGAGTTCGACGTCGAGCGGCTGATGGAGACCGCCTCGCGAGCGGGCGAATCGCCGGGTATCGACTGCGTCGTGGCGAACGCGGGTGTATACCACGGAGCGCCCGGCGGGACGCCGGTGGCGGATGAGTCGTATGCGGCATTCGACGACACGTTACGAACCAACGTCCGGGGCGTGTTCGCGACCGTCCGCGAGGCGGCCCCACACCTAAACGACGACGCGCGGGTGCTCGTCCCTTCGGGGCGAGTCGCCCGCGAGGCGATGGCGGGGTACGGCGTCTATGCGGTCTCGAAGGCGGCCGCCGAGGCGGCCGTCCGGCAGTTCGCCGCCGAGACGGAGTGGACAGTCGGGGTCGTCGATCCGGGGCAGGTCGAAACGGAGCTAACGGGGTACGCGAAGGGTCGCGATCCCGAGGCCGTCGCCCCGATGTTCGTCTGGGCGGCGACGACTGCGGACGCGGAGACGATCGACGGGAACGTCGTCGGACTGCGGGAGTGGAAGGGGGCGACACGATAAAGCATACCTCACTACGAGCCGACGACGGATATCCGGTGTCAAACCGGCATCGTTTCGGCCGAGCGCGATAGGCAACGAGTCGAACGCCATCGCGTGTCGTGAGAACCCGGCGGCCCGGAGGTGACCGCTTCGAAGACCGGTTGAACCCACATGCCGCTCGATCGCCCGGACGTCTTTCTAGCGGCCGGTACGTAATTTTCAAATGTATAATAACTACGATCTATAGTCAAAAATCTTATTCTTTGGCATCGGGGATCACAGCGCCAACCGCCGGGCGAACGTACCGGAAAGAGTCAGTCGGATATATAAAACGGTCGGGCGAGTGTACGAACGGTGCTCGAATAAAAGACGGCCGGTCAGATGTCCGAGACCCGCCGGTACTCCGAGGGGAGCGCAGCGGCGTCCTCCGGAAGCAACGCGACGACGAGATACTCGCTGAAGCTTTCGACGTACTCGACGAGTGCGGCGATCCGATCCGAATCGATCGCCTCCAGGGAGTCCAAAACCATGAACGGGACCGTCTCGTAGACGTCGTGAGCCAGGTAGCCGGCCAACGCGAAGACGAGACCGGTAACCTCCCGTTCGCTCTCGCTGAGGTGGTCGATCGTGTCCTCGTAGGTCACGCCGCTTTCCGTTTGTCTGACGATGTGCAACTCGAAGGCGCTTTTCGTGACCGTTCGACGCCCGTCTCTGACGTCGCGTTCGACGCGTTCGAGCCAGATCCGCTCGAGGTTGTTGTATCCGAGGATCTCGAGTACCGACGCCATGTGTTCGTTGAACCCCTCGATGGCCTCCTCCTCGATGCGGTCGATCCTCGTTCGGAGTTCACCGATCTCCTCGGTCAGCGCCTCGCGTCGGTTCCGGAGCTCCGACTCCGCGTCGAGACGCTCTTCGATCCGCCCGATCTCGGCTTCGAGATCCTCGAACTCCCCTTCGAGCCGTCCGAGTTCGTACTCGTGTTGGTTTGCCTCCTTGTGGATCTCGAGGATCTCCTCGTAGCTGTCGTCCTCGAGCTCTTCGATCTCGGTTTCGAGGGACTCGATCGACGCCTGCAGCGTTTCGCGGCGTTCGGTGAGCCGTTCGATCGCCGACTCGCTGTCCTCGATGTCGGCTTCGAGCTCCGATCGCTGGCGTTTGATCCGCTCCCGCTTGCGCTGTTTTTCTTCGAGCTCGCGGATCTCGTCCGTGAGTTCGTCGAGCTCCGTCTCGAGGTCGTTTATCTCGCCGAGTTTGTTCCGGCTGAGGTCCCGCAGCCGGCTGACGGTCGTCTCGATTTGATCGTGGGGGACTTCGCTACCGCAGGTCCAACACGTCGTCGTTTCGTCCGGAAGGAGCCCGTCGGCGAGTTCCCCGCCGTCCGTCGTCTCCAGGGTCTCGAGGAGGTCCGCCTCGCCGTCGAGCATGTCCTGATTGAACCGGATGACGCTTTGGACCTCGTTGATCTCCGCTTCGAGTCCGCGTTTTTGTTCCCGCAGCGTGTCGATGCGGGCCTCGAGTGACTCTATCTCGCCGACCGGCGTCTCGGGCAGCTCCTCGAACTCGGACTCGAGTTCCCGTTTCCGTGCACGCGCCGATTCGGCGCTTTCGCGTTCGGTCTCGAGTTCGTAGCGGATGTCCTCGAGCTCGGATCGTTTCGATCGGAGCTCGGCGAGGCGATCCTCCAGGTCGGCCTTCTCGTCGCGGGTCTGCTCGACGCTTGCGTCGGTCGCTTCGAGCTCCGCCTCCGTGTCGGCCAGCGCGGATTTCATCTCGTCGATTTCGTCGCGAAGCCGGGTCCGCTCCCGCTCGAGGGCCGGAAGCCGGTCTTTGAGGTCGTCGAGTTCCGCGAGCCGATCGTCGACCGCTGCCCGCTTTTCCGTCCGCTCGTCGATCCGTCGCTGGATCTCGTCGGTGTCGACGGGCCGCATGATGAGATCGCGCAGATCGTCGTTCGTGGCGACAGCACGGCGGGCCTCGTTCGATTCCAACAGGAACGAAAAGAGCTCCGCGAGGGCCGGGTCCTCGAGATACGGCTCCCCCTCGGCGGCTATTGTCTCCCCCTGTCTGGTGAGATTCCGGACGTAGCGGTCCCCATCGATCGTCAACTCGACGGTCGCTTCGTCGGCGTCACCCTTCATCGAGACGTCGTTGCTCCCGAGAACGGCCATGATCGCCTGCAACAGCGACGTCCGGTTTGTGGCGTTTTCGCCGGCGAGGACCGTCACACCGGGGGTGAACGTGACCGACGTCTCGTCGATTCCCCCGATGTTGCGGACGGATAGCTTCGCCTCCGACGGCGCCTGCTCGGTGCTCATGGGCAGGGGTATCACGGCGTGGGAAATAAGTATGGTGAAACGAACGGACAGGGACCGTTCCACCGGAAAACGCGCCGGGATGTCCCATACGGATTATCGTCGTCTTTTATCAGCGAACACCGAAGCCCCCGGATGTTCGGCGGTACGTTGTGACAATAATCCGTATCAGGCCGTGCCCCTCAGACGACTTATTGCCCCCGCGCCGTCGCTGTTGGTCGAACAAAAGATACTAACAGCCACCGATCTTCCTCGAAGTATGGGAGACGCCGAGGGGAGTTCTCGATCGGGACGAGGACGGCGGAGTAAAGTCGTTCGGGTCATCGAAGAGTACGGGATGGCGGGGATCGGGGCCGAACTGGAGCGGCTCTGGACAGCCGACGAGGATCGCAAGAGCCTCCGGGAGCTGGCGACGTATTTCAACCAGAAGCTCCTCGAACGCGCCCTCGAACGCGCCGACGTTCGCCCCCTCGACGGCGAGGTCGAAAACATCTATCGACTGCTGACCGACGGCTCCGGAAGCGCCGACCGGACGCGGATCCGCCGCCGCCTCGAACGCGACGGCCTCGATGTGGACCGCCTCGAAGGCGACTTCGTGACGTATCAGGCCATCCGAACCTACCTCCGGAAACACCGCGGAGCGGAGTACACGCCCGACGAGACCGACCCCCTTGAGCGGGAGACGACGAACGTCCAACAGCTCCGGGGTCGGGTCGACTCGGTCACCGAGGGAAAGATCGAGCAACTCCGTTCCAGCGGGGCCCTCGATATCGGCGAGTTCCGGACGCTGGTCGACATCCGCATCGTCTGTGAGGAGTGTAACACGCAGTTCGACGCCGTCGAATTGCTCGAACGCGGCCGGTGTGAGTGCTCCGAATGACCACACAGCCTCGAACCGCCGAGAGACATAACAGCGATAAATATGTTACGGTAGCCCCCGGTCCCGGCTGAACGGCAGGTGCTTTCGACGGTCCTGTAGTAATTGCGTATATCTGCCACGATACAGATACTGCAACCGTTATATATGTTTACTTTCGTCCCGAGCTCGATCCTGTTCGGACCGTTCGCTTTTCACCCCGGATCGGAATTTCTTTCTCATATGGGTCGAGACGTCTCCTCGGAAATATAAACGGTCTCTCAGCAAGAGACAACGTAAGATACGTTTAATAACACGATATTTTACATGAAGCGACGGGCGCGGGGGGAATGAACGATCCCACACGTTTATTCACCTGACGTTTGTTCGGCCAGTATGGAGTGTTCGGTCTCGGGGAGTGCGTCGGCGTATCTCGACGTGCTTTATGAGAAGTACGACAGCTTCGATGTCCAACAGACGACTGTCGGCGTCGACCGCGAGGAGTACGAGATCGTTGAGAAGCGACCCGACGGGGTGGCCGTTCGGGCTCGAGTCGGGAGCGACGACGGTATCATCGCGTTTCCGGACGGCGACGACTGGGTGCTCCCGGGGGGCGTACTGAACGGCGACCCGACGCCCGAGGCGGTCGCCCGCCTCATCGAACGCCGGACCGGCATTCGGTGCTCGATCGACGGGCTCGACCGGGTCTCGCTGGCCTGTTTACAGTGCGATTCGACCTCCGGGGAACTGTGGACCGTCTCGACCGTGTTCTCGGCGACAGCAACGGGCGGTTCACCGCGTAACGGAGCCGTCTGGCGGGACCGTTCGATCCCCACGTCGCCGTGAGGCGTCCGCTCTCGGCCGGAACGCGTCCGTACTCGATCCCGACGAGCCGGAACTCGACATACACAAGGGGGAGCCGCCTCCGGAATACCGTATGGGTACGCCACTCGACACACGCGACCGACAGGCCCTCGAAGTGCTCGATCGGCTCTACGATCGATACCCCGATCCGCAGATATCGCTCGACTTTTCGAACCGGCTCGAGCTTTTGATCGCCGTGATCCTCTCCGCGCAGTGTACCGACGAACGCGTCAACAGCGTGACCGCGGAGTTATTCGAAAGCTACGGGGACGCCGAAGCCTACGCGGAAGCCGACGAATCGGAACTCGCGGCGGCTATCGATTCGATCACCTACTACAACAACAAAGCGGGCTACATCAAATCGTCGGCCCGGGATATCGTCGAGAAACACGACGGCGAGGTGCCGGACACGATGTCGGAGCTGACCGACCTCGCCGGGGTCGGCCGAAAGACCGCAAACGTCGTCCTCCAGCACGGCCACGAGGTCGTCGAGGGCATCGTCGTCGACACCCACGTCCAGCGGATCTCCCGGCGACTCGGGCTGACGGAGCAACGCTCGCCCGCACGGATCGAGCCGGACCTCATGGGGATCGTTCCGGAGGACGACTGGAAGGAGTTCACCCACCTGTTGATAAGCCACGGCAGAGAGACCTGCACCGCGCGGAACCCCGACTGCTCGGCGTGTGTCCTCGAGGACATCTGTCCGTCGTCGAAACTGAACAACGACGTCGACCTGGCTGATCAAAGCGAGTGGTAGGACGGCCCGACTGCAAAACGCGGGAGATCGAGGGGACGACACCCCACAATACTTTTTTCCGTCGGCATCGACCACCGACTGATGAGTGAACTCGGCGACCTGTTGGATGAGATCGTGTCGGACGTCGACGGGGCGGTGCTTTTCTCCCCGAGCGGGTCGCTACACGAGCGGTTTCTCGAGGCGGGCGAAGCGCCGATCGTCGTCTCGACGAACAACGCAGTCGAGGCCGAACGGTACGTCGAACTCCCCCTCGAGTTCGGCGATCTCCGCGAGCGGGTCCGGTTCGGCGTCGAGGGGGCCCTCGAGAACGGGTTCATCGAGGAAGGCGACCAACTCGCGTGTGCGCTGGCGCTGTTCTCGGACGACGTCGACACGGTGACCCGTGTCCGCGCGGGCGATTACACCCGATCGGGCGTCTACGATCTCTTCGTCAACAGCCGAGCGGACCCCGGTGTTATCAGGAACGTCCTCGAGGTCGCAATCGAGTTGGGTAAAAAAGGCCAGAAAGGCAAACGCGTCGGCGCGCTTTTCGTCGTCGGCGACGCCGGAAAAGTGATGAACAAATCCCGGCCGCTCAGCTACAACCCCTTCGAGAAGAGCCACGTCCACGTCGGCGACCCGATCGTCGACGTCATGCTCAAGGAGTTCTCCAGGCTCGACGGCGCGTTCGTCATCAGCGACGCCGGGAAGATCGTTTCGGCGTACAGATATCTCGAACCCGCAGCAGAGGGCGTCGACATCCCGAAAGGGCTCGGCGCGCGCCACATGGCCGCGGGCGCGATCACGATGGACACGAACGCGGTCGCGGTCGTACTCTCCGAATCCGACGGACTGGTTCGGGCCTTCTCTGGCGGTGAAATAATCCTGGAACTCGACCCGGAGGAGTACTGATGCGTCCGCTTATCGTCCGCGGGTGGTTTGAGGGGCTTTCCGCTCCCGAGCGAAACCTTCTTATCGCCGTCGTCGTCCTGTTTTTGGGGATCGCAGCGGGCGCGATAGCCGCGTTGCTCGTTCGTCGGCTGCTTGTCGCACTCGGTGTCGACGACGCCGTCGAGGGAACACCGTTCGAACGGACCGCGAGACAACTCGGCGGATCGACGGTACAGTTTCTCGCCCAACTCGTCGGCGCGTTCGTCTTTTTCCTCGCGGCGCTTTACTCCGTGCGGACGATCGGGCTCGTCCCCGGTGAGGCGCTGATCGAAGAGGTCGTCGCGTTCCTCCCACGGGTTTTCATCGCTGTCTTCGTCCTGTTGGTCGGGCTCGTCGTCGGGGATAAAGCCGAGATCGTCGCCGGCGAGCGGCTTCGAAGCGTCAAACTCCCCGAGGTGACGGTCGTATCGACGCTTCTGAAACTATCGATCATCTACGTCGCCGCCCTCATCGCGCTGTCGCAACTCGGCGTCGCGACCGCCGCGCTTTTGGTGTTACTCGCCGCCTACGCCTTCGGGGTCTTTTTCCTCGGCGGATTGGCGTTCAAAGACCTGTTGGCTTCCGCGGCCGCCGGCGTCTATCTCCTCATGACCGAACCGTACGCGATCGGCGACGAGGTCGCGATAGACGATAGCCGCGGTATCGTCCAGGAGATCAACGTCTTCGTCACGCACGTCGAAAACGAGGGCGAGGAGTACATCGTCCCGAACCGAAAGGTCCTCACCGAGGGCGCGATGCGGGTCCGAAACTGACCACACGAGACGTTTACCCGGTTCGGGGCGAAAAGAACGATATGTTGAACCTGAACCTCGAATCGTTCATGATAGAACTCAAAGACGGCAGCATCGCAAACGTCGGACCGACGAACAAATCCGCGAGCGCGAAACTCTTCGACGTCGAATCCGTCGAGGCCCGCGAGTTCGGTGACAGCCGGGTGAAGATCGTCGCCGAGGACGGCTCCGGCAACGAGGTCCAGATCGCGCTGTCGCCGGCGGCAGCCACGTCGGTCGCCGCGGATCTCGAGACGCTGCGCGAAGAGAGCCGCGTCTTTGAGTAGCTACTCCTTGCGGGTCTCCTCGCGGGCATCGACCGGTTCTGCGGGCACCCCGGCCCACGTCTGCCCGGGGGGAACGTCCGCAGCCACCAGGGAGTTCGCCGCGATCTGTGCGTCGGCGCCGATCTCGACGCCCGGCAACACGACCACACCGGCACCGATCATCGCCCGCTCGCCGACGCGGATCTCGCCGGTTCGATACTCCGATTGCAGGAACTCGTGACACAGAAGCGTCGCGTCGTAGCCGACGATCGCGTCGGCCTCGACGGTGATCAGTTCGGGCCAGAACACGTCCGGGGTAGATTCGAGCCCCCACGAGACGCCCGGCGCGACCGTGACACCGATCCGGCGGAGCAGCCAGTTCTTCAGCCGGAGGCTCGGAGCGATCCGAGCGATGACGATACAGACGTAGTTGAACACCACCCGGAGGGGATGTTTCGCCGCCGGCCACGACCAAAGGGAGTTCCGGGCGCCCGGGGTCCGATGTCGGGTCAATCGGTCGTGTCGCCGGGCGGCGTCGCCGCGTTCGCCCGAGGGACCGTCGCCGCGTTCGCCCGAGGGATCGTCGCTGCGTTCGCCCGAGGGACCGTCGTCGCTGGCTCGCTTCACGTCCGCTTTTCGCCGGGGCGCGTGTTAAGTCATTCCTCGGGGTCGCGGCCGGTTCCGGGATCGGAATCCGCCTCGGCGGCTACCGCCGAGGGAAACGACGGGCCGTGGGCGCTGCCCGCGAACGCGACCGGCTCGGTCTCCCGAACACGGATTCCCCGTGCAGCGAGGTGTTTCGTCCGCTTGCGGGCGAAGTCCTCCTCCTCGGTGCCCTGCGTGGCGAGGACGTACATCCGGGCCTTTCCGACGGGCCGCATCGTTCGTCCCGCCCGCTGGGCGCCCTGACGGCGCGAGCCACCGAGCCCGGAAGCGGCGATCGCGACCTCCGCATCGGGGAGGTCGATCCCCTCGTCGCCGACGCGGGAGACGACGATCGTGTCCACCGTGCCGCGTTTGAACCGGTCGAACAGCCGGCTTCTGCGGGCGTGCGGCGTTTCGCCGCTTATAAATGGTGCGGTCAGCGCCTCGGCGATAGCGTTGCCCTGGTCGATGTACTCGACGAAGATGATGGCCTTCGACCCCCGGTTTCGATGGAGGATCGCCGAGATCTCGCGGATCTTCGCGGGGTTCGTCGCCGCGGCCTGCCGGCGTCCGTGGCCGTCGCTTGCGGCGTACTCCTCGCGGTGACTCTCGGAAGCCCACGGGAGGAACCTGATCTCGACCTCCGGTTCGGCGACGTAGCCCGCCTCGAAGAGTGCTTCCCAGTCGGTACCGACAGGCGGTCCCACGAGCGTGTAGATCTCCTCTTGATCGTCCGTCTCCCGGACCGGCGTTGCCGTCAGCCCGAGTCGGTGTTTCGTCTGGAGGCCCACGCTCCGGCGGTGGACCGGCGAGGGGATGTGATGGACCTCGTCGAAGACGATCAACCCCCATTTTCGGGAGTCGAAAAGCATCCGGTGGCGATCCATTCCGGCGATCCGGTACGTCGCGATCGTGACCGGGCGGATGTCCTTTTGACCGCCGTGGTACTCGCCGACCTGCTCGGGCGACAGCGTCGTGTGTTCGAGGATCGCCTCATGCCATTGGCCGGCGAGTTCGCGGGAGGGAACCAACACGAGCGTCTCGCCCCCGACATCGGCCATCACGCCGAGTGCGGCGATCGTCTTGCCGGAGCCGGGCGGGCCGACGAGGACGCCCGAGCCGGCGTCCGAAAAGCGGGCGATCCAGTCCGCCTGATAGGGCCGGAGCTCGGGTTCGAGTTCGAAACGGAGGTCGTCGCCGGTTTCGAGGTCGCGGTGGTCCTGAACCGGGTAGCCGGCTTCATACAGCGTCCGCTTGAGTTCGGCGGTTCTGTCCTCGGCGACCCAGGCCGTCTCGTCGCCGATCTTCGCACGCAGAACGTCGTCCGCGAGTCGCGGCTCCGCGATGTTTCCGAGTAGGTCGGCGCTTTTTGCCTCGAGGACGACGTAACCGTCCTCGTGGGTCCTCAGCCGGAACTTGTGGGCCCGCTCCCATTGCCCTTCGACCCACTCCTCTAAGGCCTCGTATCGCCCGCCGAGCGCCGAACGGATCGTCGCGGTGAGCTCCGAAAGGGTGTCGTAGGGGGCGTTCCAGATGTCTTCCTCCCGGACCGTGTAGATGTAGCCGCCTTCCCGGTTGGTGTCTTCGAGGTGGGCGAACTGCGTCAGGAGCGCACGCGTATACTGTGTGGGCTCGTCGACGACGATCTCGCGGCGTTTCTCGAAGACGGTGATCCGCTCGTCGGCGTCGAAGGGCCGCTTTGGGAACCAGACCGCGTCCTCGTCAGCGACATCGAGCCGTCCGATCGGGCCATCGGCCGCGAGTCGACCGAGCGCCTCGGCGGCGATTTCGGCCGAACGGCCCGCGGTTTCCGCGAGATCGGCGGCACACAGGACGGGACGGTCCCGGGCGTCGAGGGCGTCGTAGAACGCCCGCATATCGATGTCGACCGCCCCGGGATCGGACGGTTCGTCGGCCGTCTCTGCTCCGGACGGTTCATCGGCCGAAGACGCGGGTCCTGCGTCCCTCGGCTCCTCGGTGCCGACGGTCGGTTTCACGCCGTCGCCTGGGTCGTCAGTCACTACGAGTCGTTCGGGACGGACGGTCAAAAGCGACCCGCCTCGACGGCTCGGTGGGTCGGCAAGCCGGCAAGCTTTTTCGCTCCCGGTCTGAGACCCGTGTATGGGCGATTTCGATCTCGACCTGCAGACGGCGGAAGGCGAACTCGACGAACCGGACGAGGACGGCCGGGTCGTCCTGGGCGTACTCGACGGGACGACCGATCCCGAGGAGTGGGTCTCCCACGTCAAAAGCAACGACGTGTTGGTGTTGAACGTCGAGGGCGACCTCAACGAACTCGCGGCCGGGTTCGCCCGCGAGATCCGCGATCACGGCGGCGAGTTGATGCATTTCCGGGACTTTCTCGTCGTGTCGCCCCCCGGCCGGGAGATCGACACCGACCGGCTCTGAGTCGGGTCACACCTCCGCGTCGACGAGCGTCAGATAGTGCCCGTCCGGGTCGCGGATCCGTATTCCCTCCGGGACGGGCTCTCGGCCACGTAGCCGATCCGAAACGGCCCCAGCCGCCGTGGACGGTTCCGAAGTGGCGATACCGACGTCGACGTGAACCCCGCCACGGGCGTCCGCGAGCCCGAGATGTGGCTCCCACAGTTCGATGTCGAACGGACCGGTCGTGAGCCGCGTCCGGCGGCGCCCCTCGCCGCGGTCGATGATCTCGAAACCGAGATCCGTATAAAAGCGCTCCGCGTCCGGCAGCGACTCGACTTCGAGGACGATCTCGAAGATCCCGGATAGCGTCGGCTCCTCGAGCCCTCGCACGTCGTCGGTCCCGCCGATCTCGACGCAGTTTCCGAGCGGATCGTACAAATACAGCGAGTGCATGGTTCCGAAATCGACCTCCAGAAGGTCGAACTCCGCCGAAAGGCGGTCATACCAAGCGTCGTACGCGTCCGCCGGACACGACAGCGCGTAGTGGGTGTGGAGCCCGCCGCGCGGAACGCCGTCGGGGCGACGGAACCGCAACTCGGCGCTCCCCGAGCCCTCGCCGATACGGACTGAAACCTCGCGATCGGATGTCTCGACGGTCGGTACCGAGAGATGTTCGCTGTAGAACGCCGCTGTCGATTCGGGCGATTTACTCTCCAGAGCGAGCCACCGACAGGCACCGAGCATACGGATACTGGGTCGCGGTCGGCAATAAAACCGGAGTCACTACTCCTGCCCCGCCGGTGCTCGTTCCGAAAGCGCTTCCAGCGCGTCGGTCGCCGTCTCGATCGCGTTCTGTTTTTTCGCCGGATAGGCTTCGACCTTCCCCCGGAGCATGATGCCGTCACCGAGCGCAACGCCGCCACGGTAGGCGGTTTGCTTGTCGAGGCCGATGTAGAACGCGCAGTTGTCGTCGATTCGGGCCTCGAGCTCCTCGAGCAGCCGATCGAACGCTTCGAGTTCGGTCAGCGCCGAGAGGACGTATCGGACGTCGTCGGCGCGCTCCAGTCGGACCGAAAGGATGACGATCCGGTCGCCGTTGTGGCCCTCAGTGATCTCCCGTTCGAGCTCCGTTTCCTCGGGCAGAAACGTTCTAAGCGCCGTCTCAACCCGCTTTTCGTCCTCCGTCGCATAACAGAACGTTCGGAGGTCGACGTAGTGAAACGGGACGGCGCTCATGGTGTCACTCGTCGTCCGCGTCGGCTTCCTCGGCCTCGGGGGCGGCCTCCAGGGACTCCTCCGCGATACCGGCCTCCTGGCCTTCCTCGAAATCGACGATGTAGGTGTTGTCGCCGAACATCGTCTCGGAGACCTGGGTGACCTCACCGGTCTCGCCGTCGTACTCGCTGTGTTTGTCGTGGAATACCACGTAATCGCCCTTCTCAAACGACATACATCCGCTTTTCGCTGGTACGGAAAAAGCCCGTCGTTTCCATCGCCGGAAAACCACGACGCCTGTCGAACGGTTTTTGCGGGACGGCTCCGTAAGTGACAGTATGACACAACGGATCACCGTATCTCCCGACCGACCGCCGACCACGCGCGGCCACCCCCCGGAGACGAGATGACCACCGTCGACGGTCTGTGGTTCCTCGCCGACGAAGCGACACAGCAGGCAGAACAGGCGTATCACCGCGCCACGGACACCTACGAGGACACGTACCTCGAACGGACGTACGAAAAGCGCGTCTCACGCGATCGGTTCCGAACGCTCGCCGATCGGATCCGCCACAGCGGAACCCCCTACGGCGCGCACACGCTCGTCCGACGCGAGAACGACGAACTCCTCTTGGTCCGTCACGAAGGGGTCGGCCTGTGGGTCCTTCCCGGCGGGGGTGTCGACGGCTCGGAGTCGTTCCGCGAGACGGCCGAACGCGAACTCACGGAGGAGGCCGGCATCGAGGCGGCCTACCGCGGGCTGGCGATGCTGAACCGTGTCGAAATCAGCTGCGGTGGCTGCCGGACCTGGGGCGTGTTGCCGATCTTTCAGGCGACGGCGGAAACGACGACGACGGACGTCACCGATCCGGACGGCGAGATAGCGAGCGCCAGGTGGTTCGCCCCGGGACGGCTGCCGGAAGACACCCGCGATCGGGAGGACCTGATCGATGCGGCCCGAGCCGTCGCCTGACGCCGCTTCGGTTGTCACTCCGGCCGTAGTGTCATAATGCCGCGAAGAACGTCGGGTTTGCTCTTCTTGCCGACCTCAGTGATGATGCAGATATCCCGGCGAGCCACAAGCGTTCGTCTAGGAGGGCCACCAGTCAGCTGGCCCTGATGTCGGGGACGCTCACCCCGGCTGGCAATTTTGCCAGCATCGAGTGGGAGTCCACCGACAAGCCCACCGCTTCAGCCGTGGGTCGCTGACCGCTTGATGTCGGCAGTCACCACTCGACGCCGTCGCGTCCGTCCGCATCACGCCGCCGTAACGCGGCCCGTGCGTTCGAGGCGTCGTACCCATAAAACACCGACTCGCCGTACTCCTCTGCGACCTCGGTCGCATGGAGCAAGTCGTCGATATCGACATCGACCGCGTAGAGTTCGATACTGAACGGCGTCTCCAGCCTGCTTTCGAACCCCTTCGCGATCGTTTCGAGCCAGTACGTCGTTCCGTAGTGGGTGTCGTACAGCGGAACGACGAACTCATCCACGTGCGGTTCGAGTGCCGCCAACTCGATCCCCGCACGTTCGTAGAGATGGCCCGGATACGGATCGGGATACAGCGTCATATACGTCCGGCCGGGGATCCGATCGGCCGCGGCCTCGACGAAGTCAGTAATGACTTCAGCCCGCCACTCGTATCTGTCTTCGACCGTCGTTTCGGTCGGGTCAGGACCCGTTCCGCTTTCGTGGCGATCCCGCGCCCACGACTCGAAGCGGCGGTTACAGCGGTCACAGTAGCAGTACTCGGGGCGCGGGAACCCGATGTCGTCGAGCCGGACGTCGGGATTCACCGTGGCACAGTCCTCGATTATCTCCAGGAGGCCGTTGCGGTATCCCTCATGCGTCGGGCAGACGTAAGCCCAATCGAAGTAGGTCCGTTCGCGTGTCGCACGCTGGCCCTCCGGATTCACCGGGACGATATCCGGGTTCTCCTCCCCGGCGGCGTTGTCGCCGAAACAGGAGATCATACTCACGGCGTCCGGGATCGGATCGGCGGAACGCCCGGAGACGTCTTTGACTTCGTAGAACCCGCGGTCGAACTCCGACCAACGGGTTTCCTCCTCGTTTCGCGTGACGACGCCGTACATACCTCTTCTGGGCGCTCGTGGCCCCTAAGTCGTTCGAAAGCACGAACCACGCGAGCGGAGGTGGTTCGAGCACGGTTCCGGAGACCGGTCGGTCGGAGCACGGTTCGGATACTACTGGGACTACCGCTTTTTAATGGGTATTTTCCCGCGGTCGAACGCACAGGACAGGGCGTTCACTCCACGCTGATGTGGGCAGCGATCGAATCGCGAACGATCGTCCCACAGTACGTACAGCGAACGCCTTCCTCGAGTACGTCGAAGCGGGACTCGATGGGCTCATCCGCCGTGGAGATGCAGTTCGCGTTGGGACAGGAAAGCACACCGCCGACAGTCTCCGGGCGCGTCACGCGGTGTTTCTCGATGACCTCGAAATCCCGGACGATATTTATCGTCGCGGCCGGCGCGATGAGCGACAACACGTCGACCTCGTTTTGGCTCAGCTCCCGGCCCTCGACTTTCACGATGTCCTTGCGGCCCAGCCGATCCGAGGGGACGTTCATCCCGACGCTTACCTCCTCTCCGGAGCTCCCGTCGATCCCGAGGATCGCGAGGACGTTGAGCGCCTGCCCGCCGGTGATGTGGTCGATGACGGTTCCGTTTTCGATCTTGGAAACGCGGAGTTCGGTGTCTGTCATAGCATCTCATCCAGTAACGCCATCCGAACCGGGACGCCGTTGTGTGCCTGTTGGAAGTACGTCGCATGAGCTGTCTCGTCGACGTCAGGGGCGATCTCGTCGACGCGCGGTAGCGGATGCATCACGGTGAGGTCGGGGGCGGCGGCCTCGAGGAGATCGGCGTCGATCCGATACTCGCCCGCGACCTGTCTGTACTCGTTCTCGTCGGGGAACCGTTCGCGTTGAATCCGCGTGACGTACAGCACGTCAAGCGCTTCGAGGACATCTTCGAGATCCGTGTGTTCTCTGACCTGTGCGCCGGCCTCGTGGAGATCGTATCGGACGCTTCGGGGCAGACGAAGGCTCTCCGGGCTGATGAAATGTTGGCTCACCTCGAAGTTTGTCAGCGCGTGGGCCAGCGAGTGGACCGTTCGGCCGTACTTCAGATCACCCATAATCCCGATCGTCAGATCATCGAGCCCCGCGTTCTCCCGGATCGTATACATATCCAACAGGGTCTGTGTCGGATGCTGGCCCGCGCCGTCGCCGGCGTTGACGACCGGGACGTCGACGAACTCGCTTGCGAGCTTCGCCGACCCCTCCGAGGGGTGTCTGAGGACGAGCGCGTCCGCATACCCCTCGATGACCCGGACGGTGTCCGCGAGACTCTCGCCTTTCTTGACCGACGAGGAGTCGACACTCCCCATATCGATCGTCCCGCCCCCGAGACGCTTCATTGCCGCGTCGAACGACATCTTGGTTCGGGTGCTCGGTTCAAAAAAGAGCAGTCCCAAAAGCGTGTCCGAATGCGTCCCGGCGACCGAGCCGGGATCGTCGGCGATCTCGGCCGCCCGATCGAGCACGCCTTCGATGTCGCCACGCGACAGCTGCTTCGCAGTTATCAGGTGATCGTGGCGCATTACAGAAACGGGGATGCGGACGGTCTTGAATCTCCCGACCGCGCTCGCGTGTGAGCTCCGGTCACGCACCGGGTATCGACCCCGGACTCTGGCCGATCTACGGCGGTGAAAACGAGCTCCGGAACGCCCCGAACGTTTAATTTGTGCAACGCCGTACTCCGCCTACGATGAGTACACGGCTCCGGACGGGGATATCCGCCCTCGATCGGGAACTCGAAGGCGGCATTCCCTCCGGAAGCATCGTTGCCCTCACAGCCGCGCCGGCCAGCCAGGCCGAGCTGTTTCTCTACGAACTCACAGCCGCCCGCGGGACGCTGTATCTGACGCTCGATCGGACGAGCGACGCCGTCGCAAACAGCATCGATGCCGCCCCGACGGCGACCGGCGACCCGACCGTCCGGGACGTAACCGGGGACGCACCGCTCGACAACGCCTCGAGACTCATCGCGGCGCTCCCGGAGTCTTCGAACCTCATCGTCGATCCGGTCGACGTACTCGAACGGCACGACCCACCCAGATACCGGAACTTCCTGAACGAACTTCAGAACCACATCTACAACACCGACAGCCTCGCCGTCCTTCATTGTCTCGACGGGACCGACGTGCCGAGACTCCGGGATACGACCGAGCACATGGCCGATGTCGTCTTTCAACTCGAGACACAACTCAAAGGCGACCGGATCGAAAACCGCCTCGCGGTCCCCAAGTTCCGCGGTGGCCGGGCGCTTTCGGACGTCATCAAACTCGAGCTGTCCTCGACGATCGACATCGACACCAGTCGGGATATCGCGTGAGGTCCGGCCCGACGGTTTATATACGGTGACGGGAGCACGCGGCGTATGACCTGAGCGATCGCCGACGGCCCGCCGAGGCGGGTGTACAGCGCGAGGGCCGTCGAACGGGAGCGCTGTCTGTTCGCAACCCTTGAAGTAGTACGGAGCCGAGAGGCCGGTATGAACTTGTTCGGGACCGCCGGTATTCGTGGGGACGTACGGAGCAGGGTAACCCCGTCGCTCGCGATGGCCGTGGGTCGGGCAGCCGCCGCCGACGGCCAGGAGTTCGTCGTCGGCCGCGACGGTCGCGAGACCGGCGATGGCATCGCCGCCGCCGTCGAAGCGGGGCTCGAAAGCGGCGGCGCGGACGTGCGACGCGTCGGTCGGGTTCCGACGCCGGCGCTGGCGTACGCGAGCCGCGGACGCCGGGGGATCATGATCACGGCGAGTCACAACCCACCGTCGGACAACGGGCTGAAGCTGTTCGACGACGGGTGCGAGTACGACCGAGCGGCGGAAACACGACTCGAATCGCGAGTCGAAACCGATCCGAACCCACTCGAGTACGATCGCTGGGGGAGCCGGTACACACTCGACGTGCTGGGGGCCTATCGCAGCGACGCTGTCGAGTATGCCCGTGATACTGCAGGGAAGTGTGAGGGGGTTAGAATCGCCCTCGACTGTGGGAACGGGGTCGCAGGCCTCACAGCCCCCGACGTGTTGCGGGAACTCGGAGCCAACGTCGTCGCGCTCAACGCCAACGTCGACGGACACTTTCCGGCCCGCGAGTCGAAGCCGACAGCGGAGAGTCTCACCGACCTCCGGGAGTTCGTCGCTGACGGCAGGTTCGATCTCGGTATCGGCCACGACGGCGACGGCGATCGGCTCGTCGTCGTCGACGCTGACGGTTCGGTCGTCCACGAGGACACGATTCTCGCGATCGTCGCCGAACACTACGTCGACGTCTGGGAGGGTCCCGATCCCGTCGTCGTGACAACGCCGAACGCGTCGGGTCGGATCGACGAACGGGTGGCGGCGGCCGGTGGTCGGATCGAGCGGGTCCGGCTCGGTGCGCTTCACGAGGGGGTCGCTGACGCCGAGGCCGCGGGTGGAACGGTCGTCTTTGCGGCCGAGCCGTGGAAGCACATCCACCCTGCGTTCGGACCGTGGATCGATGCGATCGTCAGTACGGCCGTCATCGGAGGTTTAGTCGCATCACAGGGGCTTCCGGAGCTCCGGGAACCGGTCCGTGAGCGGCCATACCGGAAGGCGAACGTACGCTGTCCGGACGACCGGAAGTCGGCAGCGATGTCACGGCTGGAGTCGGAGCTTCCCGAGGCGTTTCCGAACGCCGAGACGGACACGGAGTATGGCGTTCGGCTGACGTTCCCGGACGCCTCGTGGGTGCTCGTCCGACCGAGCGGCACCGAGCCGTACCTCCGTATCTACGCCGAAAGCGACGAGGTCGACGACGTTGTGGACGATGTCTCGGAGCGCGTAGCGGCGGCCGTCGGTGGGTCGGCCTAACTGGGGGCAGCTATTTGCGCCCGGCGGTCGATCCCCAGTCATGGACGAGAGCGAACTCCTCTCGGTGGCCCGCAAAGCCGTCGATCGGTCCTACGCACCCTACTCGGAGTACTACGTCGGCGCGGCGCTGGAAACCCACGACGGAACGGTGTTTACGGGCTGTAACGTCGAGAACGCGAACTACTCCAACAGCGTTCACGCCGAGGAACTGGCGCTTTCGAAGGCAGTCGAAGCCGGCCACCGAACGTTCGGAGCGGTCGCGGTTAGCTCGGATCGTCGCGACGGCGTAACACCGTGTGGGATGTGTCGCCAGTCGCTCTCGGAGTTCTGCGACGACGACCTCCGGATCGTCTGTGAGGGTGCCGATGGGCCGGCGGTTTACACGCTCGGTGAACTGCTCCCGGATACGATCTCGGGGGCCCACCTCGAATGACCGATACCGAGGGGGACCGAAACGGCGACCGGCAGTATCACATCGAGCTGAGAAGCGGCGACATCGATGGTCCGGTGCTCCTGCCGGGAGATCCCGACCGCGTCGGAATCGTCGCGGAGTTCCTCGACGACACCGAGGAGCTGGCGGACCACCGGGAGTACAGGACGATCGCGGGCGAGTACGCTGACGAACCGGTCGCCGTCACTTCGACCGGGATCGGCTCACCGTCGGCCGCGATCGCGGTCGAGGAACTCGCCCGCATCGGTGTGGAGACCTTCATACGGGTGGGTTCCTGTGGGGCGATCCAAGAACACGTCGGGATCGGCGAGCTCGTCATTACGACCGGCGCTGTCAGACAGGAGGGAACGAGCGACGAGTACGTCCGGCCGGACTACCCGGCGACGGCCCACGACGAAGTCGTGACAGCGCTCGTGACGGCCGCAGAGCGGCTCGGTCACGAGTATCACCTCGGCGTCACCTGCTCGACCGACTCCTTTTATGCCGGACAGTCCCGCCCCGGATTCGACGGCTTCCGTGCGGCCGGTGCCGAGGAGCGGATCGGGGCGCTCCGCGAGGCTGGCGTCCTCAATTTCGAGATGGAAGCGAGCGCGATCCTGACGCTTGCGGGGCTGTATGGGCTTCGGGCGGGAGCCGTCTGTACGGTGTACGCAAACCGAGTGACGGGTGAGTTCCGGACCGAGGGCCAGCGGAAAGCGGCCGAAACGGCGTCTCTGGCCGCGGCACTTTTAACGAAAATGGATCGGATAAAGAACGATGCCGACGTCGATCGGTGGCACGCCGGGCTGTCGCTTGATGATCGATAGCCCCGATGACACACGGCCGGAAAACTGAGAACCGGGCTCGTATGCCCCGAAAACGCTGCCGATGACCGGACCTACATATCCGGGAACGCCTTGGCAGCGTCCCCGAAACCGGTAACGGTGTTGATCCATCGGGCCGCGACGGTCTTTTTTAGTGCCTTCGCGGCCGGGCCACCGAACGTGTCGACCGGGAGTCCCTTAACGTTGTGGGCGACAGCTTTGCTACCGACGGAGATGAGCGTTCCCTTGTCGTCGTGGGTCCACTCGACGAGCGGCTCGCCGCGGATCGTCCGCGCGATGTTCTCGCCGGCGACCTCGGCTGCCTGCCAGGCCGCCTGGGCGGTCGGTGGCGCGGGGGCGTCCTGCCCCGGCTGATCGATGAGGGCGGCGTCGCCAAGCGCAAAGACGCGTTCGTTCGAGGTCCGGAAATCCGAGGCCGCCTCGATCCGGTTGTTCCGTTCGTCCTTGTCGAGATCGACGGTGCCAGCCGCGTCCTGCCCCGTGATTCCACCGGTCCAAAGCAACACGTCGTAGTCGAGTTCAGTCTCGTCGCCGACGTAGACGGTTTCGTCGTCGACTTCACCGATGAACTCGCCCGTGTGGATCTCGACGTCTTTCTCCTCGAGGAGTTTCCGAAGCTTCGCCTGGACGACCGGATCCTTGTTCGGGAAGACGTTGTCCAGTCCCTCGACGAGGTGGATCTCAAGCGGTGCGCGGTGTTTATCGCGGAACTCGGCGATCTCGCCGGCCGACTGGATGCCGGAGAGCCCGGCGCCGCCGACGACGACCTGTGCGGGATCGTTCCGCGAGGCCTCGCGGGCCGCCTCGGTTACCGCGTCGTGGATTTCGAGGGCGTCCTCGAGCGTCTTGAGCGTGAGGGAGTGTTCCTCGAGCCCGTCGATGCCGAAGAAGGCCGTCTTCGAGCCGAAGCCGACGAGGAGGTAGTCGTAACTGACGGTGGATTCGTCCGCGAGCGTGATCACGCGGTCGTCGGTGTCGATGGCGTCGACGCGGCCCTGGATGAAGCGGGTAGCGGGGGATTTGATCTCGGAGATGTCGAAGGTGATCCGGTCTTGGAGGTCCGGATTTCGGATGCAGCGGTGGGATTCATGCAGAACGAGATGGTGGTCTACATCCGAGATCCAGGTGAGGTCGGCCTCACCGTCGAGTTCCGATTCGAGTTGTTTGATTGCGCCGGTGCCGGCATAACCGGACCCGAGCACGACGACATCGTCCGTCATGAGCCACTATCGGCGTCCCACCGATACAAACCTGTTGAAACCGTCCCGACGCATACCGGCCCCGTTTCACCACGTACGACGCCGGCGAGTGCTTTTTGGCGACGCTAGTGGAGCGGCTCCTCGTCGCCGGCCGGCGCTTCCATGTTGTCGATGGTGAGTATGAGGCTGTTGGTGGTGTCGTCTTTCCCCTCGATCTGCCCCTCTATGAGGAGCTTCGAAAGCGGCGTTGGCCCGACGGTTATATCATCTCCTTCGTCGAAGTCGGACATCGATCCCTGCAGCTTTATCTCTGCCCGACAGAGTTCGGGATGGTGGACGCTCGTCAGATCGATCTCCTGGACGTTGGCCTCGATGATCAACTCCCCGTTGTGGTGAAACGGCACGTCCGCGGCTTGATCCATCTCCTGGATCTTCAACGCGTCGTACGCCGTCGCCGTCGGTTTGTATCCGCCCTTCGGTCCGGGTACACCCTCGACGAGCTGTAGGGCCTTGAGGCTCTGCATCTGATTGCGGATGGTTCCGGGGTTTCGGTCGACTTTGTCGGCGATCTCCTCGCCTTTGACCGCGCTTTCGGACTCCCGGAAGAGGTTGATAAGCTCCTGGAGGATCGTCTTCTGGCTGGGAGTAAGTTCGATCGATGACATGATCTATGATTTGGTAGTTCCGGACTTAAATGCGACGGTGGTGAAACCGGCCGGCGACCCCGACGGCGACCGACCGTCCGGCGCCCGAAAACCGATGGAGGGTGGCGGTCGGCGGGTTTCGCTCGGACCGGCGATCGACGTTACGCCCCCCGTTTTCGATGAACGCGACCGGATGGGCGTCTACCGTCGGATAGCGGCTGTGATAGATTCGGTTGGAACGGGTCCAGTCGGGCGTATCACCCGTTCTGTCCGACGGTGTTCGTACTATCGGGGTTCGGATGGATGCCGAGGCCACATCGAGGGTGAGGATAATCGCTCCGTCTCGTGGCCAGGGGGTCGGTCCCGGACGCGGAACAGCCACCGAGTGGGGCCGTAGAACACCACCGAGCGGCCCCTCATACCGCTTTGGGAGGAACGTCCGGACGGCCACTACCGACCGAACGATCCCATCGACCGCGCCGAGTTCGAGACGACGAGGGTACTCGAGGCCGCCATCGCGACGGCGGCGAAAAAGGGATTTAGAAGCCCGAGCGCGGCCATCGGGATCGCAAGCGCGTTGTAGACGAACGCCCACCCGAGATTCTGTCGGATCCGGCCGTTCGTCAACTCGGCGATACGGAACGTCTCCGGAACCGAACGGAGGTCGTCGTCGACGATCACCGCGTCCGCCGCGTCGCTTGCCAGTTGTGTCCCGCTCCCGAGTGCGATCCCGAGGTCCGCCGCCGCAAGCGCCGGCGCGTCGTTGCTCCCGTCACCGACCATCGCGACTGACCCGCGGGCCCGGAGCCGTTCGACCGTCCGGGCTTTCGCCTCCGGACGGACGCCCGCGAACACCTCAGAAACCCCTTCGACGGCGCGGAAGCGGTCGGCTGCAGCCCCCTCATCGCCAGTCAACACGACGACGGACCGGTCCCGAGAGAGCGACTCGACGGCCGACCGCCACTCCGCACGCGGCGTGTCACCGACCACGATGACACCGCGGACCGTCCCGTCCCACCCGACGGCGACCGGAATGTCCCCGTCGCCTCTGGCCTCGGCGATCCGATCGCGAAACGCTTCTCCGCCCTCCAGCCCGCGTTCACGGAGGAACTCCGGGTGACCAACGACCGTCTCTGTCCCGTCGACCGGCGCGGAGACGCCCCGGGAGTCCCGGTCGAATGCCCCTGGGTCGACCGACATGGTTCCGCCGTCAGTCGCCGACCGACGGCTCGCGTTCCCCGGATTCTCACCGGCGTGATCGACGATCGCCTCGGCGATCGGATGTCCCGACAGCGACTCGACGGTAGCCGCCCGACGGAGCAGCTCCTCGGGGGCGTCGGCATGGATCGAGACGACCGACATCGATCCCTCGGTCAGCGTTCCGGTCTTATCGAGCACGACTGTGTCGATATCGGGCGCGTCCTCGAACACCGCCTCGGCGGTTATCACGATCCCTCGATCGGTCGCCGTCCCGATCCCGGCAGCGATGGCAAGCGGCGTCGCAAGCCCCAACGCGCACGGACACGAAACGATGAGGACGGTCAACCCGAGCAACAACGCGGCCGCGATCCCGCCCCCGGAGCCAAGCGTCAAACCGGCGACCACGACAGCGACGACGACCACGAGCGGCACGAATATTGTCGCGAGCCGGTCGGCCAGCCGCTGGACACCGGGGGCCGAACTCTGGATCTCCCAGAGCAACTCGACGAGCCGATCGAGCGTACTCGTTACCGTATCGTCGACCTCGACGACGAGGGGCGCGTCGGTGACGACCGTCCCGCCGGCGACCCGGTCGCCGGGGCGTTTGCTCACCGGGGCCGACTCGCCGGTTACGAGCGACTCGTCGACGGCTGCGCGTCCCTCACACACGTCGCCGTCGAGGGGGACGCGCTCGCCCGGGCGAACGAGAAGCCGTTCGCCCGGTTCGACCGCGTCGAGCGGGATCGTCTCCCCGTCCGAAGCGCGTCTGGCGTCCTCGACGCCGCGTTCCGTCAGCTCGGAGAGCCGACCGACGGCACGCCGTTTGATTTTCGCCTCGTAGTAGCTGCCGCCGGTCACGACGAGGATGATGGCGACGGTCACGTCGAAATAGAGATCCGTCCGCCCGACACCCATCGCGAGGGTGCTGTAGGCGTAGGCGCTACAGGCGGCGAGCGCGACCAAAAGATCCATGTTCGGAACGCCGGCCCGGAGGCTGACGGCGGCCCCTCTGAGGATCGGCCAGCCGGTGTAAAACAGGACGAACGAGGTCATGACCCAGATGTTCGCGAACACGTAGATGCCGTCGAAGCCGCCGAACTCGACGACGGGGTCGTAACCGAAGTACGTCGGATACAGAAACAGCGCGTACCACACCATCACCATCATGCCGAAGAACCCACCCCCCGCGAGGAACTTTGCGGTCTCGTTTACGTCCTCGCCCGGGATCCCCTCCGAGCGCTTCCGGGCGGTGTAGCCGTATCCGGAGAGCAGTTCGGGGAGGTCGTCCTCCTCGAGTGTCTCCGGATCGTACTGAACCCGGACGGTGTCAGAGGCGTAGCTCGCCTCGACCGCGTACACCCCATCGTCGGTCGCCGCCCGCCCCTCGAGAAAGGCCTCACACGTCGTACAGTGCATGCCCTCGACGGCGAGGAACGCGGACTCGCCCGCCTCGGTCGGCGTCGCTTCGGACGCGTCCGGACCGTCCCCGTCGATGGAGTCCCTGACGGCCTCGGCTTCCGCCCCGTCGAGGTCGCCGAGGGAACGCTGTACTTCGAGACAGCCCCGACAACAGAACGCCCCCTCGACGGACGGATCGGTCACCGGCGGCGAAGGTGTCGTGACCGAACAGAGCGTACACGGCCGCGTCGCATCCGTCGTCTCGGTCTCGTCGGGAGTTGACATCGGTTACAGTGGTTTGTTTCGGAGTCGGTATCGGTCACAACGGCTGATAGAACGGGATCGGCGGATGCGGCAGATGGACGCCGTACAACATCAACCCGTGTTGAAGCGGGATGTAGCCGAGAACGACGAACGCGGCCCCGAGCACGCGATGTAGCCGGACCCGGTTCGCCGTCCCGAGGGAGCCAAGCGCCGTCCCGTAGGCGAAAAGCGTCGGGATCGTTCCGAGGCCGAGAATCCCAAGCGACAAGGCGCCGCGGATCGGATCGCCGAGGGCGAACGCGTACAGATACGCCGGGTAGATGATCGGACAGGGCAAGAGCCCGTGGATCGCACCCAGCCCGACGATGCCGGGCGAGTTCGCGAGCCGATCGATCCGACCCGTGAGCGCCCCCGAGACCCACGCGAAGGCCGGTCCGACGACGGGAATGCCGTGGGGGATACCGGGCTGGCCGCGGAGGTAGTACGCCCCGCTTGCGATGATCGCGACGCCGACCAGAATACCCACCGTCGCCCTGACGCTGTCGCCGACCGCGGCCACGGCGTCGACCGAGGCGAACGCCACGCCGCCGAGCAGTCCGAACAGGCCGCCCAAAAACGCGTAGCTCCCGGCTCGGCCGAGGTTGAAAAGCGAGTGCTGTCTGACCTCGTACAACGACAACGCGTTGCCACGGGGGGAGCCACGCTGTGGGTTGAACCGGTCGGCGTAGGCGGTCACGAGCGGCCCACACATCCCGAGACAGTGTGCGCCCGCAAGCAGGCCGACGACGAGAAAGACGAGCAGATCGACGTTCCCGGCGGCGATCGACGATGCGGTCCCGTGATCGTGGGCCTGCGCGACGAGAAGCGATGCGACAACCGGAGAAACGGACCCCATCGGCTACGCCGAGGTGGAGCCGTGGTGACCCGACCCCTCAGCCGGACGCGTGATGATCGCCATCGCAGCGAGGATGATCGCGACGTTGACGGCCGAAAACAACCCCGCCGTTCCGGAGCTTGCGATCCCATACCAGGCGATCGGGGCGAGCGAGAGGCCGCCGGCCATCGCCGCCATCCTCGGAGAGAACGAATCCGGTACCATAGCGATAGGTTACCTTCGGTTTACAAAAAATCATCGGCTAGATCCCGGAACGGTAGATGTGTGCGATAAAAATATAACAAGTACCACTATACGGTGTAATATATGCCCCCGGAACTGGAGCGTGAGATCGGTCACGACGAATTCGATCCGGTTGGGACGCTCGGGTTGATCACGGTTTATTTCCTGATCCTCGTCGTCCTGTGGATCTTCATGTACTTCGTCGAGTTCGCCGGAAACGACCTGACCGTCGTCGGGGTGGTCGTATGAACATCCACACCTACGAGAAGTTCTGGCTCGCCGCGTCGATGGTGCTCATCGTCGGGTTTATCCTGACGATCACGTACGGTGCGGTCGGGCTCGGGATCGCGATGGTCGACGATTCCTCGCCGACCGTCGACCCCGATAACCTCGATGACCATCCCGGATTCGCGGACCCCGGCGTCGAGCAGGTCGGTGAAAACGAGTACGAGGTCTACGTGAGAGCCGTGCAGTTCGCGTACTTCCCCGGCGAGGTCGAGGTACCCGCAAACAGCGAGGTGACGATACACGTCACGAGCGAGGACGTGATCCACAGTTACAGCGTCGTCGGCACGAACGCGAACACGATGGTCATCCCCGGTGAGGTCGCGAGCATAACGTTCGAGGCCGACGAACCGGGCGAGTACGGGGTCCTCTGTAGTGAGTACTGTGGGGCCGGTCACCACGACATGGAGGGCACACTGGTCGTCGTTCCCGAGGACGAGTACGAGGGTGATGCCTGATGAGCGCGAACAACGGCACCTACCTCGATCAGTTTCCCGCCGAGGCGAAGGTGATCCGATCCGCGTTCTTCACCGCCTTCATCGCTCTCGGCATCGGCGCTCTCATGGGGTTGCTCCAGGTGTTCAACCGGCTCGAGATCTTCCGGATCTACGAGGCATCCGAGTACTTCACCGCGGGCGATTACTACTCGATGCTGACTCTCCACGCGGTGCTTTTGGTGTTGACGTTCGCGATCTTCTTTCTGGTCGGCGTATTTACCTGGGGCGTTACGACCAGTCTCGACCGCGGACTCGAGGATATCCGGTTCACGTGGGTGTGGTTCGGCCTCATGTCGGTCGGGACCCTGCTCGCGGGTGTCGCCATCATCGGCGGGTTGATTCCGGGCGTCGAGATGAGCGCCGCGGTCCTGTATACGTTCTATGCGCCGCTGCAGGCGCATCCGCTGTTCTATCTCGGCCTTGCGCTTTTCATCGTCGGGACGTGGCTCGCCGGTGCCGACTGGTTCCGGTCGTGGTTCGCCTGGAAGGCCGAAAACCCGGACGAAAGGATCCCGCTTCCGACGTTTATGGCCCTGACGACGACGCTGTTTTGGTATCTCTCGAGCATCGGTGTTGCTGTCTCGGTGCTCGTCTTTTTGCTCCCGTGGTCGCTTGGACTCATCGACCAGGTGAACGCGCTTTTAACCCGGACGCTGTTTTGGTATTTCGGCCACGCCGTCGTCTACTTCTGGCTCATGCCGGCGTACATGCTTTGGTACGTCATGTTGCCGAAGATCTCCGGTGGAAAGCTGTTCAGCGATCCGCTGGCACGCGTCGTCTTTATCCTGTTTTTGATCCTCTCGACACCGACGGGGATTCACCACCAGTATCTCGACCCCGGCATCGCGGAAGGGTTCAAGTTCATCGCGATGGTGAACACGATGTTCCTTCTGTTACCGAGTTTGTTGACCGCTTTCACCGTCGTCGCCAGCATGGAACACGGCGCACGCCAGCGCGGCGGGTCGGGTTACTTCGGGTGGCTCCGGGCGCTCCCGTGGCGTGATCCCGTCTTCACCGGGATGGCCCTCGCCGGGTTGATGTTCGCCGCCGCCGGCTTCTCCGGGATGATAAACGCCGGCATGAACATCAACTATCTCGTCCACAACACCTGGTGGGTCGTCGGACACTTCCATCTCACCATCGGGACGGCCGTCGCGTTGACGTTCATGGCCGTCAGCTACTGGTTCATCCCGCAACTAACCGGCAAGAAGCTGTGGGGCAAGGGAGTCGGCCTCGCACAGGTGTTGATCTGGTTCCTCGGTATGACGTTTATGAGCAACGCGATGCACCGTCAGGGCCTGATCGGTGTCCCGCGCCGGACCGCCGAACCCGAGTATCGCGGCTTCGAGTACGACGTCGCCGTCGGGTCGATGGGCGAACTCAACATGCAGGTCGCCATCGGCGGGACGTTGCTTTTCGTTTCGACCGTGCTCTTTCTCGTCGTCGTGGGGATGACGCTTCTGGGAAGCAAGACGGACGGGATCGAGGACAACGGGTACGCCGACACGCTCTCCGGGCCGGAGGACTCCCCCCGCGTGCTCGACAACCTGAAGCTGTGGATGCTCATCGCCGTCGTGCTCGTGATCCTCGCGTACTCGCTGCCGCTCGGCTCGATCATCAGCCGCGGCGGGCTGTTCGGTCCCGGCGGGAGCCCGTCCCCGCAGTTCATCGAGACGATCGCTCTCGTCGGGCAGTTCGCCTTCGAGACGGCGACTGAGGTGACGTCCTGATGCGCGTCAGCCCGATCGGTCTCGTCGTCGCCATCGTGCTCATGATCCCCTTTATCATCGAGATGCGGACCGTCTTCGTCCACGTCGGTCTGGACGTCTCCCTCGCCGAGACCGCGCTGCTCGGTGCGGCGATGATCGGTGCGGTGATCGTGTGGGCGGTCGCGCCGGACCTGCGGGACCGGGAGCAAAAAAAGCGCTCGAACGGCGAGTGATATCCGCCGCGGCTTGACCTCCTCTCCGCCCTAAAGGGCGAAGATTCCTCCGTGGGTAATCCAACCAGATTGATTACCCCGGCTGTGAACGTGCGGGTTCGCTGACGCACCTTCGGCCCTCGATTGAGGGTGTGGTAGTTTTGGTATCCGCTCGGTGTTGCCCTCCCCGAAGGGAGTGACACTCACGGGCGTCCAGCACCGCGAGCAGCGGGCCGGGCCATCGGCCTGACTCTCCGTTCCAGCCACTGTGGGAGAATCGTCTCGTGACATGCCAACCGCTGCTGGTCGGGCTGCGAAGGTGTGTGGATGTGAAAGTGTAGACGCACTCGTTGCCATCTTGAGCATGAGCGCGTTCCCCGCAGCAGCATGTCGCATGCCTCTCGTTATATAGTTACTCGGATAAAATAAACATTGGGATTACAACTCGTCTGTGTCGCGTGGTTTGTAGCATATCATGTCAGCTTCATCCCCGCCCTAAAGGGCGAGGCTTTCGCCTCGGATCTTCTGTAAACGGAGCGGGATCGAAGATCCAGCAAGCAGTCGGGCTATGCCCGTCGACGA
>OBKM01000109.1_pt1 | contig 38176 bp, 36 predicted proteins | sample 1519691 | NCBI WGS metagenome assembly OBKM01 (sample SAMEA37050418, study PRJEB22526) | metagenome | biome: saline pan; feature: lake; material: water | place: Egypt | collected 2015 | depth 0.5 m
CCGTACAGCAGTTTTCCGAAGATCTTCGGGATCTGTTCTTTCGTGATGCCGGGCCCGTTGTCCTCGATGATGACGGTGTAGTAATCCCGGTCTTTCTGGATCTCGACGTACACGTCCGGGAGAATGCCCGCCTCTTCGGCGGCGTCGAGACTGTTGTGACACGCAAGCGGCGACGTACCGGCCATGAAGTTCTCGTCACCGGGCACGGAGACGTCGTACACCCACTCGCGGTTGTACTTGATCCGTTCGACGGAGTCGACCGGAAGCGCGGTCAGGTCGCTCCCCGCGATCGCCCGTCCGTTGCCGGTGAACTGGAGGGATCCACCGTCGGCGAGTGCCAACGCGTGCTCAGTATCGACCCGATCCTGCCGTCGGTCGAGGTTGTAGGCGAGCTTCGCGTCCTCGACGCTCGAGACGACCTCGTCGGCCGGAAGCCGTCTTCGTGACACCGCCGACTGGTCCGTGTGCACGTACAACTTATGGGAGTCACCGAACTCAATCGAGTGTCCCTGAATCGTCCGCGTTCCGGCGTCGACCCGCTCGTGTGTTGCGTCGTACCCGATAGAGGAGAGGAGATACTGGAGTCCGGACGACAACCGGTCCGATGACGTCGAGAGTACGAGCCGATCCTCCGGGATGTCGTCGATACCACCCTCCTGTTCGAGCGTCTCGATGACCGATTCCGTGGGATACCCGTCACCGGCCGCGTATCCCAGCAGGAACCGCTCACGAAGGTCCCGAGAGAAGTCGAAGACGTATCTCGGTACCCGTTTCTCGGACGCCCCCGTCCCGGCATCGAACACCTCCGCAAACAGGAGTCCGACGATCTTTGACGGGATCGTCACGTTCGTGGCAGTCTCGTGAGCGGCGACCGTCGACGGGGACACGTCAAACACCGACCGTACCAGCCGTTCGGTACGGGCGATCAGCGTAGACTCGTGGGTGCCGAGCGAGAGATATACCTTCTCGTGGTCCTCGCCCGTGACACAGCCCTCCGCCGCATACACGCCGAGGAGTTCAGCTAGCTGTTCGTCGACCGGAACGACCGCTGGAACGTTGTTTCGGCCGTACCGGTAGCTGATCTCACAGTCCTCGTACGCCTCCGGATCAAGGTCGAGTTCCCGAACGATGTTGAACGGGAGGCGGTCGCACTTCCGGAAATCGCTCATCCGGTACTGTGCGTCCACCTGTCGGCGGATCGCATCGTAATGCTCGTCAATCAGCTGCTCGACGCCGTAGAGCCCGATGGCCTCTGTTCGATCCGGCGAGAGCTGTGCCAGTTCGGACACGAAGTCGAGCCGGTCGACGTTCGCGCCGCTCCATGCAGTGTCCGGAAGGACGACGTAGTCGTCCTCGTCGATGTCGCTCGTCTCGACGGAGACGACCTCGCCGTCCCGAAGCACGAACACACTGTGATAGTCTGTCAGTTCGACCTCTCGGCCCCCCTCGACGGTGATACGAAAGATATCGCTGTTGACCCGGTGTCTGAACACGCTGCTGATCCGCTGGAAGTCGACATCGTACGCGTCGTCGAAGGAGAGTGCCTCTAGCCCGTCGACGCTGAGTTTCTCGAGGTCACCGCCGCGCTTCGTGACTACGGCCTCGCGGTTGTCCTCAATCAGTTCGTCGATTGCCTCACCGATCGGTCGATGGATCGTCTCGTCGCCGTCGCGGTAGACGAACGGCGTCGACCACGTGAGCGAGTTGTCCACTCCCTCTTTGACCGCGGTCACCAGCCCCCGGGCGCCCGAGTCGAACCCGAGCATGTGCCGGTTCTTCTCGAAGAACTCGGCGATAGAGATCGACCGCTGGCTCTCGGCCAGCTCCTCGGCGATTCCCTCCTCCGCGCCGAGGCGTGACTGATACGAGGTCATTCTGTGAATCTGCTACCGGGCCCGGGTATAAATGTTGCCTGCAACCACGGCGAAAGTAGAGCCCGCCGGCGACCGCGGACCCACCGACTCGGCGCCGATCGTCTCGCGTTCTCGTGGCGAGAACGGAACGGTTAACGGCCGATCGGACGTTCCGAAAGTATGGAGCTGTACTTCTGTGGCTCGATTCGCGGTGGCCGGGACGACGCGGACCTGTACGCCGAGCTGATCGAGGAGCTGTCGACACACGGGACCGTCCTGACCGAGCACGTCGGTGCCGCTCGGCCGGAAGAGGATCTCGCCGACGACGAGATCCACGACCGCGATCTCGAGTGGCTCCGGGCCGCCGACGCCGTCGTCGCGGAGGTGACCACGCCGAGTCTCGGCGTCGGCTACGAACTCGGCCGGGCCGTCGCCGCCGGCACCCCGACGCTCGCGCTCTACCGTCCGACCGGCGAGCACGACCTCTCTGCGATGGTCCGCGGCGCCGACGATATCCCGGTCGTCGAGTACACCGAACTCGCGGTCGCCGCCGAGGCGATGAGGGAGTTTCTCGAGACCCTCCCCCAATCCTGAGCTTCCGCGCACACGCGTGCGTGAGCTTTAAAAGTGATGGGGGGCTACCAATAAATACGATTTTATGAGCGACCAATCGGAGTACGGTGCTGAGCAGATACAAGTGCTCGAAGGGCTGCAGGCGGTCCGCAAGCGCCCGGCGATGTATATTGGCTCGACAGACGAGCGGGGCTTGCACCATCTTGTCTACGAGGTCGTCGACAACGCGATCGACGAGGCCTTGGCCGGCCACTGTGACGCGATCGACGTGACGATTCACGAGGACGGCTCGGTCTCTGTCGCCGACGACGGGCGCGGGATCCCGGTCGATACGCACCACGAACACGACCGGCCGGCCGTCGAGGTGATCATGACGGTGTTACACGCCGGCGGCAAGTTCGACAACAAATCCTATCAGGTATCCGGCGGGCTCCACGGCGTCGGCGTCTCCGTGGTGAACGCTCTCTCCGAGCGCCTTGAGGTCGAGATTCGCCGCGACGGCGCGGTCTGGCAGGAGCAGTTCGAGCGCGGCGAGCCGGGCGGACTGGAGCGGCTCCGGGCGCTCGACTCTGCGGAACAGACGGGCACGACGATCCGGTTTTGGCCCGACGAGGAGATTTTCGAGACGACCAGTCTCTCTTTCGAGACGCTCGCCACGCGGCTCCGCGAGCTGGCCTTTCTCAACTCCGGGGTCGAGATCAGCCTGACCGACGAGCGGGCCGGCCGACGCGAAGAGTTCCGGTACGAGGGCGGTCTCAAGGAGTTCGTCGCCTACCTCAACGAGACGAAGACGGCTCTCCACGAGGACGTCTGTTACTTCGAGGATAGCGAGGAGATCGACGCCGGCGTCGTCCGCGTCGAGGCGGCGCTACAGGCGACCGACGAGCTGCAGGGCTCGCTGCACGCGTTCGCGAACAACATCAACACCCGAGAGGGTGGCACCCATCTCACCGGGTTCAAGACGGCACTCACCCGGCTGGTCAACGAGTACGCCAGCTCGAACGGGCTGCTCGGTGATCTCGATGACACGCTCAAAGGCGAGGACGTGCGGGAAGGGCTGACAGCCGTGCTCTCGGTCAAACACCCGGATCCGCAGTTCGAGGGCCAGACAAAGACCAAGCTCGGCAACAGCGAGGTCCGCGGCATCGTGGAGTCGGCGGTTCACGAACACCTCGGAACGTACTTCGAGGAACACCCCGACACGGCGACGGCGATCACCAACAAGGCAGTCGAGGCCGCCAAGGCCCGCAAAGCCGCCCGGAAGGCAGAGGAGCTCACGCGACGCAAGAGCGCGCTCGACTCGGCGGCGCTCCCCGGGAAGCTCGCGGACTGTCAGACCCGAGATCCGAGCGAGGCCGAGCTGTTTATCACCGAGGGCGACAGCGCCGGCGGCAGCGCAAAGCAAGGCCGCGATCCGGCCTTCCAGGCGGTGTTGCCGATCCGGGGGAAGATTCTCAACGTCGAGAAACACCGGCTCGACCGCGTGCTCGAGAACAACGAGATCCGCAACCTGATCACCGCCCTGGGGACCGGCATCGGCGACGAGTTCGACATCGACGATCTCCGGTACGAGTCGATCTATCTTCTCGTCGACGCAGACATCGACGGCGCGCACATCCGGACGCTGCTGTTGACGTTTCTGTATCGGCACATGCGGCCGCTGCTCGAGCGCGGGCACGTCTACGCGACCCAACCGCCCTTGTACCGGGTCCGGTACCGTGGCGAGACCTACGACGCGATGACAGAGCAGGAACGCGACCGGATCGTCGAAGAGGTCTGTGACGGCTCTCCGACACAGGTCCAGCGGTTCAAGGGACTGGGAGAGATGAACCCCGAGCAGCTCTGGGAGACGACGATGAACCCGGAGACCCGGCGGCTCAAACAGATCACGATCGAGGACGCCGCTGCCGCCGACAAGATGTTCTCAGTGCTGATGGGCGATGCCGTCGAGCCGCGCAAGGAGTTTATCAAAGACAACGCCCCCGAGGCAGACTGGATCGACATCTAACCGATGAGCTCAGAGTACCCAGATCCCGACGACACGGACGTAGAGACAGACACAGCCCCCGAGCTCGCGCAGGCTCCGGCCGCGAACGTCGAGCGGGTCCGCATCGAAGACGAGATGGAACAAAGCTACATCGACTACGCGATGAGCGTCATCGCGGGGCGGGCACTCCCGGACGTCCGGGACGGACTCAAGCCGGTCCACCGGCGGATCCTGTATGCGATGTCCGAGATGGGCGTCACCGCGGGGGCGAGCCACCGCAAGTCCTCGTCGATCGTCGGCGAGACGATGGGTGATTACCACCCACACGGCGACTCGGCGATCTACGACACGCTGGTCCGGATGGCCCAGGAGTTCTCGCTGCGATACCCGCTTGTCGACGGGCAGGGCAACTTCGGATCGATGGACGACGACCCCGCGGCGGCGATGCGCTACACCGAGGCCCGGATGGCCCCGATCGCCGAGGAGCTGCTCGCCGACATCGAGAAAGACACGGTCGACTTCCAGCCAAACTACGACGATCGCCTCGAGGAACCCGAGGTGTTGCCGGCGAAGCTGCCGAACCTCCTGTTGAACGGCTCCTCTGGCATCGCGGTCGGGATGAGCACGAACGTCCCGCCGCACAACCTCGGAGAGGTCGTCGACGCGACGATCCACCTGATCGACAACCCGGACTGCTCGATCGTCGACCTGATGGACTACATCGAGGGCCCGGACTTCCCGACCGGCGGCACGATCGTCGGAACCGAGGCGATCCACTCTGCCTACGCCACCGGACGGGGCCGGATCCGGATGCGGGCGGACTATCACTTCGAGGACGACCGCCTGGTCGTGACAGAGCTCCCGTATCAGACGAACAAGGCCCGGCTGGTCGAGCGGATCGCCGAGGATATCAACGAGGGAACGATCGAGGGGATCTCGGACCTGCGCGACGAGTCCGACCGCGACGGCGTCCGGGTCGTCTTCGACCTCAAGCGGGGCGCAAACCCCGACGTCGTCGAGAACCAGCTCCTCGAGAGCCACCTGGAGGCGACCTTCGGGGTCATCAACCTGGCGCTGGTCGACGGACAGCCGAAGCTTCTGACGCTGAAAGAGACGCTCGCGGAGTATCTCGCTCACCGCAAGGAGGTCGTCCGACGCCGTTCGGAACACGACCTCGCCGAGGCCCGGGATCGTGCCCACATCCTCGAGGGCCGGCTCGAGGCCGTCGAGAACGCGGAGGCGATCGTGACGCTGATCACCGAATCGGCCGACCGGGACCAGGCTCGGGCAGCCCTGACCGGCGAGCGCGACCCGGCTGCAGTCGTCGGCGACCAGGTGGATCTGGAGCTAGGGGACGTGCTCGACGATGGGGATGCCTTCTCGACCGAGCAGGCCGATCACATCCTCCGGATGCAGCTCGGATCGCTCACCTCGATGGAGGCCGGTGAGATCCACGAAGAGTACGAACAGGTCCAAGAGCGGATCGCGTATCTCGAATCGGTGCTTGCCTCGGAGGCGAAGCTCGAGGGTGTCATCAAAGAGGAGCTGCGCGAGCTGAAAGCAGAGTACGACGACCAACGCCGGACGACGATCACCGAGGCCGACGGCGAGGTCACCCACGAGGATCTGATTCCCGAAGAGGACGCGCTCGTGGTGATCACCGAGCAGGATTACATCAAGCGCATGCCGGTCGAGGCGTTCGACCCCCAGCACCGCGGTGGGAAAGGAATCATCGGTGCCGACCCGAAGGAGGGGGACCGCGTCTCGCAGGTGTTCCGGGCGAACACCCACGCGTACCTGCTGTGTTTCACGACGACCGGTCGCGTCTACCGGCTGAAGACCTACGAGATCCCCGAGATGTCACGGCAGGCCCGCGGGAAGTCCGCCGTCAATCTGCTGGATCTCGACGACGGCGAGGAGATCGCCGGTGTCGTCGCGACAGACGCCTTTGACGACGATGCCTACATCACGACGGTCTCCCGGAACGGCTACGTCAAACGGACCTGCGCGACCGAGTTCGAGAACGTCCATGCCGGCGGCATCATCGCCGCGAGCGTTCCAGACGGAGATGCGATCGCTGACGTCACGATCACCGACGGCGAGCACGATCTGGTGCTCGCGACCGCGGCGGGCATGACGATCCGGTTCGACGAGACCGACGCCCGTGCGATGGGCCGGACCGCCCGAGGCGTCCGCGGGATCGACCTCGCAGACAGGGATCGGGTGATCGCGGCGGTAGCGGCGGCCGAGGAGCCCGACCGTGCGCTGTTGACAGTCACTCAGCACGGCTACGGCAAGCGAACGCCGCTCTCTGAGTACCGGACCCAGTCCCGGTACGGGAAGGGACTGATCGACATCGAAACCGGCGACAGAAACGGCCCAGTCCGGGCGGCGACGGCCGTCGGTGAGGACGATCACATCGTCGTCATGAGTGCCGAGGGACAGATCATGCGTGCACCCGTCTCGGAAATCTCGACGGTCGGACGGAACACGAAAGGCGTCGTCGTCATGCGTCTCGACGGCGACGACGAGGTGGCGAGCCTGACGGTCGTCCCCGACGGCGAAGACGGCCCGGCCGAAGCCGAGGACTGACGCCGGGGACCGTCGTACCCCAGATCTAGCGATTCTCGGCGCCGGCCACTACAATACGGTGTCTCCGAGCGCGCTCGCGGCGAGTTCGACGGCCAGGCCACCGGTCGTGTTGTGGTCGTCGATGATCGGATTCACCTCGACCAGTTCGACCGACGACAGCCGATCCCGGGCCTCGGTGTCGATCACCTCCATCGCGGCGTGGCTCTCCCGGTACGTGAGTCCACCCCGGACCGGCGTTCCGACGCCCGGGGCCTCTCTCGGGTCGACCGCGTCGAGATCGAGGCTCAGGTGGAGCTGTTCGGTGCCGTCGGCCGCGACGGCGACAGCCTCTCGGACGACGCTCGTGATTCCACGTCGGTCGATATCACTCATCGTGTAGACGCTCACGTCGCTCTGGCTGAGCGCCTGTCGTTCCTCGGTCTCGAGTGATCTGAGCCCGACGATCGCGACGTTTTCCGGATCGACCGCCGGCGTGTGTGCCCACGACAGCTCCGCGAACGGTCCCTCGCCGAGAATCGCCGCCAGAGCCATCCCGTGGACGTTCCCGCTGGGTGTCGTGTGCGGTGTGTTGTAATCCCCGTGTGCGTCGATCCAGAGTATCCCCGTCTCGCGGTCGGCCGCGCCGGCGACGGTCCCGATCGCGACCGCGTGATCGCCGCCGAGCACGACGGGAAGCACACCGTCTGCCTTGGCAGCACCGACCCGCTCGGCGAGCCGGGTGCAGGTCGCCTCGATCGCCGGCAGGTACTTCGCCGATCCGTCACCCTCGTATCCCTGTGCGGGATCGCGCTGCTCGGCTCGGGGCACAGCGATGTCACCGTCGTCGGTACAGTGCCACCCTACCCGTTCGAGTTCCGCCGCGAGTCCGCCGTACCGGACCGCCGAGGGCCCCATGTCGACGCCACGCCGGTCTGCTCCCAGGTCCATCGGTGCACCGATGATCCGAACACTGTCGCTCATACCGTTTCTGGTGGCCCCACGGCAAAGGCTCTTGTCGAGCCCTCGGCCCGCCGCGTCGAGAGAACCGCTCTCGAGAGCCCGCGGATCGCTCTCCGAACACGCGGAACCCAACCTACACCCACGATTCGCGCCGGAGTCGGTGCTCGACGATTCCACGATGAGACGTGACTCGCGCTCGCGATCGTTGTGTTGCCGGGACTGCCGGCATGCAGCCGCTCACTGGCAGCACCACGGTCGTTTTTGTACGCGGGGTGTGACCGGTGGCCATGTCCGACGAGACGGTGTATTATCTCATCAGCGACCTCCATATCGGTGGCGACGAACAGCTCGAACACGTCGAATTTCTGGACGAGCTGCTCGCGTTTCTCGAACGGCTCGAACAGACAGATGAGAACGCAGAGCTGATCATCAACGGCGACGCGTTCGGACTCTGGGAGTTCACCGACCTCGAGGGGCTGGAGAAGTTCGACTCGCTGGTGGATTCGTATCCCGAGCTGTTCGCACAGCTGCGCGCCACCGGCGAATCGGTACAGATCACGCTCGTTCCCGGCAACCACGACTACGAGCTCGCCGCATACGAGGAGTACGTCGACCGGCTCGCGGAGTACAACGTCGATCTCGTGCAAGCGGAGTCGATCACCCGCGATGTCGGCGACCGGACGATCTGGTTCGAACACGGGATGCAACGTGACCCGAACAACCGGATTCGGGACTTCGGCAACGCGTACGATACGCCGCTTGGCTATCACGTCAACCGACACGTGACGAGTCGGGCCGGGAAACTCTCGGGGAGCGGCCGGTACAACTGGCTGAAAGACATCCAGTCGGTGACCTCGACGACCCGGATTCCCGTCTGGATGGTCTCGAAGTACTTCTACCGGGAGATGAATCCGTTGCTCCGGTACGCAGCACTGCCGTTCCTGTTTCTGTTCAACGTGAGTCTCGTGCTCGCGGTGGTTACCGGCCTCGACCTGGCTGGCATCTGGTCGGGACCGAGCCAGGCCGTCGATACGGTACTCGGACAGCTCGGCCCGGCGGACTCGACGCTCCAGCTGCTGCTCGCCGTCAACGTGACGATCGTTGGCCTGTTGATGCTCGTCGCGATCCCGCTGTCCGTGTTTGTCTGGGACGCCCGCCGAACGCTGCGGCGGTTTGGCGTCTTCGAGACCGACAAACCCGTCCACCCCGACGAGCCGTACGACCAAGCGGCCCGTAAGGTCTTCTCGGCTCACCCCGAGACGGCAGTGTTCTGCTACGGCCACACCCACAGGCCAGACGTCCGCGAGGTCGATAACCGTCTCGTCGTCAACAGCGGCACGTGGCTCAAGCGTCTCCACCGACGGGACGTCCTCGCCGGTGTCGTCCCTCCGGTCTTCCGGCCGTCCTTCCAGCTCAGTTACTTCCGGATCAGTGCCGAAGGCGACGATGTCGTCGTCGAGCACGATACGATCGACAAGCCCGACCCGGTAGCCGAGGAGCTGACCCTCACCGAGCGACTGCTGATCGCGGGCAGGCACGCTCCGGCGTCGGTCCCCGACCGTTCGGTCGTTCCGTCCCGTCCGGCCGAGAACCGAGACTCCTAACAGCGAATACCGCCGGGACGGCACTCTCCGGAGCTGTGCTGTCGCTATCCGTATCGGAACGAGAAACTCCGAACTCCCCATCTGGGGTGGAGCGATTATCTGCGGCCAACGTCGGGCCGAGGCGGTCGGTCACGAGACAACCACCCGAGAAGGGTGGCGCCTCCGACCAACCAGACGATACTGAAACCGACGACAAGTAGTGTTGTAATCTGTTCGATCATTGTTTGGTAGTGTACTCATTCACCGGCCGGTGTGTGCGTGCCACGGGGTGACCGTCACCGGCTCGTGGCAGTGACAAGACAACCGAACCTGGGTGTCGGTACGTCTCGGTGTACACGCTCTGCTGTGGGTGAGAGGCGTGTACCGTCTCACACGCTGCAGGCAGAACGAGTCTGCGCTTATGTTAGGAGGGGTTCCTGCGGTATAGCCCTTGTTATCTGATGACAGCCACCGGCGTCGGCGAGCGACGGACGACGTACTCGGCGACGCTCCCGAGCAACAGCCGCGAGAGCCCCGACCGCCCTCGCGAGCCCATCACGATGACGTCGACGTCGCCGTCGGTGGCATACTCGACGATCGTCTCGGCGGGTTCGCCAGTTCTGGTGTCGGTCTGGACCGTTGTCCCGCTGTCGGCGCCGATCTCCTTTGCTCTCTCGAGTAGATCGGCGGCTCGTTGTTTCTTCTTGATCTCTCGTTTCGAGTCTGTGGCTGGCTCGATGACGTGTAAGACAGTCACGTCGGCCGAGGAGTAGTGGTCGACTGCGTGCTCGAGTGCCCTCCAGGAGTTGTCGGACCCGTCGACTGGAACCAAGACCCTCGTGGTCATACCGGTCCTTTGTCGCCTGGGATCAAAACACCTCTCCGTGAAACCGAACCGTACGTGATCTACGGCACAGGACAGTCAACCGGTTCCGACGGGTCCGGCCGCCACAAACCCACGTTCTGTGGGCTTTCCTCTCACCGCTGCGTTTAAGCGTCGAACTCCGGTAGTTTATGTATGTCGTCTATCGAGCTCACGCCCAGCCAGCGGACGATCCTCCAAGAGCTCGTCAACCTCTATGGGGAACAAGAGAGTGCGGTCAAAGGTGAGGCGATCGCCGACGAGGTCGACCGAAATCCGGGGACGATCCGCAACCAGATGCAGAGCCTGAAGGCGCTCCAGCTCGTCGAGGGCGTTCCGGGACCGAAAGGCGGCTACAAGCCAACCTCGACGGCCTACGAAGCGCTCCAGATACAGGATCTCGACCAGGCGGCAGACGTACCGCTGGTCCACGACGGCGAACCGGTCAACAGCGCCAACGTCGAGCGAATCGACCTGACGAACGTCCACCATCCAGAGGAATGTCGCGCGAAGATCCGGCTGCAGGGCTCGATCGGAGGGTTCCACGAGGGTGACAGCGTCTCTGTCGGCCCGACCCCGCTCTCGAAGCTCCGGATCGACGGCACCGTCGAAGGACAGGACGACACCGCAAACGCGATCATCCTCTCGATCGACGGGATGGAAGCCCCGACCGAGACGCCCTCTCACTAACGGCAGTCCGGATCGACGTGTCCGCGACGCCCGCTGACTCTCCGGGTGTGTGCACCCGGTATCACCGCGCCCGCGGCCCGTCGATCTGCTCTGTCACGATCGCACAGAAGTTCTCGAACAGTCGCTTGGTCCGCTCGGCTCGCTCGATCGCTTCGTCGGTGATCCCATCGAGGACCTGCTGGATGCGCTCCTCGGGAAGATCCTTGCCTGTCGTCACCTCGATCGCGGTCTGGCGGTCGTACTCCGGGTGAAACTGTACGCCCCACGCGTCGTCGACCCGGAATGCCTGGATCGTAAACTCGTTGTGGGCCAGCTCGGTCGCGCCCGCTGGCAGCTCGGCGACCTCGTCCGAGTGAGTCTCGAAGCTCGTGAACCGCTCCGGGAGGCCCGCGAAGAGCGGATCGTCGGCAGCTCGTTCGATCTCGCGGTACCCGAGCTCGTACTCGCCGGCGTCGACGACCCGACCGCCCAGCGCCTGCGCGATGAACTGGTGTCCCCAGCAGATCCCGAGTGTCGGCACGCCGGCCTCGTGAACCGACCGGAACCACTCGGTCGTCCGATCGATCCAGTCGTGGTCGTCGTACACCGAGGTCTGTGAGCCCGTGATCACGATTCCATCGTAGGACCACGCCGCCGTCCCGACCGCCGGCGGGAACTGTCCGTCGCTCACTTTGTATGCGTCGACGGCTGTGCCTAACTCCCGCCGCAAGTTCTGTTCGGCCGGCGTCTCCCCGATCGACGCGTCGATGACCGCGATCGTCGTATCCATATCTGTCCCTTTGGAACTCCATCGACGTATATTCTTGTGTTTTTCGCACAAGACAACCGGTCACGGCGGAGCAGGCCGAGTGCCTCGTGGCTCGACCCCGAGATACGTCACAGAACGCTAGATTCCCAGCCCGGCGTGCCAGGCGTCTGCGCCAGCTCTCTCGGTACGGTCGTCCATCTCGGCAAGCAGGGAGACGGCGGTGCTCGCGGTCTTTGCGGCCCGTCGCTCGCCGGTCACCTCGAACTCGCCGGTCGTCCGGTCGGCATACACCGTACAGACCGCACCGGCACGGAGTCCGTAGACGTTCGCGAGCGTGAGAATCGCGCTGGCTTCCATCTCGAAGTTGAGCACACCCGTCTCCCGCAGTTCGTCGAGGGCCTCCTCGCTGTCACGGGCGAGAAATCCCTCGAAGCCCTCGCGACTCTGGCCGGCGTAGAAGCTGTCGGTGCTGGCGGTGAGCCCGACGTGGTACTCGTATCCGAGTCGCTCGGCGGCCGCGACGAGCGCCGCGACGACGGCGTGATCGGCCACCGCCGGGTAGTCCTCCCGGACGTACTCGCTGCTGGTGCCCTCCTGTCTGACGGCGCCGCTCGTGATCACCAGATCGCCGATCTCGATATCGGGTTGGATGGTGCCACACGAGCCCACCCGCACGAGCGTGTCTGCGCCGGTGCGGGCGAGTTCTTCGACGGCGATCGCGGCAGAGGGCGCACCGATGCCGGTCGAGGTGACGGAGATCGGCGTGTCGTCGTGACGGCCGGTGGCGGTGCGATACTCGCGGTGGTCGGCGACGACCTCGTGGTCCTCCCAGTCCGCGACGACCTTCTCCACGCGCTCGGGATTGCCCGGCAGCAACACGCTGTCGGCGACGTCCTCGCCGGTCACGCCGAGGTGATACTGGCGATCCTCGCGGGGATCCTCGCTGCCGCTCATACGTTCTCGAGATCTTCGACGGCAATCGCGTCGGGCAGCAGCCGTCCGAGACGGTACCGTTCGAGTCCGTCGCTGGCGTCACAGACGACAAGAAACTCCTCGTCGCAGAACTCGGCCAGCGTCTGGCGACACATGCCACACGGCAAGACTCCGTCGCGTTCGCTCGAGCTGACGGCGATGCGCTCGAACGCACGGTGACCGTCGCTCGTCGCCGTGCCGATCGCTACCTCCTCTGCGTGGAGGCTGTTCGAGTAGTTCGCGTTTTCGATGTTACAACCCGTGTACAGCTCGCCGGAGGCGGTCTCGAGGGCCGCCCCGACGCTGTACCCCGAGTACGGGACGTAGGCGTTCTTACGGGCCGTCCGGGCCCGGTCGACGAGTTCAGCATCGTCCATACACCGGGCTCGGCTGGCGGTGGCAAATACCCTGCGTCTGCTCTCCTACGCGACCGCGACCGGTCGGCAGGCTCAAACCCCCGGAGGTAGTACCCGACACGAGCCGTGTACGAGTTTGGGTTCGAGCTCGGGATGTGTCAGTGGGCCGAGCGCCACTGGCCGGCAGAGGCCTCGATCGTCGCTCGACAGCTCGGCACCGAGCACCGCCGCTGGGACACGGTGGTGATCGAGGCCGATCCCGAGGGGCTCGCCGCCCGCGCGTGGTTCGGCGATCGTCGCCTGGACGGAGACCTGCTGCGGGTGGTCAGACACGCACCGCCCGAGTGGGCGTGGTACCGCGAGGCGCTCCCGGAACCCTCGTTTCCGTGGCGGTACGTCCGCGAGGCCGTCCACCGTGCCGCCGACCGCGGCCTGATCGACCGCCGTACCCGAAACGGTCGAGTCGAGCTCCGACAGCTCCGCCCGTACCCAGACTGGATCGAACGGATCATCGCGATCGAGAACAAGCCGGACCTCGACGCCAGCGCCGCCCGGAATCTGCGCCCGCAGCTCGAACACGACCTCGCGCTCGGCTTGGCCGACGAAGTCTGGGTCGCGACCCGTGCGACCGACGGCGTCGTCGAGCCGGCCTTGCTCGAGGGGCTACCTGTCGAGGCCGGTGTCCTGACTGTCACGGCCGGCCGCGGTGGCGACCGGGTCGAGCGGACCTGGCAGCCCCGTCAGCTCGCCGTCGGAGAGCCCGGCACCCGGATCCTCGATCGCCCCGACGGCAGCGCCTACGACGCGTCTGCCTGTCGGTTCGAGTACGCAGCTCCCGACTGGAAGGCTCGCAAACGCCGCGAGATTGCGGAACGGGCCTACGAGCGGGGGTGGCGTTCGTACATCGAGACGATGCGTCCGGACTGTCGACAGTTCGAGCTGCGTCCCGACGCGGCGGTGGCGCGGCCGTACTGTCGGGCCAAAGAGCGCCCGCAACGCCCCGAGGAGTGCAGTGGTTCCTGTCCACAGTTCGAGCCCGAGCCACCGGCCTGGCGGACCCGGAGCTGGCCGATCGACGGCGGTCCGGGAGCAGGACTCAAGCGGCTGCTCGAGCGCCAGCGCGACCGCTCTCGTCCGGACTAGTTTAGTCCTCGACGGTGACGGCGATCCGATCGCGCTCGACGGCCCGTCGGAACGTCGGTACCGTCCGCTCGACGCGCTCGACGACGCCCCTGTCGACCAGCTCGTGGAGCGCCGACCGGACGGCGTCGACACCCGGATCCGCGCCGCTTTCGCGAACGCCGTGCAACGTCGCGACGACACTCTGGGGCTCGGCGTCCGGCTCGGGGAGCGCGTCGAGCACGCGCTGGTGGAGCTCCGTCCCGGCGACGACCCGCTCGCCGTCATCCATCCCGAGGACCGCCTCTGCCTCGGGGGTCGCCCGAATGAGGCTGTTCTCGTCGCGGTAGTAGTACTCGCCGAGCTCGTTTTCGAGATACTGGTGGACCTCGCTGCCGCTGTCCAGGCCCCACCGGTCCTGGAGCGTGGCGTTTTTCGTCGGCTGGAGCTCGACGAGATCTGCGAGCCGTTCGCGTGTCTGCTCGTCGACTGTCATCCTCGGATCTGTCGGCCGGTTCGCCCGGAGACGGTATCGGCGTTTGGGTTTGTACTGCGTTTCAGTCGCGGTAGCTCACGCGAGCTCGGCGAGGGTGTCCGCGACCCGATCCCAGTGGCTCCCCTTCCAGAACAGCTGTCCGCAGTCTCGGCACTGCCAGACCGGGCTCTCGTCTGGGTCGGGGGCGTTCGGTGGCGTCCGAGCTTCGGGCTCGACCCGCTCGAGCCCACCGTTGCAGGCGCTACACCGGTCTGGCGTCGCCGGCAGCGTGAGATCGACGCCGGCCGCGGCGAGCTCCGCGAGCTGCGCGCGTGTCTCCCGGCTCGTGAGCAACATAGCGTTCTCAGCCCGCGCGGCCAGCTGGCGATCCCTGGTGATCAGCCGGCGGTCTTCGCGGGCGGCGACGGCGAGGATCGCCTCGTCGGCCTCGATTCCGATCTCGAGTGTATAGGCCGTGTCGTGGCCACACATCCGAAGGTAGCTCCGGAGCCCGCCGAGCATGGCGTCGAGCAGCAGCCGCATTCACTCGAGGACGGCCCGCAGCTCGTCTGCCGATCGGGCGTTGAGCACGTCTGCCGGCTCGGCCCAGCCCCGCCGAGCGGTGTGGACGCCGAACCGAAGCAGGTCCAGGTGTGCGGGTCGGTGTGCGTCGGTGTCGATCGCGATCCGGGCGCCGGCCTCGATCGCGGTCTTCACCGGTCGTCCCGAGAGATCGAGTCGTCGGGGGTAGGCGTTGACCTCCAAGGCGGTTCCTGCGTCGGCGGCAGCGGTCGCCAGCCGCTCGATGTCGACCTCCAGTCCCGAGCGTCTGCCTAGCTGTCGCCCCGTCGGGTGTCCGATGATGTCCACCGAGGGGTGCTCGGCCGCCCGGACGAGCCGCTCGGTGCCGTCTCCCGAGAGCCCGGCGTGTGGCGAGGCGACGACTAGATCGAGCTCGGCGAGCAGGTCGTCGTCGACCGAGATCGACCCGTCGGCCGCGATGTTCGCCTCGACGCCGGCGAACACCTCGATCTCTGTGTCCGCGTTTGCGGCAGCCGCTCTGATCGCCGGCAGCTGCTCGCGAAGCTCGGTCTCGTCGAGACCGACGCCGCCGACCATCCCCGGTCCGGTCGCGTGGTCGGTGAGACAGACGTACTCGTGACCCCGGGCGCTCGCCGCGGCGATCATCTCCTCGATCGAGGCCTCGCCGTCCGACCAGTCTGTGTGAACGTGCAGGTCGCCGCGGATGTCCGCTCGCTCGAGCACGGCCGGCAGGTCGCCGTCGGCCGCGGCTGCCACCTCGCCGCGGTCCTCCCGGAGCTCCGGAGGGATCCACGAGAGACCGACCGCCTCGTAGACGCCTGCCTCGGTCTCCCCGGCAATCCGCTCGCCGGCCCGCTGGCTGTCGTCGCCCTCGGCGACGCCTGAGACGTCGAATACGCCGTACTCGTTGAGCTTCAGCCCCTGCTCGATCGCCCGGTTTCGCAGGGTGACATTGTGAGCTTTGCTCCCGGTGAAATACTGCAAGGCGGCACCGAACTCCGCCGGCGCGACCACTCGGAGGTCGACCCGCGTCCCGGCCGCTCGGAGGCTCGCCTTCCCGGAGCCGGCCTCGATGACCGTCTCGGCGGCCGGCCAGTCGGTAAATGCCGCGACGACCGCGTCGGGATCCTCGCTCGCTACCAGGACGTCTACGTCGCCGATCGTCGGCTTGAACCGACGGATCGAGCCGGCGAGTTCACACTGACTGACTGCCTCTTGTTCGGCGAGGTGTTCGAGAACCCGTTCGCCGAGCGGTCGTGCCTCGCTCAACAGCTGGCGCTCGGTCGCTTCCCGAGCGAACGCGATCCCCTCGGCGATGTTCTGCTCTGTCTTCGCTCCGAACCCGTCGAGCTCGCGGATCTCGTTGTCTGCCGCCGCGGCCGCGAGATCATCGAGCGTCTGGACGCCGAGCTCCTCGTACAGGCGACCGACGGTCTTCGGTCCGACCCCGTCGACGTTCGTCAGCGCCTCCATGTCGACCGGTAGCTCCGCGCGCAAGTCGGCAAGCTCCTCGATCGTGCCGGTCTCGACGTACTCGACGACCTTCGCCGAGATCGCCTCTCCCACGTTGTCGATCGTCGCGACGCTGTCCTCGCCGGCTGCGGCGAGCTCCTCGATCGGCTCGGGGTGATCCCGGATCGATTCGGCCGCTCTCCGGTAGACCCGCGGCTTGTACTCGACGTCTTTCGCCTCCAGTAGATCCGCAAACTCCTCGAGTCGGGCGGCAAGCTCGCGATTCCGGCTCATACGCCACGTAGAGCCTGGCGGGTCTTGAGTCTGGTCTGTGTCGCTGATAGGCGGTACAGTCGAAGCGCCGCCCCGTTCTGACTCCGAGGGAAGGGTACAGGGTGTCAAGAACGGTTGGCGTATCCCCGTTGCTCGCCCGAACACGTTCAGTATACCTGCACTCTCACCCAGACGGTCGTTGGATCACTCGGACGTATACGTCGCTTAACTATCGAACGGAAAGAATTTTTACCTGCTGTGTCACAAGTAGCTGTTGTATGGGCGCCGACTCAGTGAGAGACCGCCTCCGGAAGGAGCTGTCCGGCGTCGTAGCAGTCGTCGTCACCGGCACGTGGCTCGCTCTCCTGATGTTGGGCGTCCCAAACGGCGTGTGGCTCGCGGTGATGCTCTTCGGGTACGTTGCACTCGTCCCTCTCGCCGGCATCCTCGAGGCGTCGGGTGAACCGTCTTCCTCCGTAGACCACGACAGGGCTCGGACGGAACAGTCAGCGCCAGCAGCATCAGCTCTCGACGGCGATGAGGACGCACTCACACGGCTTCGGCGTCGGTACGCAGAGGGCGAGTTGACAGACGAGCAGTTCGAACGAAAGCTCGAGCAGCTCCTCACGACCGAGACGATCGAAGACGTGGAGCGACAGTTCGAAGACGACAGCTCTCGAGGGACCGACACCGAGCGTTCCGAGATGACCTCGGAGTTCGAGTAGTCAACTTTAGATGTCACTCTCGACCGAGAGCCTTGTTCAGAAACTGCATCCACCGCTTGCGGTCGGCTTTCTCCTTGGCTCGTGCTTCGCGCTCGATGTCGGCCGGACCGAGTGACTCGAGTTCGTTGAGCGCCCGATCGATGCCGACGATCGCCGTAGCGAGTCGCTCGCCTTCTTCGTAGCTGATCTGTCCGTCCTCGATGCGTTGTTTTCGCTCGAGACGTTCCCGCCGGAGGTTTCGCTTTGCCTGCTCGACGCGCTCGCGCTCGCCCGACGGGATCGTCTCGCGGCGGCTGATCTCGAAGACGAACTCCCGGAGGTCGATCGTCTCTCCTTGCACCTCGATCTGGTCGGGGATCGACTCGCCGACAGTCGCTCCGTCTCGCTCGACGCGCTCGAGCAATTGCTTGCGTCTGTACTCTTTCATCGTCGATCGGACTGACGCCAGGTCGGGGTCTCTCGGGGGAGTGACACTGCACGCGACCGCACAGACCGTGTCTGTGACCGCTCGCCGAGCAGTCTGGTGGCGTTCCGGGTGGTGTCGCCTGTCTCGGTCGCGTGAGCGCCGCCGGTTGCGGACCGCTCGAAGAGCATATCGGTCTGTACGACCTCGCCCGGCAAATAGGTGACTCCGGCGCTCAGCTCTCGAGCGTTTCCCGGGCGGCGGCGACGCCCGCCTCGGGATCGACGTCTGCACCCACCTCTTGCATCGCCGCGCCCACAGTCTCGATTCCGCGGAGGATCTGCTCGTCGTCGAGTCCACCCATGTTCGAGACCCGGAAGATCTCGCCCCCGAGGTGGGCCTGTCCGCCGGAGATCGAGAGGTTTCGCCGTTCGACCGCGTCGAAAAACGCCGCCGGCTCTCGCCTGACGTGCTCCGGGAGGGCCACGGCGGTCACCGTATTCGAGTACACCGTCGCCCCGGCCGGGTCGGGGAACAGTTCGAGTCCCATCGCGGTGAACCCCGAACGAAAGGCGCCGGCCTGTCGGCGGTGGCGCCGGATCCGGGCCGGCATGCCCTCGCCTTCGATGCTCTCGAGTGCGGCGGCCATCGCCCGGAACAACGGGACGGCACTGGTAAACGGCGTCTGGTGTTGCTCTGCCTTCCGGAGGTGCCAGTCGAGATCCTCGTAGAACGGTGCCGACTCGCCGTCGATCGCCGCCACGACGTCGTCGGTGACGTACACCGCCGAGATCCCCGGCGGGGCGGCGAGTGCCTTCTGTGCGTCGGTCACCGCGATGTCGACCTGCCAGTCGTCGATACAGAACACGTCGCCGCCGATCGATGTGACTCCGTCGACGGCGAACAGGGCGTCGTGTTCGGCCGCGAGCCGTCCCACGCCAGAGACCGGGTTTACCAATCCCGTGGACGTCTCGTTGTGGACCATCGTCACGAGCGCCGTCTCGTCGGTGATCGCCGCCGCGACCGCGTCCATGTCAAACGACGCTCCCCACGGGACCGACACGCGCCGACACCGGGCGTGGCGCTCGGCGATCCGGGCGAACCGGCGGCCGAACTTGCCGTTGACCAGCGCCACCACCTCCTCGTGGTCGTCGACGAGGTTCGTGACAGCCGCCTCCATCCCCATCGTGGCAGTGCCGTTGAGCACGAGCGGTGTGCCCCCGCTCGCGGTCCTCGTCCCCGAGAGGGTCGACTCCTCGAAGACCGTCCGCAGTCCCGACTGGACGCGCTCGTAGACGGTCTCGAACGCCGCCGATCGGTGCGAGACCATCGGCTCGTCCATCGCACGTCGTACCCGATCGGAGACCGGCACCGGCCCGGGGTTCAACAGCAGAAACTCCTCGTCCATACTCCCGGTTCGATCCCGGACGGCATAAGCTTCGGCGGTAGCGGCGATGCGATCCGAGCGACGCTGGTCGGCCCGTCAGGAAATCACAAAAGGCGCCACCGCCAGGACTCGAACCTGGGACAACCACGTCTCTGCGGCATACAGAGTGACTGTACGCCGTAACAGCGTGGTGCTCTACCAACTGAGCTACGGCGGCTCACTCAAACATAGACGAAATCGTTTGAAAGGCGTTTCGTTTCCCTCCGGCGATCACCGCTCCCGGATCGCCGGGAGGTCGGAACTATGGCGGTGATCGACACGCTTTCACCCGCCCGCCGGCAATCGATTCTATGGACGCGTTCGAGACCGTCACCGCGCGGGTCCGGGAGCGGATCGTCCCAGATCCTGATGAGCGTGATCGGCTGGCGGCCGCGGCCGAGACGCTCATCGACCGGGCCGAGCGTGCCGTCGCGGATCTGCCGGTCACAGCCCGGGTCGTACAGGCGGGCTCGACCGCTCGGAACACGTGGCTCTCTGGCGACCGCGACATCGACATCTTCGTCTGCTTCCCGCCCGATCTCGGCGACGGCGCGCTCGAGGAGTACGGCATTGCCGTGGGCAACGCGGTACTGCCCGACGGACGAGAAGAGTACGCAGAACACCCGTACGTCAGCGGCACCCACGAGGGGTTCGCGGTCGATCTCGTGCCCTGTTACGACGTGGAGTCAGCAACCGAGATCAGATCGTCGGTCGACCGGACGCCGTTTCACACCGCGTACGTCGCCGACCGGCTCGACGCCGACCTCGCCGACGAGGTCCGACTCTCAAAACAGCTCGAGCTCGCGACCGGAATCTACGGCAGTGACCTCCGGACGAAGGGGTTCTCGGGATATCTCACCGAACTGCTCGTGCTCGTCCACGACGGGTTCCGGCCGCTCTTGGAGGCAGCCACAGACTGGGAGCCCCCGGTCCGGCTCGATCCCGAAAGCCACGGGCAGGCCACCTTCGACGACCCGCTCGTCGTGGTCGATCCGACCGATCCCGAGCGCAACGTCGCGGCCGTGCTCTCGGCGGCGAACCTGGCCCGGTTCCAGCACGTCGCTCGTGACCTGCTCGCCGATCCGCGCGAGGCGGTGTTCGAACCGCCGGACCCAGAGCCGATCGACGCTGCCGCCGTCCGGACGGGCTTCGAGCGCCGCGGCACTACGCCGGTGGCGATACGACTCACCGTCCCAGACCTCGTCGACGACCAGCTGTGGCCCCAGCTCGAACGGTCTCGTGCGGGCGTCGCGGGGCTGCTCACCCGCAACGGGTTCGACGTGGTTCGCGACGCCGCGCTGGCCGAAGACCACGACCCCGACCGAGACGAACGGACTGCCGTGTTGTTGTTCGAGCTCGCGGTCCCGGAGCGACCCGCAGTCGAGCGCCACGAGGGGCCGCCGGTCGCTGCCAGACCACACGCCCAGCGGTTCTACGACGCCTACGCCGACGACTCCGAGACGTACGGCCCGTTCATCGCCGGCGGTCGGTACGTCGTCGAACGCGACCGGGAGTTCACCGACGCGGCGTCGTTGTTGGCCGCCGAGATCACCGACGCCTCACACGGCGCTCAGATTCGAACCGCCCTGAGCGAGGGGTACGACCTGCTCGTCGCAGACGAGGTCGCCGAGCTCGCAGACCGGTTTGGCACCGATCTGGCGGCGTATCTCGATCCGGGCGTCCGACAGCCCGTCTGACCGCTGACGGATCTCCGAGCGTCTGGACCCTTCTGTGCCCACAGTTCGTGCTGGATCTCCCCGCACCTGCGACAGACACAGAGACACTGTGGACGCGACGGGCGTGTGGCCGTCTGTCTTCTTGTCCTGTTTTTGTCCTGGGTTGGTCGTTTCGCTCCGATCAGTCCCCACGTGCGAGTACCTGTCGGGCTGAGCGTGTCACTCTCGGGCCGCTTTGACACGTTCGAGTACGCGCTGTGCGGCTGGAGACGGCCGGTCGTCTGCCGGGACTGGCTCGTATCCTCCGAACACCTCGTGAACGGCCCGGACGCTCGCAGCAAGCGGCTCGAGCCGGTATCCCCCTTCGAGAACGAATCCGAGCCCTGCTCCGGCCTGTGCGGCGACCGTCCGGAGCTCGGCCGCCAGACGGGCGTACCCTTCCGTCGAGACGCCCAACTTCGAAATCGGGTCGTCGGCGTGGGCGTCGAAGCCGGCGCTCACCAGCACCACGTCCGGATCGAAGGCCTCGACGGCAGGGCCGATCACCTCCTCGATCGCAGCCCGGACGGCCGGCTCGTCCGCTCGTCCCGGTAGCGGGACGTTCACGGTCGTTCCCGCCCCGTCGTCGGCCCCGGTCTCACCGACGTGACCGGTGTTTGGGTAGAGCCCGGCCTCGTGGACCGACGCGTACAACACCTCACCGCGGTCGTAGAACAGCTCCTGGGTGCCGTTCCCGTGGTGCACGTCCCAGTCGACGATCGCAACGCGTTCGGCGCCGTCTTCGAGGGCAGCTTCTGCCCCGATCGCGGCGTTGTTGAAAAAGCAAAAGCCCATCGCGTCGTCGGCGACGGCGTGGTGCCCCGGCGGCCGTCCCAGTCCGAACGGCGTCTCGGCCCCATCGGCACCGTCGAGTGCCTGCAGAGCGACCCAGCGTGCGATCCCGGCACTCGCTCTGGCGGCCGCCCAGGTGCCCTCGCTCGCGACCGTGTCGGCCTCCCACCGGCCGCCGCCGTCTGCGGCAAACGACTCGACTGCGTCCACGTACGTCGCGTCGTGAACCGCGCGCAGCTCCGCGGGTCGAGCCGGCGCCGGCTCGGCGTAGCTGACTTCGTGACAGTCGGTGAGCGCCCGTCGGATTCGTTCGAGCCGTGCCGGCTGCTCGGGATGGCGCTCTCCGGGGTCGTGATCGAGACACGTCTCCCGGTACCCGAAGTTCATTCGAACTGCGATGCGAGCTCGAAGTAAGCCGTCACATCCTCTTGTTTGATCGTCCGTCGTCCGGCGTGACGCGCTAGAAAGGCCGCAGCCGTCGCGATGTCGTCGGCATACGTCTCGAGCACCGCCGCGAGTGCGATCCGGGCGTCCATCGAGACGCGGTACCGGTCGTCGATGTCCAGTCTGGCGACCCGGTCGACGGGAGCGATCGGCAACACCAGCTCCTCGCGGTCCGGAGGCGTGTCGGTCTCGAAGTCCGTGAGCATCAACGTCTTCCGTCCGTCGGCCGCTGCCCGTTCGGCGGCCGTGACTGCACGGCGTGCGCCCTCTGTCTGGATCCGTGTCGCGAGCTCCGCTGTCGCACCGGAGCTCACGCGGAGTCCGTCCGCGTTCCGTCGAATGATATCGTCGACCGGAGCAAACGGCAGCTCGACGCTCATAGGCAATCGCGGTCTGTAGCGGTGTTAAGCGTTCCGAACGCCCCGTTGCCCGTTTCTCAGAGCACGTCCTCTGCGTCGAGTCGACCGTCGTCGATCGTCCCGCGGACGGTCACCTCCTCGCCGAGCCGGAGCCGGGCGTCGGTCTCGACGGTCATCGTCTCCGTCCCGTCGTCGAGGATCACCGGCTCCCCGGTCTGGACGACCGTCCCGGTGAACTCCGTGTACGGGTCGGATCCTCCCTGTCCGGCGTCTCCGGCGTCAGATCTGTCTGTCTCCGCTCCAGTCTCGGATCTGCTCTGTGACGTCTCGTCTGTCTCGTCGACGAACGCACCGAGACCGCTTTCCGATCCGCCCTCGGCCCCGGATCCGCCCGAGGCCTCCGTCGCGTGACCACCGTCTCTGCCGCTGGTCGCCGGCCCACCGCCGGCGTCGGCGGCGGAGCTCCCGGCTCCCGCCGTCTGACCCGTGCCCGACTCGAGGACGACCACCGCAGAACCCCACCCAGCAGAGGCTTCGAGATCGTCCTGCCAGCCGTCCTGGATCTCGACGTCGGTCGCTAGCAGCTCGTCGCCCGGAGCGATCTCTTTGTCCGCTTTCTCTCCCCAGAGTGCGACCCGGATGTCTCCCGAATCGTCCTGTAGTCTGACGTTCCGGACTTGTCCCTCCGACCCGTCGTCTCGGTCGAACGTCCGCTTCGGGTCCGTCGAGCGGACGACCCCGGCGATGTCGGCAGTCTCGCCCATCTCGACCTCGTCGATCGGAGTCGTCTCCGGGTCGTACTCGACTGTCGCGTCGATCTCGTCGACGGCACCGCGCTCGCCGACGTGTACCTCGAGGTCGCCCTCGCGTTCGCGGACGTACCCGTCGACGATCTCGACGGTCGTCCCCGAGTCGAGCGTCTCAGCCCGGTCGGCCATCCCGTCCCAGAGGGTCACGCCGATCCGTCCAGTCTCGTCGCCGAGGGTGAGATCCGAGACCCGCCCGGTCGAGCCGTCGTCGCGGTCGAAGGTTCTGACCGCTCCCGTGTCGAGTACCTGTCCCTGCAGGCGGACGTCCGACTGACCGAGCGACAGCGACGCCACGGTCTGTTCTCCCTCGGCCTCGAGGTTGGGGTCGACGTCGATCTCGGCGTCCTCGTCGATTTCGGCCTCCGTGACGCTCACTTCGAGCCCGTCGTAGCCGTCCTTGGGCCGGCCCTTGACCCGGAGGACGTCACCGCTCTCGATCTCTCCGGCCGCGACGGCCTCTGCCTTTCCGTCCCAGAACGCGAGCCGAACTCGCCCGGTCTCGTCGGCCGCGTCGACGTTTACGACCCGCCCCTCCTGCTCGTCGTCATCGCGCTCGAAGGTACGCACCTCGCCGACCGAGGTGACCTTCGCGAGAAACTTCACCTCGTCCATGCCGGGTTCGATGTCCGAGACGGTATCGACCTCGCCGTCTGTGAGCTCGTGGGCGATGATCATCGCGGCGGTCTGTTCGTCTGCCAGCCCCTCCATCTGGTCGACCTTCTGCTCGACCGCCTCCCGGAACCGCTCTTCAGACACGTCGGCGTCGAGGTCCTCGTAGATCTCGTCGATAGCGCTCATCGCTCGGAACACACGTCTGTCTCCCGCTTAAGCGTTGTCGTTGACCGACCACCCGGCTGCTGTCGGGCGATTGCGTGCACCACGAGCCCGTTTGGATCTCCGTTCATACGGGCGTTGCACGCTCGACCGAATATAAACCACCGGCAACCGGTCCGCGGTCAGTCGACGGGGAGGGCTCCGTATCTTCGAGTTACAGGTACAGTCACCAGTCACCAGTCACCGATCGACCGTCCAGGTGCCGTCGTCCTCGCGGGTGACGACGGCGTCGAACAGCCCCTTGATCGTCGCCATGGTCTGTGAGTCGTGTGCGTCGGGATCGATCCGGTAGAATCCGGTTCCGCCGACCGTTTTGACCCGTCCGGTCACCACGTGAAGGAACCGGAACGTCCGCTGGAGGTCTGCGTACTGGAGCAACGAGGTGACCGAGTCGAATCAAAAGACCGTCGTCTCATCTTCGGCCGCGGCGGCACCGGAGAGCAGCTCGCTCAGCTCGATCCCGATTCCGGTCAGGTCGGAGGGGTTCTCGATCGTCCGGACGGTCCACGCCTGTTCGTCGAGCCCGGATGTTCGCTCTCCGACCGAGACGATACCGCCGCGTGCGGGTGTCGTTCCGACGGTCGCGTTCCAGTCTTCGACCCACCCCTGTGCCGTCTCGGTGAAGCTGACGACGATCAGGTTGGTCGTGGCCGGGGGCGACTGTGTGAGCAGCTCGAAGGCACCGCTGCTCTGTGACCCGACCGACGGGGCGAGGAAGAGGACGTTCGTAACGTCCGAGAGGTCCGGAAGGGTTCCGGCGTCCTCTTCGCTCCCCCCGGTCTGTTCTGCCATTATCGTATGAACGCTACCCACGGTAATAACAATACTGGATCGATCCGTCCGGCGAGACCGTCCGACACGACGGCGACCGGCTGGCGTCCGATCGTAACCGCTTTACCTCGATGCCCGCTATCTGTTCGTGTGTCCTGGTAGGGTAGTGGACTATCCTCTTGGCTTGCGGAGCCAGGGACCGGCGTTCAAATCGCCGCCAGGACGTCTTCTCGAACGCTTCGACGACTTCGAAGCTGAGCCTCCGGCCTCAACGAGCGACCCTGCTCCGGGTGAACGACGGTGGAGGTGTCGGGTACCTCGGTTCCACGGTCTCGAAACCGGCAACAGTTGCCCTTACTGAGGGTTATAGATAGCCGTAGACATATAATTACGAAACATGTCGGGGGCGAGCACAGACGGGGTCGTCGACCGGGGAACGGTCTCGCTGGGTGCCTTTACGTTCGAGAGCGGCGAGTCGATCCCCGAGCTCGAGGTAGCCTACGAGGCCTACGGCGAGTACACCGGGGACAACGCAGTGTTGATCTGTCACGCGTTGACCGGCAGCCAGCACGTCGCCAGCGCCGGTGCGGCCGCCGGTCAGGCCCGGGCGTGGTGGGACGAGATCGTCGGACCCGGACGTCCGATCGATACGACAGAGCAGTACGTCGTCTGTGCCAACGTGCCAGGCTCGTGTTACGGAACGACCGGTCCGGCATCGATCGATCCGCGGACCGGCGAGCCGTACGCGACGTCGTTCCCTCCGGTGACCGTCGGCGACTGGACCGAGGCCCAGCGGCTGCTGCTCGAGCGGCTGGGGGTCTCGCGGCTGCGAGCCGTCATCGGCGGGAGCGTCGGCGGGATGAACGCCCTCGAGTGGGCGAAACGGTACCCCGATCGCGTCGATCGAATCGGTGCGGTGGCGACTGCCCCTCGGCTCGACGCACAGTGTCTGGCGCTCGATACGATCGCCCGCCGGGCGATCACCTCGGACCCCAACTGGCAGGGCGGGGACTACTACGGCGACGATCACCCGGACGACGGGCTGGCGCGGGCCAGACAGATCGGACACGTGATGTACCTCTCGAAGGACTCCATGGAGCGGAAGTTCGGTCGGCAGCTGGCCGACGGCTCTCGCCCCGTCGGTGACGACACCGGGGAGGCCGTCCCGTACCGGGAGGTAGAGTCGTACCTCGATTACCAGGGGGATTCGTTCGTCGACCGGTTCGACGCCAACGCCTACCTGTATCTGATCCGGGCGATGGACGACTACGACCTGGCGGCCGGTGTCGACTCCGACGCCGACGCACTCGCAGGATTCGACGGGACGGCACTCGTGCTGTCGTTCACCGGCGACTGGCATTTCACCGTCGAGCAGGCCGAGGCGCTCACCGACGCGATGCGATCGGCCGGGATCGACGTCACCCACCGAGTCGTCGAGTCGGATCACGGGCACGACGCGTTCCTGGTCGAGCCGGAGTCGGTCGGTCCGCCGCTGGCGGCGTTGGTGGGGAGAGAGCGCGAGACGGGTACCGACCGTGATCGTCCGTTACAGGCGGCTTCCTGCCCCGACTGAGCGGGAACACAACACCTAATTTTCACGATGGCGTATCGAGGCCGATGGACATCTGTGTGTTCGGCGCCGGCAGCCTCGGCAGCCTCGTCGGGGGGCTTCTCGCCCGCGAGCACGAGGTGACGTTGGTCGGCCGCAGACCACACGTCGAGCGGGTCACCGACGCTGGGCTCGTGATCATACGCGATCCGGGGGCGAAGATCTGTGTTCGACCGGCGGCGAGTACGTCTGTTCCGGCGCGTGCCGATCTCGCGATCGTGACCGTCAAATCCTTCGACACCCCGGCCGCAGCCGAATCGTTGCGGACGGTCGATCTCGATGCCGTGCTCTCGTTGCAAAACGGGATGGGAAACGAGGCCCGGCTGGCCGAGACGATTTCCGCGCCCGTCCTGGCTGGCACCTGCACCTACGGCGCAGTGCTGACCGACCCCGGTGTCGTCAGGTGGACCGGCCAAGGAGAGATCGTCCTCGGCGACCGGGCCGGCGGCGCGTCGGCGATCGCAGAACGCGTCGTGGCTGCCGTCGAGGCTGCCGGGCTCAGCGCCACCGCTTCGACGGCCATGCCCCGCGAGCTGTGGACGAAACTCGCGGTCAACGCCGGAATCAACGCGGCGACGGCGCTGGCCCGCGTTCCAAACGGCGCTCTCGTCGACGGCCCGGGCACGTGGATAACACGACGTGCGGCCGACGAAGCCGCCGCCGTCGCGACCGAGCAGGGGATCGACATCAGCCCGGAAGCGACAGTTGAGACGGCCCTGACGGTCGCAGAGCAAACCCGATCGAACCGGTCGTCGATGTACCAAGACGTCGCTGCCGGCACACGCACCGAGATCGACGCGATCAACGGATACGTCTGTGACCGCGCCGATAGCCCAGTGCCGGTCAACGAGACGCTCACGCGGCTGGTCCGGAGCTGGGAGCGAGACCGGGGCCTACGCGATTGACACCCTCCCCGCGCTGACCCGCGAGGCTTTCGCCTCGATTTTCTGTAACCGTTTCCCGCCACACTGAGCGCGCTCGGGACCGATCTACAATCGTCGAGCAGACCGGTAGCTCTGAGACGGGACCGCGTAGACACGACAACCAGAAACAGCAGGTCAGTATCCGACCGTATCAGAACGGCGCTTGCGTGCCGTCGTCGGTGTCTTCGCTCGTGTCACCAGAATCTGCGCCGGGGAATCCGCCGCCGCGGCTGTGACCGCCCCCGCCGGCCATCCCGGTCGAGGCATGAACGGTATCGATCTCGGGGATTTCGGACGTCATCCGGGCCTTGATCGCCTGGACCGTCATCGGCGAGATACCACAGCCAGAGCAGGCGCCGCTGAGCTGAATCGTCACCTCGCCTGCTTCGCGGTCGATGTCCTCGATCGCGGCACTCCCGCCGTGCATCTGGATCTGCGGGAAGTTCCGTCGCAGGAAGTTCCGAATCTGCTCGCGGAGGTCGTCGGGTTCGGTGCCGGCCTCTGTGCTCATACTACAGCACGGTCCCGAACGGGCTTAGTCCTTGTGTCGGCCGCCGTTCTCGCGGGACCGAACGCTCAAGACGGTGGGGGTCCGGGTCCGGATATGGAGCTGTCCGCCGACGAGATCGCCGGGGTCGCGAGCATGTTCGGAGGTCTGACCCGCGAGGAGCTCGCCGCGGCGCTCGCGGAGCTCGCCTACAAACGCGACGGCGCTCACGATCCGGCGGAGTTCGAGGCGGCGATCGATCGTGCGGTCGAGAGCTACCATCTCGTCGCTGCCGATTCCGGAGACGGTCCGGCCGAGCCGGTCTTTGTCCCCGGTCCGGTCGCGTTTCCGGATCCCCCGACCGGTGCCGAGGACCTTCCACACATTCTCGACGTGCCAGAGCGGTCCGTCGACAGAGACGTGGCCGCACGCGCAGCCGCCAATCGGCTGCTGGCCGAGGCGGCGACCGCCGTCGACAACGGCGACGACAGCCGGGTTACGGAACTGATCGACGTGAGTTACGAGCTCGAAGCGTGGGGTGACGTCGACGTGGCGAGCGCACGTGAACGACTTCTCGCCTTCGAACACCGCGAGTAACTCCCGTCCTCGAGAACTACACATGGAGATAGACTTCGACCGGGTGAGTCGGTACGAACCGTCGACCGCTACCGGCGGCCAGCCCGCGTCGGTGCTCGTCCCGGTCGTCGACACCGAACCCTCGCTCGTGTTCACGAAACGAGCCGAGGAGCTTCCCGATCATCCCGGCCAGATGAGCTTCCCCGGCGGCCGGCGCGAGCCGGGCGATCGGAGCCGGCTCGTGACCGCCTGCCGGGAGGCCGACGAGGAGATTGGGCTCGCGGCCGACGAGGTCGCAGTCGCCGGCCGGCTCGATGATATCCGGACTGTTACCGACTTCACCGTCCGTCCGTACGTCGTCCGAGTTCCAGACCGCGAGTACGAGCCGACGAGCCCGGAGGTCGCAGCCGTCGCGGTGCTGCCGGTCTCGGCGCTGACCGATCCCGGAAACTACACCGTCGAGACTCGGGACGACCGTCGGATCGAGTACTTTCGTGTCGACGGTTACACCGTCTGGGGAGCAACGGCACGGATCCTCGCGCGGTTTCTCGTGCTCGCGACCGACTGGGAACGGGAACGCGCTCAGAGAGAGTGAGTGTCGACTACTCGGTTCTGTCACCTGTCGGTCGGTTCTGTCGACTGTGTCCCGTCGGACCCGCCGTCGTCGGGATCGTCCCCATCTGATCCCGAGTCAGAAGTAGAGTTAGAATCAGAATCAGACCCCGAGTGCGAGTCTCTGTCGACACCGGTGTCGGCCGCGGTGTCTGCGTCGTCACCGTGGTCAACGCCTTCTGCTTTCGGGAGCCGGACGAACAGCGTTCCGTTTCGTTTCAGCGTCGCCGTCGCCCGGGTGGCGGCCACGGGTGGTCCGTCGGGGAGCTCAGCGCGTCCCGCAAGCGAGAGGCCCCGTCCGGGAAACTCCATCTCGAAGGACTCTCTGAGCGGTCGGAACCGTTCGACGTGGACCGTGAGCTGTCGGTCCTCGTAGGTGAGCCCCACGTCGTCAGCCTCGACACCGGGGGCGTCGAACACGACCAGGTACGCTTCGTCGCTCTCAAGGAGATCCCGCGGGAGCTCTCGCCGCTCCTGGGCGCGTCCGAGCGTCCGCCCCACGGCACCCGATACGGCCTCGCTAATCGACTCGCGAACGTCTCCGATCATCGTCTCCCCTCCGTCGTCGGATCGACAGTCGACAGCTTGCTCATGTGCGGTGTACGAACGGCGTCAGTATCAATCCTTAGATTTACTGGACAGTACCTGTCCGGTTCTGTTCTGTCCGTCCGAACCCTCCCTACTGTCCGGGTCAGCCCGACGCTCGGCTCAGCTCGTCTCCACGTCAATTTTCCGGTTCCACTCGTCGGTAGCGAACTGCTCGTCGACGAGCTCGCGGGCGCGGCTGCGTTCGGCGTCAGTCAGCGTCCCCTCGTGCCCGCCGTAGGTCTCGCGGGCCGACGCGATCAGCGCCTCGATCACCGTCTCGCGGGAGTGATCGACGTAGTCTGCGATCCGCGCGACCCGCTGCTCGGCGGATTTCACGGCCTTGTCCGAGATCTTCTGTTCGCCGATCCGGAGCACTCGCAGCATCTCTGCCAGGTCCAGGTCGTAGCTCATCGTCGTGTGGTGTAACACGGCGTCGCCGGTTCGCAGCTGTGCCGACCCGCCGAGCTTGCCGTCGGGATGGACGATATCGTTCAGCGGCTCGTGGGCGGCGGCGAGTCCCAGCCCCTGGAGCGCCTCGATGGCCCACCGATCGAGTTCGGCGTAGCTCTGTTCGACGTCGTCGGGGACGGCATCTCTCGGTAGATACAGCGAGTACGTGATCACCGATCCCGGTTCGGTGTACATCGCCCCGCCGCCGGTGATCCGCCGGACGACTTCTATGTCGTTTTCCTGTGCGTACTCGACGGCGACCTCGTCGCTGTATGCCTGGAACCGTCCGAACGGGACCGAGGGTCGCTCCCGGTACCAGATCCGAAGCGTCGGCGGGCTCTCCTCTACCTCGAGTCCCTCCGTGAGTGCCTTATCGAGTGCGTGGTGGGTCGGCTCCGAATAGACCCCTTCGTCGACGATCCGCAGATCGAGACTCATCTGACCGCCTCCGTAGCTGCCGCGGCGAGATCCGTCTCGTCGAAGCCGATCAGTGCTGCGTCGACCGCCGCGATTGCCTCCGCCAGACGCTCCTGATCGGCATCGACGGGCTGGCCCTCGATCGCCGCCTCGAGATCGGCCAGCGCAGCCGGCGGCTCCGTGGGCCCCTGGGTTCGTCCCCGGCTGTCTCTGTCCCTGCCGAACATAACCGATCTGGGTCTCGCGTGCGATCGAGGCTGCGGCTCGTCGACAGGCCCACAGACGTTTGAGGAGACGGCCCCAAGTCCGAGACAGTCATGTGCAGACAGCTCTCAGACGGCTGCCCCGTGACGCTACGACGACACGACACCGCCCGGGCTCTCCCGGCTCGTGAGGACTGGAGACAGGATCATACCCTGTGGACGCCACCCCGGATCCGCCAATCCGGCCGAGACGGTCGAAGTGTGCCGATCTCGACCGGTCGATACCGCGTGTCCGGGGGTCGCTCGTGTGGTCTGGAGCACGCTCGTTTAGCCGGTCTCACCGGTACTGACACCCAGTCCCAGGCCCAACCCTGGTCCCGGTCTCGGAGGGCGGTCTGAATGTCGCCTTCAGGATCGTCCGACCGGACGGATCCCCACCATGGACAGCCGACCCGAACCGCCGGCGCGTCGCTTGCGGCTGCCGACGCGGCGGTCGTGCTCGTCCACGGCCGCGGCGCGACCGCGACGAGCATCCTCGAGCTGGCCGGCGAGTTCGCTCACGACGGCGTCGCGTACCTCGCGCCCCAGGCCGCCCGGCGGACCTGGTATCCGAACTCGTTTCTCGCCCCCGTCGAGTCGAACGAGCCCGGCCGCTCCTCGGGACTGGCCCGGATCGACGAGCTGGTCGACGACGCGGCCGCCGCCGGGGTGTCGGCCGAACGGGTCGTCGTCTGTGGGTTCTCGCAGGGTGCCTGTCTCGCGAGCGAGTACGTCGCCCGGAACCCTCGACGGTACGGCGGGCTCGCGGCACTCTCTGGCGGGCTGATCGGCGAGTCGATCGACCCAGGCGCCTACGAGGGCGATCTGGCCGGGACGCCCGCATTCCTGGGCTGTAGCGATGTCGATCCACACATTCCGGCCGAGCGCGTCCACGAGACCGCCGAGGTGCTCGAGAGGCTGGGTGCGAGCGTCGATACCCGTCTCTACGAGGGAATGGGACACACGGTCAACGACGAGGAACTCGCCGCGCTCTCGGAGCTGATCGTACAGGCACGCGACGGGGCGCCGTAGCCGTCCGAGCTCCCCTCGTCACCGGACCAATAAATAGATATGCGAGCGTTGGCAACTGCCGTGTATGAACACGCCGACTGACTTGAGCTCGTACATACGCGTGCTCAAACTCGCGAGCACGCCCTCCTGGGAGGAGTTCAAGCAGGTCGCGAAAATCGCCGGAGCGGGCATCCTGCTGGTCGGGACGATCGGCTTTCTGATGTTCGTCTTCATGTTTTTCCTCCCGGGGTGAACTGATGGGCATCTACGCCGTCAAAACGACCGCGAGCCAGGAACAGACCGTCGCCGACATGATCATCGCACGTGAGGAGCCGAAGGTCCACGCCGCGCTGGCGCCGGACTCTGTCACCTCCTACGTGATGGTCGAGGCCGACAACGCAGCTGTCTTCGACCGAATTCTCGACGAAATTCCCCACGCCCGCGGTGTCGTAGAGGGGCAGACCTCGATGGCAGAAGTCGAGCATTTCCTCTCCCCGACGCCAGACGTCGAGGGGATCGCCGAGGGCGACATCGTCGAGCTGATCGCCGGACCGTTCAAAGGCGAGAAGGCGCAGGTCCAGCGCATCGACGAGGGCAAAGACCAGGTCACCGTCGAGCTCTACGAGGCGACGGTCCCGATTCCCGTGACGGTACGTGGCGACCAGATCCGCGTGCTCGACTCTGACGAACGGTGACGCTCCGTCGTGTGCGGTGTGCTCGCCGTCGGTGGTGGTTGCAATCGAACACACGATCGCTCCGATGACCCGGCTCGAGCTCGACGCGGTCGACGACGAAATCCCTCGCGAGCGACAGACACTCGCCTTATCGGAGTCACAACTCGAGGAGCTCGTCGACTGGGGTGTCGAGGGGACCGGGCTGGCTGCCGGCGCCCGGGTCCGTGACGCTGCGGGCCGGACGGCACTGATCAAAAACGAGTGGACCGACGGCTGGTTCGTTCCCGGTGGAGAGGTCGAACCTGGCGAGACGCTGCCGGCGGCCGCTCGACGAGAGGTTCGCGAAGAGACCGGTCTCGAGGCGACGATCGCCGAGCCGCTGGTGGCGATCGAACAGGAGTACCGTAGTACTGAGACCGACGAGCTGTGGTTCACCGCAGGGTTCGTGGTGTACGCTGCCCGCGCAGACGGAGCGATCGCCGACGCTGACACACTCGGCGTTCGTGACGACGAGATCCACGCCGCCCGCTGGTTCGAGAGGCTCCCAGAGCTTCACGATCCCGAGTACATCCGGCCGTACCTCTGAGCCCCCGCTCGTCGCTCGCGCGTCGAGCTAACACCTGCATAGTGGCCCGAACCCCGGCATTGCTCGTGCCCAGTATTTCCTCCTGCTACCGAGGGTCGGATCGATACGCGCCCCGTCGAGACGACGGGCGGCTCTGCGGTTCTCGTCGACGACGAGTACACGGTTACGAGCACCGGCGACGAGGAGATCGATACTGTGCTGGAGCATGGCCTCCTACCGACCTGAGCTGGGCTGGGCTGCCCTCGAGTTCGAGCGTGAGCTCGCGTTACAGTTCGGTCCGGACGCGGCCGACAGTTCGACAGGCGAGAAGACAGCAAGCACATCGGGCTGAGCCCCCCGTCGGCCAGAGCGCACTGGTCTTTGACAGACGCCGATGCTCCGGATCGGCTTCTGCCTTGGCCGATTTGGTGTGGGTAGATACGGCTGTTGTCCGGACTCCCTGACGAGAGACAGAGCTCGATTCGTGCACGGTCCAATATCGAAATCGTTTCGACTGCCAGCGCTGGCGGTAATCAGCCGTCTGTAGTCAGCCGCGTCCTCTTGTACTTTCCTCCTGTTGTCTTGACCGATTAGGTGCCGTCGCTGAGCGTCCGGCTCTCCCGCCGTTTGAGGAGGTACCAGCTGGCTCCAATACCAGCGATGCTGGCAGCCACCCCGAATCCTGCCCCATCATCGTCAGCAGCAGTCTGTGCCTCTCGTTCTGTTGACTCCTGGTCACCGCCGGTAACCTCGACGAGCGCTCTGGACTCGGTGTCAGCACTTGCGACCGTCACGGGAGAGATGCCCGCGTCGGTCATCTCGGTCTGCACTGAAAACGTGACGACGGCAGTATCGTCGTTCTCGATCGTCAGGGTCTCTGTCTGTGTTACCTCGCCTCTAAACGCAACGGTTACCGTCTGTGTGGCAGTGATACCGCCGGTATTCTCGACTTCGGCCGTGACTGCAACACTCTCGCCAGCAGCAACGGACTCGTTTGCATCTACAGACCTGATTTCGAACGTCCCAGGCTTCACCACCTCAATAACCTCCGTGTCTGATATTCCACCGACTGACGCATCTATTCTCTGCGGCTGAGAACTGTGTGACTCGGGTGTCCACTCGGTGCGTACTGTCTGTGTCTCGTTCGGTGGGAGTGTCAGTTCCTCCGACCCGATCTGCTCACTGCCGGCGGTTAGGACAAGCGTTCGATTCACCGTTCGGTTGGTGGTCTGTGCGACAGTCGCGGTGAGATTGTGGTTCGTCCCGACGACACCGGGCCGTTCATCGACAGTGACCGAAACGTTGAGCGCACCCGACGGTGTCCTAACGGCTCGTACTGCGTCGTGTGCATCTACGATGCCGTACCCGTAGCGGGGGTCAGATGTGTTCACATCTGGCGGCGTAGCAGTCTCATGTAGAATCCTCCGAACATCGTCCGTGGGCAGTTCCCGGTCGGTTGCTGAATTCATGAGCGCGATCACGCCTGCAACGTGTGGGCCCGCGAAACTCGTCCCCCGTCGCTGTGAATACCCTCCTCGCGAGGATGCGCTGACGACGTCGATCCCGGGTGCAACTACCTCCGGGACGAAATACGTAGACGGCCATTCCGGTGGTACGACGCTATCGGGCCACGCGTCCTCGGTAGCTACCAACTCTCCGCCCGATAAGTCCGTGAGACGGTCAGACGCATCGATCGAGCCGACCGACAGTGCATCGGGAATGTTCCCTGGCGATGTCGACGTCCCCGGACCAGCGTTTCCGGCGATGCCGACGGTAATAATACCGTTGGCACGGGCGTTCTGAACCGGATCGACGAGACCGAACTCGTACTCCCGATCGGAGTACAAGCTGGTCACCAGTATGTCGATGTCTCGTTCGTGAGTCACTACCCACTCAAACCCGGCCAGGAGATTACTCGGCTGCCAACGATTGGACTGATCTAGTACCTTTCCGTGAACGAGATCTACGTCAGGGGCGACGCCGTAGTGTTCCCCTGCGGAGGTTGTGTTTCCAGCAACAATCCCGGTGACATGGGTACCGTGTCCGTGATCGTCATACGGCTCAGAGCGCTGATTGACGAAGTCTCGCCATCCGCCCTCAACCGGGGCTAGCTCGTCATGACGCTCAACCGCAACGCCGCTGTCGAGTACCGCCACGGTGGTATTGTCCCCTTGCGTTCCGTACACAGACCACGCAGCCGTCGTGTTGATCGAACGAAGTCCCCACGTGACGGGTATGTCGGTGGTGGATGTGTTAGATACATTCCGTGTCGAGGGCTGACCTGCTGGCCCATCGGACGACCGTGGTACCGGCACGCGTGCACCAGCCTGTCGCCCGGAGTCGGGGACGATGTGTGCTACCTTATCAACGGCGGCAACTCGCTCAAGCGGAATCTGTTCAGTATCGACCGTCACCAGGGCCGCAGGCGTGATCCAGTACGTCTCCTGAACAGTTACCCCGTCCCGTTCGGCAGCAAACTCTCTCAACGGCTGGCGTGCATCGGCAGCGACACGTTTGAGCGTCCGAACTGTCGTGTCTGTCTCAGCTGGTCTCTGGTGGGTCTCGTCGAACTTGACCAGAACTCGGAGCTCGCCTCTCGTCTGCTCTAATCGCGGGCCGATACTCGCATCGGTATCGGTATCGGCACCGGTATCAGTACCCGCATTGACACCAGAAACGTCGATCCCGTCGCTGGCGTACGCGGTATTTGCAGTCACGTTGGCGGATCGTTCGGTGGTTTCGGGTTGTCCCGTAGCTGCTGCTACAGTAGCTCCACAGACGGTGAGTACACTCATCAAAACAATGAACAAGAGCAGTAGCGTGCAGGTCTTTTCAAACAGCTGACCCGGGTCCATCAGTGCGTAAGGCAACGTCGAACTTCTCAGTAAATAATCCAGGGGTCAGGTTATCCATCCTCAGTAATCCCGACTGATCATTTTGATCGTCCCGGCTTAGCATCAGCGAACGTCTCTCGGGTTTTGCGCAATCATCGTGCACTCCGATACGATCGTCGCAATTGCGGAGAATCAAGACGAAACCCCCGTGCTTCAGCGCGGGGAGAAGCTCAACGTTCAGCGCGAGTACCTACCTGGATCGAGCGCTGACAGAACGAATCCCCACACAACGTCGGCATTGTCGTCGCCAAGCCCCTGTTCGAACGCGTACCCGTCACCGTGACGGGGTGGGTCTGTCTCGGGATGGGCTGTGACGACGAACCGTTGGGTGTCTGTCTCGTCGGGGTCTCGTGAGGTTGTAGCCTGCCCGCGGTGACTCGACTCGTGTGGGAGAATCTCGGTCTCCCACCAGCCGTCCTCGCCCCGGTTGACGAACCCCGGAGCGTACGTATCCGCAGGAACGAGGACCAACCGCCGGCCGTCGGGGCCAAGACCGACGTATGAGCCAAAGAATCCGGACCCGAGCCCAGTGGGTCTCGTGAACTGCGATCGCTCGTCCGTGACGTTCTCGAAGGTCACTTCGATCATGCCGGGATGGGTGTCGGTGACTGGTTCGAGGACGTCGACGCTGAACCCGCCAGTGAACGCTTCGGGAAGATCGACTTCGTCTGCGATCGCCAGGTCGTGAACGACATCGCCGTCCTCTCCCTCGCGTGCGGAGAGATCGACGGTACCTGTCACTTCGAACTCCCAGCCGTCCCGGTCGCTTCCAAACTCGCCTGGAGACAGCGTTTGCCCGAGAGAGAGCTCGTAGCTGCCCGGCTGGATCCCGTGGGTCTCGTCGGAAATGGTGTAGGTCTCGCTCACCGTCTCGCCCGGCGGAATCGGTGCCGAGAGGGCGACGTCGGCCACAAACGTGACGCCACGATGTGCCGACGTGCCGACACCGTTACTCTCCTCGTACGATGTCGTCCATGGCGTGATTCGTCGCTCGTCGTCCCGCAACATGAGCACGCCGAACGGCATGGGGGGACCGGTCGTGGTTCTGAGTGTCTCGTCACCCTCGTTCGTTACGGCAAGCGTGATCGTGACATCGTCGTCTGCAGTGACCCGATCACCCTGGATGTCGAAGGACACGTCGATCGGAGCGTCCTCCTCAACGGTGAGCTCCCATTCCGAACGCACGTCGAAGCCGTCCGTGCCGAACGAGAAGTCGGCTCCAGTGTAGCTCGGAGTCCCCGGAGTAGCGTCGCGATCTGGGATCGGCTCTGCATCCGACTGCCACACGCCGGCATGGCTCTCGCCCGACTCGATCGCCAGCAATCGGCCGCCGACGGTCACGTAGAGCATTCCGTCGGCGACGGCCGGGCTGCTCACCGGCCACTGGAACCGAAGCCACCACTCGATGTCGCCGGTCTCAGCATCGAGCGCGTAGATCCGATTGGAGGTCGTGATGTAGACGGTCCCCTCGGTGACGACGGCGCTTCCGGATCCGAGACCATCGTCGTCCGTCGTCCATTCGATCTCGCCAGTTTCGGCATCTACAGCCAGCGCCCGTGATACCCACTGTTCGCCCTGCTGTTGTCGCCCGGTGAGATAGATCGCCCCGTCGGATGTTGCGATATCGGTGTTGCGAAAGCTCCCCTCGACCGTCCACTGTGAGTCGCCGGTCGTCACGTCGTGGGCGAACAGATCCTCTCGCGTTCCGACGACGACCGTCCCGTCTGCGACGGTGGGCGGTCCGCCAGCACGATCGATCGGTGCCGTCCACTCGGTCGCGCCGCTTTCGGCGTCGAGTGCGATCAGATCGTCGTTCCCGACGACAAAGACATG
>OBKM01000110.1_pt1 | contig 37985 bp, 40 predicted proteins | sample 1519691 | NCBI WGS metagenome assembly OBKM01 (sample SAMEA37050418, study PRJEB22526) | metagenome | biome: saline pan; feature: lake; material: water | place: Egypt | collected 2015 | depth 0.5 m
GTCCAGTATCAAGTCTCGGAACTTGGTCCCGAGGCAGTTGACCTCAGGGCTTGGTGAACTAGACGTCTCAAAATGTATTTTATAATATCATATCGAGGCTGCCTTTCAAAGAGGAAGATAGGAACATACAATTGGTTAGGCTGTCGAGTAATTATAAATGGAATTACTGCATCCACTGGTATTCTTTGTAGCAGCTGCCTTTGGCCTGATCGCAACAATGGTTATGGACTTTGTGATGGATCGGCTTCCTGAGGGTCGGACACCACCTGCGGTAGCCGCTGCCGCTGTGAGGGGAGAAAGACCAGAAGATGCTGGGAGGGGAGCTGTCGCACTTTCTCATTATGGGTCAGGGACAGTAGCTGGTGTTGTATATTTGGGGATATTCATACTCCTGAGTATGATTGTTCCAGACAGTACAACGATGAGTCTATTAGCACTAGCCGGAGCAGGGACGATCATGTTCGGACTGATGATTGGCGTGTTCTTTCTTGGACCGCTGTCTCACGTAGGGGGACTCACTGCACAACGTGTTGGCGATATCAAACGAAGCTGGATGATTTCGGCTGGCGTGTATGTTATTACCGTTGGAATCTGTATGTTGCTCTTTGTTCAAGCATGACAGTAGATGACCTGAAAACCTTCGTACGAGAGAATCTTGATCGATACGAACAAACACAAGGTGTATTGCCAGAACAGCTACAAGACTTTGGAGACAAATATCGAAAGCAAGGATATCTAAGCCGTAATCAGTTGTATGACATCGCATATGAGTCATCAACGCGAAGTGCGTATCACGTTGAAAAGAATCCTGCAGATCGATGTATCGAGGTTACCAAAAGTGTCCGAAACGTCAATGGTGATTTTTCGAAGATTCATCTACTAACAGGTCTACAGGGGTTCAAAGCGCCGACAGCGTCATGTGTTCTGACGGCATTGAATCCAGAAAGGCATGCAGTTGTCGACACTCGTGTCTGGGCATCACTGGACCGATTAGACTTCTTAGACGGGCGAAAAGAATATTTCGACGCCGGAGATTATGTTACGATGATAAAGCCAATACGGGATATAGCAACTAATACCGGATACTCAACCGCAGAGGTAGGATACGCATTGTTTGCGTATGATGACCACGTAAGAGAAGGAACATTACATTGATACTCAGCATGCAATTTATATATCCTCAATAGCGTGGTGTTTTTCCGTATTCCAATCCAAACCTCGATAACAAATAGATGCAGTGTGATCGGTGCGAAGCAGAGGCTGTAATACATACCGCATATTCAGGTGCTCACCTCTGCGAGCAACATTTTATTCAGTCAGTCGAACGTCGAGTCAAAAGTAGAATTCGTGAAGACAATATGGTCGATCAAAGGGCAACGCCAGAGAATCAACAGCACTGGCTTATTGGGCTCTCAGGAGGAAAGGACAGTGTTGTATTAACCAAAATTCTTCATGAAACGTTCGCTGAGGATCCACGGATTAAGCTAATTGCACTAACAATTCATGAAGGAATTGAGGGCTATCGTGACAAAAGCGTCTCTGCCTGTGAAGAGTTGACCGAAGATATTGATATCGAGCATGTACTTGTGTCATACAACGATGAGTATGGGGTGAAAATGGATGAAGTCGCAGCGGATGATCCAGAAAACATGGCGCCTTGTGCATATTGTGGTGTCTTACGTCGTGACGTACTGACACGATATGCTGATGAACTCGATGCAGACTTACTACTTACAGGACACAATCTTGACGATGAAGCAGAGACGGCGCTGATGAATATTTTTGAAGGAGATGTTAATCAAATTGCCAAACATTTCTCTGCATCACTGGGTGCAGTTGGTGAAAGACCTAGAGATGATTTGTTTATTCCGCGGGTAAAGCCACTACGGGATATTCCAGAACAGGAAGTTGCGTTATACGCTCATCTTCAGGGGTTACCTGCACACATTACTGAGTGCCCGCATGCAGAGGAATCATTTCGAGCAGAAGTTCAAGAACTTCTATATCAGCTCGAAGAAGATCATCCGGGCACTAGACACTCAATTATGGCAGGATATGAGAAACTTGCCCAGCTGGCGGCCAAGGAAGAAATATCAGACAACTCAGAGGAATCCACAACAGAATGTAGGCGTTGTGGAAATCCAACAGAGCGAGAGGTTTGTAGAACGTGTTCGCTCCTCGATGCAATTAATGGGAATCGAAAAACGGTAGTTGAAAGCGATCAATAAGCGTTACCGGATAACGTCAACGCCATTGTGCTTCTCGACTTCGCTACGACCACCATCGCTTTGTGCTTTGCCACGAAGACCGGAGCCGTTATTAGCGCCGCTATTTGTCTGTTCAAGTTCGCGTCGAGATCGATCTGCCTGACGCTGGGTTGAGGGACCAAGAACCTGAGCAGACTGAACACCAGTCATAATTGCCATAACACGGACTTTGCCTTTGTACTCTTCCTGAATACGAGCTCCCCAAATAACGTTCGCACTTGCATCCAGTCGCTCAGTAATGTTATCAGCGATTCCCTCTGCTTCCTTGAGGGTAAGGTCAGGTCCACCAGTAATATGGACTAGACCACCGGAAGCACCGCGATAATCAACATCAAGGAGCGGATGGTTCATTGCATCATTGACAACTTCCTCTGTCTTGTTGGTGTCTTGAGTTTCACCAACAAGCATGACAGCCACACCTCCCTGATTCATGATCGTCGTCATATCGGCGTAGTCAAGATTGATCAGGCTTGGCTGGGTAATTGTCTCAGAGATGCCTTTGACAGTTTCAGCAATAATCTGATCCATCACGGAGAACGCCTTTCCAATTGGGAGGTTTGGCACGTAGTCAAGCAGTCTGTTGTTATCCAGGACAATAATGGAGTCAGCTTCGTCTCGGAGACGTTCAAGCCCCTCTTCCGCTTTGACGGTTCGGGCACGCTCAACGTTAAATGGAGTAGAAACCATTCCAACAACTATTGCGCCCTGTTCTTTTGCAATCTTAGAGACAACAGGGGCAGCACCAGTTCCTGTTCCGCCACCCATACCAGCAGTGACAAACACAAGATCTGCTTCACCGAGGACGTCCTTAATTGTCCCCTGCGCCATCTCCGCAGCACGCTCGCCCATCGATGGATCACCACCGGCACCGAGACCTTCAGTCAGTGATTTGCCAATCAAGATCTTCGTGTCTGCCTCGATCATCTGGAGATGCTGCTTATCAGTATTAATAGCAACAGACTCAGCACCATCGACACCGATATTGTAGAGACGATTAACCGTGTTGTTGCCGGCACCACCACAACCGACGATTACAATGCGCGGATCTCCAAATTCATCACTATCTACGTCAACGTCACGGTCTTCCTGTTCAGCATTTTTGAGTGCATTTTGGACGATGTCTTGCATTGTTTACGCCCTCACAAATGAATGGTCTCGGTTACCATCTTGCGCACGGTCTGCTTCTTCCTCAATCATATCACGGACAGCAGCTCGAATTGCTTCGCTTCTGTTTGGATATTGGCCGGTTTCAACCATCTGTTCAACCTGTTCAATTTGCTGTTTCGGGATTCGAAGTGTCACACGTTCCATAGTTAATCTCCCCTTTTGTTGCGCACCGCGTTAGACACGGGACCGCATGACGGCACGGCGACATTTGGAGGGCACCGCACCGTGTAAGACGGTCGTCTTACGCAGTTTGATACTGTGTGCCACCGCTATTAAATCTTACGGGTATTGTATGACAAAAGTGTAAACAATGTCAGTCAAATTGGTCAGATGGGTCAAGAACATCGGCAGCTGGCGTACGTCGTCCACAACTTGGGCAAAATCCCCAGTCAGAACGAAGTTCATCCCCACACTCGCAGAAAACACGCTGTGAGACTTTTTCTCCACAATTTGGGCAGTATACGTGATCATCGTCGACCAATTCACCGCACTGGTCACAAGTCGATGATTTGTCAGACGGAGTTTGAGAAGAAACTTGCTCTGTCTTACGCGAAGCGTCTACAGATGTAACACGTTCTGATTCGGCATCTAACGAAATATTAATGTTGACATCCTGTGGTGACGTTGTTGGCTGTCCAAGGCGCTCTTTAATTAATTCGTCAACCCTGGTTGCGATCATACCATCAATAGTATCATCTTTAATCTGAGAATCGTCGTAAGTGGATGGATCTGATTGCGGATGTGAGTCCAAGTAAGCTCGTAAGGCTCGACGCATAATCTCACTCTTTGATGCGTCAAACCGTTCAAGCTCGTCGATAAGTTCTTGATCGGCTCGGAACGTAATTTTGCTCATGAATAACCACTGTGAGGGATTGGACGATAAGTATCTATTTGTCGTTTAATTGTGGAAGCATCTACTTAGTATTCCCGGCCGTGTCTGACGTGTGTGTGACAGAGCGAAAAAGTAACGTTTAATCCATGCAAGCATCTATATCAAATCGACCGCCCTTAGCTCAGACTGGTAGAGCAGTCGACTGTAGATCGACTTGTCCCCCGTTCAAATCGGGGAGGGCGGACTCATTTTACCGGAGGTCGTTTCGACAGACACTTCTTATTACTACATGTGACACGGTAGTTGCAAATCAGAGACAGTGTGTGTAGTAGTTTGATCATCCAGAAGCAACGGATGTAGGCAAAGGACTCGATGTAAAAACTTAGCCTGAAAATTCGAATAGGTACTGAAGTTATTCGTGAGGGTGGAAGCGCTTGACAGCTTTGTCAACCGCCTCAGTCTCTCCAATGAACGTTATATGATCGCCGCGTTCGATTGTTTGATCGCCAGTTGGAACATGTGAATTACCTTCCTTGTCAGTTACCAGCCCAACGATACAACCTTCCGGAACTCGTTTGTTGATCTCAGAAATCGGTTTGCCGATGAGTTCTTCTGATGTGACAGCAATCTCTTGAACATCTCCAGTGCGGCCAAGTTCATTCATCCATTGAGACAGTGCTGGGCGCTCAAGCACATTTTCAAGAGACCACGCTGTTGCCATTGAGACGTCCATTGTCCGCACACCCATTGACTCAAACGCTTCGACATTCCCAGGTTGGTTAACTCGAGAGGCAACCTTTGTCATATCGAACCGGGTTTTTGCCAGTTGGCAGGCAAGGAGGTTTACATCATCAGATGGGGTAGCGGCAACGAAGGTCTTCGCATTGTCAATTTCAGCTTTTTGGAGATCGTCCGCGTCGGTGCCGTCTCCTTCAATGACACGCAACCCGCGGTCACGGGCTTTCTCAGCTGCTTCTGGATCTTTCTCAAGCATAATTACATTCTCTCCGTCTCGTTCAAGCCGTTCGGCGAGGGCAGTTCCAACGCGCCCTGCGCCAACAATAATTGTATGCATAGGTATCACATTTAATCGTTCAGCGATATTTCGGGCCAATCCGCCTTGTAGAACGACGGTGACCGAGATAATTAAAAAGACTGTTCCAGCAAGTGCACCAGCAGTATCAAATTGTCCGACAGTTTCTAACTCAACCGCGAATAGTGTTGCAACAGCGGCCGGAATGATACCACGAGGACCAACCGCACTAAGGAAGAGCTTTTCATTACTTGTAAAGCGCTCTCCTGTTGCTGAAATCGCAATGACCAGCGGTCGAAGAATAAAGACAACAGCAATAACAATTCCAAGCGCAGGAAGACCGAGTTCAATGATGTCATCAACATTGATCAGTGCAGCAAGGGCAACAAAAATAAATGAGAGTACAACTACTGACAGGTCATCAAGGAAATCAATAACTTCTTCGTGGTGAGGTAGATCAACGTTCCCAAGAACAAAACCAGCAGCGGCGGCAGCAGCGATACCAGTCTCTGCTAGAATTGTCTCTGCACCACCGTACGCAACAATAATAGCGGCAAGCACAATCAACCGTGCATGCAATGGAGCAGCATCAGGAACGAGTGAAACATTCTTTAGCAGATACCAAACGGAGGCAGCGATAGCAACGCCAATTCCAAGGCCAACAATCAACCGGAGAAGAAACTCCGGAACAAGAAGCCACAAGCTTCCGGCGCCGTCTGGGTGAACCAGCACTTCATATATAACAACTGCTAAGATAGCGGCGGTAATATCATTAATAATACCTTCACTTTCCAGAATTGATCCAACATGGTTTCGGACAGGGACAACCTGTAGAATCGGACCAATAACAGTCGGTCCCGTCGCGATAAGTAGTGCACCAATCAGTAGCCCAGTTTCATATCCAACATCCAAAAAGAGAGTAACTGCCAGAGCGGTTCCAAGCCACGTAATCAACGCACCAACGGTCACTAATTTGAAAGTCGCAGTTGGAGTTTCGCGGAGTTTACTGAGTTCAAGATGATATCCTCCCTCGAAGAGAATAATTGCGACTGCGACACCAACCATCGCGGAGAGTCCACCTTCAAAGGTCTCAAACGAGACTAGACCGAGAACTTCGGGGCCAATAACAACACCAGCGACAATAAGAAAAAGCACACTTGGGATTTGAAGCCGATCAGCTAAAATGCGAGACGCGACGCCAAGAGCAAGAATAAGTGCAACTGCAGCAAGTAAATCCATCGTCATATATGCAATATATACTATGTTATTTGATGGTGTCGATTCAATCACACCTGAGCGTTCAATAAAATAGATGCTAACATACAATTTCCATGAAGAATATCAAAATTATTACCCTAAGGCATGATCAATAATGATATAGTTAACCATATTCTGGTTCTTTTCTCATCGAAAGATATTCAAATAAACAATATGGACAATCATGTGGGATTAAATATATGGAAAAACCATTACTAACTGTTGACTTTTTGGATCGGGCGCGGAAGTACTATGAAGATGAGGTTGCAACAGTTGCAACCACTGGTGAAGAGTACACGTACAGCGAATTAGGTGATCGAGTTGACCGGTTATCAGCTGCATTGGAACAACGTGGGATTGAGAAAGGGGACCGGGTTGCAGTTCTTGACCCAAATACACATTATCATCTTGAAACAGCATATGCCTCAATGCAGCTTGGAGCAGTTCACACACCACTCAATTATCGATTAACTTCAGAAGATTACGAATACATTCTTTCTGATGCTGAAGTTGATGCAGTCTATGCGGATTATGATTATGCAGAAAAAATCGAAGCAATCCGAGATGAAGTCCCAACGGAGATATTCATCACAAATGACGAAGAAGCAGTCGATGGAGATTGGGAAAGTTTTGAGACAATAGTCGGAGAGACTGAACCGGAGTACAGCCGACCAGAAATGTCAGAAGATGAAGTAATAACAATCAATTATACTTCAGGAACTACCGGAGATCCGAAAGGTGTGATGCGAACGCATCGGACCGAGACACTACATGCGTATTTAATCGCTATTCACCATGAGCTCACCAGTGACGATGTCTATCTGTGGACACTGCCGATGTTCCACGTGAACGGTTGGGGTCATATCTATGCAGTTACAGGTATGGGTGCCAAACACGTCTGTACTCGAGGTGTTGACGCTGAATGGATTGTTGATACAATTCAAGAGCAGAATGTGTCATTCCTCTGTGCAGCACCAACAGTGCTTAATCAGTTAATTGAACATTATCAGGATAACAACGAGCCCGAAATGCAAGGCTCAAATGAAGTGCGCGTTACAACCGCAGGTTCTGCTCCACCAGAAGCAACAATTCGAAAAGTCGAACAAGACTTTGGTTGGGATCTAAAGCATCTGTACGGTGCGACAGAGACGGGACCACTTATTACACTGTCCGACCCAAAACGTATCGGCAGCGAAGAAGAGAAACTCTCGCTAAAGAAACGACAGGGTATGGGCGTCCTTGGAACGGACGTGCGTGTTGTTGATGAAGATGGCAATGATGTTCCATGGGATGATGCGACCATTGGTGAAGTTGTTGTTCGAGGTAACCAAGTGATGGATGGATACTGGAACAAGCCAGAGGCGACGGAAAAAGCGTTTAACGACCGTGTTGAAGGATATTACCATATGGGAGACCTCGCAACGGTTGATGAAAATGGAATGATCGCTATCAAAGATCGAAAAAAGGATATTATTATTTCGGGGGGTGAAAACATCTCTTCGATCGAACTTGAGGATACGCTCTTTGAGCACGAAGCAGTTGCCGATGTTGCGGTGATCCCATCTCCAAGTGAAGAATGGGGAGAAACACCGAAGGCATTTGTTGTTCCACAGTCAGGGGATCCAGACGATCCGAATGTAAAAAAACAGGATCTGATAGACTTCACTAAAGATCGTCTTGCGAGCTTTAAGGCAGTTAGCCGGGTCGAATTTGTCGAAGAACTTCCAACGACTGCAACAGGTAAAATTCAAAAATATGAGCTCCGTGAACAAGAGTGGGATGAAGAAGATGCAATGGTTGGTCAAGGATAGCTAAATACCATATATTTATCATTTCTCGCCCGTCAGGTGTTTTACTCCCCCGATGCGTAGTTCTATACAAGGCGAGATTATGGCAGAACCTGACGCGCTATCAATACAGTACACGGATCATCCAAAAGTGACCGAGTTGATTGACGTTATCACATTCTGCACAGAGAGTATTAGTTTTGAGTTTAAACGCTGGGACGAACCCTACGTGCAAGGTCCAGGATTGTATTTTGTTATTGTTGCCGGGACATCAATAGAATCGTTTGCTGATCCAATGGGGGAAAATCAGTGGCCGATTGAGATTTGTCAATCGGTGACAGAAAGTGAGGATGCCTTTTTTGAGGCTGCTCAGGACGCTGCAATGGAAAGAGATGGGGCGGTTGTAGTTACAGTTGATGGATATATTCAAAAACAGATGGTTCGACTCAAGGACTTAGGTTCCGATGATATCAGCTCAGATATTAACTTAGAATCAATAGAATATGACGACTGGATGGGAGCACGGCACATGAGCGCGCTCGATACGTCCGCTCGTGAAGAGGTTGTTGCAACGGTCACACTGAGCGAGGAAAGCGGTCGAGTAACTGTTTTTCAGGACACAGAATATGAGTCCTACACAAGGGATACAATCGGCGGTGAATGGCGGTACAGCGAATAAGACAGTATAGCTCTTCTTTTTCAGTCAACCAGTGGATAATCGGGATGTTCAAGTAATTATGGGTGAATCTAACTATAGTGGCAATTTCGTTTGATCTATTTGGGACTCTTATTGAAGCCGACCGTCCAACAGAGCCGTCTACAGCTGTTGAGGATGGGCTAAAAAGCTCTGGTGTTTCTGTCCCGAGTGATTGGAAAGACGCCTACTGGGAGCATCATCTTTCTAAACCAGAAGGTGCTGAAATATCCCTAAAAGAACACGTTCAAGCTGCATTAGAGAGCAGAGGAGTACAGGCCGAAGAATCTCAGGTAGATCAGGCATTACAGGAAGCATTCGACCCCAAGGTGTACACACGTCCAAATGCACGAGATATAGTTCGCTGGGCTAACCGACAGGGTCCAGTCGCGGTTTGTTCGAACTGCACGATACCAGGACTAGTTGACCGAAGTATACGGCGATCAGATATCTCAATCGATGTGTTTGATGTTGTAATTTCCAGTTCAGAATTTGGGTGGAGGAAGCCCCATCCGAAGATATTCCACAAAGTCGCCGATGAACTAAGTGTTGAGCCATCAGAACTAATCCATGTCGGAGACACCCCAGATGCAGATGGTGGAATTGAAGATGTCGGTGGAACAGCAATACTGCTTACCGAATACAACATCAAAGAGGTTCCCGAAGTGCTGAATGATTGACCTTGCACCAATTGTTCTTGTTCTCATTATTGCAGCGACATTAGATTGGATATGGGCAGAGCCCCCAGAAGCAATCCATCCGATTGCATGGATTGGATCGGTTATCGCTTATCTTGATCGAGATTGGCAGCGACCACTGCTTGTTGGTGGGATTCTTTCCATCATAACGCCACTAGTGACAAGCGGGGTAGTATGGGCATTACTTACAGGATTATCAACGGTAAGTAGAAATCTCACAATAGTTCTGTGCGGAGGGCTACTTTTTACGATGATTAGTCTTCGTCGATTAATTGACAGTGCAAACAGAATTATTGTCAAGAGTGATACTAATACAGAACAGGCACGGGAACAGTTGATTACGTTAGTTGGGAGAGAGAAATCAAGTCTTTCTCCAGCTGAGATACGAAGTGCAGCGGTTGAGAGTGCAGCTGAGAATTATGCAGATGGATTTATTGCACCCCTACTGGCGTTTATGATTATTGCTCCAGTATCGTTGTCGTTAGGTGGTGCTGCAGCGGTATGGGTAAAAACGATCAACACTATGGATTCTATGCTTGGGTACCAGCACAAAGAACTTGGAACAGCAGCAGCGCGGCTAGATGATCTTACGATGTGGCTACCAGCTAGATTAAGTGCAGGATTATTATCAGTGAGTGCTGGAACGCCGGATCCAGTTTTAACTGCACGGCGGTGGGCACAACATCCAGACTCACCGAATGCAGGCTGGCCGATGGGTACAATAGCGGGAGCTCTTCATGTGCAACTGTCAAAACCAGATGCATACACGTTAAATCCAACTGCGTCTCTCCCAACAACCGAGCAAGCACAGAAAGGAATACAGTTAGTACAGCGAGCTGGCATACTTGCATACGCTATTGGAATTATTTATGGAGTGATACTATGGATGTAAAACAGAGGTTACTGGCAGTTGCTGGTGGATTTGGTTATCTGACACACGCGCCAATTGGGCGGTCTGAGGCCGCTTGGGATGCCTTTCGACGGGAGCCAGTTTCAATTGTTGTCGTCGGGTACGCAGTTGGTCTCATTCTTGCTGGAATCATCACGTTGCCGATTCCAGCAACAATGATGGGCTTTGTTTTTCCGCTTACGATTGTGGTATTGATTGGAATTAGCCATCTAGATGGCGTTGCTGATTGTGGTGACGCAGTAGTAGCACATGGGGAAACAGAAAAGAAACGCGATATTTTGAAGGATACAGCTACGGGAGTTGGGGGGATAGTAGCCGTTGGGCTCGTAATTCTCGGGCTAGGAACAGCGGGGGTTGCTCTGACTGAGATAAAGACACAGACGGCAATATGGATTGTATTGACAGCTGAAGTCGGAGCAAAACTGTCGATGGCAATACTGGCTTGTATTGGCTCATCTGCACATGAGGGACTGGGGTCTGCACTGACATCGATGTCCCGACCGGTTGAAAGTCTGTACCCGCTGCTTGGAACAGTTCCAGTGATACTGGTATCTGCAGTGCCGTACGTCAGTCTACTAATTATCGGAGTAATTGTGCTAACAACAGCAGTAATATACCGGTGGGCAAATCAGACGTTTGGAGGAATCAGCGGAGACATCTTTGGAGCAAGTAATGAAATTGCAAGAGTAACAGGATTGCAGGTCGGGATACTGCTTGTTAGTGCCGGAGTATAGCATGAGTGACCGCAACTGGTGACACTGTTTCCCGTATAACGGCCGAAATAACATAAAGGGAGGAGAATGTAGTATAGTACATTAGCGATGAATGATTTGACCGCTTTGCTGATGTGTGGAGGGAAAGGAACCCGATTGGCGGTTAATCGAGAAAAACCACTTGTCACAATTGCGGATAAGCCAATGGTGTCACATGTGTTGTCAGCACTAGAAAATAGTGCAGTCAATTCTGTATACGGAGTGGTCACTTCACATACACCAGAAACAAAATCCTACCTCGAACACAGGCATAGCGTCGAGACGATTGAGACAGCAGGAAGAGGATACGTTGCAGATGTACAAGAAGCACTGGAGGAAGTATCTCCGCCAGTACTAACTGTTGTATCTGATATTCCGCTTGTCACAAGTAATGTCATTGATCGTCTTCAGAGGGACTGGGCCAGAAACCGTCAGACAGTAACTACAGTTGTTCCAGTGGAAATCAAGGATCTAATTGGTGCAAGCGTTGACGATCGGGTTATTAGCGAGGGTTACATTCCAGCCGGAATCAACGTAGTCGATGAGAAAATGTATGAAAGTCGGACATACACAAGCCACGATGTCAGACTAGCGGTCAATGTCAATCGGCCAACAGATATTACGCTCGCTGAGCGGTTACATCCAAATGGCACCGTTCCGAAGATTCGGGAGTAACTACCTCATGGATAGGTAACGAGTGTGTTATATCTACAGAGAAAGCAGGCAGAGTGCCTCGAGGATCGGACCCGGAGCAGTTCACATCATAATCCTCAAAGAAAACATAGCGGATGAGATGCAAATTTTTCAGTACTGTTTTAGCATGCAAGTAATTACACCAGCATAATGGTAGAGGTGTTTGCTGTTGCAAGTGGGAAGGGTGGAACTGGAAAAACAACAAGCACACTTGCACTTGGGATGGCCCTTGCTGAAGATTACGATGTAACAGTAGTTGATGCAGATACCGGAATGGCTAATCTACTATTTCATACTGGTCTGGCTGATGTTGATGTCACACTTCATGACCTGTTAATTGAGAAGTCCGATGTTGGACTTGAGGAGGCAATCTATGACAAGTTCGGGATGCATGTATTACCGTGTGGTACTAATCTGGATGGGTTTAAGGAAGCAAATCCGGAGTTACTACAATCGGTGATTGTTGAGCTGAGTGAGCAGACAGATGTGATCTTACTGGATGCACCAGCAACGCTTGGTTCAAAGAGTGCTGTACTGCCGATTGTGCTTGCCGATCGAACAATAACTGTGCTGCAACCAACAGTACCGTCGCTTAGTGATGGATTGAAGGTTCGAGAATACGCGTCTGCGTACGGTACCGGAAATGCAGGTGTATTGTTTAACCGAGTCACAGATCAAGAGTCCGTAACAGAAATTCAAGAGCAAACGGAGCGCTATTTTGATGGACCGATACTTGGGATGATTCCAGAAAGTGAAACTATTGCAGCAGCACGAGAGGCTGGAAAACCATTACTTGCATACGCCCCTGATGCACCGGTATCGAACCAGTATCGAAAGGCTGCAGAGAAAATTGAGATTCAGGATCGAGAGGCCGCAGCGGTTGCTGATCGGTTTCGAAGTGCAGTCATTCCTGAGCCACCATGAGACTACCGGAGGGTCAACTACTCCGATCACAGACGGTCAATTCACTTGAATCAATCTTTCAAGACTGTATTGAGGAAAGTAGAACAGGGTATATCGAGATTGAAGCTAGTGGAGCAGTTTTGGAAGAAACAACTGGTCGAAATATCATTGTGATAGAGCGAGGTATACCTCGAGCAGCGTATCAGACAGGAACAGGGCAGACCGGCAGAGAGGCACTTGAGGGAATCCCAGATATTGGACCATATCATATTATGCTCTATCAAGCAGATAAGACAGAAATTACGGGACTCACCGAAAAGGCGGAATTGTCGCTAACGCTGATCATAGAACAATTCATTCGAGACCAAAGTCTGGCTGAAGAACTTAGAGAAAGAAACAATATTGAATCAAGATCGGCAGCAAATAATGATAGATTAACAGCATCGACAACAGGTAATGACGGATTATCATCGTTTTTTGAGGATGAAAGTCGGATAGATAAGATTCAATCAGACGCACGGGAGCAAGCACGAGAGCAGGCTTCGGAATTTGGTCTTGAGAATATGATTGAATCCACTGATTGATACGTTTTCATTTGTGATTATTGCTATTTTCATCGCTGAAAAAGCACAATGGAAAGCGATGGAGTCTTTGTGTTGGATATTATATAGAGCGGTATGGAGCCGGGCGAACTGCTGGAGGTACTCGGGAACAAATACAACCCAGAGATACTCCAGCGGACATATGAGCCCAAATCAGCTCAAGAATTAAGTGAAGAACTCGATATTCCTATTGCGACTAGCTATCGGCGAGTTGAGGAATTAGTAGAGATGGGCTTACTCGAAGAAGAAGGCAAAGAATTCTCTGAAGAGGGACGGCAGCGAACGGTATATCGACGGAGTGTTGATGGGTTTTCAATGAAATTCAAGCAAGGCGAGGTTGTGCTTGAAGTTACAGAGCGGACAGAAGCAAAGAATAAACTAGTCGATGTTTGGAACGATCTTAAACGTCCCGAAACAACGGAAGATAGAGTGTAATAACGGATATCAAGCATCAATTATACTGATTCATGTAGGAGTAATGATTAATTTTAGCTAATTTCAGGCGCTAAGCCCCCGTCCTCAAGGAGCGACCAGCGGGAGCGAGTAGGCAGGGGTAGTTCACAATAACGGTTATACGCTGGTATCCCTCAATATAAACTATGAGTCCGCCGGGGAATCCAGACCCCGATGAAGAAGGTGTGCTCTCACCGGATGAGCTTCGGCTGTCTGAAAAGGAGGAAGTCGAAGAGATTGAAGAGGGAAGATATGTTGTCTCAACCGATGGAAGCAAGCCAGATGTGCCAGAAAAAGCTGTAAACAAAGATAAAAAATCAGATCAACGTACAGATATTAGCCGAGACAATAAATCGAGTACAGCAAGCAAAATCGGGGAAGCTAACATCGAATCACAGGTAGAAGCAGAATTACGAGACATACCGACAGAATTTGGTTATCGAATTTCAGTAAAGTATGGAGACTCAGTCGACCATCACCGGCTGTACGCAGATGACGTTACAACGACATTTAATAATCTCCTTGCGTGGTACGCAAAGAATCTCGATTCAGAGATGAGCCCAGGAGAAGTGCTTGGAATCTTGCTTTCAGAATCTGATGTTTCAGTCCAGTATCCAGTAAAAAGCTTTGAGCAGTATCTTGTTGATAATGGACTTTCAACGGATGATACAATCGCTGATTTGTTGATCACGATGAGGGAAGATGGAGCATTCGATTTTCCACCACAGAAATAAAAAGAAGCGTTTCTGGTTGAGGCCAGTTTTCAGATTCGATAATCAAGTACAGACTTATGCCAATATATCGCTTAATATAGCACAGAGAGTTGACTATCGGAGATTTCGCACATTAAATATAGTATGTTATCATTCAGCCCCTCAATTGATAAGGTTCGTGAGCAAGCGTCACTGTCGGAGCTAGCCACGCAGCTGCGCCAGCAGGGCGACAAGGAAGAAGACAATGATGGCTTAGAAGAGGGGCTGATTATTGGTGAATACAGTATTGATGAGTCAGATGAGGAGATGATGGAGGATAGTACAGAGCGGGGGAAACTACAGGATATCGACGAGACAGCTGATCTGTCACCTGAAGAGGCAGTTGATCGGTTGGTTAGTATTCGAAATGAACTCTGGACAGCGATAAAAAACAATGGCTCAATGACCGCTGAAGAGCTTGACATACGCTTACAGCGGTTGGATCTTGGGCTTAAACGAGCAGGCGTTGAAATGATTGAGCCAGAAGTTGGAGAGATGGTTGATGATAAAACTCATATGGTTCATGGAATCAAATCAAGCAAGCGTCCTAACGGTGAAATTCTCGAAATAAAACAACCAGGATACAAGATCGGTGACGTTGTTGGACAGCCAGCTCGGGTGGTTATTAGTGATGATCCAAGCAAAGAAGGGTCAATACCACAGCAGTCGACCAATATACTTGACACGGTAGAACAGAGAGTGGATGAAGAAAACGGGTATATTGGAACAACTGAGTCAAAAGAAAGGGACAAAGACAGCCAGTCGGTAGAAGTTGAAGATGAGACGCACGGCGCGTTTGAGTTTAAAAAACTAGTTCTTCCCAAGAGCAAGCATGGGCTGCCTGTGTACGCTGGTGATAGTGAGCCATATCTTCAGCAAATTGACGGAGGGTATGCTGTGGAACGGTACGTTATTGAGTGGCTTGGTTGGTTAACAAGTAACTGGGGAAGAGCCGGAACAGCTGCCACATTAACGCTATATGCGAAAACCGGTTGGATTTCTCCCGCTGTTCGAGATCAATTACACGCGTATCTTGATGGCCTACCAGAGGCAGTATCTGGAACCGAAGTCAAGTTACAAAACCAATTATCGGTTACAGATCATGTACGCAGTCTCCGATATATTCGAACAATCAAAGAAACGCAATCCTCGGAGGTGAGTTCTAGTGGGATTTAGTGTTAGTGGAGCAACCGCGATTATATTTCTTGGACTGTTCATCGCATTTGGGTCAGCATTTACCGTTGCTGCAAACAGCTACGGAATGATCTCTGATGCAGAAGAGGAGCGAGCAGATCGATTACTTGAACAGCAGAGCACAGAGGTTGAGATTGAAAAGGTAGAACTCGATGAAGACACGGTAGAAGTAAAAAATGATGGAGATATTGGGCTAAAGCTTGATGAGACAACTGTCGTTGTTGATGAAGAGGTCGTTGATCCAACAAGCACAAGCGTAAACGGGAATGAAGAGACAAATCTCTGGCTTCCGGGAGAAACAGCCGTGTTTACAGTCGATCAGGATGGCGACCGGGTTACTATTGTAACCGAGACAGGAATTCTCGACAGAACGGAGGTGGATTAAATGTCGGGAGTGTCTGTTTCGCATGCGATTATGTTTATTGCAAGTATGGTTGTTGCAGCGGGAGTTGCAGGGGTTCTCGTTGCGGGCGTTGGCCAAGTAGGGGATTCAATTGCTGATCGGAGCGCAGATACAAGTGAGCAGATTGAGACAGACTTTGAGATAATCAGTGATCCGAATGCTGAAGAGGAGTTATATGAATTAAACGATGACGGTGATGAGGTAGAGCTATTACTGAAAAACATCGGATCGACAGAATTGGTTGCTGATGAACAAGAGATATCTATACTGGTAGATGGACGGTTGGCAGAGAATTTCGATGTCGAACCAACAGAAGGTGACGAGATAATTTGGGAGACAGGATCAGTTGCTATCATAACAATTGATGAGACAATTGACGATGATCTTAATCTCGAGACAGGGGAAGATGTCTCAGTACATGTGACAATCAACGGCCATGAAGAAAATATCCAATTTCGGGTGAGTGAATAATGAGTTCAACAACAGGAAGAGAATTGATTTCGCTTGGGCTTGATAATAGAGATCGGCTTAATTCAGAGCTCGGTGGAGGAATTCCACGAGGAAGTATTGTTTTAATCGAAGGAGAATATGGTGCTGGGAAAAGTGCACTTACCCAGCGATTTTCATATGGAATGTGTGAAGAGGGAAATACAGTAACATTGCTTTCAACAGAGTTGACAACGCGTGGGTTTGTGGACCAAATGCACTCGCTCGATTACAACATGGAGGGACATCTTCTGGATGAAAATATTCTTTTCCTCCATGGAGATATTGACACATCAGATACACTCCGGGGCAGTGATGACGAGAGTGAGCGAATGCAGTTGTTTAAACGCTTGATGGAAGCTGAAGCGATGTGGGAAGCAGATGTGGTCATGATTGATACATTCGATGCGGTTCTTCGAAATGACCCAAACTTCGAAGAGCTCGTTCGGGAGGGCGAAGAACGGCAGGCAGCATTGGAAATTATTGACTTCTTCCGCGATATCATTGCAAAGGGTAAAATCGTGATCTTGACGGTTGACCCAACGACAGTTGATGATGATGTGATGGGTCCGTTTCGTTCAATCGCTGATGTTTATTTTCAGTTGCAGATGATCGAAGTTGGAAATGAGGTTCGACGTAATATCTCCGTCAAGCGATTTACCGGGATGGGCGAGCAAGTGGGAGACACCGTTGGCTATTCAGTTCGATCCGGTGTTGGGATTGTTATTGAAAATCGTAGTGTTGCATAAAAAGTGAAACCATGACAGAACACGGAACTCGAAGTATTTCGCCGGAACTTAAACGAGAAGCGGCACGTCGACCACATCTCGCTCAACATCTCAAGCAGTTCCGACGAATTACTGGTGAGTTTCCGAAGTATGTTGAGGAGCCTGAATCAGAGCACGAAGTAGACCATCCAAATATCTTATATTCCGTTGATGGTCCGATATTCTCTCATATTCACGGAGACGTTGGACGTGATACACAGTACTATGCGATTGAGCCAACGTTAAATAGTGAAGGTAAAACGCTGTATGATAAAATCAGAGATCGATTGCTTGATTTATCGGCGAATAAGCCAGCACCATCGACGAATGATGAGTATGATGAGCGAATCAAAGAGCTATTAGAGGAAACAGTCCAGGTCAAGAGCAACGGTGATGGGCGGAGTCTGAATAGGCTGTTAGATGCACTTGGGATCGGTCGAACCACCGTTGAAGAGCAGACGTATGAGAATCTTCGGTATCAGTTAACACGTGATATTGCTGGATATGGTCCGCTTGAGCCCGTTATGCGAGACCCATCAAATGAAGATATTCATGTCGTTGGACCACAGCAGTGCTACGTTGACCATGATACATTTGGGCTGCTTGAGACGACCGTTGAGTGGGAAAGCGAAGAGAGATATGATAATTGGCTACGAAATATGGGTGAACGGATTGGAGATCCATTGAGCGATTCAGATCCAATTGTTGACTCAACATTGCCGGATGGTTCACGTATCAACATTATCTACAGTGATGATGTCTCCGTACAGGGATCAAGTCTGACAATCCGACAAGGTGATGAAGTTCCACTTTCCGTCTTGCAGATTACAAAGTGGGGAACTCTCTCCCCAGAGTTAGCAGCATACCTGTGGCTGGCATTAGAGAACGAACAGACAATCTTCGTTGTGGGAGAAACAGCGTCAGGAAAGACAACAACGCTGAATGCGATTATGTCGTTTATTCCTCGCGACTCAAAGATATACACAGCTGAGGATACACTCGAAGTGTTACCGCCTCATGATAATTGGCAGCAGCTCAAAACTCGTGAGGGAAGCGGCGATGACAGTGCTGACGTAGATATGTTCGATCTGGTTGAAGCAGCACTTAGATCGCGGCCAGAATACATTATTGTTGGGGAAGTGCGAGGAGAAGAAGGACGTATGGCGTTCCAGGCTGCACAAACCGGACACCCAGTGATGTTGACATTCCACGCCAGTGATATTGTATCGATGATTCAGCGGTTTACTGGTGATCCAATTAATGTACCAGAGACATTCATGGATAACGCGGATATCGCGCTCTTCCAGAACCGAGTGAAGCAGGGAGACGACGTTCTACGACGGGTCACGTCTGTACAGGAAATCGAAGGATATTCCGAAGAGATGGATGGTGTCGTAACTCGTCAGTCATTCTACTGGGACCCAGCTCGTGATGAGATCATCTTCCAAGGACGAAACAATTCATATGTTCTTGAAGAACAGATTGCAACGTTGTTAGGTTACGAAGACACGCGGGAAATATACGATGAATTAGACTTCAGAGCAGAAGTCATCGAACGGATGGTCGAAGAAAATATTCTTGGATACCATGAGGTGAACGAAGCAATTGAAACCTTCCAGCGAGATGGAATTGAGGGGCTACCATTCGGAATTGCTCGTGAATACTAATGGCAACAACGACATCACAAGACGATTCAAAAGGAACACTCGCACTAAGCGTAGCTTCAGTTGCTGATGCGTATCGGACCATGGAAATACCAGTTCGACGGTATTTCCTCTTGTATGTATTGCCATCACTAGTATTCTTTATCGGAACGATTGGTGCGGCCATTGTTGCCCCACTTCCACTGCTAGCTCGTATCCCAATTCCAGCACTTGGACTACTGGCAGTATTCAGCGTCTTAGTCTATCCGAAATTGCTTGAGAACAAGCGGAAAGCAGAGATGGGAGATCGAATGCATTTGTTTGTGACTCACCTGACGATATTATCAACGACAAATATCGATCGTGTATCTGTTTTTCGAGCATTGAGCCAAGAAAAAGAATACAAGGCACTTGCAGACGAGATGAAGAAGATCGTCCAGTTGGTCGACGCCTGGAATCAGAGTCTAGATGACGCCTGCCGCCGCCGTGCCAAAGAGGTGCCAGATGAGGATCTGGCAGCATTTCTCGAGCGAATGGCTTACTCGTTAAACGCTGGACAGGAGCTAAATGACTTCTTAATGTCTGAACAGGATGCCCTAATCCGTAACTATGTAACTCACTACAAGAGCAGTCTTGAAAACCTGGAGGTGATGAAAGACCTCTACCTGTCGATGATTCTTTCTATGACGTTTGCACTGGTGTTTGCGACGGTTTTGCCGATTTTGACTGGCACGGACCCAGTTTTTGTCATTCTTAGTGTCTTGATTCTCTTCTTGCTAGTACAGGTTGGGTTTCTGTATACGGTGCGAGTAATAACACCAAACGATCCGCTCTGGTACACAAATGACAGTAAAAAACCATTTGAGCGAAAACTGGTTGCCGCAGTAATTGCTGGGGTGCTCGGAAGCATACTCACGATTGTGTTTGGAATTGTATCTGCACTTGAGGTTACGCCAATTGGCGAAGCAGTTCCACAGATACACACCGAGATTCCGGTTCCATTCTACATTGCTATTCCAGCGACGCCGCTGCTGATTCCAGCATTAATCGTTCGCCGGGAAGAGAAACGGATCCGAGAGCGAGATGACGAGTTCTCGACGTTTATTCGAGCGCTTGGATCAACCGAGAGTGTTAAGCAGTCAACAACAGACAATGTGCTTGAAACACTACGTACGCGAGACTTTGGAGCACTTAATGAGAACATTGATTCACTGTATCGACGGTTAAAGATGCGAATTGATAGCGGCAAAGCGTGGAAGCACTTCATTCTGGAGTCACGCTCATATCTAATACAAAAATTCAGCGAGATGTATGCCGTGGGACGAGAGAAAGGTGGTGATCCAAAGGTGCTTGGTGAGCTGATTAGTCAGAATATGGGCGAGGTGCTACAACTTCGAGAGGAACGAAAACAATCAACGGTCACGTTTATTGGGTTATTATATGGGGTAAGTGCGGCAGCAGCATTTGCGTTTTTCATTGGCGTTGAAGTTGTTGAGGTGCTTGCAACATTCTCAGCAAATCTTGAGCTACAAGATCTTGAAGTGGGGCAATTCATCTACCCTGGGGTGTACGATATTCCGCTTATTCGGTATATCATTCTGGTAATCATTGTGATCAATGCAACTCTCTCATCTTTGATGATCCGGACAGTGGATGATGGACACAAAGTAAATACATTTCTGCACTTTGTGCTGCTCCTTTGGATTGGGGCGACAGTTGGATGGTTTACTAGCGAGATGGTTGAGATATTCCTGTCAGTCGGATAGTCCGTATCCGGATGTTTTGTACCAATTAAGCTCCTTCATCCAATCACTCCCGATAGACACTTCTTGAGTATAGACATAGTCTGTAGGAGTAGAGGCTCAGATTTGACAAAAGAGAGTTACTCGACGTTGCCAACAGCAACGTAAAACGGGACTGTTTCCGTCCGTCTGTAGTTACCTGTCTGCATTTGCTTGACAATTTTACGACCAACGCGACGCCATTCATCGCGCAACAGATCATATTCATTACGAGACAGATTTCCAGTAAGTAACGTTTGTTCATCTGCTGTAAGAATACGACCGGTTGCCTGTGTTTTGGCAGTCGTCAGATCATGTTCTGAATATGGGGGCGAAACGCTACGAGTATGTTTATACTGCGAGACCTGAATATCAGTAAGGCCACCAGAACCCAAAAGATTTTGAAGAGAACTCACGGTAACGGTCCCATCGACCGAAAGGCCAGAAAGAAATGCAGTTCTGGTTCGATTTGCAAGTTTGACCTCCTCGTCTACGGTGGAGTCAATCATGACGGCGCGATTGTTCGGTTCGATAACTGCGACAGTATCATTTGACACACGTGCAAACTCAGTAATAGCTTTTTTTGGATTGGGTAAATTGATCAGTAACGCTTGACAGACGACTAAATCAAACGTATTATCGGGAAATGGCAGTTGGGTACCATCTCCAGCAATTAGAGTTGTTGTGAACGCTCGAGCGTGTTGAAGGAGTTCTGTGTCAGCGTCAAGTCCGACAATCTTCGCTTTTGATTCTTCAGCGAGAACCTGTGTTAATTCACCGGTTCCACAACCGACGTCAAGTATGCACGAGCGCGAAGAGAGGCCTAGCGGCCCGAGTGCTTCTCGGGAGTCATCCCACATACCCCGGCGTGTCTCCTGTAAGTAGGAAGCCGAAAACTCCTGCACACAAACACCATTATCACTGATACAGTTAAACGTAGTTAATTGAGTTAAAAATTTAGTTAATAAAATAAACCTAAAATAGATATTTATGTATATTTTACACCCATATTCTGCATCCTCATTCATCTGAATAGAATATAAGGAAAATAAGAATCATGCATACAAAAAATTATTAATAACTAACACGCTTCTAGAGTATAATTGGTACCATACACCATGACATCAGAACAAATCCACAACAGTCGGATCGGGCATTGCAAGCAATCAGGGAACGTGTCAGATAGAAGCCAATGAGTATTGAAACGCTTCCACGAAGCATTGAAGTCGAATATTGGGTCATAGACGATTCGGGACATTTGACCACTCCAGGCAGTCTTGTTGATGCGGCAGATACAGTTGAGCGAGAGTTTGTAAAGCCCCTGCTTGAGATCAAAACGCCGCCATGCGATACAATGGGAGAACTTCGTGATGCATTGCTCACTCGTTTGGAAGCAGTATTGACACAGGCAGAGAGGGAAGGCAAACGCCTAGTGCCACTAGGCACGCCGCTGACTGATACCGAAATCAAGGCACTTGATAGTGAACGAACAAAGATCCAAAAACAGGCAGTTGGAAACAAATTTGATTATGTTTGCCATTGTGCTGGGACGCATATCCATGTAGAGCAAATTCCAGGTCACGAGGCAGATCAGGTTAACCTACTGACAGCACTTGATCCAGCACTTGCATTACTCAACTCATCACCGGGATACCGGCATGATCTGGGAGTCCCTGGTACTAGATCTAAACTGTATCGCTGGTTAGCGTATGATGAGATCAAGCAGCAAGGGCGCCTCTGGCCATATATAAGTAGTACCACCGAGTGGAACCAGCGTTTAGAAGAGGGGTATGAACACTTTCGGTCAGCAGCACTGCAAGCCGGAGTCGAAAGAGGAGTAGTATCAGAACACTTTAATCCAGACACTGCTGTGTGGGTGCCTGTAAAATTACGGTCAGAATTTCCAACAGTGGAATGGCGGTCACCAGATACTGCTTTACCGAGTGATGTCTTACAGATAGCGAGTACAATCAGTGATCTGATGGAGCGCCTTCCGCTTGTAGACGTAGAGATTGGAGGGGATAGTGGCGGAGTGTCAGACGGGACAATCTCGCTACCGACGTTCGATGTCGTACAGGAATACACGCGGGATGCGATACAACAGGGATTAGAATCAGACCCGCTCCAAGCATATCTGTATCAGATGGGATTCGAACCAAGAAGGTACGACCCAATTGCACATGACATATCGATCCAGCAGGGGATATCTTCGACACAAGCTGAGCAAATAAGAAAAAAGTATGCCAAGAAACTCGAAAAAGATGTACAGCGTATCCAATCAAGAAACATAGCATGAAAGTCAAGGCTCAATAAATACCGTCTCACCAGTTTCTGGCGCAACAGCATCAAACCCATCAGACTGCAAGCCACTTGCAAAATCTGTTGCCCTGTCCCCGTGGTTGAGCAAGATTTTCTTCTCAGAGTAAGGCTGTAAAAACGAAAGCAAATCATTGCGGTCTGCATGAGCAGATAAGTCAAACTGACGGACACGAGCAGACACAGGAATGGTCTGTCTTTCCATTGGAAGGCGTCCGGATTCAAGCAACTCTCGACCGGGAGAGCCTTCAACCTGATAACCAGTAAGCGCGATAGCATTAGCTGGGTTAGAGGCGATCTCGGGGATATACGTCATTGCCGGTCCGCCTTGTAGCATTCCGGCAGTTGTGACAATAACCGTGTTCTGATTTGCAATTCGAGCTCGCTGTCCATCTTGTCCATTAACAAAACGTGCATGACGAGTTGCTGCTCGTAGTGACGAGGTATCAAGAAAATCTGGATAATCGCAGAAAAGGCGCGAAATTCGCTGTCCCATGCCATCAAGATAACAACCGATATTAGCATCAGCAAGCAATGAGATGACTTCTTGAGTTCGACCGATAGCAAAAGCAGGAACAACAACCGTGCCACCAGCCCAGAGTCGTTGTTGTACAAACTCAATAAATTCAGATTCAATTGTTGTGCGTGATTTTCGTGTTGTATCAGCGTATGTTGACTCAGAGATGACGACATCAGCGTCGGGACGAGCTGTGGATCCGTCAACTAAACACTGGGATTCAACAGCAAAATCACCGGTATAGAACAGGCGTGTATCTCCATCATCGACAAGAATGTGGGCACTACCAGGGATATGCCCAGCGTCGTAAAATGTGATCTGATGGTCCGCTGCAGTGAAGGTCTCACCGTAAGAATGTCGGGTTAGAAGCTGTGTTACTCGCTTCACATCAACCTCAGTAAACGGACAGTTATACGTTCCACCGTGAAGTTTCAATGTATCCTGAGCTAGTTCAGTTGTTAGCCTCCCCGTAGGTGGTGTAAGGTGTATCGAAGGACGGTTGTCTCCTGAGCAGAGAGCTGGGACAGCGCCTGCATGATCAAGGTGGCCGTGTGAGACGACAACAGCGTCTGGTGAAACTTGATCAACAGGATATGAAAGAGGAGTATCGTTTTTAATTCCATAGTCAAGTAATAACCGGTCATTAACAAGGATTGCACTTCTACCGACCTCTCGAGCCCCACCAAGGAATGTGATTTTCATTGTTTGGCTCCCTCATCATCCCAATTAACGACTGAAAACTGATGGTACGTACCGTAAGCAAGGTCAAGTGACTGTATCCACCAATTCCATCGTTCAACAAGACCATATTCATCTGGAGCATCAGCAAGTTCATCAATGAGATGGTCGATAGTCAATGCCGTTTCAGCATCATCTCGATACATCCCAGAATCAGCGAGATCACCAGCCGCGCGAGCGACAGGCCGTGATTTTGAGATAGGAGCATCAAATTCATCCTGTAAGACAGATTCTAGCTGGCGGCGGTTCACACTAGACAGTCAGAGAGGAAGCCTTCTCAGGGTGTCGGATTCAAATTCTGGTTCGATGTCCTTTTGAGGCGTCACCGAGTGGTTTTCGGTATGGCAACCTTTCAGGTCGTAGTATCAGACCCTAACTCAGGACGCACAGCACAGCTTGAAGTTGATGGACAAGATGCCAATCGATTCGTTGGCCGTGAACTTGGCGACGAAGTCGAGGGACGCGCTGTCGGTTTAGACGGGGCTACCCTCGAGCTGACAGGTGGATCAGACGATGCTGGCCGGCCACTTCGTGAGGATGTTGCTGGTCCAAATCTCGAAGAAGTTCTGTTGACAGGCGGCGTAGGGTATAATCCGACACGAGATGGTGAGCGAAAACGTGTAACAGTTCGAGGACGAGAGATTAGCGATGCTGTTGCACAAATAAACGTCAAGGTCACTGACGCAGAGAACGCTGATCTGGATGCATTCTTCGGCGACGAAGAAGGCGAAGAATAACGCTTCCTGCCAGTTCTTAGAACAATTTTACAGAGAAAACAGGCCAAGAGTCTCGGGGCCTGCTCCCGAAGTACTCCATGGATGGACAATGGCCTGTCTTTCTGCGATTAAGGGGTAAATCTATCTCTTTGTCGCTAGAAAGATACTACACATCTAATAGTACACTACTCAAAGTCAGTTCAAATAAGAGTTATTTGATAGAGGAAAGTTTATTTTTAGCCCGAAAATCGATATAAAGGCGATAAATTTATTTAATTATGGTGTGGTTACGTAATAAACATGTTTGAGCTACCAATAGGGACAATACTCGGGCTATTACTAATGGTAGTTGGTCCAGTGTTAATGTTCCTCCTGTACTGGATTGACAAACAGACGAACGACGGATATATTTCAGTATTTGGGGCGCGATAAGAATGGTCTCAGGACTCGAACTTACGTTTGGGGCATATCTTCTCGTTCTCCTTGTCATCGGTATGTACTTCTTTTTCACGAGTGAGACGAAGCAGTTATCAGAATACCTGCTTGCGGACAGAGATATTGGAACTTGGCCGATGGCAATCTCGGATGTAGCATCCGTTGCAAGTGGTTGGACGTTCTTTGCGTGGGTCGGAGTCGGATTCACAACAGGGCTAAACGGACTGTGGTTCTCGATCACAATGCTGTTTGTAGTAATTTTCATGTATCGCTATGTTGGCTCAAGGTTTCGCCGGCAATCTGAATCACTTGGCAGTATCACAATTGCCGACCATCTATCCTTAGCCGTGCGTGATGACCGGATTAGCTTCTGGATTCGGATAACAACAACAGTTGCAATTCTCGTATTCATGGGTGCATACATTGGAGCACAGATTATCGCTGTAGGAGAAGCAATGGACACAGGAGTTGGCATTGAATATGTAGTTGCAGTCTTACTTGGCGGCGTGATCGTTGGGTCATACACTGTTCTCGGTGGATTTAACGCGTCTGTCTGGACAGATGTTGTGCAGGGGACATTGATTTTTGCCGCGCTGCTGATTCTTCCGGTGTTGATGATTATGGAGATTGGTGGATGGTCAGTGTTTGTCAGCGAGGCTGCGGCAGTTGAAGATGCCGCATTGCTTGACGTAGACGGTGGACTAGCCGGGCAGGCACTACTGATTGGGGTTCTTGCATGGGTGACTTTTGCATTCGGGGCAGCCGGACAACCCCACTCGCTGATGCGATTTCAGGCAATTCGTTCAGAACAGTTAATCAGTGGTGCTGGTGTGATTGCTGTTACACTGCAGGCGTTACGATTAACGATTCCACTCTTCATCGGGGCTGCTGGGAAGGTCCTGTACGAATCAGTTGCAGATCCAGAAAGCGTTGCGATGATGGCAATCGCTGATTTTTTCCCACCTATCATCGCCGGGCTTCTCCTTGCAGCAGTCATCTCTGCGATTCTCTCAACATCGGATTCGATGCTGATTGTCGCATCATCTGATCTAACACGGCTCTATGAAGAAGTTATAAATCCTAATGCGAGCCAGCAAACACTAGTTCTTGTCGGGCGAGGAATTGTTGCTGTACTTGCTGCGACTGGGATTGTTCTCGCCTATTTGCGTCCAGGGACAATCTTTGAGATCATTGAGTTCGCGTTTGTCGGGCTTGGAGCGACATTTGGTCTTCCGTTGATATTCATGCTCTTTTGGAATCGAATGACAGGCGAAGCAGTCCTTGCCGGGGTTTTTACGGGACTTATGTCCTCAATTGGGAATTTATACCTACTACCTGAATATTTCCCAATCTTGGTTTGGCCGATAAGTATCCTTGCGATTGTAGTTGTAGCAGTGATAACAGACAAGCAAGGGTCGCAAATTGCGACTGTCCCCGAACCGCAATCCCGAGCACAAGCAGACGACTAATCAGGTTGGAGGTTCGGTAGCTGACAGCAGATTTCGTGCAGTTTCAGTAGGCTTTGTCTGAAAAAATTAAGCTATAAGCTCATCTGCGACCACGGAGGGGGCAAGGAGATCAGGATCAATTGCAAGGTCAGTTTGTGCGGTTGCAAATTCAGGTAGTGATGTGCGATCATACGCGACTACCTGGATATCAGGATTGAGGTCCTTAACGATTGGAATAGTGGTTGCTTGTTCGAGATCAGTTAGGATGTATATATCGGCATCGACAATACCAGCTTCTTCAAGGTCTGGACGTGTTGCCATGTCACTCACGGTGGTTACATCTGCTCCTTTAGCTTGTAAAGCACTCATCAGATTATCTGAATCGGGGCCAACAATGATTACCTTCGATGAAGTCATTACTCGTATTCAATAGTAGCGGGAGGTTTATGAGTGACATCATACACGACGCGAGAGACAGACTCCATCTCACCAGTAATACGGGATTGAATACGCTGAAGGGTTTCCCAGTCAATTTGCTGTGCACGTGCTGTCATACCGTCTCGGCTTTCAACTGACCGCACGGCAACGACCCATCCATGAACGCGGTTATCTCCCTTTACACCGGTTGCTTTGCCGATGACAGCAGCCAGCGCCTGCCATGGGTCGTATTCTTCAAGCTCTTCTTCAACAACGTAATTTGCCTCTCGAGCAACGGCGAGTTTTTCTTCAGTTACCTCACCGAGGATTCGAACTGCAAGACCAGGTCCCGGGAAGGGCATGCGTTCAGATATAATCTCCTCAAGCTCAAGTTTCCGGGCAACTTCTCGGACTTCATCTTTGTATAAATCCCGCATTGGTTCAACGATTCCGTCAAAGTCGATGACATCCGGAAGTCCTCCTACATTATGATGTGACTTAATGGTGCCCTCAGACTCAATACGATCCGGATAGATCGTCCCCTGTACCAGATGTGAAGCATCAACCTCCTCAGCTACAGCCTCAAACTCACGGATAAACTGTTCACCAATGACATGACGCTTTTTCTCTGGATCAATGACGCCTTCGAGTTCGGATAAAAATCGGTCTCGGGCATCTACAATCCGTAACGAGTCCATATACGAGAACGTCTCTTCAATCTGCTCTGTTTCGCCCTTTCGCATTAAACCAGTGTCAACATAGACCGGCGTCAACTGGTCACCGACCGCTTCGTATGCAAGGGCGGCAGCAGTTGAGGAGTCAACACCACCAGAAAGGGCGATGATAGCATTGTCGTCGCCAATTTTCGTAGAAATTTCTTCGATTTTTTCGTCAATGAACGAATCAGGATCTACCATTACGTATAATTGAGTGGACGATACCCAAATTCATGATGGTTTCACCTTCTACAAAGTAGTTGGATTGAGTATGAATAGATGAATCTATAATTGAATTTATCTCCGAGATGTTGCTGTGAACTACTCCACCCTGCTCGCGCTGATGCGCTCGCTGAGGATGGGGCTTCCTGGTTCCGCGACGCGCTTTTTCACGGATGCTCGGCTGAGGCCGCCCATCCGCGCAGGGAGCGCAGTCTCCGCAGGCGTGGATTCGGAGTGACCCACTCCTACTCGGTGGTGATGGCGTGATTCATCTCGACCGCCTTTCTTGTCGGGCTCTAAGCCGAGACGATGAGTAACTGCCATCACACTTCCAGCCTTCGCCTGGCAGTGTTGTAAATCCCCGGCACAGAATGAAACTGAAACGAAGACGGCGCTGTATCCTCTCCCTACTGCGCTCCTTGTCCGCTGGCGCGGACTTCGATGCTCGTTGAGGAAGGGGGCTTAGCGCCTGCAATCAGCTAAAAGTGTAACCGCAAATTTGGCACCTACTCTGGAGTGTGAACTGGCTCAGGATCTGATGAAGTGGTGTGAACCGCTTCAATAAGGCCAACGAAAGGTGGGGATGCACTTCCAGGTCGAGAGCGAAATTCAGGATGGAACTGTGTTCCAATAAAGAATGGATGTTCGGGGAGCTCAACGACTTCCATGCGATTATTTGAGACACCAGAGAATACAAGACCAGCTTCTTCAAGTCGGTCGATGTATTCTGGGTTCACCTCATACCGATGGCGATGGCGTTCAATACACTCGTCTGATTCGTACAGTTCATGAGCCAAGGTGTCTGGCTTAATTTCTGTGGAATGATCACCGAGGCGCATAGTACCACCGAGATCTTCCACATCGTACTGTTCTGGGAGAATATCAATCACAGGGTCAGGCGTTTCTTCTTCAATTTCGGTAGAATGGGCCTCAGGAAGTCCAAGTACATTACGAGCATATTCAATGACAGCCATCTGGAAGCCAAGGCAGAGACCGAGATACGGCACACCATTTTCACGAGCGTATCGGACGGCCTCAATTTTGCCCTCAGTCCCACGAGTTCCGAACCCGCCAGGGACAACAATACCATCAACATCGGCTAATTGACCATCATGGCCATCAGCAAGTGTCTCACTGTGAATCCATTTTGTATTGACTCTAGTTCCTGTTTCAAGCCCAGCATGTTTGAGTGCTTCATAAATTGATAGATATGCATCCTCTAGTTCATATTTTCCAACGAGGGCTATTTCGCATTCTTTGGCTCGCTCTTGAGTGACAGTCTGGCGCCATTCATTTTGGCGCTCATCAGGATCAAGTGCTCGATCGGCAATGTTGAGCGACTCCATCACATACTCGTCAAGGCCTTCTTCTTCAACCATCAGCGGCACGTGGTAGATATCATCAACATCTGGGTTCGAGAATACAGCATCTATTGGAACATCACAGAAAAGTGCAATTTTTTCTCGGGTTTTGGCATCAAGACGATCTTCACACCTTCCAACAATAACGTCGGGCTGTAATCCAATTGATCGCAGTTCTTTGACACTATGCTGTGTTGGTTTGGTTTTTTGTTCGCCGTTTTTCGAGTACGGGACAAGTGTTACATGGGTAAATAGAATATCATCATCGTCCTGTTCATGAGCAAATTGGCGAAGTGCCTCAAGATATTGCATGCCTTCAATATCACCTACCGTTCCACCGACTTCGACGATACAAACATCAGTACCGTGAGCAGCTTCACGGATTCGGCGTTTGATGTCGTCGGTTATGTGCGGAATAATCTGAACGGTTTTACCGAGATAATCACCTGCCCGCTCTGCCTCAATAACTTGTTTGTATACTTTTCCTGTAGTGATGTTGTGGTCTGAGGTCATATCCTCGTCCAAGAACCGCTCGTAGTTACCAAGGTCAAGATCAACTTCTCCACCATCTTTGAGGACAAAGACCTCTCCATGCTGGAATGGGTTCATCGTTCCAGCATCAACATTAAGATAAGGATCAATCTTGACCGCGGTGACGTCAAATCCAGCGTTTTTTAATAGTCGGCCGACACTCGCTGCAGTAATACCTTTACCGAGGCCAGACATTACACCACCAGTAACGAAGATAAACTTGTTCCCCAGAGTGGGATCGTAATCGGGGTCGGTCGGCATAGTGACAATGCGATAGCAGAGATGAAAACAATTTCGGAGCGTACCACATTCGTTACTGGATATCACAGCATGTGCTGCCTGTTCTCATATCTGCCAAAACATAATATATCATATAATAAAGTAAATTACAACATGATTAATATCTGAATATAGACTACGTAGAGGTTCAGACTTGATTTTTCGGATTGTGAGTAAATGTCTAATATACCGATATTTCGCAATGGATTTTAAGCGTCAGTACCTATAAATCGTAGTGTCGGTCCCGAATCCGTTGCGACTTTTATTGTTATGGATTGGGAATTTACTGGCTGCTGGTGGCCTTGCTGACCGCAATCGCATGGAGCGGACAGTAACGCTGTCGTGGCCACGGATAGTGACTGGTATTGCCAGAATGTCGAAGTCTGCAGCTGATGTTGCCATGGTAGGGGTTGCAGTCGGGTCGGCAGCAATTGCAGGAGTTGGGTTTGCAACACCATTCTGGGCGTTAGTCTTTTCAATTGGTGCAGGGGTTGCTGGAGGTACAATTGGGATGGTATCCCAACGTTATGGAGCGGGGCAGTCAGAAGAGCTACGACGAGTTGTATTGGTGAGTGTGTATATTGTGCTGATAGTAACTATACCTCTCAGTGTAATATACCACTTTTACGCACCAGAGCTAATTGGGCTACTCAGTGCAGAGCCGGAAGCGCACGCACTTGGAGCAGAATATCTACAGGTCATTGCATTAGGGGTGCCATTTGCTGCACTGAATCTCATTGGGAGTCGTGTACTGATCGGGGCAGATGATTCTTATATTCCGATGGTACTTCGAGTTGGCGGCGCAATAACAAACCTTGTGCTAAATGTAGTACTGATATTTATCATTGGACTCGGAGTCACTGGAGCAGCACTGGGAACTATTATTGGTAACGTGTTGATTACGGTTGGATTTACAGTTGGGTTTCTTCGGGGAGGGTTGCCATTTGTTGGTGAGTTTCCGGTCACAATCGATCAATTTCGACCACTGCTTGACAAAGAGTTAGCACGAGATCTTGTTGAGATCAGTACTCCACTTGCATTTTCGAACATGGCTGGGACCGGAGCACAGTTTCCGATGTTATATATTGTCGGTCTCTTTGGAACTGAAATTGTCGCGGCATTTGTGATAGCACTCCGCGTTCGAGACCTTCTTAATACGCCGGGCTGGGGATTTAGTCTGGCATCAAGTAGTCTCGTAGGACAAGAACTAGGGACAGGAGCAGAGCAACAAGCAAGAGCATACAGTCGGGAAATCATTCGATTCGCCGGGTCGGTTTACATGATCGGTGCAACGTTTGCGTTTATATTTGCAGAACCTATTGCTCGAATGTTCGTTGATGACCCAGCTACACTTCCACTCGCTGTGCCGTTTGTGCAGGTAGCTGCAGTGAGCGTGATTTTCTGGGGTATCAGTGGGGCATCGATTGGTCCTCTGCAAGCCAGCGGAGATACTCGATGGCCATTGTATGCTCAGTTGCTTGGGCGATACGGCGTTGCAATTCCTCTGGCATTACTTGGTGCTGTGACACCACTCGGATTAATTGGACTATATTTAGCGCTACTGGCAGAAACGGTTGTACCAGCGGCAGTAAACTACTATCGCGTGCAAACAGAACGATGGGTTTGCGTCAGCCGAGATTATAGACCAGAAACATCACCAAATGACTAAAAGAAACAACTAAATCAGAAAACCCGGAGAAAGAAATCAGCGATTGTGGCAGCAGCGGAGTGATGATGTCCGGTGAAAAGATGATCCGCAGGGAACCCAGTAGTCTGGACATTAGAGTTAAGTTGTTGATTTACCAACGGTTGCCAGTCAACGGTGGTATCATATTCTCCATAGCAGATTAATACCGGACATGTGATTGACTGTAGTGCGGCATTGATATTATCACCGCTAGCAAGCGAAGTTGGAGGAGCAAGTGCTGCTGCTCCGTTCAAATTGTTCTGTGCAGCAACAAGCAAAGTAAGCGCCGCACCAAAACTGTATCCAAATAATCCTACTGTCTGATAGTTATTATTAGCCCACTTTACTGCGTTTTTCGTGTCTGTCTGTTCGCCGATCCCTTGATCCCAAGAGCCGTAATCGATTCGGAGACAATCAATTCCACGATTGTTCAGTGCATCTGCGACAGATTGTAGTCGAGGATCAGAGCGCGTTCCTCCTTGTTGTGGATGCGGAGGGCAAGCAATAACGACAGCAGACCCACCGGATCCATCCAGAGCTGCACGAACCGATCGGACACCAGGAATTGAGACGGGAGCTGTCATATTTTGCGTATTCGTTGGTGATGCTTTTTACGCTGGGACCGTATTATAACAATATGGGAATTTTGTCACGGGCCTCCTATATCATACGGTCCAAAGTCAGCTCATTGCTTGATAGAGCTGAAGATCCAACGGAAACACTCGACTACTCATACGAGCAAATGCGAGACGAGCTACAAGATGTCAAGCAGGGAATCGCCGATCTAACGACGCAAAAAAAGCGATTAGAGATGCAAAAGCAGCGACTCGAAGAAAACGTCGAAAAGCATAACGAGCAGGCTCGACGGGCGGTTGAGCAGGATCGTGAAGACCTCGCAAGAAAGGCCTTAGAGAAGAAGAAGGCGAAGATGAATCAAATAGAAGAACTTGAAACTCAAATTGCTGACCTTGAGAACACACAGGACCAATTGGTTGAGCAAAAAGAAACATTACAGCAGCGAATCGAAGAGTTTCGAACCAAAAAAGAGACAATCAAAGCACGTCACGAAGCTGCAGAGGCGAGCACAAAGGTTTCAGAAGCAGTAACAGGAGCTGGCGAAGAGTTTGAGGATGTGAACCGAGCGATTGAGCGAGCAGAAGAAAATACTGAGGAGATGGAAGCCCGATCTGCGGCACTTGATGAGTTACAGGACGAAGGTGTACTTGAAGATCAGATCTCGGACAAAAGTGATTTAGAACGCGAACTAGAGGAGGTTGCTACGGAAGATAGTATCGACTCAGAGCTTGAAACACTGAAGTCAGATGTAGAAGAAGGAGGGACATCCGAGGAACCACAGTCAGACATTGAGATGGACGATGAAATTGAACAGGAGTTAGCAGAAATTGACAACGAAGATTCTAACTAATTGAACCAGAGTAACTGGTTGTGTATTACCTTTGACATCCTCCTCCGCCTGAAGGCGGGAGGAATCCCACGGCACCGCACCGCTAGGTTGGGAGTTTCAGATTTACAGTCCAACCGAGCATCACCCCGGTAGGAATCCGGCGAGATGCTCATGGTCTGACGCGGATTGGACTGCGGGCAGTTCCAAGCTGCCGTTACGTGTATCCTCGGCCATGTTTGGAGCGTTGTTTTCGCCGGAGAGACGCCAGCAGGCGTCAGCAGAGTCCATGTTAGCGGAAGTACTGCAAGCGCAGTCACCACGGCGTGGATGGTTCAAGCATCCAGTGTTAATGACCGCGTTCCAGATATTGTCTGATTGCTGTGGGCGGACAGGCCGTCGTCCGAGAGACGAGTCTCTCGTGATCGCGAAAATCTCCGATTTTCGAACGACCTCTGTAGGATGGGACGGAATCCGCTCCGTTCCGACTGATTCCTATCTGGTGACAGATTGACCTGTCGGTTAAACGTCACATTGGGGAAATCAGTAATGGTGTAGTCGGTGGACTGCTTCATGGAGTGACGGCGCGTATCCACACCGTAAACGACGTGGTATTGCGCCTGTTCCACCTGTAATATGCATTAAGTCACTAAACCGGCGGGTTCTTGGCTGATGACCCGGAGATATTAGTATGGACAAGAATCTAATTGACACACAATCGTTGTCTTCGGAGCGAAAGTCATTGCTGCCGGGTGAAGGGTTTTTTATTTTGGACGAAGTTCGGCAGCAGCAACAGGAGGCCGAAATTGAAAGAGCAATATCTGATGCGAAAACAATTGTTATTGCTGATCCGGATGCTGATGGGCTTGCATCAGTCGCGCTAATCCGTGCAGCAGCCGATGGGGCAGCACTTGTGCCGGTAGGACCACATGAGATATCTGATGGCCTTGAATATGTAGCCGAGTACGGATCAGAGGCAGAAGAACTATTCATTTGTGATCTATGTCCGGATAAACTTGCATATGTAACACCGCTGGAAGAAATTGGCAGGAGTATTGATAATGTAATGTGGTTTGACCATCATCAGTGGGAATCAGAAGTTGAAACTGGAGTACGCGAGTATGGTGTTGAACTTGTAGTTGGTGAATCAGATCGGGAGTGTACAGCAGATGTAGTGCTACGATCGCTTGAATATGAATTTCCAGACCATCTCGTCGAACTTGCAGAAGTGACGCGCGATCATGATTTGTGGATGAAAGAGGACCCGCGGAGTGACGATTTAGCTGACTATGCAAGGTGGGTTGGTGATGAGCAAGAGTACATTAAAACAGTTCAAGAGCACGGGCCAGACCTACCAGAAGAGGTACAGGTGCTGCTTAACGAACGGCGGGTCGAAAAAGAAGATTTAATCGAACGAGCAGTCCGACGGGCTGAGTACCATGACATTGGGCCTTGGACAGTTGGATTTACGTACGGTCGATGCTCACAGAATGAGGTTGCTGAGGCGATGCGATCAGAGGGTGCTGACGCATCAACAATTATCAAGCCATCAGGAGCAATCTCACTGCGTGGCACAGACGAGTTTGAGCGTTGTCACGAGGTTGCTGGGCTACTGAATGGAGGAGGTCACCCGAAGGCAGCCGGGTGCAAGCCAGATATTTATGATGATATGCTTGATTACGCTCAACACTGGACTACACAGGGGGCAGCAGCAAAACATCAAGTAATTTCCGCATTTAGGGAGATTGCTGCACAAGAAAGATCAGAGTAGTATTTGACCGATTACAGGGTCCATTTGTCGGAATAGCGAGCCCCGCAGTCACATTGGGCGTACGCATGGATGACATCACCTTCGGCGTAGATTCCGCCAACAGCTTCGTTTTGCTCTTCGGCAAAGGCAAGGAGGAGTTGAATAGTATTTTTCCCGCATTCGGGACACACCCCGCCGGTTAGATCATTGGCAATTTCGCCTTCAGTATCCATAGCAGATTTCGCAAACCCGAGGGCATCCATTCCTGTTGCAGATTTGAATATCTTCCGTCCAGTTTCGCCGTCGAGGACAAGGACAGTTCCTTGATCGGTAACGTGCCCGTGGTCAGATAGAGCATCAGGATCATCAACTAACTGGTCTGCAATATACACTGCAATGTCACCAGGACGATCGCCTGTGAGAAATGCTTCGCGTTTATTAGTGCTCATAAGTGGCATTATACGAGCAAAGGAAAAAGCATCGTGGATACGAGGACAATGAAGCTCAAGTGATCAGATGTTGTCTGAAAATTGTTCTGCAATAGACTGGAGACTACTGTCCGGAGGATCAGGATCGGTGTAGACGACTTGTTCTCCAGGTGGTCTGAGGCCATACTTGTATTCAGGTTCGATAATATCAACGTGTACTGATCGTCCAGCGGTTAGTCCTTCATCGGTAAGCCACGATGAAAGATGATCATCTCCTTCCGCTGGGTCACGAGCGACGTCTGGAGTCTGATATACACCAAGAAGACGAAGACTATCTGCAAAAGAATCGAATCGTCCGTGATACAAATTGCCAGACATTGAGATCTGGAAGACTTCTCCAGCGGGAATCGATACATCAGACGGAAGTTCAATAGCTAGCTTCCGTCGAGTTCCATGTGAGACAACAGTCGCTCGAACAGAATCAATCGTATCGTGGTCGGACGATATACGGGTCATACAGTCACTAGTATCCTCAAGAATTTGAATATTCCACACTGAAAAATGGAGGTATGTATTAATCATCAAATCTACAATAAATCATAAATACTAAAACCTCGTTAACCAATGCCATTACTATGGTTGACAGAATAATTGCTGAGCCAGGAAATGAAACGGTACAGCAACGACACGTCAAGAGGTGCAAAGACCACAGAGTTAGATACGAACAACATACAAACGTTGACAACTTAGCACAATGACTGATATCAACTTTGCTGTGCTTGGAACTGGAGGAATCGGACGTCGAGCTCTTGAGATCAGTCAGTATAAGGATGGAATTGCGCCCGTTGCAGCCTGTGACCGTAACGGAATTGCTGTTGACTGCGAGGGACTTGATGTCAAGGAGTTACTTAACGCAACCGAGGGGAACATAGCAGGTGACGGGAGTGGAGAGAGCGAGGAATTGGGCAAAGCAGCAAATAATAGTGGAAGCAAGATTGGGATGAAAACTGGGGTCAAACAAACAGGTGAAAGTGCTGGCATAGTCGCATCAGCTCAGGGCAAGTCAACTGAAACACCGATCGACGATATTATTGTAAATTCAGACATGTTTGATGCTGTTCTTATTGCTCTACCTAATCTTGAACATGATTTTATTCCGCGGATTTCTGATCGGTTTGCTGAAGCGGAGTATTCAGGAGTCCTTGTAGATGTGCTCAAGCGTTCTCGTGTTATTGAGATGCTCGATGAGCGTGAAAATGCTTTCAAAAAAGCTGGTATTACGTTTATTTGTGGGGCTGGAGCGACGCCTGGATTTCTGACTGGAGCAGCTGCCATAGCTGCACAATCATTTGTCAAAGTGGAAGAAGTCGAGATTTGGTGGGGTGTCGGTCTCAAGTCCGGTTATACAGACAATCGAGGAACTGTTCGCGAGGATATTGCTCATCTCGATGGATACGATATCAAGACTGCCCGTGGACTTTCCACGGAAGAGATTGAAGAGATTATTGATGAACACGATGGTGTTCTGGAGTTTCATGACATGGAACACGCCGACGATATTTTGTTAGAACGGTCAGGCATCTGCGATGCTGATAATGTTTCCGTTGGGGGAGTACTTGATGTGCGCTCTGATGAAAAACCAACAACGACGACAGTCAGAGTAACAGGAACTACCTTCGATGGGAAGAAGGCTACAAACATGTTCCAGCTCGATGATAATACATCTATGGCAGCCAACTTGACCTCCTCCCACCCGTAAACGGGGTGGGATTCCCACGGCACCGCACCGCTTGGTTGGGAGTTTCAGGTTTGCAGTCTGGTTGGCATGACCAGACTCCTGGCGGGGTCGTTCGAAAATCTTTGATTTTCGTGATGACGAGAATCTTCGATTCTCGAACCACCAAGCCGCCGTTACTCCTATCCCGGCATGGGATTCAGAGTTACCGTG
>OBKM01000111.1_pt1 | contig 37947 bp, 44 predicted proteins | sample 1519691 | NCBI WGS metagenome assembly OBKM01 (sample SAMEA37050418, study PRJEB22526) | metagenome | biome: saline pan; feature: lake; material: water | place: Egypt | collected 2015 | depth 0.5 m
CGCCCATGACTCGGCTTCTTTCGCACACGGACCAGTCAGCACGACGTGCTCTGAGGCACGGAATACAGGTCGGTCTCTTGCGCCCCATATCTTGTTTCACGTTCTCATGGAGTAGCAGCGTTTCCATCGAGTCAGCACGCTGTTCAGATCAGGTTGGCGGGCCACATCGCATCGTTCCCTATTAGCTTAGGGCCCAGCTACATGCTGGTGGAGCAACGTGATCGATGTACCCGGTGTGAGGAAATCCGGGGTGGCAAATTCCGGGGAAATCCACGGAATGCCACGTTATCTGTCAGAGGCGCACCGTGATCCCTTCGTTTCTTTCCCACCGGTTATTCCTCAATACCGAGCTCCCTGTTCGCTGTCAGAACCGGCTTGACCGATAGAAAACATCAGGTTAGTTGTCTGACTGCAGTACCGATCACGTCAACAGCTATATCGATGGCTGTCTCGTCGATGTCGAAATATGCTGTGTGATGCCCTGCAGGATTGCTCGCGCCGATACCGAAATACGTCGCCGTACCTCCCTGTTGCTGAACGCGACGAATCAGGTACGAGGCATCCTCACTCCCGCCAAACTCCTTTCGTTTTATCTGGTTGACCGCACCAGTCGCGTTCGCTGCCGCCTCTATCGTCTCGATCACGGCGTTGTCGTTCTCAAAGGTCGTCGTTTTCCCGTAGAGTCCGGTCTCGTAGTCGACACCGTGCATCGTCGCCGCACCGTCTATCACTTCGCGTGCGCGGCCGAGCATATACTCGTTGAGATCGTGGGTTCCACCGCGGACCTCGACGCGCATCGTCGCCTCCTCACAAATCACGTTCTGTGCGTTGTCAGCGTCGACCTTTCCAACGTTAATGCGGGTCCGACCGTCTCCGTGCCGAGCAATTCCGTACAGATTCCCGATCGCCGCCGTCGCGGCCTGAAGCGCGTTCCGTCCAGCGTTCGGCTCGCCGCCCGCGTGTGCGGGCGCTCCTTCGAACGTAACATCGAGTTTGGCGTTCGCGAGCGGCGCATCGTAGCTGGAAACGACGGTCCCGATCGGTTCGTCGAGCCCAACGTGGACCGCGAGCAGCTGGTCAACATCATCGAGGTGACCGGACTCGGCCATCGGCTTCCCACCGCGACCCCCCTCCTCGGCAGCTTGAAAAAAGAGCTTCAGCGTTCCGTCGAACCCACCGTCGGCGAACTCGCGGGCCACGCCGAGTCCGATCGCGGCGTGTGCGTCGTGGCCGCAGGCGTGCATCTCACCGGGATGAACGCTCGCGAACCCCTCGCGAGCCGGCCGATGGTCGTCGTCCATCGCCTCCTGTCGCTCTAAGGCGTCGATATCCGTTCGGACTCCGATCGTTGGCCCGTCACCGAACTTCTGGATGGCGACGATTCCCGTGATGTCGCCCATCCGGTCGATGTACTCCGCCGGAGCGCCCGCTTCGAGAGCTCGTTTCCGGGCAGCGGCGACCTCGTTTTCGGGCGGTACACCCATCCGTTCGTCCGGATTCACGGTATCCGAACCGAGCCGGAGATCATAGCCCAGCTCCTCGAGCTCGGCCGCAAGTAGTGCGGTCGTCCGGAACTCCTTCCAGCCGGCCTCCGCGTGGGCGTGGAGGTCACGACGGATCTCGTGTAACGACGCGTCCGAAAACGCGGTGAGTGTGTCCATACCGGGCTGACGGGACGGGATATGAAAAGGATTGACACGCCGGCGAGCCGGACCGACGTTTGACCGCCTCGTTCGGACCGGCAGGTCGAACGACGAGTGGTCGAGCGAACGTGGGTGGTTTCAACTCCCCCGAGCGGCAACCAACGCCGATGACGGATCACGAACGAGTTGCGACCGCGGTGGACGAGTTGCTCTCGACGCTGGAGGCGGACGACCGGATCGCGTTCGCGGAGGCCGGCGGCGTCCACAGGGAAACCTCCGAGGTTGTCGTCACCGAACGCGGGGTGCGGAGCGATATCGAACACGCGACCACCGGCGTCTGGTGTCGTGCCTTCGCCGATGGCTCGGCCGCCTACCGCTTCTCGACGGATCTTTCGGCCGACGGGCTCAGGGAGCTCGCGGACCGGGTCGCGACGGCCGGCAAACAGCTGGGCCAGTCGACGCCCGCCCGAGTCGACCTCGCCTCGCTCCACCGTGGGGTCCACGACGGCTGGGCACGGGAGCCGACCACGGCGATCGATCTCAACACAAAACGCGAGCGGGTCGCCAACGCGGTCACAGACCTAGACCTGTCGCTCGACCGGGCACGAGTCACCTACGAGGATCGACGGGTCATCTCGATGATCGCGACAACCGCTGGCAGCGTCGTCCGAACCACCCTCGACCGCGCAAGTTTAGACGCCACCCTCGTTCCGACCGGCGTCGACTCGAAGGTTCGCCGCCACGCGGGCAGCACCCGCGGCAGCGCGTTTCTCGAGCGCGTACCCAGCGTCCTCGACTCCGCCGCACGCGACGCGGCCGACCTCGCGGCAGCCGGGACGACGGCGGCGACAACCGGCGACACGACCGTCGTACTCGGTCCCGAGGCGGCTGCCCAGCTCTGCCACGAGCTTGCTGGCTACCTTGCCGCCGATCTGAAGGCGTTCGGGTTTACTCCCTTCGACCGCGGTGACCGGCTCACCGAGGCACCCCTCACGATTGACGACGGCGTCGCCGCCGGCTCTTGGGCCGCCCGCGCATACGACGCCGAAGGCCGGCCGACGACGCCCGTCCGGCTCGTCGAGGACGGTCGCGTCGAGTCGTTCCTTCATGACACACAGACTGCCGCGGAGGCGAACGCCGTCCCCGCCGGCAACGCCGTTCCCGCGCTCGGCTATGAGCAGGCGCCCCGGATCCATCATCGACACCTCGACGTCGCGGCCGGCGACGCGAGCCGGGAGTCGCTTCTCGCCGACGCCGAGGTCTACGTCCGCCGGTTCGCTTCGGGCCACTACTCCGATCCATTCGAGCGCACCCAGCGGAGCGGCGAGATGCCGCCGAGCGCCCCCTACGCACATGATGTCGCCGAGCGGCTGGAGGGGTCCGCCGACGGCGGTACAGTCGAGCTGTCGATCGCCGAAGGCTTCCAGATCGAGAGCGGAGCGTTCGGCGCGGCCGTCTCGGGGACGGCCGTTTGGACACCGAAAACCCTCGAGACGATCACTGGGATCGGACGGGAGCGGGAGACGGTCACAGGGGTCAACTCGAAGCACAAGTCACGGATTCCGTACGCAGTCACGGCGCCGGCTATGCGGCTGACGCTACCGCTCGAGGAGTCGAGCTGAGCGTGAAACCCGAGCGCGAAGCGGTGAGCGGCGTCAGTCGTTCGCGGACGCCGCGGGGTCGTCTGGCGCGGTCGTCTCCGTGATGTCGTCGACGCGCGCTGCGTCGACGCCCTCCGCGGGCTCGTAGAGGTGACAGGCGACCTCCTGACTGCCATCGAAGTCGGCTTTCGCTTCCAAGGGAGGCTCTTCCGTCTCGCAGATGTCGCCGATATACTCCGAGCACCGACCGTGGAACCGACAGCCCGAGGGCACGTCGATGGCGTCTCCCACCTCGCCGGCGAGTTCGACCCGCTCCCGTCCGATGCCCGGATCGGGGACCGGGACCGCGTTGATGAGCGATCTCGTGTACGGGTGTTGAGGGTGCTCGATCACGTCCTCGGTCGGTCCCTTCTCGACAATTTTTCCCATGTACATGATCGCGAGACGGTCGCACATGTGTCTCAGAAGCGAGAGGTCGTGGCTGATGTAGACGACCGAAAGGTCGAACTCCTCGGTCATCCGCTCCATTAGCGAGAGCACGCCCGCTCGCAGCGAAACGTCGAGCATGCTCACTGGCTCGTCGGCGACGATGAAGTCTGGGTCTAACACGAGTGCCCGGGCGATGGCGACGCGCTGGCGCTGGCCACCGGAGAGCTCGTGTGGATACTGATCAAAGTACTGGTCTGGCGGCTGCAGCTCCGCAAACTCCAGCGCGCGGCGAACCCGGGCCGTCTCGTTGCGGATGTCGTGGATCCGCAGCGGCTCCGCGATGGTGTCGTAGACCGTCATCCGTGGGTTCAGCGACTCGAAGGGATCCTGGAAGATCATCTGAGCGTTCTGTCTGAACTGCGCCATCTCCTCCTCGTTTGCGTCCGTGAGGTCGGTCCCCCTGAATCGGATGGAACCGTCGGTCGCTTCGTGGAGCTTCACGAGTGACATACCCGTCGTCGTCTTCCCGCAGCCGGACTCGCCCGCGAGCCCGAGCGTCTCGCCGCGTTTTAGGTCGAAGGTCACGCCGTCGACGGCGTGGACGTAGTCGGCTTCGCTTCCGGTCGCGGCCCGCAGCAGACTGGAGATGAGACCTTCGTCAACTTTGAAATGTTTCTGCAGATCTCGGACCTCCAACAGCGCCTCGTCGTCGACAGGGTCGTTCAGGCTCATCTCAATCGTTCCCCTCCATCATCGTCTCTCATCGTCCTAATCGCTCGCGCGGCTTCAGTGTCGGCCCAGGTCGCCGGATCATCCGCGCGCGCTCGAAAGCCGTCGTCGATCTCATCCGCGTAGTGACAGTACGATCGGAGACCATTGTTGTGGCGTGCCTCTGGCTCGATTTCGCGACATTTCTCGGTCGCAAGCGGGCAACGCTCGGCGAACCGACAGCCCGAGGGCGGGTCGATCAGCTCCGGTGGGTAGCCGGAGATCGACAGCAGGTTTTGGTCGGACTCGCGGATATTCGGGAATGCCCGCTTCAATCCCATCGTGTACGGGTGATACGGCTTCCCAAATATCTCTTCGACGGGGCCCTCCTCGGCGATCTGTCCCGCGTACATCACGACCACCCTGTCACAGGTCTCCGCCACGACGCTGACGTCGTGGGTGATCACCATCATCGAGGAGTTGATCTCCTTCTGGATCTGGCCGATCCGTTTTAAAATCTGGTCCTGCATGATCACGTCAAGCGCCGTCGTCGGCTCGTCTGCCAGCACGAGCGACGGCTCCAACGCGAGCGCCATCGCGATCATCGCCCGCTGCCGCATCCCGCCGGAGAACTGGTGGGGATACTCGTCGGCCCGTTTCTGATCGAGCCCGACAAGCTCGAACATTTCTTGGACAATCTCGTCCGCCTCGACGCGTCCGGTGCCGGGTCGATGCGTCTCGATCGCTTCTACGATCTGTTCGCGGATCGTGTAAACGGGGTCGAGCGCGTTCATCGCCGACTGGGCGATCATCGAGATCTCCTCCCATTTGTACCGGCGACGCTGCCTCTCCGAGAGTTCAGTGAGGTCCTCGCCTTTGAACTCGATCGAGCCGTTGTTTATATACCCCGCGTCGGGAAGGATGCCGATGATCGCCTTCGCGAGGGTGGTTTTCCCACAGCCCGACTCGCCGACGATCCCGAGGTTCTCCCCCTCCTCAATAGAGAAGGAGATCCCGTCGACCGCCTGTGCCGGGCCGGTCTCCGTTTCGTAGTATACTTCGAGGTTTGAGACGTCGAGTACTGTCATTTATCTGAGTTCAGGATTCGTGATCTCCTCGTAGCCGCGGCCGATCAGGAATCCGCTGATCACCACGAGGCCGATGCAGATGCCAGGCGGCACGAACCACCACCAGACACCGAAGTCAAGCGCCGCGTACGCACGCGAGGACTGCAGCATGGTTCCCCAGGAGACGCGGTTGGGGTCACCGAGGCCGATGAACGAGACGCCGGCCTCAGCGAGGATCGCCCACGCAATTGCGAACGCGCCGTAGAGGAACGACATGGGGAGCACGTTCGGCGCGAGATGTCTGGAGATGATGTGCCAGTCGCTGGCGCCCGCGACCTGTGCCGCCTTCACGAACGGTCGCTCCCGCAACGAGAGCGCCTGCGAGCGAATGACACGCGCTGTCGAGCGCCACTGGAGCACGATGATCGCGAAGATGATGTTCCACAGGCTCGGGCCGAGCAGGGCGACGAGGATTATCACCGTCGGTAGAAGCGGCATCCCGTAGAGGAAGTCGACGATCCGCATCAGCGTGTCGTCGATCTTCCCGCCGTAGTAGCCGGCGGTCAGCCCGACCAGCGTTCCGATTCCCGCGGTGAACACCGCTGCGAGCAGCCCGACGAGCAGTGCGGCCCGCGAGCCGTAGATCAGCTGGCTGAAGATGTCGAACCCCTCCGCCGTCGTTCCGAGGAGGTACACCGACTCCGAGTCGATGAACATCGGATCGACCCAGTCGGCGATGATGAGCTCTGCGTCCGTCTCGTACTGGCGGGTCAGCGGCCGGTGTGGCGCAATGAACGGCGCGAAGATCGCCACGATCATGAAGAACGACATCGTGGCCATCGCGAGCTTCACCAGCAGGTCGTTCGTGAGCATCCGCCACTGTTCCCCGAGCGTCTCACGCCAGAGCCGCAGGTTACGCTCCCATCGGTTCACCTTCTCTTCGCTCTCGTCGACTGCGCTGTCGTCGAGGTCCGCGAATATCGAGGATTCGTCTTGTGTTGCCATGGTTGGTTAGTCGTACGTCACCCGCGGGTCAAGGTAGCCGTACAGCAGGTCCGCGACGAAGTTCAGGATGATTATCGTCGCGGCGAGCACCATGAAAGTGCCCTGTGCGACCGGGAAGTCCCGCCGCAACACCGCTCGAACCATCTCCCGTCCGATACCCGGCCACCCGAACACAGTCTCGATGAGCACGCTGCCGCCGACTGCGTAGCCGAGCGCGATCGCAGCCGCGGTGAGGATCGGTAACATCGCATTGCGTGCGGCGTGTTTGAACATGATCGTCCGCTCTCTCAGCCCCTTCGCCCGGCAGACGTCGATGAAGTCCTGAGAGAGCACCTCCATCATGCTTGATCGCATGATGAGGAGCGGATAGCCCATGTAGTAGAACGCGAGTACCGCGGCGGGTGCAAGCAGGTGATGCAGGAAGGTCGTCGTGAAGATGCGGCTCCACCACCCCCCTTCCATCCCGGAGGTACCCATCCCGCTCATCGGGATCACACCGAGTCCCGCGCCGAAGATCCACAACACGATGAGGCCGACGTAGAACGTGGGCACGCTCCGCGCGGTAAGCGCGGTCACCACGGTTCCCTTCTCGAAGCTGGTCCCTCGGTACCAGCCGGTGAATACGCCGAGTGTGACCCCGAGGATGTACGCGATCACGAACGCGGTTAACATCAACACCAGCGTGTTCGGCAGAAACGTCCAGATCACGTCCCGCACCGGTTCGTTCGTGTGGAACGACTGTCCGAAGTCGAGGGTGAGTGCGTTCCGGAGGAACGCGATGTACTGGACGTGGAGCGGATCGTTGAGCCCAAAGCTCTCGATTATCCGCTGTCTCGCCTCCGGCGTCATCTGTGCCGAAACGACGAACGATGTCGGATCGCCGGGCATCAGACGAAACAGGAAGAACAGCACGGTACCGACTGCCCAAAAGGTCACGCCGAGTTGCAGCACCCGTCTGACGACGAAACTCGCTTTACTCATGTTCGGTTGAAGTGGGTCTCATTCTGAAGCCGCGGCGGGGATGAGTTGAATGGTTGGCGTTACTCGGCCGGGAAGTGAACCATGCCGTCCTCATCGAAGACGTAGCCGGCGTCTTGGAGCCGCTGAATGCCGGCGTCGATGTCCTCGTCGTACCTAGTGACGTCATCGGTGTGGAGCGGGCCGAACGCCGCGCTGACGACGTTGAAGCCGGGCTCCGGCACGCCGAAGAGGATCTGGTCGACGATCGGCGTCCGCGGGACGGCGTTGAACGTTGCCTTCCGCACCTCCGGATCGTCGAGCCCCTCCGTTCGAGCGTTGGGCGTGCAGTGCCAGTACGACGTTGCGGGCTCCGTCAGGACGGTGATCTGATCTAGGTCCCGGTTCTCGTCAAGCTGCCGGTCGATCCGGCCGAACGTCTCGTAGGTGATGTCGCCCTCGCGCAGACCCTCCCAGACGGTCGACGCCTCGGGAATGATCCGCCAGATCCGCTCCTCGAAGTCGACCGGCGCGAAGTGGTCGTCGAATCGCTCGAGGCCGAGTTCGGCCCCCCGGTCCCAGTAGTTGAACTGGAGCGGCCCGGAGCCGACTGGTTCCTCGATGTTGACCTGGCTCGGCTCGTCGCGGTCCGCCCAGCGATGCTCCGGCAGGATCGGGATCTGCGTGCCGACCAGCAGGTTGAACGGTCCGAGCGGCTCTTCCATGTGGATCCGGACCGTGTCATCGTCGACGGCCTCCGCCTCGTCGATGAAGTTCGCCTGCACCGAGTACAGCGGGACCTCGTTATCGGCGATATAGTTGTACGAGAAGACGACGTCATCGACGGTGAGGGGCTCGCCGTCGTGGAAGGTGTGGTCGCGGATCGTGTACTCCATCGTGTCCTCGTCGACCCGATCGAAGTCGGTGGCGAGGCTGACGTCGGTGTTGATCTCGCCCTCGTTGTCGAGCCGGACGATGCTGTCGTACATGATGTCGAAGTTGTACGTGTGCTTGTTCTCGTCGTTGTGACCGATGGGGTTCATCGTGTCGAGCGCCTCCGGCCAGTATCCGACCAACGTGTCCTCGCCGTCCAGCATCTCCAAGTTGATCATCGTCCAGTAGGAGTTGAACCCGAGCGGCAGGTCCGCCTCCCAGTTGGTGACCTTCTCGTTGTTGAAGACGGCGAGGAACGGCATGTCGACGATCGGCATCTGCGGCAGATCCTCCATCAGGGTCTGCTGCAGGTCGTGGACCAGCTCGATCCGCCTATCTGCGTCGGGTTCGACGAGATACTGGTCCATCAGGTCGTCGGCGTCGGGGTTCTCGTAGCCTGCGAAGTTCCCGTCGCCGGGCGACGTGTTCTCGGAGTACATCGTGGAACTGAGCTCCAGCACCGGGTCGATGGTAAAGAACGTGTGCCACGTCGAGAAGTCGTAGTCGTACTCCACGGAGACGCGGTTGAACAGCGTCCCCCACTCCAGCACCTCGACCTCCATGTCGAGGCCGAGATTCTCGAATCGGTCCGAGATGAGGTTGACCGCGTCGTGGCGCGGCGGGTTGTAGCTCTGTGCGTTGTTGAGGTATGTGTAAGTCGGTAGCTGCTCGCCGAGATCGTCCGGATCGGCCGCATCAACGTCAGCGCCACCGTTGTCGTCGTCGCCTCCGGGATCATCCTCGTCATCGACGCAACCTGCTACTGCGGTGAGTCCAACAAGACCCGCTGTCGAACCCGTTTTATTCAGAAACGCTCTCCGATCTACTGTGTGGTCGGATGACATACCAACGAGTAACAAAATGGAAGTGATAAATCTATTGGTAGTATACCTAGTCCGAACACGATTGAATGGGGCCCGGGCAACGTAAGTCAGAAAAATTCTGATTTAGTTTATTTTATTTGTGTATATCGGTTTCATGCGTAACAGCACATGTTGCCGATACTCTCCGGACCGATATTTTAATCATTTACGATCGTGATCATTTTCAACGTCGCTTTCCGCCCGTGCTGCGCGTCTCGCGTCCGCGAGTCGCCGTCGATACTCCCAGCAGCCGCTCCCGACCAGCAGCACTGCCAGTCCGATTCCGGTAACGGGATCGCCGTGAAACCAGAACCAGCCGACCGCCACGGCCGCGGCCAACGCCGAGAGCCCGAGAGCGATCCGCGCACGCCCTCTGCTTCGTGCAACGTCTACCATTCTTTTCGTACACCTCTCTCCGACGCAGTCTCTGCTTCGCCTCTCCAGGATTTGCCTTTTTTCGAATGCCTCTCGGTGTCTCTCGACCGTCGGTACGATACGAGACGGATCCATCTCACGGGTTCGGCGTCTCGACGGTTACTGAATAAACCCACCTGAACCTCGGTGCCCTCGCGATGTCGTCTCAACGTCACCCCAGGCTGCGACGGATTCATGCGGACCGATCGTTCCACGGCCACGGGCGTGGGTCACCCCACGGCCACGTGTCTGTCGCCTTCATGCCAATGTCGAATCCCTCGTCTGTCGTCTCAGACCTGATCTCCTCGGTCGACCGTCTGTCGATCGCCCGATCCGATTCTGCGAGCCTTGCGATCCCGGCGGCACACAGCACCGATAGGTCACGCAGATCACGGAAATCGAGTTTATCAAACGTGTCACCGTGTGTGTGGCCCCACCCCCGACCGCTCCCGTCCGAGCTCGATCGGGCTTGAGCGGCGGCGATACCGCGCTGAACGAACGGCCAGTGGTCGCTGTGGGGCCGGAGTCCGTCTTCGATTCTGATCGGCACGTCGAACTCTTCGCTCACCTCCTCGAACGCCTCTCCGATCGCCTCGAACCCGTGCGTGTGGATTTCGAGGTCCCGCGAGTATCCCGCTCCATCGGCGTTGACCACGCACTTGACCCGATCGAGGTCGTGAGAATGCGTCCAGTAGTAGGACCCGTACAGTCCGGTCTCCTCCGCGCCGAAGACGACGAACCGGACACGGGTCTCGAGCTCCGCTTCCATCGCGGCGAGGATCCGGGCCACGCCGACGACGAGCGCGGAGCCGAACCCGTTGTCGTTCGCTCCGGTCCCGACGTCATGTGCGTCGACGTGAGCGGTGAACAGCACCTCCTCGTCGGTATCGGGGCCGACGGCCGCCTCGACGTTCGCGGATGTCGCCGGTTCGTTTCGGGCTTCCACGAACAGAGTCGCCTCGGCGCTGTCGTCGCTTCCAGCGTCCCCACAGTGCCGGACGAGACGCGCGCCGACCTCCTTACTGAGCCCTACCGCCGGTATCGGTCCCGGTTCATCCGTGTATCCGACATCGCCCGTCGGCGGTAACGCGCCCTCGATATGATTATAAAAGAGAAACCCTTCAGCGCCCGATTCGGCCGCATAGCCGTATTTTTCGCTCCGATGCACCCACCGACCGTAGTCGTCCGGCGTGAGACTCGACGCCATCGCGATCGACCCGGAGAGATCGGCCCCCTCGAAGTCCTCGGGAAGCCCGTACCCCATGTCGACGATATCGCCGGTGACCGTTCCGGACGGTGTCCCCGGAAGCTCGACGAGCTCATGTGACCCGTCGAAAACGACATCTCGCTCCCCGTTATGAACCGTCAAGGATGCGTCTTTGCGCCACCATCCGGGGATCGGAAACGGTTCCTCTGTGACATCGTCGAGACCGATCTTCTCGAAGGCGTCTGCGACCAGCCCCGCACCGATGGCTTCCCCCTCGTGGCCGGGCATTCGGTCACCGAGATCTGAGAGATCAGCGAGGAGGTCCCACGCCGTCACGTCCGTGTACGCGTTACCGATTACCGTCGGGTGGAGCGATGTCATATCACCACAAATAAACGACGGGAACATGAGCGTTTGGGAGCCGGCGTTCGACGTGACATCGTTCGGTTCAGCGACGGAACATTCGACACATTGGGGAGCTCACTACCTCCCAGTGCATTTCGCTCTGTGTATTTTTAATGACGGTCCAACTTCTCGATAAATTCAATAATGTCCAACGCCTCAGAGAACCTGAAATCCACATATATTACATACCGCAAATAATATGTGGATGGTATGGCTTCGGTGACGCTACATCCCGCTGAAGGAGATCTCGACTACGCTCAGAGGCTCCTCAGTCGGAGTGATTTGCCTGTCGAGGACATCACAGCGTCCTCCGTCGAGATCTACTACGCGACGGCCGCAGCCGAACGGATCGGGGTCGGTGGCCTCGAGGAGTACGGCGATGTCGGACTGCTGCGATCGGTCGTCGTTGAGCCCTCGAAACGAGGCCAGGGGTACGGAACGATGCTCTGTGAGTCTCTAGAGACCATTGCACGAAATTGTGGCGTGGAAACACTGTACCTCCTTACGACGACTGCATCGGATTTCTTCGCCTCAGCGGGGTACACGACAATTGAGCGATCGATCGCTCCGGACGCCGTTCAAAACACGGCCGAGTTCGAGGAACTCTGTCCGTCGACGGCAGTTTGTATGAAAAAAACGCTGTGACCCTCACCGTGCCGCTGTATCGACCGAAGCAGGCGGATCGGTCTGACCGATAGATACGAACTTCATTCGAGCGACGTACCACGCGATACACCACACACCGAGGAGCCGACAATACGCCCGTGCAAGATGCAGAGTGTCTATTCAACACGACGAGTTCTGTCGCTTCGACTGATCACTCTCAGTTCGTGTACTGAACCCGAGTCGATACGCCATCGGTTACCCCTCGGGCCTCGTCGCTTCTTTTTCTCCATCGCTCCCGTATTCCACGGCCGTAACCCGGTCGGGTAATCCGTCTGCAAAGCCAATCTCTATCCGATACGAGACGGTCGACTCGGGTACCGTACAGTCTTCCTCCGGATCCTGATCGCGGACGTAGCCGACCCACACTGTGAGCGACCCCTCTTCTGGGTCGTACGCTGTTCGGTCTCGTGAAATGACGAGTTCCTCACAATTCCCCGATGGGTACATGAAGTATCCTTCAACCACGACCGTCGATTCCCCATCAACGTCGATACGTGGGGGTTCATCGCGGGCTGGGAATCCGTCTCTTCGGTGCGGAGTGGTGTCGGCTGCCCAATGCGTGATCTCAGACGCTGTGCTGCCGCCCGTCCCGATTTCGTCCCGGTCAGACAGACAGCCTGCAACAGCGATCGATACGAACGAGCAGGCTGTTGTGATCACTCCTCGACGGTTCATGGATCATCGTTGAGACGCAGATACCATCAACGCTACTGTGACCAAAACACTGGTTTGACCGTCGACCAATCCGGCTGCTTCCTGTGTAAAACGCGGACCTTGCATCGACTCATCGGAGTACCGATCTGCTGTCAGACGTCCGCTGCACCAACGAACGCGTCCGGCCACTCGTGGCGCGCGTCGGGGCTCCGCCTCTCGTCAGGGTGAGACGCCTCTCAAGCCCCAGGCGAGAACCACACCGATCGCGGGTTTTATGACTGATGCGGCAGTATTGTGATTAATGGAAAATACTACGATCGCCGCGGAAGGACGGCCGGGGCGCCGGCGATGATTGGGAAATCGGCGGTGTTGGCGACGGACCTCTCGACGGCCAGCGAGAGGATGATCGAGTCCGAGACCGGGTTGGGCTGTCTCGACCGGATCGGCGTCGACCGGATCCACCTGGTGACGGTCGTCCCGTCGAACGTCCACTCCGGGATGCCCGGCATCGACTTCGAAACGCGCCGCAAACGCGCGCTGGGTCGCTACCGGTCTCGGATCGAGGACGCCGGGTTCGACGTCGAGACGCACGTGGTCCGCGGCACTCCCCACCGCCGGATAAACGGGATCGCCGGGACGGTCGGCGCCGATCTGATCCTCGTCGGGTCCCGGGGAAAGAGTCCGCTCGAGAACCGCGTGATCGGGTCGACAGCCCGGAACCTCGCGCGGACGACGGTCGTTCCGCTGCTCGTCGACCGGATCGAGCGCGGCGTCGACGATCCCGAGACGGTCCGACGCCACCTGTTCAAGCGGACGCTGTTCGCGACCGACTTCTCGGAGAACGCCGAGCGAGCCCTCCAGACGTTCGAGTACCTCCGACACGCGACCGAAGAAGTCACGCTCACTCACGTCCGCTCGCCGAAAGACGACACCAGGGATGTCGCCGAGGTGGAAGCCCGCCTCGAGTCGTTCGTCGAGCGACTCACCGAGTGGGGGTTGGACGCGCGGACCGATATCAGGCGCGGCGATCCCGCCGCGGAGATCCTCGCCGCGGAACGCGAACACGACCCGAGTACGCTGCTTTTGGGATCGCGCGGTCGGAGCCGTCTCCGGCGGCTCCTGCTCGGCAGCGTCTCCGAGGATATCGTCGCGAACGCGAGCGGCAACGTGTTCTTAGTTCCGCCGCCGCGCTCGCCGTAGGAGACGCGAGGCTGCGGCGGACCGAGCCGGCTCCGAACCGCGGGACGGCTTCGGATCGAGCGTTAGCGACGGCGGAGCGTGTACGCCGTGTAACTCGTGACGACGAGCAGGCCGGCGAACAGCAGGCTCGCGATCGCGGCCGGACTCGCCGTCACGTACTCGCCGAACGGGTCGGTGAGCGCGATCACCGCGAGCGAAAGCACGACGGCGATGAGGATCGCGACCGCGCCGAACGCCTTGAACGCCGCGTCGAGGTCGAGATCCGAAACGCGAGACTGACTGCGCATACAGCTTTGTTCGCTTTCGGATTATTAATGCACCCACCGGATTCTCACTGTCGTGGAACTGTCGGGGTCAGGTGTGTGAGTCTTCCTCAATAAACACACGGGCGGTCCGGACTGGCACCGTGGTGAACGCGCGCCGTGTTGACCCGGCCGAGCGATCGCAGTGACACAACCGAGCGTTCGCGGTGACACAGCCGGGCGATCTCTGGCGACACAACCCGGCCACCTCGGGCGTTTCTCCACGACAGTCTCGGCTGATCGTCCGCAGTGTTCTGTGACCGACGCGGAGCGAGCCGATATCTTCGAATAAGTTATCGATACGTGATGCGTCGTGTCCCATCCCTCACGCGAATATAGTATTGTGCAATAAATACAAAACCATTATATCCTCGCGACGGCTATGTTCAGGTAGATGACCGACGTATCCCACCACACCCACCGGAGTAACGGAGCAGCGATATGATCGGCGGGGAGCTTCTCGCGGGAGCGTCGCCGTCCGTCCAGGCGCTCGCCGTGATCGCCGTCGTGTTGTTCGAGGCGATCCTGCTATACGTCGGGTACGGCGTCGTCGAAGACGCGGTCGCCCCGACGGTCTTCGACAGGCTGGCGAGCAGATAGATGATCGAATCGATCCTCTCGGCCGAGCTGCTCGGCTTGGGGTCGGGGTTGATCGCCCTGTTCGTCGCGTTCGGATTCATGGTTGGCGTGTTCTTCGGCTTCTTCGGGATGGGGGGCTCATTTCTCGTCACTCCCGCGCTGCTGATCTTAGGGTATCCCGCGCCCGTCGCGATCGGAAGCTCGATGGCGTTCGTCTTCGGAACGGCGGTCATCGCGACGATGAAACACCACGACGCCGGGCAGGTCGACTACCGGCTCGGCGCGCTGATGTTCGTCGGGATCACGCTCGGGATCGAGCTCGGTAGCCGACTGGTGTTCGGGCTCGAAGTATTGGGGATCGCCAACGTCGTCGTCGGGGCCGCGTACGTCCTCCTGTTGGCCGCGATCGGGGTGCTGTTCACGCGGAGCGCGCTGCAGACCGACGAAGGGACGGACGGAAGCGACGGCGACCCCGACGACGCCGATTCGGACGACGACGTCCCGGCGATCGCGAGGCGGATCCAGTCGTACAACGTTCCGCCGATGATGACGCTCGCGGACGGCAGCAAGGCGTCGCTCTGGACGATCTCCGGAGTTGGGGGCGGCGTCGGGCTCGTCTCGGGATTCCTCGGGGTCGGCGGCGGCTTCGTTCGGATGCCGGCGATCTATTACGTGATCGGCACGTCGCTAGCGGCCGCGGTCGGGACGAGCCTCTTCGGCGGGCTGATGTCCGGCGCCGTCGGCGCGTTCACGTACGGACGAGCGGGCGTGATCGATCTGGGTATCGTCACCGCGCTCCTCGTCGGAAGCGCGCTCGGCGCGCGCATCGGGTCGAGCGCGACGGCGTACGTCGACGAAGACGACGTGACCATCTACTTCGGAATCATGCTGCTCGTCGCCAGTGCCGCCGTCGGGATCAGCGAGCTCTCGTCGTGGCTCGAGATGCCGGTCCTCGATCGGCTGAGCTTCCTGCTGCTCGTCGGCTCCGCGCTGCTCGTCTGCTCGATGATCCTCTATCACGGCGCGCTCGCGGTCCGTCGAAGCCGCGGCGTCCCCGGGTGATGACCGTTCACCTCCGTTCTCGCTCACGGTCCCGACGCTCCCGCGTCAGTCGTACGTCATCTTCGCGAGAGTGTACCGATCCGCCTGTCCGCCGCGCGTGATCACGAGCCCGGCTCCCTCGTCGCCCGTCGTGATCTCACAGCTGAACTCGCCGGGGTTGCCGGGATTGAGCGACGCCGGCGGCGTCTCGAGCACGAACTTGAGGCGGCCGGTGGAGCCGCGAACACGATCCGGCTTCCTCGCTCGGGCTTGGATCAGCGCTCCGTTCTGTTTCACGTCGACCGTGCCGGTGAGCTCCCACGTGTCGTCGTTGTACCTGAGCCGTGCACCCTCGAGCTCCGGAACGCTGAGTTCGACCATGCACACCACTACGGAACGAACGTAAAAAGCGTCGGGCTATTCGCCGGCGGTTCTCACGACGGTGTCGCAGCCGTCAGCGCCGACGGCAGACGGGCGTACACCGCCGCGTTCCGGGCCAGCGCCGCGGTCGTGATGTACTCGTCGACCGCGTGGACCGTGTCCGTGCCGAAGCCGAACTCGACGGTCGGCACGCCGGCGTGCCGGAACGTCTTCGCGTCGCCGCCGCCGGTCGCGCTGCGGCGGTACACGCGCTCGCCGGAGACGTCGGCCGCGACATCCGAGACCGCCTCCACGATCGGTTCGTCGACCGACTCGAAGCTCCCGACCGACCAGCTCACGTCTGCGATCGACACCGCCGGGAATGCCTCGATACAGTCCCGGATATCGGCGAGCACCTCGGCGGTCTCGACGCCCGCGGTGAGTCGCACGTCGAGCTGGGCGGTCGCCGCGGCGGGCACCGTGTTGATCGCCTCACCGCCCTCCATCGTCCCGAGGTTCACCGTCGGGCGCTCGAAGAGGGCTCTCGCGGCCTCGTCGCCGAGCGTCGGCGCGTAGTACCCGATCGACTCCTCGACGATCGGCAGCAGGTCGTCGCTGAGTTCCAGGTCGCGTGACGCGAGCCGCGAGCGAAGCAGCGAGACGGCCTCCCAGAGGCGATCGAGCGCGTTGTCGCCGAGCGACGGCCGAGAGCCGTGCGCGGCCGCCCCCTCCGCGCGGAGCGTCAGCCAGATGCTCCCGCGATCCGCGACGGTGACCGAGTGACGCCCTCCAGAACAGGTCGTCTCACCGATCACGCAGGCGTCGGGGGCGAGTCTATCGAGCGCGCCGCGCTCGACGAGGGTGTCGACGCCGGCGTCGCCGCCGGTCTCCTCGTCGCTCACGACCGCGAACGCGAGCGAAACGGGTACGTCCCCATCGGCGGCGACAAGGGCCTCCGCGGCCGCGAGCATCGCCGCCAACGGCCCCTTCATGTCCGTCGCTCCACGGCCGTACAGACGATCCCCCGCTCGCTCTCCGAGCGGGTCGCGGCTCCACGCGTCCGCGTCGAACGGGACCGTGTCGACGTGTCCGTTGTACAGCAGCGTTCGGTCCGACTCACCGGGGAGCGTCGCGAGGAGGTTCGGCTTCGCCGGATCGGTCGCGACGCGTTCGGTGTCGAATCCACTCTCGATCAGGAACGACTCGACCCAGTCGATCGCCTCTCGGACGTCGCCCGGTGGGTTTTGGGTATCGATAGCCAGTAGGCGCTCAGCGATCTCGATGACTCGATGCGTCGGAACGTCCGGGGATGGCGAGTGAGATGGCATACCGTGGTGTCCGTATCCGTGCGTGTCAGTTGGCCGACGATACCCGCAATTAGTCGTCGCTCGGTGCGGCGGCGACGGCGTCGTCGGCCTCGCGGCTCCGCCAGAGCCCCTGCGCGTACGCGCCGAGGAACATCCCGCCGATGGCGTAGAGGATCGGCCAGTTGCCGACGCCGAGACTGGCGTACGCGGCTCCGGGGCAGATCCCGGAGAGCCCCCAGCCGACGCCGAAGACCGACCCGCCGATCAGGACGTTCCGGTCGAACGACTTGAGCCGTCGACCGTACGGGCGCCCGGTCAGCGGCGCCGAGCCGCGCAGCTTCGGGAGCGTCCAGAACGCGATCCCGGCGACGACAGAGCCGCCGAACATCACGAACAGGAGGCCGAAGTCGTCGAACGTGAGGAAGTCGATGACGACCTCCGGGCGGGCCATGTGGCTGAACCCGAGGCCGAAGCCGAAGACGAGCCCGCCCGCGAGCACGAGCGGCATGAAGAGGGGATGACGGCTCACAACCCCACCCCCAGCGCCGCGACGGCGTTCGCGGTCACGATCGCGACGACGAGGAAGGTCGCCACGCCGACGAGCGACGTGCGAGAGACCGATCCGACGCCACAGATCCCGTGCCCGGACGTACACCCCTTTCCGATCCGGGTGCCGATCCCGACGAGGACCCCGCCGACGAACAGCCGCCACGCGGACACCTCGGTGGTCCAGCCGCTCCCGGCGACCGCCCACGGCTCGCCCTGATACGCCAGCGCGTACACCGCGGCCCCGCCGACGATCCCGAGCGTGAACACCACGCGCCAGTCGCGAGACGGACGGTACTGCTCGAATCTGGACTGCTTCGAGACGTACGAGAGCGTCGATTCGAGGAACGTGCTCGCGCCGGCCGTGATCCCCGTCCCGAGGTAGATCAGCACGGTGCCGAGGCCGACGAGTAGTCCACCGATCGCGTACCGCGAGACGCCGTTCGGAAAGAACGCCTCGACGGTCTGAGCGCCCAGCAGGTCGACGAACGCCGCGTCGATCACCGCGGATCACCCGTGGGAAGAGCGCTACCGATCACGGGCGGATCAGTCGTCGCTCGTGAGCGCATCCTGGCTCGCGGCGCAGTTGTTCGGCCCGAGTTCGAGGGTGAACGCCTCGTCGTCGTCGACGGCGTTCTGGCCGAGATTCGTCGCGATGATCTCCTCGTAGTTGGCGGGGCGCGGCGGCATGTCGGCGAGGACGACCTCGACGAACGCGTCCTCGTCGACCGAGAGCGCGTCCATTCGCTCGCGGAGCTCGCCGATCGGTGCGGTGTACGTGCCGTCCGCGGCTGGCTCGGCCGCGTCGCTGAAGTGTGCGCCGCCGACGAGCACGTCGCCGTCGAACGCGAGCACGCGGTTCTGCAGCGAGTCGTACAGCATGCGAGCGGCCTCGGGTGCCCCCTCGTCGCCCTCCTCGAGGTCGGGGCGCGCGACGCTCTCGATGAAGAGGCCGTCGCCCGTCGCGAGCAGGCTGTCACCGAGCAGGTAGGTGGTCATCCCGGTCGTGTGCCCGGGCGTGGATACCGTCTCGACGGTCGCGTCGCCCACGGCGAACTCGTCGCCGTCCTCGACCAGCGTCACGTCGTCGGTGTAGGTGACGCCGCGGTCGGCGGCGGCCGCGGGAAGCATCGCTTCGACCCCCTCGTCGGCGAGGTCGCGAAGCCCCGAGATGTGGTCGGCGTGTACGTGCGTGTCGAAGGCGTACGTCAACTCGACGCCGAGCGCCTCGGCGTCGGCGAGGTAGCGGTCGGTGAACGCGCGGAGCGGATCGACGATAGCGGCCTCGCCGCCGTCGTACAGCAGGTAGCCGAGACAGCCGCTGGAGGGGCGCTGGTACTGCAGGAGCGTTCCGTCTCCGTCGTATTCGGTCACTTCGTGGGCCTCGTAGATCGACGCCCAGCCGTTCATCCCCGCCTCGAGGTGGTCGACGTCGTAGCCGCGGTCGGCGAGCGCGCCCGCGACGTACTCGCTCGCGCCGCCTTTCGCACAGAGCACGGTGACGTGTTCGTCGGCGGGGATCCGTTCGAGCACCGCTTCGTCGATCTCCTCGTCGAGGAACTCGAAGTACGGCACGTTGATCGACGTGACGCGCTCGCCGTCGATCTTCCACTCTTCGTAGTCGCTCGCCATTCGCGCGTCGAGCAACGTCACCGACTCGCTGTTGTCGATGCGGGATTTCAGCGCTTCGGGGGCGATCGAGGCAACGTCCGAGTCGGGCGTCGGAAAGTCCATCTCGTCTGCGTTCATGTACACCGATTCATAGCGGAGGGGGGAACTTAAGAGTTCGTATAGTATTTCACTATACACACAATACAATAGTATCTCAAAATTGGTTCTTAGTTCTTGAAGCGGGCGTATGCCGATACGATAGGTTCCGATCGAGGTTTGATAATTTAGTTGTTCAAGTAAACCACAAGCATCGACACACTTATACTGCGGTGTCCAGTATTGTGTGATAACCCCAACACGGGGATCCCAACCATGAGTACGGAAACCGCGGCCGAGACGCTGGACGTGACAGGAGAGAACTGCCCGATGCCGGTCATCAAGACGAAAGGGGCGTTCGACGACCTCGCTCCCGGCGAGGTGCTCGAAGTGGTTGCCACTGACGCCGGCAGCGTGAGCGACATCGCCGGCTGGGCGGCGTCTACCGACGACGCCGATCTCGTCGACCAGACGGAGGCGACCGAGGACGGCGAGGACGTGTACAAACACTACCTCCGGAAGGCCGAGTGAGATGAGCGCGGACACACCGGCGTCGTCGGTCGACGACCTGGACCCGGAAACGGTCGCCGACCTGCAGGCCCACATCGAGGAGCTCGAAGCGGAGGTCGCGGACCTGCGGGCCGAGGTCGACGACGACGGCCCACAGAAGATGGTGATCATCGCGACGAAAGGGACGCTCGACATGGCGTACCCGCCGCTGATCTTGGCGAGTACCGCGGCCGCCTTCGGCTACGACGTCACCGTCTTCCACACGTTCTGGGGCCTCGAGATCCTCCACGAGGAGAACTCGAAGAACCTCCGGCTCAGCTCCGTGGGTAACCCGAACATGCCGGTTCCGAACGTCATCGGCGCGCTCCCCGGGATGGACAGAATGACCACGCGCATGATGCAAAACAAGATCGAAGAGAACGACGTCGCCTCCGTCGACGAGCTGATCGACACGGCGATCGCCAGCGGCGTCGACCTGCAGGCGTGTCAGATGACGATCGACCTGCTCGGCTACGACGAGAACGAGTTCTACGAGGGCGTCACAACCGGGGTCGGTGCGGCGTCGGCGTTCCAGGACATGGTCGACGCGGATATCCAGCTGTTGGTCTAAGCGCCTCGGACGCGACACTGCTTCGTTGATCCGCTCGGAACGCGAATCGCCGGCGGACACACCGGTCGACTACGCCGGCTCTTCGCCGTCGTCCCGCCAGCCGCCTTTCAGCGAGACGAGCCAGAGGACGACGCCGGCCAGCACGAACACGCCGGCCATGTACGGGATCAGCGGGAGTTCGATCCCGACGAAATCCAGCACCGTCCGAAGCTCGTAGAGGATCACCCCGAAGATTGCGAGCGCGACGAGCAGCCCGCCGCGGCTGATGTCGACGCTCATCGGAGCACCTCCGAGAAGCGGAGGTTCGACGCAACCGTCTCGGTGACGGTACCGACCAGCGCCCCCGTCGCGTCAGTCAGGACATCGAACGCCGGTGTCACCCACACCGGGAACGCGTCGACGCCGGGACCGAACAGCCCGCCCCGGTTGATGATGGCCGCGATCGGGAGCGCGTACGCGAGGACGACGAGCACGAGCGCGATCGCGAACCACAGCCGAAGGTTGTCGAGGACCTGCGGCGCGTCTTCGGGACCGGACAGCGCCGGGGGGAGCGTCTCGGCGAGCCCCGAGACCTTTGGATTCCCCATGGTGAGCACGAGGTTCCCGATGAACAGGATCGTCGAGACGAAAAGCAGCGTGCCGCCGATGGCGATCTGGACGTTCAGCTCGCCGAACCCGCCGAACGCGGTCGAGTACTCGAAGCCGGCGTACTCGGGCTCGGCGGTGCGCCGCGGAACGCCCAAGATCCCCTGCGCGTGCATCGCGTTCGACATCAGCGCCATCCCGATGAACCAGAGCACGACCTGGAACAGCCCGATCGGTTTGCTGTAGATCGGCTTGTTGGAGATCTGCGGCCAGAGCCAGTACGTCCCCGCCATCATCGTCAACGCGACAGCGGTGCCGACGGTGAGGTGGAAGTGGCCCGGCACCCAGATCGTGTTGTGGATCATGTAGTTGATGTTCATCCCGGCGTTCACCATTCCGGAGAACCCGCCGGCTGCGAACATCAGCCCGGCGAGCATCATCCCGGTGAACGCGGGGTTGCGCCACGGGAGGTCGGTGAGCCAGCCGAGGAGCCCCGTTCCGCCGCGCTGGCGGGCGCCGTACTCGACGCTCGCGACCACGGTAAACGCCGTGAGCAGGCTCGGCAACAGCAGGAACATCGTATTCGTCATCGAGATGAACTTGAACCCCTCGGCGATCCCGGGGTCGAGGTACTGGTGGTGGATCCCCACGGGTGTCGAAAGCAGGAGGAACAGCACGAACACGACGCGGGCGAGCGGGTCGCTGAACAGCCGACCACCGGCGATCTTCGGCAGCACGGTGTACCACAACATGTACGCCGGCATCAGCCAGAAATAGACGACCGGGTGGCCGAAGAACCAGAACAGCGTCCGGGTCAGCGTCGGGTTCACCTGGTCGATCAGTCCCAGCGACCACGGGAGGAGGAACGCGAGCACCGAGACGGCGATCGCAGAGGTGGCGATGTACCACATCGCCATCGTCGTCAACACCATGAACGTCTGCAGCGGGATCCGCTCGTCTGGGTGGTCGTCTTTCCACGCGAGCCACGTTCGGAACCAGTCCGCACCGGCGAGCCACGTGCCGACGATGAACACCGCGAGCCCGGTGTAGAACAGCGGGTGCGCTTGAAGCGGCGCGTAGAAGGTGAACAGCACGTCGGCGCTCATGTCGATGGCGTCGGTGAAGCCGGCGAGGATCGAGACGCCGGTCATCGTTATCCCGGCCGCCATGATCGCGTACCACGTCCACGTGATCTTGATGTTCACGACGGGCCGGTCGAGGCTCCGCGTCACCGCCCACGTGAACAGGCCGACGAGGAAGAACACCGTGAAGCTGATCACTAAAAAGACGCCGTGTGCGGTGAGTACGGTGTAGTACTCTGCTGAAGAGATGAGCCCGCGGAAAATGTCGGTTCTGTGAAGAGTCTGAACGATACCGAAGATCGCGCCAAGAAACAGCGCGAAAAAGGAGCTGAGCAACGCCGCGCGGACGACGCGCGCCTCCTGTGGGAACTTATCGAGGAACGTCGGATCCGACTCGATTTCGGTGCTCATGCGTCGTCACCTCCCTCGGCCCGTTCCTCGTACTCCGACGCGCTGACGACTTCGAGTTTCCCTTCCATGACGTGGTGGCCGGGGCCGCAGTACTCGTTACAGATAATGCCGTACTCGCCCGGCTCGTCTACTTCGACAGTGATCTCCGCGACTTCGCCGGGAACGACCATCGTGTTCGCGTTCGTCCCAGTGACCTGGAAGCCGTGGATCACGTCCTCGGCGGTGACGTAGAACGTCACCCTGCTGTCTTCGGGGACGACGATCGGGTCTGGATTGAACCCGTACTGGAAGGCGACGACGTACGCCTCGTACTCGTTCTCGCCGACCTGTTCGACGCGCGGCTCCGCGAACCGGTCGTCCTCGTCGAGCGCGCCGGCGTCTATCGGCTGCTCGCCGTCGGAGACCATCGCGACCCCGGGGCCGACCGCCCCGTAGGTGACGGAGCCGATGAGCAGCAGTATCAACACGATCGAGGCCGCGAGCCACAGCTTCTCGTAGGCGTGGATATGCATGCGGTATCACCCGATAACGACCAGATCGCGGCCGAGGAACTCGATGAAGTAGATGTACACCCACCCGAGCAACAGGATCGCGAAGTAGATGCCGATGAGCGTGAGCGTTCCGATCGGGTCGAACTCCTCGTCGCCGCTCGCGTCGTCGACGGACGCGTGTGCGGCTTCGCTTTGTCCCATGCGTCGGGTTATACACAGGCGAACATATACGCTCGATTCGTTCTCAGGAACTGGGAATTTTGCCGTTATCTATGACGTTCGAACCCTGCATCGCGGTATGGACTTCTCGCTCCAACAGGCGCTGTTGCTCGTGTTAGGGGGGCTCGTCCCCGCAGCGGTGTTCATCGCCGACCGAGCGTCGCTCGTCGTCGCGATCGCGTTGGTGAACGTGCTGCTCATCTGGGCGAGCCTTCAGGTCGCGACCGGTGGCAGCCTCCGGCCGGGGGGCGACGTGTCGGACGCCGCGGAGCCGGACGAGGCGTAACGACCGGTGACACACAGCCGTCTCGCCCCGCCGTGACCCATGTCCGACTGCACCCTCTGTGACCTTCCGACGGGAGACGATCCGCACGTCGCCGCCGACGTCGACGGCGAGTTCTGCTGTCGCGGCTGTCTCGCCGTCGCACGGTCGCTGGACGACGTCGACGACCTCGAAGCGGTCGACGAGCGGCGTCCCGACGCGGAGCCGGCCCCCGAGTTCGACGGCGAGACGGCGTTCCTTCACGTCGACGGGATGCACTGTGCGACCTGCGAGTCCTTCCTCGAGTTGACTGCCGGCAAACAGCCCGGCGTCGCGGCCGCGCAGGCGAGCTACGCGACCGACACGATCCGGGTCGACTACGACCCCGACACGGTGAGCGCGGAGGAGCTTCCGGAGCGGCTCTCCGTCGCGGGATACACGGCCAGCGACCGGGCGGACCCGGACCCCGACGGCGACGACGTCGCGGTCGTCCGGTTCCTCGTCGGGGGCGGGTTGTTCGGCATGATGGCGATGCTGTGGTACATCCTCTTTTTGTACCCCACCTACTTCGGCTACGACCCGATATTCGATCTGGGCGGCGTCTCGGGACTCTACCTGTTCACGCAGCTGTGGCTGTTCACCTCGATCGTCCTCTTTTACACCGGCTACCCGATCCTCCGGGGGGCGTACGTGAGTCTGCGGGCGCGACAGCCGAACATGGACCTGTTGGTGTCGCTGGCGGCGGTGAGCTCCTACGCGTACAGCACGCTCGCGATGTTTCTCGGACGGACGGACCTCTACTTCGACGTGACGATCGCGGTGGTCCTGGTCGTCACCGCCGGCAACCACTACGAGTCGCTGATCAAGCGGCGCGCGACCGGCATGCTGTCGGCGCTGACGACGGCCGCCGACCGAGAGGTCAGAACGGCGGCCGGCGAGACGGTTCCGGCCGACGCCGTCGATCCCGGCGACCGACTCCTCGTGCGGCCGGGCGAGCGGATCCCGTTCGACGGAACCGTGGTCGACGGGACCGCCGCCGTCGACGAGGCGCTCGTCACCGGCGAGTCGCTGCCGGCGACGAAACGCGAGGGGGACGCGGTCCGCGGCGGGACCGTCGTCACGGACGCGCCGGTCGTCGTCGCGGTCGGCGACGACGCGACGAGCACGCTCGACACGCTCGTCCGACTGCTGTGGGAGATACAGAGCTCGCGGTCGGGTATTCAGCGGCTCGTCGACAAGCTGGCGACCGTTTTCGTCCCGCTCGTCGTGGTCGTCGCGGTCCTCGCCGCGGCGGCGACGCTCGCGTTCGGCGGGTCACCGACCGCGGCCGCCCTCGTCGGGCTGACCGTGCTCATCGTCTCGTGTCCGTGCGCGCTCGGGTTGGCGACGCCGCTCGCGATCGCTGCCGGGATCCGCGACGGCGCCGCTCGCGGGATCGTGATCGTCTCCGACGCGGTCTTCGAAGACGCCGCGGACGTCGACACCGTCGTCCTCGACAAGACCGGGACGCTCACCGACGGGGAGATGCGACTGCTGGACACCGTGACCGAGGAGGCGGCTGCGGAAACGGTCCTGCGCCGTGCGGCGGCGCTGGAACGGGCGTCGATCCATCCGATCGCGACGGCGATAGTCGAGGCGGTCGACGGATGTCCATCGGCGGCCGAGCGCACGACGCCGAGCGAACCGGCCGCAGACGGGGGCACGACGCCAGACGACGGAACGACTACTGACCCCGGAGCGGGGGCCGCACGGACGCGCGCCGAGCCGTCGGGTTCTCCCTCCGCCGCGGACGTGACCGTCACCGACAGGGGCGTCTCCGGGCGGGTCGACGGCGCGGCGGTTCTCGTCGGTCACCGCTCGCTGTTCGACGACGAGGCGTGGACGGTCCCGGACGGTCTCCGAGCGGCCGGCGCTGAGGCCGAGAGCGACGGACGGGTCCCCGTCTACGTCGGCTGGGACGGCGTCGTCCGGGGCCTCCTCGTCGTCGGCGACGAGGTGCGCGAGGGGTGGGAAGCGGTCGTCGACGACCTCGCCGCGGACGGTCGGCGCGTGGTCGTGCTCACCGGCGACGCGCCGGCCGCCGCGCGGCAGTTCGAGAATCACCCCGGTATCGACGAGGTGTTCGCCGAGGTCCCTCCCGAGGCGAAAGCCGAAACGGTCCGGCGCCTCGCCGCGACTGAGCGCGTCGCGATGGTCGGTGACGGGAGCAACGACGCGCCCGCGCTCGCTGCCGCCGACCTCGGCATCTCCGTCGCCAGCGGCACCGACCTCGCCGCCGACGCCGCCGACGCGATCCTCTTGGACGACCGGCTCGAGGCGATCCCCGAGCTGTTCGACGTGACGCGCGGAACGAATCGGCGACTCAGGGAGAACCTCGGCTGGGCGTTCGTCTACAACGCGGTCGCGATTCCGCTCGCGGTCGCCGGTCTGCTCAACCCGCTCCTGGCCGCGCTGGCGATGGCGACGAGCAGCCTCCTCGTCGTCAGCAACTCGGCGCGAGCGGTGATCGACCTGGACTGAACGGCGATCCCCGGCGCCACCAGAACCAACTTATAAAATCTGGGGTCATTTTCGGCACCGGACATCGGCGGCGGGGGATATACGTCCCGGCGTCGTACGAACGCACATGGCCGACCCCTCCGACGACGGTCCCGCGCGGCGGCTCCGAGTCGACCTCGACATCGAGCCGAGCCGCGAGTGGGACTGCCCCATCGTCGACGGCGGCTCCGACCTCGCCGACGTGCGTATCAACGCGGTCGGAGACGAATGTGCCGTCGACCTCAAACCCGCCGATGGGGAGGGGCTCCGCCGGGCGACGGGCGAAGTCGGCGAGGACTGCCTCTGTCACGCGTTCCAGCGGTTCGGCTGCGTCCCCCACGTCCGCGGCGTCGAGAACGGGACGATGCTGGTGACGACGTACGTCGACGATCGGGGGGTGATCCGTGAACTCGTCGCGGCGCTCGAAGCGATCTTCGAGACGGTCAGGCTGGTTCGGCTCGCGGTCGTCGAGGGGCCCGAGGCGACCGAGCAGGTGACCTTCGACCTCTCCGCGCTCACTCCCAAACAGCGGGGCAGCCTTGAGTTGGCCGTCGTTCGCGGCTACTTCGACGACGATGTCGACGTGGCCCTCGGCGACCTCGCCGACGAGCTCGATATCAGCAAATCCGCGCTCTCACAGCGGCTCCGAACAGCGCAGGCGAAGCTCGTCAAAGACGTCTTCGGCGAGTCGCCGGTCTGACCCACTGTGCCCTCTTAAAAACACGAACACGTCAAGCAGTAGCCGGAGGGGATCGACCGTCCATTCGTCGGATATGACCGATTCGAACGGGTCTCGCGACGCGAGCGCGGGCGGAGACGAGCCGGTCAGCGCGAACGGCGACCACGGCGGCGACGCGAGCGTCGACCGACCGGTGCCGGAGCCCGTCACCGACGACGCGACCGCGGAGCTCGTCAGGGACGCGATCGGCGTCGCCAGAGGGGAGCTCTCAGACCGGCAGTTCTCGGAGAAATACGGCACCGCGACCGCCATCGAATCGGACGAAGACGGGGCCCCGGAGCGGATCGGTGAGACGCTCCGGATCTGGAGCGAGGAGGACCGCTGACCAGCGTATCCGGATCTGGAGCGAGGAGGACCGCTAACCCGCGTAACCTCGGGGCGGTAGGAGACACAGACTGTGCGGCTCTGAGCCGATCCGGTACCCGGACTGACACGGCGGCGACGGGTCTCAGCCGGACGTCTCGGTGTTCTCGTCTCGATCGGTGAGCGTCCCCGGCTCGGGATCTGCGTCCGGCGGCACCGCGATCGGCTCCAACCGGTCGAGCTCCCGAACCGTCTGCGAGCTGTCGAGCGACTCCCCGACGATCCGCGGGAGCCCGGCGGGGTCGCCGTCGAGGCGCTCGGTGGCGACGACCGCGTCGAGGGCCTCGCTGACGGAGATCGGGGCGTAGTAGCCGTCCACGGAGACGGCGCGGACGTGGGTCGTCTCCGGGTCGGCGTCGGCGAGCAGGTCCCCGAGCCGGACGCCGCGCCAGCGCCCCGAGAACGTCCCCCCGGAGTGACACTGATAACGACAGGACGCCTCGACGGTCCCACACCGCTCCCGGACCGCCCCGATCTGAGCGAGGAGGTCTATCGGTGCAGTGACGGGGTCGGCCGGCTGTTCCGCCGTCATCGCGCGATCGCTTCGGGCTCGTCGGCCGTCGTCGACGCGTCAGCGTCGGTGATCCGATCGGCGGACCGCTTTATCAGCTGCTCTTCGGCGCGCTGGAGCGTCTCGCTGCAGGTCGATTTGGCGATTCCCATCCGCTCGGCGAGTTCGGTGAGCGTGCAGGTCCGAGGGGTGTCGTAGTAGCCGGCGTCGAGCGCTTCGGTCACGAGCTCTCGCTGTGTGTCCGTCAACACGCGGGTCGATTCACCGCCGCCGTGGCCGACGCGTTCGATGTCGAACCGCATCCCGACATCGGTGAACCGCTCCGTGAGCAGGGAGAGCCGGTCACGGTCGCCGACGACGGTCAGCGACGCGTTCCCGTTGGTGATCGTGACTGGCGGATCGATCGGCAGCTCGGACCGGCGAGCGGCCGTGACGAACCGGGGCGCGTCGCCGGCGACGTAGAGGGTCGTCTCGCGGCCCTCGGTTGCGGTCACGTCGTCGTCGTCGACGGCGTCGTGCGCCCGGAGGGCTTCGACGACCGCATCCCGTCTCGGTCCGTCGACCGCGACCAGCACGAACCCGGTGTCGCCGTCGGTAGTCATCCCGTCTATCCGAAGCGTCGTCTCGGGGAACGCGCGGGAGACGTCTCCGGCCCACGAGCCCTCCGCGGCCTCGATCCGGAACCGGACTCGAGTCATCCCCGACACCCCGCCCGTCGCTCGACGCGGCAACGCCGCGTCCGTCCGACAACATCCATGACGCTTCGAAAAAGTGTCCCCGACGCTCTCCGTGCGTCGCTTTACCTGTTTCAGTTTTTAAATACCACGTCGCTGTTCCCTCGTGACCGGGGCGCCGGAGCCGCCGGCATCCACGGCGGTGCGGTCCGCGCCCCCGACCGGCGGTCAGGCGCGGGAGCGTATCTCGTCGGCGAACGTCTCCATCGCGGCCTCCGGGTCGTCGCCGCGCAGGCCGACGATGACGTGATCGAGACCGAGCCCGTCGAGCCGAGCGAAGTAGTCGCGGAACCACTCCGCGCCGGCCCGGTAGCCGAGATGGAGGTGTTCCGGCTCCGCGGACGGGTCGTCGGCGAACTCGACGCCGACGGCGATGACGAACGGCTTGTCGCCGGCGAGCTCGCGCCACTCCTCGAGGTAGCTCCGCAGCGTCTTCTCCGGTAGATGGTAGAACAGCCAGCCGTCCCCGTTGTCGGCGATCCACTCGGTCGACTGCCTCGCGTTGCCCGTCGGCAACACGGGGAGGGTCTCGGTCGTCGGCTTCGGGAGCACGTCGAGTTCGCCGTCGAGCGCTCCCCACTCGCCGCGGATCTCCGGAAACTCCTCGCGCCAGCACGCCCGCATCGCCGCGATCCGCTCGCGGACCGCCCGCCCGCGGTCCTCGCGGTCGACGCCGAACGCCGGGAACTCCGGGTCGCGATCGCCGGAGGCGACGCCTACCACCAGTCGGCCCCCGGAGAGCCGGTCGAGCGTCGCGGCGGATTTCGCGGCGTGGATCGGATGTCGGAGCGGGAGGACGACACTCGACGTCCCGAGCGCGACGTCGTCGGTGTGGGCGGCCGCGTGTGAGAGGAGCGTCCACGGATCGAACGCGCCGCCAGCGTCGCCGAACCGCGGCCAGTACGTCGGCACGTCTCGAGCCCAGAGCCCGTCGAACCCGAGCTTCTCCGCGCGTTTCGCGAGGCGAACTTCCTCGGTGACGTCCGGCGTCGACCGCCGCGCTCCCGTGAGCGGAAACCCGAGTCCGAACGTCAGCTTCGACTCACCGAACAGGCGTCTGAACCCGGCGTTGGCGTGGTCCACCCGGTGCGTGCCGTCTGCAGCGTCCGCGCGAGTCGCCTCAGTCGAGCGATCGGCGCGGTTCTGGTCGCTCATCGGGTCACGCTTCGGGCGCCAGCCACATCGTCTCTCGGATCGACGCCCGTCGTCGCTCAGTCCGCGTTCGCGATCCGGCGCGCGACCCGGTCGCGGTCCGTGTGAACCTGCTCGGCGACCTCGGCGATCTGTGCCAGAACGGGGTATCGCGGCCCGTCCGTGGAGGCGTAGAGGTACTCGTAGAACGCCCGGCTCTCGTCGGGGATCCCTCCGGCCTCGGGAGTCATCGGCGGGTCGTCGAGCGCGGCCTGCCGGTCGGCGGCGACCTCGTCGCAGTCGGATTCGAGCCCGTCGAGCCGCTCCCAGACGTCGATCGCCGCGTCGGTCCCGTCGCCGTCGACGCCGTCGAGGTGTTCGACGAGCCGCCGACGCCGGCGGTCGATGCAGGCCAGATCGTCCTCGGCGGCGGTGAGCGCGTCGATCTCGGCCCCGATCGCGTCCGCGAGCGACGACCGCGCAGTCGCCGCCCGCCGGCTCCGGCTCACGAGCGCGGACTGAGCGCCGGACGAGAGGGTCCCGTTGGCCGCGAGCGAGACGGCGGTGTCCGGCCCCAGCTCCGCGGCGAGGCTCTCGGGGATGGTCTCGTCGTACTCCGCTCTGTAATGCGGCAGCGACATCACGGTGTCACGGTAGGCGGCCAGCACCCGCCTCAGTCTGACGTCTCCGCGGTTGCCGCTCGCAGGGGTGTTGCCGATCTGGAACGCCTCGGCACCGCCCCCGTCGAAGGCGGTCGCGCTTGACTCTACCGGCGCCGGATCGAACGTCGCGACTCGGTCGGCGAACTGCTCGAACGCGTCGCGCTCGTCGAGCACGCGTCGCCGCTCGCGACGCGCGTCGGCCTTCGCGTCCCGGATGTACGCGAACGCGACCAGCGCGAGGATCCCGGCGACGACGACGGCGGTTACCGCTGCCGGCGCGGTCGCGACGCTCCCGAGCTCACACGAGAGGCTCGTACACTCCGTGACGACCGGCTCCCTGCCGGGAATCCGAAAGGTGGCCGCCGAGCCCGGGGTGGCACTCATACACGTGCTAACAGGGTGCGTACACAAAGCCCTTTCGTCCGATCGCTGTCGGACGGAACGAACGCTAAACGCGACTTCTCGGCGGCCGATCAGCCGGAATCGTATCACAACGGTTTTTTCCGCTCCCCCGGGAGGATGACGGTGTGGCGACGCTGTTAGACGAACTCACCGGGCTCGAGTTCGAGGAGGTGATGGTGGAGGTGTTCCGGCATCAGGGGTACCGAGACGTTCAGCAGGCGGTCCGGACGGCGGACGGGGGACGCGACGTGACGATGGTCGACGACTCGGCCCCCGGCGAGCCGGTCGGCGTCGTCGTCGAGTGTAAACACACAGACACCGTCGGCCGGCCGGTGGTTCAGAAGCTCCACTCGGCGGTCACGACACACGACTACGACGGTCCGCGCCGGGGAATGGTCGCGACGACGGGCCGATTCACCGGCCCCGCCGAGGAGTACGCCGAGCGCGTCTCCGCGAACCCGGCGGACGTCGACATCGAACTGCTCGACGGCCGTCGCCTGCGCGAGATCGGCGAGTCGATCGGCATGGACCTGTACAGCGGCCGGATAGAGGTGTTGTGCGACGAGACGCTCCCGCCGCCCGCAGACGACGACGCGGTCGCCGCGGCCCGGGACGAGGCGGCCGCCCGCGTCGAGAACCTCTCTCCCGGTGACCTCCCCGACCCTCGCACGTCGCTCGCGTTCCGTCCCCTGTTGCTCGTCGAGACGGAGGTCGACGCGACGTTCGAGACGTCGGTCGGCGTGGTCCACTCCGTCTTCGAGCGCGAGCGGCTCGCTCTGTCGGCTGAACGCGGGGAGCCGTCGTTGCTCCGGTCCTCGGTGGCGACGCTCGTCGGTGACGCGGGTCCGAGAGAATCGCTGCCGGGGCGGGGTAGCGAGGCCGTCGATCCCGATACCGTTGACGCGGCGGCAGTCGATCCCGATACCGCTGGCGAAGTGGCAGCCGATCGCGATACCGCTGGCGAAGCGGCAGTCGACCGCGACGACGGCTTCGATTCGGTCGACATTCGTCGGTTCGGGCGCACGGAGTCCGAGTACACCGACTGGGTCGTCGACCGTCAGCGCGAGCGCCACGAGGAGACCGTCCGGTACACCGGCGACAACAACGTCACGTACACGAAGACCTGCACGCCCCGGGCGTCCGACGTGCGGGTGCTCGACGTCGACCCCGTCTACCTGCCGCAGGCGACCGCGACCACCGAACTCGGAGCGTACAGCTACGATCACGGGTACGTGACGAACGGCGCGGACCGCGTGACGCTCCGCGACGAGTTCGGCGACTGCGTCCACTGCGGCGCGTCCACCGGTCCGATCACCTACTGTGCGAACTGCGGGAGTCTGAACTGCGACGACCACGTTCGCGAGGAGCGGCTCGTCGGCGACCCGGTGTGTACGGGATGTTCGGTCACCGGCGAGTTCTTCTTCGCGACGAAACACTTCTACGACGAGGCCAACCGAGAGGCGTTCGCCGCGGAGTACGAGGCGATGCCGGCGTACCGCAAGCCCCTGGAGAACCCGCGGCTGACGGCCGCGCTGGTCGGCGCGGCGCTGCTGTTCTTGCTGTTGCTGCTCGCGGCGATCTGAGCGGCCGACGAGACGCCCTCGTCGGCTACTCGACGACGCCCTCGTCGGTGATCACGGTATCGATCATCCCGATCGGGGTCGCGTCGTAGCTCGGGTTCTCGATCGTGACGCCCTCGACCGGCTCCCGCATCACCTCGACCGCGTCGCGGAACTCGTTCTCGAAGCGGAACTCCTCGATGGTCTTCGCGCCGGAGCCGACCGCGGTGACGGGGACGCCGAGCTCCCGGGCGGTGACCACGAGCGGAAAGGTGCCGATCCGGTTGTAGTAGGTGCCGCCGGTGATACAGGTGATCCCGAGGACGACGCGGTCGCAGTCCCGCAGCGCGTACCCCATTGCGCTGTCGACGACCATCCGGACGTCGACCCGAGAGATCCCGGCGAGCACGCGAGCGGTCTTCCGACCGAGGGTGCGCGGGCGCGCCTCGGTGACGTAGACGGTCAGGTGCGCGCCCTCCCGCGCGGCGTTCTCGACGGCCTCCAACACGGTCGTCGAGTAATCGTGGACCAGCAGGGTGTCACCGTCCTCGATGTGTTCGGCGGCGTTGGCGGCGGCCTCACCCTTCGCCGTCTCGATGTCGTCGACCACCCGCTCGATGGTCTCTTCGAGGCGCTGTTTGGCGTCGTCGACGCTCGTCACCTCCCCGACGATGGAGCGTTCCACCTCGCGCATGGCGTTGTGGAGCGCCGCGTGCGACGGGTTCGACCGGCGTAACACGCCCGCGTTGTGCTCGAGGTCGCGCTCGAACTCGTCGACGGTCTTGTGTTCGCGGTCTAGCAGCTCCGCCAGCGCCCGCGTCGCCTTCACGGCCACCGCCGACGTGCTGTGTGTCCGCATCGCCCGGATCTCGGCGACGGTCTCGTCGATCATATGTCGACGGTCGTCGCCCCAATTAAAAGGGATTCCGGGGACCGGCTCACGGTCCGAGCGACCGCGCGCCCGCGGACGCTTCCGCTTTCGGCTACCCGATCCGCTCGACGACTCGCGGGAGACACCCCTCGCCCGGCTGGAAGTACGAGTAGTGGTCCGCCACGAGGTCGGTCACGTCGACGTCGGCGTATCCCGCCGGCATCGCGTCCGGGTCGCTGATCCCGCCGTGACCGACCGCGCGGGTCCGGTCCGAGCCGCGGTACACCCAGCCGAGCACGCGGTCGTTCGCGCTGTGGAAGTTCCACACGGGTGCGTCGGCCGCCGCGATCGCCGCCCCGTACCGACCGCCGCGCGTCACGCTGTCGTATGGGATCGCTCCGCCGAGCAGCGACGCGCTGGCCAGCGCGCCAGTCCGTCCGCGGCTCGCGAGCTCGCGGAGCGTCTCGCCGGTCACCCGCGCGCCGAGCGAGTAGCCGAGCAGGTGGACCGGGCGCCCGTCGTCGTCGGCCCACTCGGTCACCCAGTCGGCGAGCGGCTCAGCGTTCGCGTCCGCGATCCGCTTTGCCGCCGCCCACTCGACGTCCGACCCCCACCCGTAGCCGACGACCGGCGGCGGCTCCGACGGGCGCGCCTCGGCGAGCCCCCGCTCGGCGGTGTACGCCTGATCGCGGGCTCCCTCGGCGTCGGTGTCGAAGCCGTGGACGAAGACGAACAGCTCGTCGGCGTCGTCGAACGACCACGACCCCGTCGTCGCGGCGGGGCCGACCGCCTCGCCCGGTCTCCGCGTGGTGACCATCGGCTGATCTCCGGGGGCCGTGTACCCCCCGGCGTCGCCGCCGAGCTCTCTCGCGACGTAGCGCCCCCCGGCGACGGCGAGGGCGACGCCGGACCCGACGGCGAGGAGGAGCCGCCGTCTGGAGAACACGCTGTCGTTTGATTCGTCGGGGATCTGTGAGTCGTCCGGCTCGTTCGGGGTTGCTGAACTGTCAGGATCGTCCGGGCCGCGCGTGGAGGGTTCGGAGGTGATACGAAACTCGTCGGGCCGGTCGATCAAGTAGCTTGCGCGTCGGCCGGCTCGACGCGTGCGTATCGGGGGGCGTCGCCGACGGCTATTCACCAGTTCGGGTCGTAGATCGGGTATGAGCTACCCGGTTACCTACTACTGTCCCCACTGCGGGACGCTCGTCGACCTCGCCCGCGACGGCTACCTCGCTGATAAGTCGGTGACGCCGTATCCGCTCGAAGGATGGACGTACGTCGCGCCGACGGAGCCGTTCGATGACGCGGACGGTGGCGATTCCGCTGAGAGCGGTGATTCCGTCGAGAGCGGTGATTCCGTCGAGAGCGGCGATTCCGCCGAGAGCAGCGGCCTCGCCACCGACGCCGACGCCGCCAACGCCGATTCCGCCGACGCCGATGCCGCCGACGGCGTCCGGTTCGTCTGCGGCGAGAGCGACGGCGTCGAGTGGGACCCGCACGACGGCGTTCGCGGCACCGACGTTGGCGGCGACGAACCGTACCGCGACCCGGACCCGGACGGCGTCGGCTGCGGTGAGCCGTTCTACCTCTCGTTCGTCCGGTACGAAGAAGGCCGCGAGGTGGATCCGCGCGGCGAGACGACGCTCGTCGAGATCGACCCCGACCCGCGGGCCAGCGGCCCGCGGGGGCCGGACGAGCCGGGAGGACCGAACGGTCCAGGCGACGCCGGCGGCTTCTGGTGAATCGTCGGTCTGCCGGTCCGTCGAGCGATATCCGACCGCCCGTAGGATTATGACCCTGACGCCCGAGGCGTGACGTATGCCGGACACCAAATCGGGACGCGACAAGCAGGCGCGAACCAAGGAGCGCCGCCGGATCGAGCGCGACATCTCGGAGGCGCGCGAGCGCGGCGACGAGGAGGAACCCTCGGACGACGGCCCCACCGAGTGTTACCGTCGCGGATGCGTCGAGCCCGCCGAGTTCTCGGTCACCGAGCGATATCAGGAGGAGACCGGAAAGGGAGCGGTGGAGGCGACGTCGCTTCTGTGCGTGGACCACACCGTCGCCGAGGGGCCCGCGAACTTGGACAGCGCGTACAGCGACTACGTGTTCCGCATCGAGCCGATCTAACCCCCGAGCCACCCCGCCGACGGGGAACCGCGGAGGCAACAAACAAACCCCTTAACGCGGGAGCGAGAAGGAGGTCGTATGGAAAGCATCAATCGGACCGCGATCGAGCTCGTCGACGAGGCGCTCGACTTCGCCGGCGAGCTCGACGTCGTCGGCTACGAGCTTGACAACGGCGCCACGGTCGTCGACTTCGGCGTCGACGCCAACGGCGGCGTTGAGGCGGGCCTGCTGCTCGCGGAGATCCAGACCGCCGGGCTCGCGAACCTCCGGACGCGCATGGGAGCGGTCGCCGGCGCCCCGCGCCAGTACGTCGAGCTGTCGACCGATCACCCCGCCGTCGCGCTGCTCTGTTCACAGAAGGCCGGCTGGGAGCTCGCCTTCGAGGACGGCTTCGAAGGGCTCGGCTCCGGTCCGGCCCGAGCGCTGGTCGGACAGGAGACGGAGTTCGAACGCGTCGGCTACTACGACTCCTCGGAGTTCGCCACCCTGACCGTCGAGTCCACGACGCTGCCGACCGAGGAAGTCGCCGAACACGTCGCCGACTTGGCCGAGGTCGACGCAGAGGGGGTCTTCCTCCCCACGTACGCGACGGGTTCGACCGCCGGCTCGGTCGCGACCGCGGCGCGCGCCGCGGAGCTCGCCGTCTTCCGCCTGCTGGAGGTCGGCTACGAGCCGACGGACGTGCTCCACGCCTCCGGCTCCGCGCCGATGGCGCCGGTCACCCGCGACGAGAATCTCGCGATGGGGCGGACGAACGACGCGTTGGCCTACGGCGGTGAGGTCCACCTGCAGGTCGCCCGCGACGACGACCGCTTCGAGCAGATCGTCTCGACCGCCCGCGAGGAGTACGGCACCCCGTTCGTCGAGGTGTTCGAGGCCGCCAACTGGGACTTCTACGAAGTCCCCGAGAGCGTCTTCGCGCCGGCGAAGGTCACCGTCGACGTCGTCGACGGTCCCGTCTACACGGTCGGCGAGACGGACGAGGAGCTGTTGGCGGAGTCGTTCGACTACCGCTGATGGCGCGGGACCGGGACCGTGCCGCCGTCGCCCGGGAAACGCTTCCCGTTAACTGCGAAACGCCTCCCATCGCCCGGGAAACGCCCTCCGTCCACCGCTGATGCGACTCAAACCCGTTCCCGAACCGCCGACGACGCTCGACGAGCTTCGCGAATACCAGCGAGCGGTTCCGCTCGTCCCCGGGAGCACGGACGACTGCTGTGCGCGACTGCGCGACCGCCGCGGGCTCGACGACCGTCACGTCGCGAACGACTGGCTCGCGTTCCTCGGGGCGCTCGGACTCGTCCGCGAGACGCCGCGGGGGTTCGTCCGCACCGACGCCGAGCCGACGCCGGAGCGCGTCCGAGCGGGACTCCGCGAGGGCGTCCTCCTCGTTCCGGAGACGATCGCCGCCCTGCGGGCCGCTTCCCCGGCCGATCCGCTCACGCCCGGCGCGCTGTTCGAGGCGACGCGCGAGTCGGTTCCGCGTCACGACCGCGCCCGCGATCCGGAATGGGAGGCGACCTGGCGGGACCGCGCCGACCGGCTCTTGGACTGGCTCGCGCTCGTCGACCTCGCAGTGCCGGTCGAGGACGACGGCGCCGCCGGCTCGCCGAGGTACGTCGCGGGAGACGCCCTCGGGGACGGCTGAACCGGCGACACGACGGTCGCGTTCGAACCGATCGAGACGCCCGCGACGCTTGTGTCGCCCGTCGGCGTCAATCGGGGAAGAACCCCCGTGATAACCCTTTTACTCGGAGCCGCTCGTGAGTATTCGTATGAGACGATTCGAGGAGAGAGCGTCGCCGCTGACGGTCCGTTACGAACCCGCGAGCGTGAGGGGCCTGCTCGGGGGGTGGGCGATCGCCGCTGACGACGGCTCTGAGGCCACCGGCAACGGTTCCGACGCCACCGCCGACACTGTTATTTCGACGGGGATGCACACTTCTGAGGAAGCGTTAGAGAGGCTCGCGGCGTCGTGACCGGCCAGACGACCGACTCCGTTCGACTCGTCCGCGCCTACTACGAGGCGCTCGACGCCGGCGAGTACGACCGGCTCGCCGATCTGCTGGACCCCGCGTTCGTCCAGCGGCGCCCGGACCGAACGTTCGAGGGAAGAGACCGGTTCGTGGCGTTCATGCGCGACGAGCGTCCGATGACGGACACCACCCACGTCGTCGACGCGGTGTACCCGCACGGTCCGGGCGCGGCGGCCCGGGGGCGGCTGCTCGACGCCGACGACGCGGAGCTGTTCGCGTTCGTCGACGTGTTCGACGTTGCCGACGGCCGGCTGGCGGCGCTAGAGACGTACGTCGCCGCCGACGCGAGCGGCGACTGAGCCGTCAGATACTCGTCACCCACGCCCGGTACTCCTCGTCGAGCTCGTACACCTCGCGGAACGCGCGCTCGATGAACCCCGCTACGCGGTTCGCGTCTGAGCGGGCGGTGACGACGGCGTTCGTCCCGTCTGCCTCCTCAGGACTGACGAGTTCGTCGATCCGGAACTCCGGGAACTCCCCGAGCAGCCCTTTTAATCGGTCCAGCTC